>Ga0180218_1001228_pt1 | contig 16292 bp, 19 predicted proteins | sample eDN3rd37CKraftBY_FD_151334 | JGI IMG/M metagenome (GOLD analysis project Ga0180218, IMG submission 151334) | Enriched backyard soil microbial communities from Emeryville, California, USA - eDNA 3rd pass 37_C Kraft BY (version 2) (version 2) | ecosystem: Environmental > Terrestrial > Soil >...
CGCATGGAAGCTCGGTGCCGACGTGCCGGTGTCGGTCCAGTACGCCCGCGCCACGATCAAGACATGGCCGCCAGCTAAGAGGTACGTGCCCGCTGCGAAAGCGGCGGAGTAGTTGACGAGGCCTCATGCAGCCAACGGTTTACTGGGTTCGCGACCTCGCGCGCGGCCGGCTGGCGGTGGTTACGCGGCCTGATCCCGCCTATGGGCTTCCGCAGCAGATGAAGTCCCTGCGGGATGATGGCCTCGACGTGCTCGTGAGCATGCTCCAGTCCGATGAGGCCATTCGTCTCGGTCTGGCGTGGGAGGCGAACGTGGCGGCGGATGCCGGTCTCGTCTTCCACAACCTGCCGACGGGTGATTTCGGTGTTCCGTCGTCGTTCGAGAGCGCGGGTACGCTGGTCGCTGCCGTCGCTGCGGAGATTGCGGGAGGCCGCGCCGTCGGCGTGCACTGCTTTGCAGGCCGCGGCCGCTCGCCGCTCTTCGCCGCCTGCGTCCTCGTCCATCTCGGCGCCCAGCCGGACGCGGCCATCGAGGCTGTGGCGCAGGCGCGCGGCCGGCGCGTTCCGGAGACGGACGCCCAGCGCCAGTGGATCTTCGACTTTGCGGCATGGCGCCGCGACGCGGCGCCCGGCTGAGGGGCGTTGCTGCAAGGCAGGCAAAAAGAATATAATAAACAATACGAATTGCGGGCCCGGCGGCGACGGATTGGCAGTCGCTCATGCGTTCTAATGCATGCGCGGGGCGGGCGATCACGGGGCCTCAATACCTCGTGATGAACGTGCCTCAGTAGTAGAGCGCGCCGCTCATCAGGCGTACTGTGCCAGCAACTTGATGAACCTTATCCGCGAGGTGGACGACCAGGGCACGATACGCGCCCACATCCTTCGCGGAAACTATCCGCGTCATCCGGCATTACAGTATCCAATGGCCTGCGTTGGCGCGAAGAGAGGGAATAGCTATGGCGACCAAAGCACTTCCGGTCGTAGCTTCAGGCTCGGCCGGCCTGTCCCGCTACCTCGAGGAGATTCGTCGGTTCCCGATGCTGGAGCCGAACGAGGAATACATGCTGGCCAAGCGATGGCAGCAGCATGAGGACACCGAGGCGGCGCACAAGCTCGTAACGTCACATCTCCGCCTCGTTGGCCGCATTGCCATGGGCTATCGCGGCTACGGTCTCCCCATGGGCGAGGTCATCTCCGAGGGCAACGTCGGCCTCATGCAGGCCGTGAAGCGGTTCGATCCCGATAAGGGCTTCCGCCTCGCTACCTATGCCATGTGGTGGATCCGGGCCTCGATCCAGGAATACATCCTGCGCTCGTGGAGCCTCGTGAAGATGGGCACCACCGCGTCGCAGAAGAAGCTGTTCTTCAACCTGCGTCGCGTGAAGGGCCAGATCCAGGCCATCGAGGAAGGCGAGTTGAGGCCCGACCAGGTCAAGGAGATCGCCAACAAGCTCGGCGTGAGCGAGGAGGACGTGGTCTCCATGAACCGCCGCCTCGGCGGCGATGCCTCGCTCAATGCCCCGGTTCGCGCTGACGCCGAGTCAGGTGAGTGGCAGGACTGGCTCGTCGACGAGACACCTGATCAGGAGGAGCAACTCGCCGAAAGCGAGGAGCTGACCCTGCGCCGCGGCTTGCTAGAGAATGCGCTGAAAACGCTCACGGACCGTGAGCGCCAGATCTTCGAGGCCCGTCGTCTCCGCGACGATCCAGCAACGCTCGAAGACCTCTCGACGGAGTTCGGCGTATCGCGCGAGCGCATCCGGCAGATCGAGGTGCGTGCCTTCGAGAAGGTCCAGCGGGCCGTGCAGAAGGCCAATTCGAAGATCGAGGCCGGCGCCGCGGCTTGAGCCGCACGGCGCCAGTCAAGCAATACGATCGGGCGCCCTGGGTTCTCCAGCGGCGCCCGTTCTTATTGCCGAGCGGTCAACCGAAGGCGATTTCCTTGTAGCCGCCGGCCGCGACGCGGTCACACCAAGCGCGGTAGTCCGGTGCGGAGCCGCTGTATCGCGCGACTATCCGTTCGGTTTTGCCATCGACATTGCGATTGACGCCCGTCATCCAGGAGTCGACCTCATTGCTCAGCAGACCGACGCCGCACGCGTGCACGTTCTCGGTCCATGCGGCGACGGCTTCCGGTGTGGCTTCGGCGCGTTCGAGACCGCGCTCCTGCATGTACCGGATGAGATCGGTCACCCACTCGACGTTGTACTCGATGCTCCGCGGAATATTGCCGAGCGCGGTGTGCGGGCCGATGATCATGAACATGTTGGGATAGCCTTCGACCTGCATGCCGACGAAGGTCTTGGGGCCACCCTTCCAGTCGTCCTTGAGGCGACGTCCGTCCTTGCCGCGGAAATCGATGGCGTCGAAGGCACCCGTCAGCGCGTCGAAGCCCGTCGCGTAGATGATCATGTCGACTTCATATTCGGCATCACTCGTCTTGACGCCCTTTTCGGTGATGCGCGCGATGGGCGTCTCGCTGATATCGACGAGCTTCACATTCGGCTGGTTGTAGACTTCGAAATACCCGCTCTCGAGCGGTACGCGCCTCGTGCCGAAGCCGTGGTTCTTCGGGATCAGCTTCTCGGCGATCACGGGATCTTTCACGCGTTCGCGGATTTTGCGCGCGACGAATTCGGAGATGAGAGCATTCGCCTTCCGGTCCGTCAGGATGTCCCGGAAATTCCCCTGCCAGATGCCGAAGCCCGGCGCCGCATAGAGTTCCTCGAAGAACGCCTCTCGCTCGGCGTCGGTCACGTCGAAGATGCTGCGCGGATCGGCGGTGTGGATGAAGCAGCCGGCGGTCTCCTTGCAGCGCGCGAAGATCTCGTCGTAGCGCGCCTTGATGCCCTCCATGGTCGCTTTGTCGATTTTGCTGTTGTGGAGGGGCGCGCTCCAATTCGGCGTGCGCTGGAAGATAGTGAGATGGCCGACGGTCTTTGCGACTTCCTGGATCGTCTGGATGCCGGTCGCGCCGGTACCGATGACTGCGACGCGCTTGCCTTCGAACGAGACGGGTTCATGCGGCCACTGTGCGGTATGGAACGAGGGGCCTTTGAAATCCCCGATGCCTTCGACACGCGGCATGGTGGGCACTGAAAGAGCACCGATGGCCGTGACCAGAAGGCGCGCCGTGTGCTTGCTGCCGTCTTCGAGCGTGATCTCCCAGCCCGGAAGCTGGTCCTTGTAATGCGCGGCTTTCACGCGGGCCTTGAACTGGATATTGCGGCGCACGTCGAACTTGTCGGCGACGTACCGGAGATAGCGCAACGTCTCCGGCTGCGGGGAGAAGTGCTCGGTCCAGTCCCACTCCTGCAGCAATTCCTTGGAGAAGGAATAGCCGTAGGACCAGCTCTCGGAATCGAAGCGGGCGCCCGGATAGCGGTTCCAATACCAAGTACCGCCGACATCCGTGCCCGCCTCGAAAACCCGTACGTTGAGGCCCAGCTCGTCGCGCAACTTGATGAGCTGGTACATTCCGGAGATGCCGGCACCGATAACGATCGCATCATAGTCGAGCCCTGCGACACGATCGGCGCGGGCATCGGTCATCTCAACGGCAGTCACTTCGGATCTCCCAGATCAGTTCGGTCTATCAGGGTTTTTCGACGCCGACGGCAATGCGGAAACGATGCGCAATCGCCGCGCCATCCTTCACCGGCAGCGCCCATGGGTCCTCGGTGATCGCGATCTTGGCCACCGCGAACGTCGGGCCTGGCGTTTTGAACATCAGCTCGGCGAGCGCGCCGACTTGCGACTCCTCGGTCACGAGCAGCGTCTTCTGGATGCCGAAGCCCTCGGCGACCTTGCACATGTCCGTGCGCGCGCCCGTGAGACCGTGCTGGCGGCCCGTCTCCCCAAAGTGCTCGTTGTCGAGGACAAGAATGCCGAGGTTCTGCGGCGCCTGATCGGCAACGACGCCGAGCGAGCCGATGCCCATCATCATCTCGCCGTCGCCCGTAATGGCGAGCACGCGGCGGTCCGGCTGGGCGAGCGCGATACCGAGCGCAGTCGAAACGGCGAGGCCCATGCCACCCCACGAGTAGAGGTACTCGGGCTGATCGCCGGCGGCGGAGATGTCCCATGTCGGGCTGCCGAGGCCCGGCACGACAAGCGCATTGCCGCGGTACTTGAGCAGCTCGGCGACGAACGGGCGCCGCTTGATCTTGTTCGGCGCAGGGCTTGCGGGTTTGGTGGTCGAGGTCATGTCGCTGGCCCTTATTTCTGTCCGAAACCTTTGGCGCCGATCACGCGCTGGCTCACCAGCACGGCGGCCGAGAGGCGCCCATGAAACGCGATGTCCGCCGCCGCGGCGAATGTCTCTCCGATCTCGTCTGCGTGCTCGACGGGGAAGCAGCGCACGCCGACGGCCTCCAAAACCGTACGAGTCGCTTGGCCCATGGGCACCTGCCAGGGATTGAACTCGCCCCACTGGCCGCGCATCGTCACGAGCATCAGGCAGGGTGCGCGCATGGTCACGGGAATGCCGAGCGCGTTGATGCAGTTGCCGACGCCCGAGGACTGCATGGCGATCATGGCACGCTTGCCGCCGAGCCATTGGCCCGTCGCAACGCCGATGCCCTCCTCCTCGGTCGAGAGCGTCACGAGGCGCATGTCCTTGTCGGCGACGACCATGTTCAGAAGCTGGGTGAGCCCACCGTCCGGGATGGTGGCGACGGTCGCGATATCCCGCTTTTTCATCTCGGCGAAGACATCGTCGGACCAGGTCCGGGTCTTTGTGGTCATGAGTGTTTCAGTGTCCGTATCGTTGTGTATTCCATCAGCTCTTGCCGTCGTCGCGCGCGCCGGTGAGGCGCGAACGATACCCTTCGGGGAGGGCCTTGCCGCCCGCCTCGTACGCCTTCTCGATCGCCTTGACGTTCGGGGCGAAGATCGTGCCGCGGTTATCACGACACCAATCGCGCGAGGCGATGACCGTGTCGAGCGAGCCCTGGAATTTCGGCATGACCCAGCGCGCGAACAGCTCGAAGCTGCGGAAGGTGTCCTCCCTGTTCGCCCACTCGTGCGCGCGGAACATGACGCCGCCGATGCCTCCTTTGCTAGCGGCAATCATACGCTCGATGCCCTTGGTGATCGTCTCCGGCGAGCCGACAAGCGTATTGCCGGCCTTGACGCCCTCGCGGAGCGGGTCTTGCGACCGCCCTGGTGGCCGACCCAGCGTCTCCTCGAAGTACGTGACCGTTTCCTCGCGCTCGCCGTACGCCACATCGCGCAGCGCCCGCTCGTCGTCCTCGGCGCAGTGCATGTTGACGACGAGGCGCCAATCTTTGCGGTTCATGGTGTGGCCGTGCTTGGCCGCCTCATCCTCGGCGATCTTCCAGTGCGCGGGAAGCGCGTCGACGCCGCCCGGCAGGCCGGCGCCGAGCGACAGCACGCCGAGCCCGAACTTGCCTGCCGCCTGCATGCCTGCCGGCGATTGCGTGCTCGCGACCGCGATCGGGAAATGCGGATCGGTATAGGGTGCGAGATGAAGGCGCGCCTCGCGCATCTCGAACCAGTCGGTCTTCATGGTGACCGGCTCCTCGCACTTGAGGAGCTGCATGATGGCATCGAGCGCCTCCATCATGCGCGGGCGCTGGGTCTCGGCCTCGATCGCGAGCATGTAGGCGTCCGACGTCAGCGCGCCGGGGCCGCATCCGAGCATGGCGCGACCCTTGGTCATGTGGTCGAGCTGCACGAAGCGCTGCGCGACCAGGAAGGGATGGTGATAGGGGAGGCTCGTCACGCCGGACCCGAGACGGATGTTCTTCGTGCGCTCTGCCGCGGCGGCGATGAACAGCTCCGGGCTCGCGATGAGCTCCCAGCCCGCCGAGTGATGCTCGCCAATCCAGGCCTCGTCGTAGCCGAGATGGTCGAGGTGCGAGATCAGATCCATGTCGCGGGCCATGGCGAGCGTCGGGTTGTCGCCGGCGCGGTGGAACGGCGCCAGAAAGATGCCGAAGATCAGGCCGCGGTGGGGGCCCCGTTGAACCATGTCTCGTTTCCCCGTGCTCTTGCTGTCGGCCAGGGAGCCGCAGCGAAAATTTCGTGCGTGTCCGGATATGTGCTGCAACCTAGCGGCACAGGGCGGTCAATGCCAGTCCAAGACATGAGCAGCCCGCGAAGACCGGCCCGCGTCCAGCGCAGCGCTAGAATGGGGTTTCCGGGCTATGAAGCTCCTGAAATCCCCTTGCCCGCGAATGCGAACGGCAGGACAGTTAAGACCTAAAGCGACTCGTCCGCCGCGCCCACCGAGAGACAATCCCGCCCATGGCCAAACAGGATAACCCCGTGCCCTCCATGACCGGCTTCGGCGCCGACGAAGGCCGTCATGGCACGGTGGCATGGCGCTGGGACATCCGCAGCGTCAACGGCAAGGGCCTCGATGTGCGGCTCAGGCTGGCGCCCGGGCATGAGGCTCTCGAGCCGCGCCTGCGCGAGCGGATCGGCGCGCGTCTCACCCGCGGCAACGTGTCCGTCAGCCTCAACGTCGCGCGGGACAGCGGCGGTGGCGAGCTCACCATCAACGAGACGGCGCTCGCCCAGGTCCTGGCACTCGCCGAGCGGCTGAGCGCGCGCGGCAATTTCGCGCCGATGAGCGTCGAGGGGTTGCTCGCCCTGCGCGGCGTCATCGAGCTCGCCGAAGGCGAGGAGGATCAGGCGGCCATGGAAGCCCGCCACGCTGCCATGCTCGCCAGTTTCGACCGCGCCTTGGACCAACTGGTCGAGTCGCGCCTCGCCGAGGGGCGCCGCCTCGCGCCGGTCATCGAGGATCAGTTGACCTCGATCGCCGCGCTCGTCGAGACGATCGCGGCCTCCCCGTCCCGGTCGCCCGAGGCGATCAGGGCACGTCTCAAGGAGCAGGTGTCGCGCCTCCTCGATACCGGTACGCCGCTCGACGATGCGCGCCTGCACCAGGAAGCGGCGCTGCTTGCCGTCAAGGCCGATGTCGAGGAAGAGCTGCAACGCCTGCGTGCCCACGTCGCGGCGGCGCGCGAGCTCATGGCGGGCGGCAAGCCAGCCGGGCGCCGGCTCGACTTTCTGGCACAGGAGTTCAACCGCGAGGCCAATACCACCTGCTCGAAAGCCAATGACATCGAGACGACGCGCGCGGGTCTCGCGCTCAAAGCCGTGATCGAGCAGATGCGCGAGCAGATCCAGAACATCGAATAGGGACGGCAATGGTGAGCACACACATGGCGCGGCGTGGCGTGATGCTGGTGCTGTCGTCGCCTTCGGGCGCCGGCAAAACGACATTGGCCAAGGCCCTGCTTGCAGCCGAGCCCGGCCTCGTCATGTCCGTCTCGGTAACGACGCGCAAAGCTCGTCCCGGCGAGGTCGACGGCCAGGACTACCATTTTCTCGATGCCCCCGCCTTCGAGCGCATGAGGGAAGAAGGCGACCTTCTGGAATGGGCGCATGTGCACGGCAATCTCTACGGGACGCCGCGCGGGCCGGTCATGGACGCGTTGAGCGCCGGCCGTGACGTGCTCTTCGACATCGACTGGCAGGGCGCCCAGCAGCTCGCCGCCTCGGCGCCGGCGGACTTGGTGCGCGTATTCGTCCTGCCGCCATCGGCCGCCGCACTCGGACAGCGACTGCACGCGCGCGCCCAGGATGGTGCCGACGTCGTTGCGCGACGGCTCGCTGCGGCCGGTGACGAGATCGGCCATTGGCCGGAATACGACTACGTCATCGTCAATGACGTGATCGCCGACAGTCTTTCCATCCTGCGCGGTGTGCTTTCAGCGGAGCGCCACCGCGCGAGCCGCCAGACCGGGCTGCCCGGCTTTGCGCGCGAGTTGCAGCAAGGGTTGAAGAGCAACGGCTAACCTGTCGCGCCTTCGGCGCGAAGTAGGGCTGCATGCCTCTGGCACGCCTCAGGCATGGCCCTACGACCCGCGTGGGGGACACCTCCACATCCCCGTTCTTTGTTGCCGGGCGCCCGCGACTGACGATTGAGTCAGAAAGACGGGTGGGGCCGGGAGGGTGTCCCTCCCGGTTGGCGCGTGGGGCGAAAGCCCCCCTCGCGAAGCGACCTATCCCATCGCCGCAATGAGCAGGAACGCCCCGAGCAGGAGCGTCGTCCAGAACGCCATTGTGCCGGTCGGCCACGTGCGGCCGAATGTGCCCGACGGACCGTGGTGCGTGAACAGTAGATCGTGCAGCTTGGCGGCCTTGCCGTTGATGCCGCTGACCAGACGCGTCCAGGCGCTGGCGGTCAGATCATCGAAGCCGCGTGCAAGCCACTTGCCGGGCCGGCGATAGAACCAGTCGAGATCGAGCGTGATACTCGGCTGTGCCCTGAACCAGTCGCGCACGAGATAGAAGGCGAGCGCGGCGAAGGCGAGAAACTGGAGCTGCACGAGAACGTGACTCGCCGAGTAGGGCACGTACGGCACTTGATGCGGCAGCATCACGTACAACCCATCCGGCACGATGCCGATGACCACGCAGAGCACCGCCGCGAGCGCCATGGCAATGCGCATGGATTGGGGCGGGTCGCTCGCCTTCTGCACCTTGGCAGGGCCGAAGAAGACGAGCCATGGCATACGGAGCCCGGCATGCAACACGGCGCCGACCGAAATGGCTGTCAGCGCGATCCACGGGCCAGCCAAGTGCTGATTGGCCGCTGCGTCGATGATCATGGATTTGGAGACGAAGCCCGACGTCAGCGGGAAGGCAGCAATCGAGAGCACACCGATCAGGCACGAGAAGGCCGTGAGCGGCATGGCATCGGCGAGCCCGCCGAGCTCCGTCATGCGCGTCTTGCCCGTCTGGTGCAGAACACTGCCTGCGACCATCACGAGCAGCGCGGTGTAGATGACCGCCGCAGCCGAGTGTGCAGCGACGCCGTCGAGGGCAAGCGGCGTCCCGATGCCAACACCCGCGACCTTGATGCCCATCTGGCTGACAATGGCGAACGCGATGAGACGGCGTACGTCGTTCTCGAGGGCGGCGTAGAGAACGCCGTAGATGCCCATCACGACGCCGATCCAAACCAGCACTTCGGTACCCGGAAAGACACGCAGGAGAACGTAGGCGGCGGTCTTGGTCGTGAAGACCGAGAGAAAGACCATGCCCGACCATGAAGACGCCGGATAAGCATCCGAGACCCACGCCCAGAGCGGCGGCGCGCCGGCATTGATGAGGATACCCGCGAGGATCAGCCAGCGCGGCCAGCTCTCCGGCTTGATCGAGGTGATGGTCGCGGTGCCGCTCATGGCGATCTCGCCGGCAATGCCGGCCATGAGCAGGACGCCACCGAGAAAGTGAACAAGCGCGTAGCGGAAAGCGGGGCCGTATGCTTTGTCGCCGCCGCACACGACGACGAGCGTCGATGCGATGGCCATGACCTCCCACCACACGAAAAGCGTGATCCAGTCGCCGGCAAGGACGACACCGAGCGCACCGGCGGCATAGACGAAGGCGGAGGAAAGCTCGAGCGTCGATGTGCGGTCGAGTGCAAAGAGGGCGCCGAGAAAGGCCGCGAGCGCGAAGACGGCGCCGAAAAGCACGGCAAGGGCATCGAGGCGAATGGGCGTCAACGCATAGCCAAGGTAGCTCGCACTGATGCTGCCGGTCGGTGCCTGCCAGACGAGAACGAGCGCGAGCAGTGGGAAGGCGATCAGTACGGCCTTGCGCGCGATGCCCTGCGTGAAGACCAGGACAAGCGCGCCAAGGATGAGGACCATCGGCGGCGAGGTGAAGAAACTAGTCGTCATAGGTGCCCTCCGGCGCGCGGAAGAGGGAGCCGACCGCAAGGGCGAGCAACGCAAGCGTGAACGTGGCCAGGGCGCCGAACCACGCCGCGAAGCCGAAGGTGCCGTCGATGCCGAAATACTGATGATGATGCACAACGAGATCGAGCAGGACGAGAATGCCAAGAACGACGAGGGCGATCCGGCTCAGATCTCTGCCGGCAAAGACGCTCATCGAAGATGCGGTGCCTTTTCTCGTGCCGCGCATGATCAGCCTCCGACCATCATCTGGGCAAGCCTCAGCGGGAGCTGTGGGAAGAGAAAGAGCGCGACAGTCGCCGCTGCCGTTGCCGTGAGCGCGATGACGATGGGCAGCGGCGCTTCGCCGTGCTCGTGGGCTGCGGCGGCACCAGCGGGATGCGCCACGCGCTCGCGCTCGAAGAAGGCCGTGTAAACGATCGGCAGGAAGTAGGCTGCATTGAGCAGTGTGCTCGCAATGATGACCGCGATGGGCAGCCATTGGCCGGTCTGCATGGCGCCGGTGAGCATGAACCACTTGCCGAGGAAGCCGGCGGTCGGCGGCAGGCCGATCATGCTGATGGCGCCGATTGCAAAGGCGCCCATGGTCCAGGGCATGCGCCGGCCGATCCCGGCGAGCTCGCTGATCTCGGTCTTGTGTGCGGCCGTATAGATGGAACCCGCGGCAAAGAAGAGCGTGATCTTGCTCACGGCGTGCGCGGCGATATGCAACGCCGCACCAACTGCCGAGATGGGCGCGAGAATGGCTGCCGCGAGAATGACGTACGAGAGCTGCGAGACCGTCGAGTAGGCGAGCCGCGCCTTGAGATTGTCCTTCTTCAACGCCACCAGCGATGCCGCGATCACCGTGAAACCCGCCGCATAGACGAGCCACGATCCAGCGCCCGTGTACGCGAGCGTTTCTATGCCGAAGATGTAAACGACGACCTTCAGGATCGTGAAGACGCCGGCCTTCACGACCGCGACCGCATGCAGGAGCGCGCTCACCGGCGTCGGCGCGACCATCGCCGCCGGAAGCCAGAAGTGGAACGGCATGAGCGCCGCCTTGCCGATGCCGAAGGCGAAGAGCGCGAGCAAGACGCCGAGCAAGAGGGGTGTCGTCTTGTTCGCTAGAATGCCGCCGGGCGTGAAGTCCAGCGTGCCGGCGAGAACCCATGTCCAGGCAATCGCGGGCAGCAACAGAACCATCGAGGTGCCGATCAGGATCAGCAGGTAGATACGGCCGGCGCGGATGGCTTCGCCGTTCGCCTTGTGCGCGACCAATGGATAGGTCGAGAGCGTCAGGATTTCGTAGAAGATGAAGAGCGTGAAGAGGTTCTTCGCGAAGGCAATGCCCATCGTCGCCCAGAGCGCGACGGCGAAGCAAACGTAGAAGCTCGTCTGGCGGGGCTCGTCATTGCCGCGCATGTAGCCGATGGCATAGACGGACGTGACGAACCACAAGGTCGAGGCGATCAGCGCAAACAGAAGACCGAGCGGCTCGACGGCAAAGGCGACCGAGAGGCCCAGCACGACGGCGATATCGATCGCTGCCGGGCGGCCGCCCGCGAGCACATGTGGCAGCAGGCTCCAGACGCTGAGCGCGAGCGCGCCCGCCGTGATGAGCGTCACGCTCTCGCGGATATTCGGCGCGTTGTGAAAGAGGGGAATGACGATCGCGCCGAGGATCGGGATCGTCAGCGCGGCCATGACGAGCGTGTCGGGTGCGAGGCCCAGCATCAATGAGCCTCCCCGAGCTTGAGCGCTCCGATCAGGCCCTCGGCGATCCGGTTCGCGACGCCTGCCGAAAGCTCCGTATCGATGCCGAAGTAGATCGAGGCGATGGTGAGCACGAGAATCGGGACCAGCATCATGAGCGGCGGGTCCTTGGCATGCGCGACCGCCTCGGAGACCGGACGGAAGTAAGCGATCTCGACGACACGGCCGATATAGACGAGGGCTATGAGCGAACTCGCGACGATCAGAAAGGCGACCGGCCACAGGCCGGCGTCGAACGCCCCGACAACGAGGTAGTACTTCGAGATGAAGCCGGCAGTGCCGGGCACGCCCATCAGGCTCATGCCGGCGAGGACAAAGGCCGCGAGCGTCAGCGGCATAGTCCGCCCCACGCCACCGAGGTCATCGAGCTTGATGGTGCCCGCGCGGTATACGACCGCGCCGAGCGCGAGGAAGAGCCCACCCTTGATCAGTGCGTGATTGAAGAGGTGAACGATGGCCCCTGTGAGCCCCGCCTGGTTCATCAGCGCGATACCAAGCGTGATGTAGCCGATCTGGGCGACGGACGAATAGGCGAGCATCCGCTTCAGATTCTGCTCGTAGACGGCGAGGATCGAGGCGATGAACATTGCCGCGACGGAGAGCGGGTACAGCACGGCCGAGATCGGCAGGGCCTTGATATCGAGCGCGACGCCGTAGACCGAGAACCCTATGCGCAGGAAGAGATAGATCGCGACCTTGGTGGCGGTCGCCGCGAGAAAGGCGGTCGCGAAGGACGGCGCGTAGGCATAGGCGTTCGGCAGCCAGACGTGCAGCGGGAAAAGGGCCAGCTTCAGACTGATGCCGACGAACAGAAAGGCGAGCGCCGCCAGCACGGGGCGCGGGAACATGACGTTCGCGTCGGCAAGGCGCGTCGCGATGTCGGCGAAGTTCAGGCTGCCGGTGACGAGATAGAGCAGGCCGACGCCGACGACGTAGAACGTCGCGCCGATCGTGCCGACGATCAGATACTGGTAGGAGGCGACGAGCGCTCGGCGGTCGCGCCCCATGGCGATCAGGACGTAGGACGAAAGTGACGAGATCTCGAGGAACACGAACGCGTTGAAGGCATCGCCGGTGATCGTGATGCCGAGCAGGCCCGTCAGGCACAGCAGGTACATGCAGTAGAACCAGGCCTGCTTGTCGCCGTCGATCTCGTGCGCGACGCTGCGGCGCGCATAAGGCATCATGATCGCGCTGACGAGACTGACGAGCATGAGCACGAACGCATTGAGCAGATCGACGCGGTACTCGATGCCGATGGGCGGTGGCCAACCGCCGAGATGATAAGAAATCGGTCCGTTCGCCCAGACCTGGACGAGCAGGGCGAAGGCCATGACAGGCGTCGCGGCCGTGATGAGTGTAGCCCAGGCCCAGGCGAGCGTGCCGCGCCGTATGAAGGCGGCGATGATCGCGCCGAGCAGCGGCACGACCACCTGAAGGCCGGGAAGCTGCGCGGAAATGGCGCTCATTCCTGCTCTTCCCGCGCGAAGATTTCGTCCTCCTCGATGGTGCCGTAGGCCTCGTTGATGCGCGTGACGATGGCGAGGCCGAGTGCGATCGTCGCGATGCCGACGACGATGGCCGTCAGGATCAGCACGTGCGGCAGCGGGTTCGAGTAGACGGTGATTTTCGGATCGAGGACGGGCGGCGTACCGCCGATGATCTTGCCGGGCGCGATGTAGAGTAGATAAACGGACGTCTGGAACAAGCTCAGCCCGATCAGCTTCTTGATCATGTTGCCGCGGGCAATGACGATGTAGAGCCCGGCCACCATCAGCACGATGGTGGCTACGTAGTTATAGTGCTCGATGAAGTTCTTGAGGCCGTCCATCAGCGCCCTCGCTCCGAGAAGGCATAGAAGAGCGCGATCATGGTCGAGGAGACCGTCACGAGCACGCCGGCCTCGACGAGCAAAATTCCGCGTTCGCGTCCGTGTGCGGCATCCGCCGCGAGAACCGAGTAGTCGAGGAAGTTCTGGCCGTGGAGGAGACCGATCACGCCGGTCCCCGCATAGATGAGAACACCGAGCGGCACCAGCATCTCGACGAGGCGGCGCGGGACGACGCGTTGGGCCTCCTCGATGCCGAAGATGAGAGCATAGACGATCACAGCACCGGCCATGATGACGCCCGCCTGGAAGCCGCCGCCGGGACCATAGTCACCATGAAGCTGCACGTAGAGGGCGAACAGCATCATGAAGGGGATGATGAGCTTGACGCCGATGCGCAGGATGAGATCGCGCCTCATGCCGCGCCTCCATCGGTCGGTGGCGCGGTGCCGCTCGTCCGTCTCGGTGCGCGTCCTTTGAGAAGCAGGAGAACGCCGATGCCGGCGGTGAAGACGACCGTCGTCTCACCGAGCGTATCGTAACCGCGGTAGTCGGCCAGGATGGCCGAGACGAGGTTGCCGACCATCGTGTCCTTGATCGCGTTCTGGATGTAGTATGGCGCCACGTGCTGGTTGATGGGCGTTTCGGCAAGACCAAAGGCCGGGAGGTCGTATGTTGCCCAGACGAGTGCGACACCGACACCGACGGCAACAATGAGTGGGATCGCGGCGGGGCGCGGCTGAGGATACTCGCGTGCCTTGGTCAGGTGCAGGGCGGCAAGCAGCAGCACCGTCGAGACGCCGGCGCCGACGGCCGCCTCCGTCATGGCGACGTCGACGGCGTCATAGACGATCAGCACGCTCGCCATGAGAAAGCTGTAGACCCCGGTAAGCGCGATCACGCCGAACAGATTGCGCATGCGCACGATGGCGAGCGTTACGGTCACCAGCAGGGTGAGCAGCACCGCGTTGAAGAAGCTGTCTATGACGGCCTCCCTTCGCTGTCGGAGTTGACGGGCTTGCCGCTCTCGTCGAGCCGTCCCCGACGGTCCTCGGCGAGTTCGGGCTTGATGCCGGCTGCCATGGCGGCCTGAGCGAGCGCGTGCGTGATCACAGGCCCGGTGAAGAAGAAGAGGAGGAGTATGAACAGCAGCTTCAGCGTCACCTGCGTGAACCCGGCCTGAAGCATGAGGCCGGCGAAGAGGAAGCCGATGCCGAGCGTATCGATGAGGCTTGCGGCGTGCATGCGCGCGAAGAGCTCGGGAAGCCGCATCATGCCGAGAGCGCCGACGAGGATGAAGAAGCAGCCGGCGAGGATCAGCAGCCAGCTCGCGATATCGATGAGGATCACGCGTCGTCCTCCCCGGCATCGTGGGCGAGGTCGCCGTGGCGGAAGAATTTGAGGATCGCGAGCGTGCCGATCAGGTTGAGGACGCCGTACGTGATCGCAATGTCGAGCCACTCCGGACGGCCGTTCACGAAGCCCAGCACGGCAAGAAATATGATGGCGAGCGAACCGACGGAGTTGCCGGCGAGCACGCGATCGAAGAGCGTCGGACCTTTGAGCACGCGCACGACCACGAGCACGAGTGCGGCGATGACGGCTAGGGCTGCGGCCGTGAACATCACGTGCCTCTCTCGAAGCGGGTGACGCGCGCATCCATGCCGCCTTCCTCGAGATCGATAGCGCCGCCACGTTCGAGCGCATGAACCGTCAGAATGTTGCCGTCGACGCGGACCGTTATGGTGCCGGGCGTCAGCGTGATGGAATTGCCGTAGGTGGCAATGCCTTCAGGCGACGCTTGCGAGGCGACGACGCGCGTCATGGTCGGGGAAATGTCGAGCTTGGGACGGAGCACCGCCTTGGTGACGGCCCAGCCGGCCTTGATGATCTCCCAGAGCAGCCAGGGCCAGTAGGTGGCTGCCGCAGGGAAGAGGTGCGCGGGATAGCTCTCGCGGTCGAGAAGCTTCATGCGGCGCGCGACATAGAGCACGAAGAGTGTGCAGAGAAGCCCGCCTGTGAGGAGGAAGGCCTTGAAATAGCCGGAGAGCGCAAGCCAGAAGAGATAGAGGATGATGCCGAAGGAAATCATGCGCATGTGGCGCTGCTCCGTTCGGGCGAGGCGATTGCGGTGCCTGGAAACAGTACTGATCTGACCGACACCCGACGAACGGGCCCGGCTCCCTCCTCTCGCATCGCTTCCTCCCCAAGGCGCGAAGGTCACTAGCTTCCTAGCGGCATTCTCACACTGGGGCAACCCTCGGGCGAGCAGACGCAGCAAGGCAACCGGCTCGGTTCACGAGCCGGCGCCATACGGACGCACTCCGTTGTCAGGCGACCTTGATGTTCGAGCGCTTGACCGTGTCGAGGTTCTTGCCCTCGATGCGGATGAGCTTCGTCGCGCTGTCGCGCTTCGGCGAGTGCACGGCGCCGACATCATAGAACTTGGCCATGCCGGGCTCGAGCTTGTACGTGCGGATGGCCTCGACGAGCGAAGGCTCCTCGCCGGCGCCCTTCTTGATGATCTTCCAGTCGGTCATCTCGGTCACGCCCTCGGCCTGGCCGTAGATGGCCCAGCTCGGGCCGTGGTCATGCGCCGGCGACGTCGCTGCGCCTTCGTACGTGTGGGCGCAGACACAGAAACCCGTCTCGGGGTCCTCGTAGATGACCTCGCGGGTCTTCATGTTCGGCCGCCCGAGGTTGGTCTGGACGAACGCTTTGTCCTTGAGGGCCTTCTCGACGAGAGCCGCGACCTTCGGGCCGGTTTCGGACACGGCTCCCGACTTGAGCGTCGAGCGGATATCGTTCGCGAGCGCTTCGAGTGTGTAGCCCATCATGTCCTCCTCGGCTTTGGCATCTCTTCCGTCGGTGCGGCTGTGCTTGTGCCAGCATACCGGCAGGTCATGGGCTCGCCAATGGGGCCGAACGGTCGCACGAGCACATCTGGTGTGCGCGGAAGCTGTG
>Ga0180218_1001229_pt1 | contig 16281 bp, 13 predicted proteins | sample eDN3rd37CKraftBY_FD_151334 | JGI IMG/M metagenome (GOLD analysis project Ga0180218, IMG submission 151334) | Enriched backyard soil microbial communities from Emeryville, California, USA - eDNA 3rd pass 37_C Kraft BY (version 2) (version 2) | ecosystem: Environmental > Terrestrial > Soil >...
CGTTAGGCACGTGTCTGGCAGAAGGATCGGAGCGTAGCGCAGCCTGGTTAGCGCACCAGTCTGGGGGACTGGGGGTCGCGAGTTCGAATCTCGCCGCTCCGACCATTAAATCAATAACTTAGCATCCCCCTGCCTCAGTGGGCGGTTCGCGCCCTGTCTCAGTCATGCCTCATGCTCTTCAGACCTGCGTCTCGGCGGCCTTCGGCCCCAATCCCCGTAGTAAATCTCGACGCCGTCTTTTGTAGTTGGAGTGCTCATGATCATCATCCCTTGTTTTTCGTGGTGATTTCTCACGCGCTCGCTAGAGCCCAAGCAGATGCTCGATACGGATCGGAAGTTCGTGGATGCGCCGCCCCGTGGCGTGGAACACGGCGTTGGCGATCGCTGGTGCCATGCCGACGAGCGAGATTTCGCCCAGGCCCTTCGCACCGAGCGGATTGACGTGCGGATCGACCTCGTCGACGAACGCCACATCCAGATGTGGGATATCGAGATTCACCGGCAAGAGGTATTCGGCCATATGCGCATTCACAGGCCGACCATCACGTGGATCGAGCGCCGTATGCTCCATCAGTGCCATCCCGATGCCGCCGATCATGCCGCCCAAACACTGGCTGCGTGCGAGCCGCGGATTGACGATGCGTCCGGCACTATAGACGCCCAGTGCCCGACGCACGCGTGCAAGGCCGAGATCTGGGTCAACGGAAATCTCGACGAACACGGCGCCAAACGCGTGCATCGAGTACTTGTCTGCGGCCTCGGGATCGCGTGAGACATTCACAGTTGCTTCGACCGGCACGCCGCCGGCCGCTGCGACGATCTCGGCGTATGACTGGCCGCTGGTTGCGATCCCCTTGCGGCGCAGCGTTCCGCCGACCCATTCCAGCGCGTCTTTGCCGATGTTGTGTGCCGGAGACCGCGGATTGGCCGCCGCCCGCTCGATGAGCTGGTCCTGAACCGCGAGGCAAGCAGCACGGATCGCGGAGCCGACAGCGGCCATTGTCTGGGATCCGCCATGCGGCGGTGCCGGCGGGAAGTCGGAACGCCCGAGGCTGAAGCTGACGCGATCGACGGGTATGCCGAGCGTCTCCGCTGCGACCTGCGTCATCGACGTATAGGTGCCAGGCCCCATATCACTGGCCGCCGCCTCGATCTCCGCCGTCCCATCCGCGCGGAGGCGCGCACGCGCACTCGCCGGAAATTGGAGCGCAGGATAGGTCGCGGTTGCTGTTCCCATGCCGATGAGCAGTCGCCCGTCGCGCATGGATCTCGGCTCGGGCGTCCGCTTCGACCAGCCGAAGCGCTCCGCGCCGAGGTCGTAGCACGGCATCAACGAGCGGCTGGAGAACGGCTTGTTCGCTCCCTCGTCGATTTTCGGCTCGTTGCGGCGACGAAGCTCGATGGGATCCATACCCAGCTTGTGCGCGAGCTCATCGAGGGCGGTCTCGAGCGCGTACATTCCGCTCGATTCGCCAGGCCCGCGCATGTAGGTGGGCGTGCCCGTGTCGAGCGGGACCAGACGATAGCTGGTCCGCACGTTTGGGCACGAGTACATGAAATCCGTGCAGGACGTGAGCGCCTCGACGAACTGCTCGAAGCGGCTCGTTTCTGCCGTGCCCTCATGAATGATGCTGGTCAGGCTGCCGTCGCGCGTGGCGCCAATTGCTACGCGCTGCAGGGTTCGCGGCCGATGTCCTGTGGTGAACGACATCTGACGCCGCGTGAGCACCAGTTTGACCGGCCGGCCGATCCGCCGCGCTGCCATCGCCCCCAGTGTGACATGCGACCATGTGCGTAGGCTGGTGCCAAACGCACCGCCGACGAACGGGCAGATCACCTGCACGTTCTCACGCGCTATGCCGAAGATGGCAGCAATTTCAGCCTGCTCGTTGGCGACGAACTGGCTCTTGCTCCACAGCGTCAGGCGATCGCCGGTCCAAGCGGCAATGGCCGCGTGGGGTTCCATCGGATGATGGTTCTGCCGTCCGATATCCGTGGTCATATCAACAGTGACGGGTGACGATTCGAAGGCCGCGTCCGCATCTCCGCGTCCGGTGTCCGCCTCCAGTCGGCCATAGGCCGCCGGTGAGATCCGCTGAGCCTGCTTGTCGCGCGGATCGACGATCGGCTGCTGCGCTTCGTATGTGATGCGCAAGGCGGAGGCCGCCCGTTCCGCGCGATCCAATGTGTCGGCAACGACGAGTGCCACTGGCTGGCCGTAGAAGCGAACGGCATCATCCTGAAACACATGCAGGCGTTCGCCGTCGGGTGGATCGATGCCGGCCTTGTGCGGATTGTACGGGAGGCGCGGGGCGTTGAGATGGCTTATGATGGCAAGGACGCCCGGCAGCCGCTCACTCGCCGTCGCATCGATCGCCGTAATGCGTCCGAGCCCTATGGTGCTCGAAACGATCACAGCATAAGTCTGATTGGGCTGGTTGAATTCGGCCGCATAGCGTGCGGCGCCCGTCACTTTTGCGCGGCCGTCGACGCGCGGAAGCGGCTTTCCGATGACTTGCGGGTTCATGCCACATCCCTCGCCAGTTCGAGCGCCCGGACGATCGTCGCGGGCATGAGTTCCATCTTGAATGCGTTACCGGCCCGGGGCTGTGCACCATTGAGCGACAGGCGCGCGGCCTGCTCGAACGACGCACGATCCGCTGGCCGGCCGATCAGCGCTTTCTCGGTATCGCGCATGCGCCACGGCTTCGTTCCGACACCACCGCAGGCAATCCGAACCGACCGGATGACATCCTTCTCGATGTCGATCGCGGCTGCCGCGGACACCACCGCGAACTCGTAGGATGAGCGATCGCGCACCTTGAGATACCGCGCCTTCCTCGCGTGCGTGCCAACTGGCACATGGATGCTGATGATGAGCTCGCCGGGGAGCAGCGTGTGCTCGAGATGCGGGGTGGTCCCCGGAAGGCGGAACAGATCCTCGACCGGAAAACTGCGTTCGCCGTTGGGGCCGAGCACATGCATCGTGGCATCGAGTGCGACCAGAGCCACTGCGACGTCCGACGCGTGGGTCGCAAGGCAGTGGCTGCTCGTACCGAGTAGCGCGTGATTGCCATGATGGCCATCGATGGCCGAGCAGCCCGAGTTGGGTGTGCGCTTGTTGCAGCCGGCATCCCGCATACGGAAGTAGGGGCAGCGCGTCCGCTGGAGTAAATTGCCGCCCATTGTCGCGAGATTGCGGAGCTGCGGCGAAGCACCTTCGAGGAGCGATTCCGAAATCACAGGTTGCAGGCGTCGAACATCGGAATGCGCGGCGCACTCCGACATCGTAACGAGAGCGCCGATGACAAGGTCGTCACCTTCGACGTGGATGCGCTTCAAGGGAAGCGCGTTGATATCGATCAGGCGGCCCGGCTGCTCGACTTCTTCGCGCATGAGGTCGACGAGGGTTGTGCCGCCAGCGATGTAGCGGCCTCCCGCAGCGCCAGCGGAAATCGCATCGGCGACTCCAGCGGCCTTCTGCAAGCTGAACGGAACCATGGCTAACCCTCCTTCGCGACCTCGGAGATGGCCTCGACAATGCCGGCATAGGCGCCACATCGACAGATGTTGCCGCTCATCCAGGCTTTGATCTCGTCCGGCGATCCTGTATGGCCTTCGGAGATGCAGGCGACGCCGGACATGATCTGGCCGGGCGTGCAGTACCCGCACTGGAACCCCTCGCGGTCGATGAAGGCCTGTTGCAAGGGATGGAGATCGTCTCCCTTGGCGAGGCCCTCTATCGTCGTGATCTCCGCCCCATCGTGCATCACGGCCAGCGCAAGACACGAATTGATCCGCTGTCCATTCAGCAGAATCGTGCAGGCGCCGCACGCGCCCGCATTGCAGCCCTTCTTCGTGCCGGTCAGATCCAGTGTCTCGCGCAAGACATCGAGAATGGATTGGCGCGGGTCGATAGAGAGCGTGCGCGCCTGACCGTTCACGACCAGGCGGATAGTTATCTTCTCCTCGATGGTTGCGGCTGGCGCCGCCGCCTGTTGTGCTGAGGACGGCGTCGCCCGGGCAAAGGCCATCGCGCTTGCCGCTGCTTGTATCGCGGCGCGCCGCGTCACCTTCAAAGAGGGCGCACGGCCGCCCCCGGTCGCTGTGGGCTCTGCGTGTTGGGACATGGCTATGATCACTCCTTTTCTGTAATTTCTCTCTATTCAACGTCCATGCTCGAGAGCCATGAGGTTGGTCTCAGACGAGGCCGCCGTCCGCTCTCAAAATCTGGCCGTTTATCCAGGAGCCCTGCGAACTGGCGAGGAAGGCGACGACCGAGGCGATATCGTCGACCTCACTGAGACGCTCTGCCAATCCGAGCTGGCCAAGCTGCTCCGCGACTTCTGGTGATTGTCCGCTGAGGATGGCGTCAGCTACGACCGGGCCGGGTGCCACGGCATTCACGGTGATGCCCCTGCTGCGCAACTCCTTGGCGAGGATGCGCGTCATGGCTTCGATCGCGGACTTGGTCGCCGCGTAGATGCCGAATGTCGGCAGATAGAGGCCGACGATGCTCGATGAAATGCTGATGATGCGTCCTCCCGAACGCAGGCGCTTGCCGGCCTCACGCATGCCGTTGAATGCGCCCTGGAGGTTGACGGCGATCTGATCGTTGAATTGGCTGTCCAGCGCGTCGACGATCGGGGCAAGCCGCATAAGACCGGCGTTGTTGACGAGCACGTCGCTGCCCCCAAACGCAGCCTCGGCTTCGTCAAACAGCTGCTCGAATTGATCCGCATCGCTCACATCGGCCTGCACGGCGGTCGCTCGGCCGCCCGCGGCGCGTATGTCAGCTACCTGTCCATTCGCCGCGGTGCTGTCGCGAACGAAGGTCAGAACCACGGAAAAACCATCCAAGGCCAGACGGCGTGCGATGGCCGCCCCGATCCCCCGCGAAGACCCCGTAACGATTGCTGTTTTTCCGTGCCTTGTCTCTTTTAGCATTTTTGTCTGACTCACCGTTCCCTGGTGGTTTCTCTGGCGTTTCACCCAGTTCATAGATGCGCACACGGCAGCGGCGTTCCAGTTAGGCGATGTTAAATCTTGCAGGCTGGACGATTGCCCGCGCAGCCGAGCGGTCAGCCGGTTCCGCGACGCGCCAGGATCGAGAACCGGGAACCTTTCCCCACTTCCGAGCGGACGTCGATCCGATGCCCGAGGAGGGCGACGGCGCGGCGGACCACGAACAGACCCAACCCGAGGCCGTCAGCGGTCTCGTTATCCAATCGCCTGAAGGCCTCGAATGCTTGCGGCACCTGGTGTGGCGCCATTCCGATGCCCGTGTCGCAGATGTCGATTCGAACGTGCGATCCGACGCTGCGGCATCCGATCAGTATGTCATGTCCGGGAGGCGTGTACTTGATGGCATTGCGCACGAGATTTCTGATGATGCCCTCGAGGACGACCTCATTGCTCAGGATGTGCGTGCGGGGCTTCCGAAAGCGGAGGCCGACACGGCGATGCGCGGCCAGATCCCGGTTCTCATCGACGATCCGCCTGAGGACCGGCCCTAGCGGAATCTCCGACAGGCGCATGTTCGACGTCTGATCGTAGAGCCTCATAGCGGTGATGAGGCGATCGAGCTGCTCGGAGATGAGAGAGATTGCGTGCTGCCCTCGATCCAGCTGAGCCTTGGCCAACTGCATCTTAGCCAGATCATGATCGAGGTGACGCACAAACCAGTCGTGCGTGCATTGGAGCACCTGCAGTGGCTGGCGCAGATCGTGCCCCGCCATGCCGAGCAATACCGCATAAAAGTCCCGATCACGGCAGGAGCGATCGGTACGTGGGTTCCCGCAGTGGAATGTGTCGTGGTGCGCTGTGTTCATGGCTCTGCTCCGCGAAGCTTCCAACCGGGACGGCTCGTATGTCCCTTATTGAAGCTAACGATGAGCCGGTGCGACGGCGAGTAAAGCCATGCAAACTCGCGCTAAACGTTGTCTCGGCCGGTACCGAATAGCGCACGGCATGGTGCGCAGTATCGCTCATGCGCGTGATTGTTCGAGGATAGCAACGGCCTACTCAGTGCCTATCATCGCATGTGAAGTGTGCACTTCGCTGCGCGCCCCGGTGCGCGTAAGCCGCGAGCGCAGCGCCGCTTAACAAGGCTTAGCCAAAGCTAGCGACGCATAACTGGCGCCATCCCCAGACCGGCACTAGCTCTGATGGGGCATCGAGATGCGGTGCTGCACATGAGCTAAAACGCGCCCTCAGGTCATAGCGCCTCGAGTGCCCTGCAAGGAAAGGTTGCTCCCATGAAGTCGTCCGCCATCATCGCGAGCCTCATTGTCGCTCTCTCGGCCGGAACCGCTGTTGCGCAATCCAGTAACTTTGATCCTCGGGCGTTCTTCGATCGCCTCCAGCTCGAAGGTGCGTCGGTGCCTGTCGGCTTTGACAGTCGCGCGTTCTTCGAAAAGCTCCAGGCCGAAGGCGCCAGCAGCTCGCGTCCGCTGAATGCAGAAGAGTTCTTCGAGAAGCTGCGCGCGGAGGGCGCTTCCGTGCCGCAGCAGTTCGATGGCAAGGCGTTCATGAACAAGGTCCGCTCGGAAGGCATGTTGCCGCCCGTCGTTGCCATCCCCGCTCAGTAAGCGCGCGGGGTCGGATGCGTCCTCAACGGCGCATCCGGCTCTACCGTTCGCAATAAGACACCGGATGATCAAGGGCTCCAGTTGCGAGCGAGAGGACGTACACATGCGACATTCGAAGCTGATAGGACCGCTTGCAGCGCTTCTGGGTGCGGTTTCATTCACCGCGCCCGCATTGACCGAGACATTGCCGCAGAGGAGTGCACCGACGCGTCATGCTCCGGCATTGCCGCTTCCTATGGTGAGCTTCGCGCAACTCATCGAGCGCGCGCTTCCGGCTGTCGTAAGCATACGAGTAACGGGTGAATCGCTCGTGCCGGTGCGCCTGGAGCCCGGTGCGTCACCCGCGCCACCCTCTCGTCGGCCGTTTCGCTCGGGCGGCTCCGGCGTCATCGTGAGCGCCGGGCTCGGTCTGATCGCCACGAACAATCATGTGGTTCGAGACGCAGTGACAATCGAGGTCACCCTCCATGATGGGCGCGAGGCGCCGGCCAAGCTTGTCGGCATCGATTCGGGCACGGATGTCGCCCTGATCAGGATCGACATGCCCGATCTGACGTCGATGCCCTTCGGCGACTCCTCGCAACTGCGCGTCGGCGATTTCGTGGTTGCGATCGGAAATCCATTCGGCCTCGAAGGCAGCGCGAGCGCGGGCATCGTGAGTGGCCTGAAGCGGACCGGCATCGGATACGACATCTATGAGAGCTTCATTCAGGTCGATGCGGCCGTGAATCCTGGTAATTCCGGCGGGGCCCTGATCAACCTCGATGGAGAGCTCGTCGGGATCAACACTGCTGTCGGTCGACAAGGAGGCGCAGCCGTCGGCATCGCCTTTGCCATTCCGATCAACATGGCGCGGCGCGTCGGCATGCAGCTCTACAAACATGGACGCATGCGGCGCGGATCGCTGGGCTTCGAGACCACCAATCTGTCGCCGGCGCTTGCCAAACGGCACAATCTGCCCAATCGGCGCGGTGCGTTGGTATCGCGCGTCGCCCCCGGTTCGCCCGCAGACCGAGCCGGGATCCGGCCGGGCTGCATCATCATTGCGGTCAACGGCTACCCCGTTCGCAACAGCAATGATTTTATCGCTCATTTCGGTGGTTCCGTAGTCGGCGATGCGCTGGACATCGAGATCCTGAAGCCAACGGGCACGCGAACGTTCCGCCTGACGGTGACGGATCAGCTTTCCGATCCGTCCGCCGTCGCCGTCTCCGCGGATGTGCGTGGTATCGGCGGCATGACCGTCAGCAGCATCGGGCCTCGATCGGCCCTCTATGGTCAGGTGCGGGGCGTGGTTGTTACCGGCATCGAGCCCAGCTCGCCTGCGTACGCATCAGGCCTGAGAGCAGATGACATCATTCAGTCGGTGAATGATCTCACCGTCAGTGATCCCAGCCAGATCTTTGATTTCGCGCAGTTTGCCTTGCCCGTCGAGCGGGTCCGCATCACGCGCGCTGGAGCACCCTACATCCTCGAATTCGGCAGGTAGAGCGACGTCTGTTATGCTGAGTGTTGCCCTCATCATCGCAAGCACCGGCTCAAATCGGCCGTCGATACGCGCGCAGCGGATCACCGAGGGCGGATCCGGCTTCGCGAACAGTACTCCCTAAAGGCGTCGGCGATACTCGGAGGGCGTCGTGCCGGTGGCGCGACGGAAAGCAGCCGTGAACGATGAGGGCGTGGCGTATCCGACAGCCAGCGCAATGTCGGTGATGCTGAGCCGCTGCTCCGCGAGTAACTTGCAAGCACAGGAGATGCGCTCGGCCGTCAGATGGGCGTAAGGTGTGTGGCCGGTCGCCAAACGGAAGGCCGTACAGAAATGATAGCGGCTCAGTCCGACCAGCCCGGCAAGATCATCCAAGCCGATCGACTCGCTAAGGTGCTCGCGTATATGAGTGATCACCTTCTTGACTTGCCAAGCTGCCAATCCTCGTTTGAGGCTCGGTGATTTCACCAGCTTGGCACTATGCTGGGTCACGATGCGCAGACAGAGCAAATCAATAGCTTGCTCGATGAAGAGACGCGAAGCCTCGCATCCTCGCGTCGCTTCGTGACTGAGGAGCTGCAACAGCGACGCGACTGCCGGGTCCTTGTGCGCGACGCGCACCAACAGTTCGACGCGCCCGCTCCCGCCGAGCTCGTCGGCGCAATCTTGAAGACGCGTTTGCGTCAGGTAGACGTGCGAGACGACGACCGGCCCTGAGATGTTCCAATGCCCATCCACCGTCGCGGGAATTAGCGTGAACGCCTGACGGCTCGTACGGGACGCGTACAGCTTGTTTTCCACGCACCATGAGATGTCGTGCTCGCCTTCATGGCAGGCGACAGCGATATGTCCGCTGACGCCGCGCATGTAGTCTTCTCGCAGGCCGCCGTGTGCCCACGCTGGCGTCAATCGGATGTCGCCACGTAGGACCTGCGGCGCCAGAACCGGTGGAACGTCCAGAATGCGCGCCATCTCGAGGCTGCCATCCGGTAGGTAGTGGCCGGCGCCCGCTCCCATTGAGGGTTCGGGCCGGTATGAGCTCTGCTGATGAATGCCCTGCTTCGCCATGATCAAACTCCGTCGTTCGACCTCCGGCCAGTGGCCCGCCGCTTCAGCGCGGCCTCAATGGTTAATGGAAGCGGCTCTTACGTGGTGATGCGCTATGACGCTTTAATGTCAGGTAGCGTGCCGCGATGCATCGCGGAACCGGCTCGCAATAAGTCATTCCTGTGCGTGCCAATAGGATGAACTCTTCCGATCTCGCCGGATAATAGCGTACGTCGCGCCGGCTGCAACGAAGCTGGGCGCATATTCTCATTTCAAAAGCTTGTGGTGGCCTCAACCAGGGCGCAACGAGCGGGATGCAGCTCCGGTCGGGCCGCTGCGGCCCGACCGGAGCCGCGTCAACATGCCGAGATGCCCTAAAAGAGGCACGTTATCCGAGGGCATCCAACAACTCGCGCGCCACCTTGAGATCGGTCGTTCCAAAGCCTTCGCGGAACCGACTGTAGATCGGCTCGAGCAGCGCTTTGGCCTCTCCGTCGTGAGAGTGCGTGCGCCAGAGACGCGCGCGGCTGGTCGCAGTCCTCAATTGCCATGAGAGAGCGTGCTGCTGGCGTGCCAGTGCGAGCGCTTCGTCGAAGCAGCTGTCCGCCGCCTCGTAGCCGTCATCGCCGTGCAGTACGTGAAGGCATTCGCCTTTCATCCGGAGCATCTCGGGCTTGGCCCAATGCTCGCTCGTCCGCTCGGCGTGGGCCAATGCTTCATCGATGGTCTCGATGGCCTCTGGCACACGCGTCGAAACTGCCAAACCGTCAGCAAGCGCCAGTAGGAACGCCACGTAGTACTGCACGAAGCGCGCGCGCCGCAGTTGTTCCACCGCATTCTGCACAAGCGGCAATCCACCCGCTGCGTCTCCGCGCCTGATGAGAATCTGGCCGCGAAAGCAGCGGCCATAATCATGCCAAATCTCGAGACCGTGGCGCGCCGTCTCCCGCAACAGAATGTCGGCGAAGCGTTCGGTGCGATCGAGATCGCCCACCAAGAGCGCGACCGGACAGGCCGATTGCGCAATGGTGTTGCAGAGCGACAGGGTGTGATCGATCGAGAGCCCCTCCTCGATACTCGCGTCCACGGTCGCAATGGCCTGGTCGGCAAGCCCTTGAAGCCATAGGACCCGCGCAAGCGTGATCTTCGCGGTCACGCGCGGGTCGAACTGGTATCGGACGACATGCAGCCGGCGAGGAGGCGCGATGTAGTTGGCAAGCATTCGCTCGATATGGAGGCGCGCGCTGGGCTGATCTCCGAGGAAATGAAGAGAGGCTCCCATCATGCGGTCACCGATCGCAGCATCTGTCGCATCCGCAGACAGCGGCGCCAGCGCGCAGAAGCGGTTGGCGATATCGCGTGCCGCCGTGAACTCGGCATTGTTCATCTTTCCGGCCCACAGGCCCCACAGGGCCCGTAGCTGGTAGTCGGTGTCATTGAGCCGCTCGGCTAGTTCGTAAGTCTGCGCCCATGCCGTGCCGCTTTCGCGCGCCGGACTGGCCGTATACATCAACGACCATCCGCGCGCCCCATGAAGCTTCATCGCGATCGTATCGCTCACGCCCTCATTCGAGCGCAATGCATCCAGAGCCTGCTCGACGCGCTCGCGACATTCATTGATCAGCGAAAGCTGAAACCACAGAGGGACGGCCGCCACCGTCAAATTGACCGCGCTGTCCGCGTCTCCATCCTCGGAGTGCGCCCAGTCCAGCGACGCGCGCACGTCGTCGATCAGCCAGCCATATCTCTCGTCCCAGTCTCCTGCCTCGTGGTCCAGCCAGGCGGCTTCCGCCTCCGCGAGCATATGCAGGCAGTGTGACGCGTGCGTGCGCGCCATTTGGCGCGCGTCGTCGCTTGCTGCGAGTTTCTCGCTGGCATAGGCGCGCGTCGTCTTGAGCAGGCGGAACAGGGCCTCATTTCGGCTGACATCGGCCGAGACCAGCGACTGAGAGACCAGATCCGATATGCCTTCGACGACATCCGGCCCGGTGAGGTCCCCCCATGCGGCGACAGCCGTCGCCGAATTCAGCGTGAATATTCCCGAGAACACGGAGAGGCGCTGAAGTAGAATACGGCCGCGGCTCGAAAGGAGATTGAAGCTCCAGTCCAGCGTTGCGTGCAGCGCTTGGTGCCGAGGCAAAGCCGTGCGCCGCCCCTTGGTGAGCACGGCAAACAGACTGCTGAGGGCCGAGGCGAGGCCGCGGACGCCGAAAACATCCACCCGGCCCGCAGCCAGTTCGAGAGCCAGAGGAATGCCGTCGAGGCGATGGCAGATCTCGACCAGCGCGCCGACGTCCTCCTTGCGCACAACGAATGAGTCGGACCGCGCGTTGGCTCGTTCAACGAACAGCTCGACGGCCGGATAAGACATCGCCTCTTCGACCGTAAGCTCGAGGTTTGTCGGCGGTGGCATGGCAAGCGGTTGGAGATAGTAGACCCACTCCCCTTCGATCCGCAGTGGCTCGCGGCTGGTCGCCAGGACGCGTACACCGCTCGCGTGTTGAAGTATGGCCTCGGTGATCTGGGCCACGGCGCCGATGACATGCTCGCAGTTGTCAAATAGCAGGAGCAGTTCCTTGTCGTGGAGATACGTCATGAGGGTCACGAGGACATCATCCGATTGCGATGCGAGGCCCAGTGCTGATGCGAGCGCAGAGGGCACGAGCCGCGGGTCTGCAAGAGAAGCCAGATCCACAAAGTAGACACCGCGCCATCCGTTCACGCGCGCGTCGGTGAGCAGCTCGGTCAGAAGCGAAACGCAGAAGGTGGTTTTGCCGACGCCGCCAGCGCCGACGACAGTCACGAGGCGCCTGCGGATGACCTGCTCTGTCAGCGCGCCGCGCTCCTGCTCCCGACCGATGACCCGCGTCTGAAGGGTCGGCAAAGTCCGCGCGGTGACGGTCGTGCCGGGCGCCGCCGGCACTTCGCCCGATCCATCGGTTACCGCACGCTGAAACGGCGCGACAAAGCTGTATCCACGATTGGCGACGTTGACGATAAAACGTTGCCCGTCGCGCCCGTCTCCGAGCGCCTTGCGAAGGCCGGCGACGTGCACGCGGAGATTTCCATCGGCAATGTACGTGTTCGGCCAGACACGGGCGAGAATGTCATCTTTGCTCACGATCTCGCCAGCACGCTCGATGAGCAGACACAAGATATCAAGCGCACGGCTGCCCAACTGAACGGGCTTGCCGTCGAGAAGTAACTGACGCTGCGCCGGCTGCAGTCGGAACTGCCCGAAGATGATCTCGTCGGTATCACCACCTGACCGCGGCGAGGCAGCTCGAGAAGATCGAGGAGGCGAGGTGTCTTCAGCCCCACGCTGAGCTACGCTCGAGAGCGTGGGTTCGTTGCGCTCGTACTGGTCAGATCCGCTTGTCACGATGACACCCTTTGACGTAGCGCAGGGTGCGATAGGGAGCGTCTGGCCGCATGGGTATCCGAGATCGATCCGGCAGCATGGCCCACTTCCGTCGCATTGCCATTCTCGGTCGATGCGTGAGGGCGAGGGTAGGCAAGGGCGCCACGCCATGCTGTTCAAATATTGCGGTTTCTGTCGCGCTATTGAGCTGTTCACTGTCACAGTGCGCTCAAATTTCAGGCTTTCTTGCCGCGCGGGGTTCAGGGAGCGCCCTGCGGGCCTTCTGAGGCCATGCCGTTGGCCCCGCCGCACTCGTGCGTGGATCGGCAGCGGAGGAATTCGAGCTGCTCGATATCGAGGGCGTACCGGCGAACGGCCCCCACCGTCTCCGGCGATGGGCTTGCTGATTTGTCGAGTGCGTCGGACTACGTCTCGCTCTCAGCGATGTGCGAGATGCGAGGCTGCTTCGACCAGGGCTTCAAGCAGAGTGGATATGGTCGTGAGCAAGTGATCGACGCGCTCCGAGGCGAGCTTGCCAATTGCAAGAAGCGAGGGGGTCCCTATTTGGCGTAGTTGCGGCGCGCGTCCACGCCGTAGTCTTCCCTCTCCGGCTCCGCCTTTTTACCCGCAAGCTGCTCGAGCACCTTACGGATGGGGCACGGCAGGTCGTCAGGAGCGACGTACGTTCGGCGGAGCTGCTTGCCGATGAGTTTGATCCGCGTCTTGTCCATGCCCGGCTAACAAATGAGCAAACCGGCGGTTCCGTCCGCCCGTCGAAATGTACTACGTGTGATGTTTACGGCTCGTTAGGCTGGTGATTGGCTCAACCCGGAATATCCAATCGCGACTATGCGCGCGGCTTCGGACCAAGCCGATCAGGGCCATTGCCTTGGACTTGTTTTTCGCGCGATGGCGTACAGAAACGCTCCCGACGCGGCCTCACACACCGCCACCGAGAGCGAACGCTCTAACGCTACTGACACCCCCGAAACTAGAACCTGCGCATCAGTACGATGCCATCGTCGTAGATGCGCACGTCCACCTTGCCGTTGGCCATGTCCGCCATCAATGCGGACACTCGGCCGCCGTGAAGTGTTGCTCGGCTATCCGACGCACCGCCTCGCGCTTCCGGACATCGATATCCGATAGCTGAGTGCGTGGATGATAGCCCATACTGCGCAAACGCGGGTCGTGGATGGACATTGAAGACGGCTCCGGCTCGGTCGGACGAGGGCGGGCGGACAACACCGCCGCGCTTCCTCGGCGTTCCGTGGGCGATTAACGGCCCCGCTCATCAATGGTTCCGGCCCGCGTCATTTTGCGGAGTCATAAGAACGTCAGCCGATCTTGGTGCTCTGCGCGGACGGCGGAGGTTTGGCGTCGAACCGTGACGGGTACTTGACGTGCATGGCCCGGACGCCTGCATCGCGGAGTCGCGGCACGTCGGCGCTGTCCTCCCGCGTGGACGCGATAATCGACTCGGCGAGAGCTTGTCGCGCCACGTCATGCTCGTCGGGCGAGAACTTCTCGGCAATCGAACTCCAGGCCTCATCGAAGGCCAGCATCGCAATCTTGAGTACAGCAGGCCCGAACGCCGCTCCCTCGATGATCCGACACGCCGACATATTCCCTCCTGAGCGTCACGCTCGGCAATGTCGGAGCTTTCCCGGCGCATTTCAATGATTTTTGCCGGGCGTTTCGTATTTGAAAAACGCGGTGGCCGGGAATGCAAAGCTGAGCACGGAAACTGCCGTCAACATCACAGCCTCCCCGGAAATGCCACGCCATGTCGTCAGAAGCTGAGAATTATAAGAGTCGGGTCCAAAGTTGGTCAGTCGGGAAGCCGGCGGCGCTCTACGCCCGGCGATACGTGGCAAGAAACGACCGTACGGCCATGCCGACGATGTGCGCGGCGCGCTCGTCCGAGGGCGGGCCGGCGTGGGTGAAAAGCATGGGCTTGAAGGTGGTCGCCACGCAGGAGTCGATGAACTGTGCGGCGGAGACCTCGCAGTCATGGGGCTCGAGAATGCCGGCAGCAACCTTCTCCTCCAGATATTGGCTCAGCTTCTCGATGCCGTACGCAGGCCCGGCGCGCAGGAATCGGGCGCCGAGCTGCGGCATGCGATCGGCTATGGCAATAATGGTTCGGAGCTCGGAAACACCGCCTGGACGCGACATGAATTGCGAGAAGGCCCGACCCAGCCGGGTCAGCTCGGTTTCGATGTCCGCGTTGCGGTCGAGATTGAAGATCTGCTGGCCCTGCTCACAGATCTGCGCCTCGACGATGGCTTCGAACAGCTCTTCCTTGCTCTTGAAGTAGACGTAAAGCGTACCCTTGGAGACCCCGGCCGCCCGGGCGATCTCGTTCATGCTGGCGGCATCGAACCCGTTGCTCAGGAATGCCCGGCGTGCCCCGTCGAGGATCTGGCGCCGCTTAGCGCTGTCTTCCCGAGAGTCCTCAGTCCGAGGACTTTCAGCCGCCTTCTCGTGGACCGCCGTGGACATGTCATTCCTCACTTCTTTTGCCGGTAACTCCCGATCACAACATTGTTGACCGAACCGTTCGGTCATTGACATAGCGCTCTCCGATGGCTATGTCAAGCGCGACGTGACCGAACCGTTCGGTCATTCGGCTTACAACAACGCGTTTCCGGAGATCGGGTATGCTTGAGGATCAAGAGCTTAGGGGGAGTGACGCTCAGGGCTCCGCGGCACCGATGGCGAGGGAGCAGAGCTCGTCCCGCGATAAGGCTCCCAAAGCGGGGCCGGAAAAACCGGCTGCTGAAGCCCCCGCGCGTGTCAAGAAGCCTCTCGTTCGCGTGGCCGCGATTCTGGGGCTCGTGCTGGCGATCGGCGCTGGCGCTTACTACGGCCATTACTGGTGGACGACCGGGAGCTATTTCGTCAGCACGGACGACGCTTATGTCGGCGCTAAGAGCGCGACGCTCTCGCCCAAGGTATCGGGCTATATCTCCGATATCGTCGTGGCGGATAACGCCCGGGTTTCGGCCGGCGATGTGATCGCGCGCATCGACGACGGCGACTACAAGCTGGCCGTCCAGGCTGCGCGCGACCAGATTGCCATCCAGCAGGCAGCGATCGAGCGGCTTGGGCAGCAGGTGACAGCGCAGGAGGCGGCCGTCGATCAGGCGCGCGCGCAGGTCGCCTCGGCCAAGGCTGCCGCAACCCGCGCCGATCTCGAGCTCAAGCGTCAGCAGGATCTGGCCTCGCGCCAGGTGAGCAGCCAGCAGCTTCTCGAGCAGGCGCAGGCTGCCAACGAGCAGGCCATCGCGTCGGTTCAGGCCGCCGAGGCGGCGCTTGAATCCGCGACGGCGAATGTCGGCGTGATCAAGGCCCAGCAGGAAGAAGCGCGGCGCACACTCAAGCAGTCCGAGACCTCCCTTGCCAAGGCGGAGCGCGATCTCTCGTTCACAGTCATTCGCGCGCCCTTCGACGGCGTGATCGGCAATCGCGCCGTGCAGGTCGGAGACTACGTCCAGCCGACACAGAGGCTCGCGAGCCTCGTGCCGCTGGACGCCATCTACATCGACGCGAACTTCAAGGAGACGCAGCTCGCCCGCGTCCATCCCGGCCAGCCGGTGAGCATCTCCGTCGACGCGTACCCCGAGCATGATCTCGAAGGCAAGGTCGCCAGCATCGCGCCGGCGTCCGGCTCGGTCTTCTCGCTGCTGCCGCCGGATAATGCGACCGGCAACTTCACCAAGATCGTGCAGCGGCTCCCCGTGCGCATTCTGGTGCCGGCTGCCATCGCGGAGAAGTCCCTGCTGCGGCCGGGC
>Ga0180218_1001233_pt1 | contig 16251 bp, 15 predicted proteins | sample eDN3rd37CKraftBY_FD_151334 | JGI IMG/M metagenome (GOLD analysis project Ga0180218, IMG submission 151334) | Enriched backyard soil microbial communities from Emeryville, California, USA - eDNA 3rd pass 37_C Kraft BY (version 2) (version 2) | ecosystem: Environmental > Terrestrial > Soil >...
CGCGCGAGCAGGAGCGCGATCGTCGCCTCCCGCAAGTAGACGCGCCGCTTGGTTTGTGGCGTCATCGCGCGTTGGCTCGATCGACCTGCCGCGCCAGCCGCCGTTCGATCATTTGTTGCAGAAACGGCAGTACGTCACGCGTCAGGGTCACAGCGTCGACATCATGGTGCTGCGACAGAACGTCAAAAATCTCGCCGACGCGACGCGGCTTGGACAGCATGTGCCAGATTTCGCTCGCGACGCCATTGAGGCTCACATAGGTGTCGGTATGGACATTCAGGACGACCACGCCACCGTCCAGATCGGCGGCCGCGAGGCTCTGGTCGCGAACCAATACGCTGTCAGCTGTAACGCCCAAGCTTAACACGCTCCAAATGGATTGACGGTCCAACCCTAACTGATGGCGCTGTCATCCGCCACGAGCGGATGAGAACGCAACATTGCCTGGAAGCCGGGGCAGGATTGCCGGATGCCCGCCTTATTCGGTGCGGACCGCGAGGGGGAATGACATCTCGAAGGAGAAACCGAGCTTGCTCGTTGGAGCTGTGGGCGCGGGCGGGTTTGAATTCGTGCCGGCGCCTGCTCCGGCGGCCTTTGTCGCGGCCGCGATCGGCACCTCCGTCATGGCGGGAGCTTCCCAGGCGCGGCGCGCCTGAACCGGATTTCCCTTCGCCGCGCCCGACCGCATGTCCGTCTCCGGATGACTACGAATGATTCATTATGGGCATCCGTTTGGGCAACGCAAGCTGACCCGGCTGGTTTGATAACCCTTTATAACGCAAGCATATAACGGCGATGTGCGGCGCTTGGCAGTCGCAACCCGCCATGATAGCTTTTTGGAACCAGATTTGATTGAAGCGAACAGGCATCTGGCGTCGCTCGATCAGGTGGCGATCGATCCACGAATGCCGAGAAGGGTCCCAGGATGGTACAAAAAGCGACTACCGAGGCGGAGGCAAAGTCCGAGGCATCCGAGCCGGAGCTCACGCCTGCTGCGCGACTTGAAATGGCATCCAAGCTGGTCGATCGCTTTGCCATGTGGGGTGGTGTCGCCGGTCTTGTGCCGGTTCCGGTGATCGACGTCGCGGCCGTAGCCGGCATTCAGCTGCAGATGCTGCGTCGGCTGTCGCAGATCTATAAAGTGCCGTTCTCCGAAAACAGCGGCAAGGCGGTGATCGCGGCTCTGGCCGGCACAATGATCCCGGCTACCAGCGGCATCGGTGCGGCCAGCATGCTGAAGTCCGTGCCGGTTCTTGGAACAATCGCGTCGGGATTTGTGATGCCCGCGCTCGCCGCCGGCGCGACTTACGCGATCGGCAAGGCGTTCGTCCAGCATTTCGAGTCGGGCGGCACGCTGCTCGACTTCAACCCGCCGGATTATCGCGAATTCATCAAGGCGCAGAAGGAAAAGTGGGACAATCGTTCGCGCGCCAAGGTTGCCGCGCCGGAGGCGTCCCCAAGCTCTACGCCGGGGACGGCTACGAACTCTTGACCTGCAAGGTCTGCATCAAACCGGAGGGCAGCCACGATCTCGCGATCGGTGGCTGCTCGAGCGACACCGATGATCGAAGCTGGGCTTTATATCGTCTTTTGTGCGCTGACCGGCTTGTGCGGCATCGGCCGACGGCTCGGGTTTCTGGGCACGTTCGGTCTCGCGCTTGTTACGACTCCGCTGGTAGTTCTGCCGCTTTTACTCATCACCGGCCCGTCTCGAAACGTCGAGTGGCGCCGCCGGTCTTAACGTTTGTATCGAAACCGGCGCATGTCTTTCATCTGGGACTGGCGAAGTCCCTTGCAATTGTAGCCGGACGGTAGCGTTCAAAATGTCTTTCCTCCAGCTTGTACACCGCGAGATGCACGCCTCGGTGCGGAAGCTGGTGTTCATGTCTGTCCTGGGCGGCGTCAGTAACGCCGCCATCCTGACCGCGATCAATACTGGCGCGGCCGCGGCCGATACGGAGGCGCGCGGAAGCCTCTGGGCGGCGACCCTGTTTGTCGTCTCGCTGTTCCTGTTCTTCAAGACGCAGGTCTACGTCTCGACGACGATCACGTCGGAGATCGAAGCCATCATCCATAAGCTGCGCGTGCGGATGATGGATTACGTCCGGCGCTCGGAGCTTCTGTCGATCGAAGAGGTCGGCCGCGCGCGCATCATCGCGGCGATCTCGAGTGACGCCGCGATCCTGACGCAAGCGAGCAACATGCTCAGCTTCTCGATCCAGGGCCCGGTCCTGATCGGGTTCGTGGCGATCTACGTGGCGTATCTGTCGCTCACGGCGTTCCTGCTCAGCGTGCTGATCGTCAGCATGGCAGGCCTGATCTTCCATTTCAGGAGCCGCAAGCTCGTGGAAGAGCGGGCGAGGGCGGCCGAGCACGAACGCCGCCTGTTCGACCGCATCACCGACTTCCTCGACGGCTTCAAGGAAGTGCGCCTCAACCGGGCGCGCAGCGACTCCTTGTTCGACGACGCCGTGAATGTTTCCCGGACCGCTGCCAATATCAAGATCCGGGCCCAGTCTGAAACCTTCAAGCAGATCGCCTACTCGCAGGGATATATGTATATCCTGCTCGGGACGGTGGTTTTCGTCGCCCCGCAGTTCAGCGACAGCCTCGGCGGCGCCTCGATCGCCAAGATCACCGCAGCTCTGCTCTATGTCATCGGCGCGTGTTTCGCGCTGGTTCAGTCAATCCCCATTCTGATGAACGCGAACGCTGCCGCGGATCGCATTCAGCGTCTCGAGGACAAGCTTCGCGAAGCGGTTTCGTCCGAGACGGACGAGGTCATAACGTCGAAGACCTTTGAATCGATCGAAATGCGCCAGATGGTGTTCAGCTACGTCGACCGGCATTCGGACGTGGCATTCCACATCGGCCCGATCGATTTCACCCTCCGTTCCGGCGAGCTGCTTTTCATCACTGGCGGCAACGGGTCCGGCAAATCGACGTTCCTGCGAGTGCTGGCCGGGCTCTACCATCCGGAATCCGGTGAAATTCTGCTCAACGGCAAGCGCGTCACCAAGGCGACCCGCGATGAATATCGCGAGCTGTTTTCGGCGATTTTCTACGACTATCATCTGTTCCGCCGGCTCTACGGCATCCAGGATGTCGACACGCGCAAACTCGCCGATCTCCTTGCGCAGTTCCGGCTGGAGGATAAGACCGGCCTGACCAACGACGAGTTCCGGACGCTGGACCTGTCCGGAGGCCAGCGCAGGCGCCTTGCGCTGATCGTCAGCCTGATGGAAGACCGCCCCATCATGCTGCTGGATGAATGGACGGCCGAACAGGACCCCGAGTACCGGCGGAAGTTCTACGACGAACTGCTTCCGGAGATGATGCGCGCGGGCAAAACCGTGGTGGTCATCACCCATGATGACCGGTACCTTGACGAGTTCCGGTTGCCCGCGCGGCGCATTCACATGGAAGAGGGCCGTATTGTTGAAGAACGTACAGTGGGCGGCTGAGGGCGTTCGGTGAGGAACGACTGATGGCAACGTATCCCGAGTCTCTCGATGGAAACCCACCCGTGGTGAGAAAGCGCGGTGCGTGGAATTTCCTGACGCGCCGTCTGCCGAGCTTCGCATTCATGCTGCTCGTCCTGTTCCTCGCCGTGACGGTGCTGTGGCGCTACATCGTGATCACCGTTCCGAGCGGCCATGTCGGCGTTCTGTGGAAGCGGTTCAACACCTTCGATTACTATTGCTGGTGCTTCGCCGGCCGCGGCACGATGCTCAACCCTCAGCAGCTGCGCGGCGAAGGCTTGCACCTCGTCTGGCCGTGGGATCGCCTGTTCATCTACAACCTTCGCCTGCAGTCGACGGCTCAGACCTACAACGCTATCTCGCGTGACGGCGTGAACGTCACGATCCAGATGAACATCCGCTACCAGCTGCTGCACAATGCGGTGGCGGTGCTCCACAAGTTTATCGGACCGGAATATTTCAACTCCGTCGTCAGCCCGGAAATCGGCAGCCAAACGCGGCAGGTGATCGCGCAATACACTGCGCAGGAGGTCTACACCTCGCGGGAAGCTATTCAGGAGAAGGTTCGCGACAACGCGCGCAAGGGGCTTGGGGCCAACCTCAACAAGCTGGTTCAGCCCGAGGCGATGGAACAGCCCGATCCCAAAAATTACAACGATGCCTTGCAATACTCGATCCAGATCATCGACACGCTGGTGCTGAGCATCGAGTTGCCGCCGGCCATCGTGGCAGCGATTAACCGTCAGACCGAGCAGTTCTATCTCATTCAGGAATATCGCTATCGCGTCGAGCGCGAGGCGCAGGAATCGAGACGCAAGCAAATCGAAGCGAACGGTATCGCCGCGTTCCAGCAGACGGTCAGTCAGGGCATCTCCGACTCCTATTTGCGGTGGCGCGGAATCGAGGCGACGCTGGCGCTGTCGCAGTCGCCGAACTCGAAGATCGTCGTGATCGGCGGCCGGGATGGCCTGCCGATCATCCTTGGCAATGTCGATCAGCCCGCCGGTCCGCCGACGCCGCCCAGGAAGGACGCCGCGGTGCCGGCGCCAACCGACACGGTGCCCGGTGCATATGCGGCGCCGCAGGCGGTGCCGACAGTGTCGTCGCCAACCACGGTCTTCGTGCAGCCGGGCGGCGCCGTTCACGTCAATCCGCCGGGCACACCGCCGCAGCCGCCGGCTCCGGCCGCGCCGGATAAGAAGTCTGCAGCGGAGCCTGCTGCTCCCGCGAAACCTGACAAGGCGGCTGAGAAGCCGGCGACCTTCAATCCGTTCGATCTGTCCAGCTATGAGTCGGTCCTGTCGCGGATCACCGGTGGATCGCGCACAACCGGTTCGTCGAACGGTTCTGAAGGCCCGCCGGCCGAAGCTAAAATGAAGCCAGCCGGGGCTTCGGCGAACCCGGCTGGGACACGCTAACGGATCGTAGATGGATAGGTTGCGTCATGGCTGATGCCAGTCGAACCCGAAATCGTGACGGTGCGTCAGATGCGCTGGTGGCGTAGGAGAACCGCTAACGTGGCCGACATCAAGCGGGCCGGACGTCCGGTCGAATCCGATCTGAGTTCGCGGGCTGCCTGGCGATTGCTCACGCGCAGGCGGCGCGTCTACATCCTCCTGATCGAGACATTGCTCATTCTCGGCGTCGCGCTGATCGGTCACATCACGGGGCGTGAACTGGCGCGACGCCAGTTGGCGCAGCGTGAACAGACCATCCAGCAGCTTCGGGAAGAACGGCAGCAGGTCAGCGCCGAACTCAACCGCCGTGCCGATCGTATCCTGACGCTGCAGACGCGGCTCAATCACGTGCAAGGCGTGCTGGACGAAATCGTCCCGTCCGAAAACATCTACGTCATGCGGCCGAACCAGTCGCTGGTTGTCGCGGGCGGTCGCGTCATCGTCGGCCTGGTCGGTTCACCGAGCAATGAAGGCGTGAACATCAACGTCAACGGCAAGACGATGTTCGCCCGCGCCGGCAACTTGATTCCCGTCGATCTTGGCGACGGACGAAGCTGCCAGGTCACCGTTCAGTCCTTCGACATGTTCAAGGTCGTCTTGCACGCCACCTGCGCGTCGGACGCGAAGTAGCCCGCCGGAGACCGCTCTCATTCCCAGATGAGGATGTTCGGGAGCGTGTCGTCGCGCTGCCGCAGCAGCGTGTATCCGACGCCGGCCAGGCCGCGAAACAGGCCGAGGTTGAACCGCCGCTTGCCGGCGTTCCAACGATAGTCACCCGCGGCCCGCGCGGCTTGGACGACCGCACTCAGCCTCTGCGCCGCGACCCATCGGACGTCGGGGCGGCCGAGCGCTTCGCCGGCCTCGTGGATGAACTCGACGCTACCCAGTGTGCCGCAGCAGAGCGTGTCGATCTCGGTCGGCCAGGCCTGTTCGACACCTGTCAGCGCGCCCTGAATGTCCGCGCGTAGGGTCGCAGCGTCCATCGCACCTCGCTCGAGCAGACCGGCACGCGCAAGCCCGATCCCAGGTGCGCCATGGCACCACCGGCAGGCCCAGCCCGGTTTGTCGGCATGGCGGCGATCCGGCCAGTTGTGGCGCTCGGCGTCGTAGGTCGAATTTTCAAACGCGAGACTTTCCGCAGCCGCCGCGTGGAAGTCGTCCCGCCCGGTGACGGAGGCGAGCGACGCAAGCGCATAGGCAAAGCCCGCCGCGCCATGAGACATCCCGTTCAGCGCATTCTGACCGAGGCCATGTCCAACCCAGCTGCGCAATCCCTCCGGGCCGACCCGGTCCTGGCGCAGCAGGTGCTCGCCGCATTTGACGGCGCGCGCGAGGACGTCACCGGCCTGAGTATCCCGGTAGAGCCGCAGCAGCCCGAGGATTGCGCCGGCACTGCCGCCAAGCGCGTCGAGCCGTTTGTCCGCAGCGATCAGTTCGTCGGTCATCAGCGCCGATGCGGCATGGGCATCCGCCAGCACCGTCTCGTCACCGAGACTTTTCGAGATTACGCTCAGCGCATAGACCAGCGAGCCCAGACCGGTCGCCCCGCCGATGCCAAGCGAGCGCGCGAACCGGCCCGCATTCCGGTCCTTGAGCTTTCTGCGCAGGTTCGTCAGCGCAGCGAGTGCAAGGTCGCCCGACGGCGCGTATCTGGTGACGGCAGAATGCGCCGCGAGAAAGACCGCGATCCCGGACACGCCATTGTAGAGATCGGGACCGAGCGGCGTGAGCTGGAACGACTCCGCATCGCCCATCCAGTCGAGTCCGATCCATGCAGCGGAATTGCCGCGGCGTATCGCGTAGTCCGAAATGTCGGCTGCGATGCGGTCGGCCTCGGATGCAAAAATCGTGTTGACGTTCGCATCCACCGCGTCCGACTTCAGGATTAACCGGGCTGCATCCGTGGAATTGGGCTTCGTCGATGTGGTATTTGCCCGGATGACCTCAATCTGCCAGCTGATCTCGTGGTCATCGAAGCCCCTCACGCGCTCGCGGGCGTGTTCGAGCCCGGACCTGCCCTTGAGTGTGGCGACGGGGCCCTTGAAGTCGTTGATCGCGTGACCATCGCTCGGCAACACGAAATGCGGGACGTTCAGGTCGAGAAGCGCCGACCGTTCGGCGCGAAGGAACGGCCAATTGGCATCCGATGCCTCGTTCCAATCCGACATTCGCGCGATGAAATCGGCCTGCGCCGACCAGATCGCACCGTCGTTCATGGCGCGCGCCGCCTTGAGCCGCTGCAGTAGCATCGAATAGAAACGCGTCGGGCGCACGACCTTGCGGATCGGTGCGCCTGCAAAACCGTCGAAGAGACGGCCAAGATCAGGCTCACGCGTCAGACGCGAGAGAAAGCGCGCATAGTCTTCGAACCCGCACACCAATGCATCGACGTGATCGCTGAAGCTGGCGTAGCGGCCCGCGACATGCGGCAGATTCGGGTTCGACCGGTCCACCAGTGTCGTCCGCGTGGGACGCATCGCGTCAGTGTTGACGTCGATCCAGGTGATCCTCACCTTGGAATTCCAGTCAGCGGTCAATGCGCCCATGGCAAAGACGGACGTGTCGGGCGCTCTGCCATAGGCCGGCAATATCCCGACGGCCATCACCGAACTTGCGATCAGGTCGGCGGCCGCGTCCGATGCCGACGGCTCCGTCTCCTGCGCGTTTGGCGCCGCTGGCGGCGGCTGGAGAATGGTTTCGAGGTCGATCGGTATCGGATGGTCGCCGGCTGCGATCACGTTTTCCTGGTGGATGTCCGTTGCCGCGAAGCAATGAAACAGCGCAAGCCACGCGCCGGCGCGACGGAAGAACAGGTCGAAGCCTGTCTCATCGGGGCATCCGGTGTGTTCGATGAATTCGGTCCAGCCGTAATGGTCCCGTGCAATCGCGCGGACGGCGCGCAGCTCGAGGGGCGGGGTCGATCGGTTCAGCCGTGAAATCAGATCGTGCCAGGCGGTGTCGAGGCGGAGATCTTTCGGCTTGTAGACCGCCCGTGTACCGTCCTCGAAGGTGACGATCAAAACCGAGCGTCCCCCGTTATGGCGGTCGGATAATCCGCCCTCGATCCTGGCGATACCCGCCGGCTCACTGCGACCCACAAGCTCGCTGCGGATCGCATCCATATCGGCGTCGATGCGAACCGCGAATTCGGCGATGGAGTCGATCCATTGCCGGACCAGCCTAGCGATCAGCCGCAGGAGGACCGGCTTGTCCTCAAACAGGTGGCGGAAGCCACCCGACTGCATCTCGGTCACGAACGGGTCGTAAAGCCGGCGGGTAGTAAAGCGTTCGTAAAGCACCGGCGCACACAGATCGGACAACTGGTCCAGAAGCATCAGACGCAGGCTGAGGCGGCCAGCTTCAGTGAAGCGGACGCGGCGATGGGCGGCTGCGGATGCCCACAGGCGCGTTTCGGCCTGCTCGACGACGGGAAGCAGGAGGCGGTCGAAGGCGCGTGCCTCGATGCCGGGGATCGGCTGCGCCTGTTCGGCGGACGGACCTTGCAGCGCCGCCTCGATCCAGATGGCGTCTTCGACCCATGCCGCGGCGTGGTCCGGGACGCCGCGGCGAACGGCCGCAAATTTCTGCTTCACAACTTCGTAGGTGAAACCGTCACGCGAAAGCCTGCGGCGGAAAAGATCCTGATCGCCGTTAGCCGCTGACTGGCACCAGGCGGCCAGGCGCTGCTCGGCGAGAGTCGCGTCGACGGCCTGACCGAGCCCTGTTTCGGATGATTCCGAAAGGAGTTCGTCGATCGTCGCCGCGCGGGCAAACAGGCGCTCGGAAAACTCGTCCATTGGCTCTTCTTAGCGGCCCGGCGGATGCATTTCGCGCAAGAAATCGAGGTCTGCGAAGATGCCGAAGCCGCAATGCGGTCTGGTCCGGTCGTCCTCCAGCGCGGTAACGGGGACGTCAGCCCGTTCCGCCGGTCCGACACTCCATCCGAACCGTCACCTCAGCGAACGGCGGCAAACTGTTAATGACAAATGGGATTTGTAGGGGCCCAGTCCACGGGTCCGTGTGATGACAAACTGACCACTGATTGACTTTTTGCCGCATTTGGCCAATTCTTGCTTCGCCAGCAGGGGGAAATTTCAGCAAGTTTCCTCGTTATTTTCTATGCATCTGGCGGATGAAAGGAATTACGCCATGACCCTCACCAACCTCAATCAAAAAGAAGAAGAGATCCTGAGCTTCGACGTTTCCGACGAAGTGCTGGAAAGTGCCGCAGGAACCGAGACCTCCGCAAACTACACGCTCGGTTCGTGCACCGGCCTGTCGGTTTGCCCGGCCTGGTAATCTCCGGATAGTTTCGCCTTTGAAGCTATTGACGCTGTTTCCGAAGTCATTCGGAGACAGCGTTTTGTTTTTCAGACATCGCTTTTTGCATCTGTCTTTTTGATTCGTTTATTCGGTCGCCCGCGCGCCGCTCGCGACAGAGTCGTTCGCGCTTCGGCATCCCGTCACTGTCCTAAATTTGATTCTGCGGGCTCGCGAACGTTCGCCGGGATTCGTTCACGCACACAAATCTGAGCCGCACGAACCGCAATCTGTAGGCGTGCCTCCTCGAAATTAGCTACCATATGCACGAATCACTGCGCGGGTCTTTGGCGAGGAGGCGGTGAGATGATCATCACCATAGCCACGATGAAGGGCGGCAGCGGCAAGAGTACGGTCGCGAGCTGTCTGGCGGTTTACTGGCACCTGCGTGGCCGGCGCCCAACTCTCATCGACGCGGATCCGCAGCGCTCGATCATGGGGCTGGCGGCCCGTGAGCGCAGCCTTGGCGGGGTTGCGGTCATCGAGGACGCGACCGAGGACGCCACCAAGACTGCCCGGCGTCTTTCAAGCGCAGGCGGGCTCGTCATCATCGACACACCCGGCTTTCGTTCCAAGACGACGTTGGATTGTCTTGCGGCGTCGGACTTCCTCCTCGTGCCGGTCAAGCCGTCACCCTTCGACGTCGACCGGACGCTCGACACGATTGCCTTCCTCACGGAGCGGACAGATGGGCGGCGGCCGCTCTATCGATGCATCCTGACGCAAACCACCCGTGACTCGATCATTGCGCGCCACATCCGCAATGAGCTGACCGAAGCCGGAATACCCGTGCTTCAGAACGAAATGCAGAACCGGGTTGCCTATCCCGAAGCGTCGCTGTGGGGAGCGACGCCGAGCCTGATCAGCTGGAAAGGCCCCGCGGCGCGCGAGATCGCTGCGATCGCGGACGAACTCGATATGGTGCTCGGACAGCAGCAGGCCGCAGCATGACACGCAAACAGCTTCCAAAGGCGATCAAGCCCGCCGGGTCCGGCCTGCGATTCATTCCGGGTGAGGCCGGTACCGAAGCGCCGATGCCGCAATCCGTGACGGCAAAGCCGACGACTCCCCGGGAGCCGGTGCAGGTCGAGGCCGAGATATGGCCGCCCTCGCCACCCCCTGCGAACGCGAATGACGCGAAAGATGCACCCTCTGCCATGCAGGTGATAACCCAGTCCGACGCCGAGCTGCGTCTTCAGCACGCCTTCAAGATCGTCGACCGTCACAAGATGTATGCCGGGCTCGGCGGGCTGTTGCCCATGGCCGCCGTAAACGTAGCAGGCGTTACGGCGGTGATCCTGCGTATGGTGAAGACGCTCAGCGATCTCTACGGCATCCCGTTCGAGCGCGACAAAACGCGTTCGATCGTGATCGGGCTCATGGGCGGTGCGGCGCCGACCGGACTCGCAGCTGCTGCGGCGACGACGCTGTCCTTTGCCGCCCCGATTGCCGGAGCCGTCGGGCTGGCGGTGTCGTCGGTAGCGGCGGCTGCCCTGACGCGCCGGATCGGTCTTCACTTCGTCGAACGGTTCGAAACCGAAGCGATCCTCGGGCGCTGACCGCGGCTACTGATCGTCGCACCCGGCCGCGGTTCGCGGATGTGAACCGCACGCTTTGAGATATCGACGCAAAATTTGCTGTTGTTGGCGGCTGCGTTCGTGCGGACATCGACCGGGCGGTCGCCGAGGCATGCGACGCGTTCGACCACCGCAGCCACGCATGCCGCCGTCCGGACGCGCGCGAACGACATCGCCAATGCCTGGACGCCGCAGGGCTGCTGAACCGGGCGGCAGAACGCCGCAGTGGGAAGCGCGTGGCGCCGCAGGCGGCTAACGCGGCGCGGGCACGATTGACGTTAACGATGAACCATGCTGGACCATGGCCCAGATCGGCCGATACATTGCCCGGCTAGTGAGAAAAGGGTGCCAACACCGCACCGCAATAAAACCGAGGAGGAATTCATGTTGAGGAAGGTGTCGATGATGGTGGCGGTCTCGGCCGCTGCGTTCGTCATGGCGACCGGGATCGCGGCCGCTCAGGACACTCTGAAGATCGGTGCGAGTGCTCCGAAGACCGGTCCGCTGGCGGGCGGCGCTGCCGTTACGCATTGGCCGAACATCAAGCTGTGGGTCGAAGAGGTCAACAAGCGCGGCGGCCTGAAGGTCGGCAACAAGCAGATGAAGGTCGAGCTCATCGAATACGATGACAAGACCACCGCCGACGAAGCCATCAAGAACATCACCCGCCTTGCCACCGTGGACAAGGTCGACTTCATCGTCACCCCGTACTCGACCGGCATCAACGTCGCGACCGCGCCGCTGATTGCGAAATTCGGCTATCCGCACATCACTACCAGCGCCGCTACCGACAGCGTGCCGGAATTCGCCAAGCGCTGGCAGAATTCGTTCTGGCTGCTCGGTACATCGAAGCAGCTCGCCGAAGGCGTCGCCGACGCGCTGAAGAAGCTTCGCGACTCGGGTGCGATCGGCAAGCGCGTCGCGCTGGTCAACGTCGCCGACGCGTTCGGCCTCGAACTCAAGAATGCCGGCAAGCCGGCGCTCGAAAAGGCCGGCTTCGAGATCGTGTATGAGGCGTCCTATCCGCTCGGCACGCAGGACGTCGCGCCGATCATCAGCGCCGCCAAGGCCGCCAATCCGGATGCGTTCGTTGCTTTCTCGTATCCGCCGGACACCTTCGCGCTCACCGAGCAGGCGCAGATCCAGAAATTCGATGTCGGCGCGTTCTATGTCGGCGTCGGCACCGCATTCCCCGCATTTGCTGGTCGCTTCAAGGACAACGCCAATGGCGTGATGGGCGTCGGCGGCATCAACGCGTCCGCACCGGAAATGCAGGACTATCTGAAGCGACACAAGGAAGTGACCGGTGCCGTTCCCGACGCATGGGCCAGCGCCACGACCTATGCCGGTCTTGAAATTCTCGGCCAGGCGATCGAACGCGCCGGCACGACCGACAAGGCCAAGGTGATCGCCGAGATCAGGAAGGGTCCGTTCAAGACCGTGATCGGCGAAGTGAATCTGAAAGACGGCATCAACCACAACGTCTGGGCGGTCGGCCAGTGGCAGGACGGTACTTTCAACGGTGTCGCGTCTTCCGGCCTCTCCGGCGCCAAGGCACCGGTGAAGAAGCAGCCCTGGAAGTAAGCCTTCGAGGAGCGAATATGTCCGGCGCGGCAGGCTCCACCGGCCGCGCCGGACGGTTTGTTGCAGGACCCCAATGGAGACGATCGTTACCGGTGTTCTGCTCGGCGGAACCTACGCGCTCATCGCGATCGGTCTGACGCTGCAATATGGTGTCGCCCGCATCATGAATCTCGCCAATGGCGAGACCTTCGTCGCAGCCTGCTTCATCGCGTTCTGGCTGTTCACCTCTTACGCGATTAACCCGCTCTGGGGCATTCTGGTCATTGCGCCCGTCGCCTTCCTGGTCAACTGGGCGATCTATGCGCTGCTGCTGCGGCCTCTGGTCGACCGCGCCAAGAGCCAGGGCATGCTTGAGGTCGATTCGATCCTCGCGACGTTCGGATTGCTGTTTCTGTTCCAGGGATTGATGCTGCGCGGTTTCGGCGGCGCCTATACGTCCTATACGTTTCTGGCCGAGCGGTTCGACATATTCGGTACGTTCTATGGCCTCAACCGCGTGGTCGCCTTTGGTGCGGCCTGTGTGATTGCCGTCCTGCTGTATCTCTTTCTCTATCGCACACGCTACGGCACCGCCGTGCGCGCGGTCGCGGTGAATCCGAACTCGGCCAAACTGGTCGGGATCGACGTGGCCAAGGCTGCCGCCCTGTCCTTCGCGCTGGGCGGCGCGCTGACGGCCTGCGGCGGCACGCTGCTGTCGACCTTCTATACGTTCAACGCATCGATGGGCGTCATCTTCACCATGAAGGCGCTCATCATCGTGATCATGGGCGGTGTCGGCGATGTACGCGGCGCGGTGATCGCGGCATTGATTCTCGGGATCGCTGAGACTGCGGTCGCGCGCCTTGTCGATCCGGGCCTGACCCTGGCTGCCACCTATGCGCTGTTCGTGTTCGTGCTGCTGTTCCGGCCTCAGGGCATCTTCGGCAGGCAGCAGGCATGACCAGGCTTTCGCCTTCCGAAATCTGGACGGGGATCGCGGGCGCGGTCGCGGTCGCGGCCGCTGCCACATTGCCGCTGTTCGATCAGGGCTATTATCTGTCGCTCGCCCTGAACATGGTAATGTATGCTGCGCTTTGTACGGCCTGGACCTTGTTCTCCGGTCCGACCCATTACGTGTCGCTCGCGACCGCGGCCTTCTTCGGGCTCGGCACCTATGCCGTAGGCCTTGGCCTGGACTATGTGCCTTTTGGTGCGCTCGTCCTGATCGGCGGGGTCGTTGCGGCGATCCTGGCGGGCCTCGTCGGCGCTGCGACGCTGCGCATTTCCGGCGTGTATTTCGTGATCTTCACGTTCGGCCTCGCCGAACTGGTCCGCCAGATCGTGTCCTACACGCAGATCAAGCTGTCGACCAAGATGGGTCTCTACGTCTTCACGGACTTCACCGAGAAGCACATCTACTGGATGCTGCTGGCGCTGACTGCGGTCATCTTCCTCACAGGTTGGCTCATCAACCGCTCGCGTCTCGGCTTCGCCATGCAGATCATCGGCAATGACGAAACCGTCGCACGCCATTCCGGGATCGATACAGCCAAGCTGAAGATTATCCTGTTCATGATCTCGGGCGCTTTCATCGGCATGGCGGGCGCGATCCTCGCGCCGCGTTACGCCTATATCGAGCCGCCGGCGGCCTTCAATCCGATGATTTCCTTCCTCGTCGTGATCATGGCCCTGCTTGGCGGCACGCGCAGGCTTTGGGGGCCGCTGGTCGGGGTGATCCCGTTCTCGCTGGTGATGGAGTTCGTATCGGCCCGCCTTCCGAACGACACCTCGATCGTCATCGGCATCGCGTTCCTGGTCATCGTTTATGTCCTGCCCGACGGCATCACCGGACGGCTGGAGCAGCTCTGGGCGCGTCTGAAGAAAACGCGGGCCGAGCCTCAGCCGGTTCCTGTGGAAGAACGCGCATGACCGCCGCGGCCCTTAGCGTCAACGGTGCGCGCAAGGCCTTCGGAGGTCTTGTGGCGGTGAACGACGTCAGCTTCGAGGTCCGCGAAGGCGAACTGCTCGGGCTGATCGGTCCGAATGGCTCTGGCAAGACCACGATGCTCAACCTGATCTCCGGTGCGTTAAAGCCGGATGCGGGCGAGATCGTTCTCTTCGGCACGCGGATTTCCCGGATGCCGGCGCATGAGATCGCGCGCCAGGGCGTGGCGCGCACGTTCCAGCTCGTGCGCATGCTTCCCGCGATGGATGCGGAGCACAATGTGATCGCCGGCGCGGTGTTCGGGCATCAGCGACTATGGGGCGAACAGGCGCGCGAAGCCGCTCATGAATTGCTCGCTCTCGTCGGTCTGCGCGGCCGCGAGCATGTGCCGGTGGCGGCCATGACCTATATCGACCAGAAGCGCGTCGAACTGGCGCGTGCGCTGGCTTCGAATCCGCGTGTGCTTCTGCTCGACGAATGGCTCGCGGGGCTCAATCCGAGCGAACTCAATATCGGCATTCAGCTGATCGAACAGCTCAGCAATCAGGGCCGCACCATCATCATGGTTGAACATGTGATGGATGCGATCCGTTCCTTGTGCGGCCGCTGTGTCGTGATGAATTCCGGCCGGAAGATCAAGGAAGGCGATGTCGATGAGGTGCTGTCCGACCCAGAGGTGATCGAAGCCTATCTCGGGGACGACGACGATGCTTGAGGTGAAAAATCTCAGCGTCCGTTACGGTCGCCACCATGCTCTCGATCATGTCACGGTGAAGGTCGATAAGGGTGAGATCTGCGTGATCCTCGGCGCCAATGGCGCCGGCAAGTCGAGCCTTCTGAAGGCGATCGCGGGCACGGTCCGCGCCGAGCCCGGTTCCGAGATCGTCATGAACGGCAAGATGATCACGGGCATGAAGGCGCACCTGATCGTCGAAGAAGGTGTCGCACTCGTACCCGAAGGCCGCGGCATTTTTGGCGAACTCACGGTCGCCGAAAACCTCGAGCTTGGCGCGTTTCCAAACCGCGCGCGATCGCGGGAGAAGGCGACGCTCGAACAGATCTACTCGCTGTTTCCGCGGCTCGCGGAGCGCAAGTCGCAGATCGCTCGAACGATGTCTGGCGGCGAGCAGCAGATGGTGGCGATCGGCCGCGCATTGATGTCGCAGCCGGAAATCCTGATGCTGGACGAGCCGTCGCTCGGGCTCTCACCGGTCCTGACGAAAGAGTTGTTTCGTTCTCTGGCCAAGATCGCCGAAACCGGCGTCGGCATTCTTCTGGTCGAGCAGAACGCGCGGCAGAGTCTCAAGATCGCGGAGCGCGGTTATCTGATCGAAGTCGGCCGGATCACGGGCGAGGGCACGGCGCAAAGCCTGATGACCGATCCCGCCGTGGTGAATGCGTATCTCGGTGGTGCGCGCGGCACGGCGAACGCGACGACGATCCGTCTGCCCGCGCCATTCGTGCTTCCGGTCGATCTTGCCTCTGTCGGCCGTTTCATCGGAAGCCTCGCGCAGCGCGCGGGCGCGATCCGGACAGCCTTCGTGCGGGCTCTGCGGCAGTCTGCGCCGCTGCCAAGCGCCTTCGCCGGTCGCTACGATCCGAAAAAGGGTGGCGATCCCTGGGACGAAGCCGCCGCTGTCTCGTCACTGGGCGGGCTGCCTAATGCCGCGGTCGCTACCGATGCGAGGCGGCTTGCGGACGCTGCCGCTGACCTTGCGAAGGCGGCGACGCTTCTGCACGCGCGTCACATCCGCTCGCTACGGGCGTCGCGCGAGAACCCGTCGGCGTTCGTCGGCGTCTATGATCCAGCGACAGCCCTCATTGAAATCGATGCGCTCGATCCGGCGGGACTGGCGCGCGCCGCTTCGGCGCGAATGGCGGATCATATCCGGCAACGGCGGCTGGCA
>Ga0180218_1001235_pt1 | contig 16244 bp, 17 predicted proteins | sample eDN3rd37CKraftBY_FD_151334 | JGI IMG/M metagenome (GOLD analysis project Ga0180218, IMG submission 151334) | Enriched backyard soil microbial communities from Emeryville, California, USA - eDNA 3rd pass 37_C Kraft BY (version 2) (version 2) | ecosystem: Environmental > Terrestrial > Soil >...
AGTCGTCATTGGCGGGACGGCCGGGCTCAACGTCAGCGGGACTGTCAGCGATGATGAGTTCATCGTTCGGCTTCGGCACGGGAGCGGCACGCTCGCGCTCGCGGCGGCGCGACTCGGTCGCTGGCGCGGATGCGGCCGGCTCGTCAGGAGACTTGCGGGCTTCGTCGCGGGCGGTTTGTGGAGCCGCCGTGGGGCGCGGTGCGGACATCTCCGCGTCTCTAACCTTCAGCGCCTCCTGGATCGCCGCCATAGCCGCTTCGGTCGGATCCACGATTTTCTTCGGGTTATTGGACATTTTATCCCGCCTCACTGACACTACAGACGGGCACGGTCCAGGCATCCCCTCCGACACTTCGGTCAAGGGCCGGTGGTTTCCCCCCGGTCGACAGGTCCTGCCAGGACAACAGCCCCCCAAGTCCTCATACTACCGGCTCGGCCCCGCGAATTAAACCGCTGCATTAATCCCCTCTTAATCATCGTTAACGGTGTGGCTTTGCAGTTGTGTGATTTTGGGACAGCCCGGGAACCGGTCCGGAGGCAGCCGTTAACCACCCCTGCACTTGTTGGGCCAAACGGCTTCTGAATCGGCGTTTTTTTACCCAGCTTTGGCCGATGCGAGGTCAAATTGTGCGGATAGGAGCCATTAGAGCTCCGGAGGCGTGCGATGATCGAAATCACCCAAACGGCGCTGGGCGCCGTTGCGTCGCCCCCGTTGGTCCCGGGGGATCGGCCGATTGACCTGGTTCACCTGTCGCGGATGACGCTCGGCGACCGCGAACTTGAGCGCGATGTCCTGTTACTGTTCGAGCGTCAGATCGGGTTCCTGATGGAGCGGATCGAATTCGGCGAGGCCCCGGTTGCGGCCGCAGCCGCGCATACGCTGAAGGGGTCTGCGCGCGGCATCGGAGCCTTCGCGCTGGCAAGTGCGGCAGCCCGGATCGAGGAAGCCGCCAGCGCCGGCAACGCATCGGGCCGGGCTCTCGGAATGGCCAGCCTGCGTGCGGCGGTTCGCGATACCCAGGCTGAAATTGCCGGGTTGCTCAGCCCCGCCTGAACGCCCCCTGGAGGCGAAACTGCGCCAGCCCGCCGGGTTGGCATCGGGCGGCATCACCCGCCAAAATTTTTGCCGCCCGGCGGTTGCTTCAACTGCAAACCGCGGCGAGTCAGTTTGCAACCAAGTCCCGAACCACTAATCTGGCACCGTTGTTTTCAAGGGCGCCAGGCGGGACTCACGCCATGCGACGTCGCCATTTTCTGACGATTGCAATTGCAGTCATTGCGGCTGCAACCATCGCGTTATCCACAGGATTCGCAGAGGCGCAGCGCGTCGCGCTCGTGATCGGCAACAGCGCGTACAAGAACGTCTCGCCGCTCGACAACCCCGGCAACGACGCCAATGACATCGGAGCCGCGTTCGAGCGCCTCGGCTTCGAGGTCCTCAAGGTCAAAGACGGCACTTTCGACGGCATGCGGCGCGGCCTTCTCGATTTTGCGCGCAAGGCGCGGGGCTCCGAAATCGCAATCGTCTTCTTCGCCGGCCACGGCATGGAGGTGGGGGGTGAAAACTATCTCATTCCGGTCGATGCCGAATTGAAAGCCGACGTCGATGTCGATCACGAAGCGATCGCGCTCAAGAGCGTCACGCCGCTGGTCGAGAATGCCACGCGTCTCGGTGTCGTGATCCTCGATGCCTGCCGCAACAATCCGTTCGCAGCGAAGATGCAACGCACGGTCCGCACCCGCGCGGTATCGCGCGGACTTGCCGCGGTCGAGCCGACGGGCAATGTGCTCATCGCATTCGCTGCGCGCGAAGGCACGACGGCGGCCGATGGCGCCGGGCGCAATTCGCCCTTCAGCGCGTCGCTTCTGAAGCACATCGAAACACCGGGGCTGGAAATCACCTTCCTGTTCCGCAACGTGCGCGACGATGTGATCGAGGCCACGCGCAAGGCCCAGTTGCCGTTCGTCTATGGCTCTCTCTCGCGCGAGGCGATCTACCTGAAGCCGGCCGCACCGGTCCCGACGCCGCCGGTCGTGCAGGGCCCCGCGCCCGACGAAGTGGTCTGGAACCTCGTGAAGGATTCGCGCGATCCGGGGCAGTTCGCTCGCTTTCTCTCGGAATATCCGAAGAGCCGTTTCCGCCCCGATGCTGAGCAACGGTTCGCTTCTTTGAACGCCGAGGCGGTTCGACGGCCCGGCCCCGATGAAGTCGTCTGGAATCTGGTGAAGGATTCCCGCGACTCCGCTCAGGTCACGCGCTTCATCACCGAATTTCCGAAGAGCGCGCATCGCGCCGAGGCCGAGGCCAAGCTCGCGGCGCTGAGGGCGGAGCAGGATGCCGCGAGCGCGGCTGCGCAATCTGCGGCGAAATCCTCGGCTGCAGCCGACCGCGCTGAACTCGCACGGTCGGTCCAGTTCGAACTGAAGCGGGTCGGATGCTACGACGATCCGGTGTCGGGCGAATTTGGTGCGCCGGCACGCGAGGCGCTGAAAAAGTTTGCCAAGTTTGCTTCGGTGCGCATTGCAACGACCGAAGACATTTCATCCGATACGCTCTCGCTGATCCGCAGGTTTGAGAAGCGGGTATGTCCGCTCGTCTGCCGCGCCGATGAGAAGGTCGAGAGCGATCGCTGTGTTCGCATCGTCTGCCCCGCCGGTCAGGTGGTTGCAAAGGGTGGCTGCGTTGCCGACCCGAACAAGCAGGCCGCGCCTGCGCCAGAACGCCCGGCCGCCGGAGGAAGCAAATGCTTCACGTTCAACAACCGCCGCTTCTGCGAATGAAATGCGCGGGCCTCGCTGTCGCGGCTCTGCTGCTTGCAGGCGCGAACGCTCAGGGCGCCGAGCCGCAGAGCGCCAATTCCGCATGCTTCGAGCTGATCCCCGCGCGCCCGCGGATCGAGCCTCCCGCAGCGATGCTGGTGGACAAGTGCAGCGGCCGGACCTGGCTTCTGACGCGCTCGCGCGGGGCTTATCGCTGGGCCACGATCGATATGGATAGCGAGAAGCCCAAGGCCAATGATCGACCCGCTCTCGACAATCAACCGGCGGCGCAAGTCGACCGCAAACCGGGAGATCCGCAGAAATGCTTCACCTTCAACAACCGGAAGTTCTGCGAGTAACCCGCTATCTCTCGATCGCGCTTGCGTTTGCGGTCGTTGTCGATACCGCGCCGGCCAGTGCTATCACGCTTGATGAGTTGAAGGGCATCGGCATCCAGGCGCGCGCCAGTTACAACATGCGCATCCGCCGCGCGGAGGGCGACTTCAATACGCAGATGACGATGGTGTTGAAATTCAAGATCGACGACGAGGGCCGCATATCGGGAGAAAATACCCGCACGGTCACGACGCCGCGAGGCCCGCGCAGCAAGGCGCTTCCAATGAGAGCGCGTATCGGCACGCCCGGCCAGCCAGCCGCGGGCGGAGACGGCATCTGGCTGATCGATGGCGACAAGCTCGTGGTGCTGCGGGCCTTCGACGCCGGCGGGTTCAAGGGTGAGATCGAGTTCAAGGGCGCGGGTGCCGCCATGACATGCACCTACCGCGCCCCGTTCGTGCGCGAGGAAGGGAAGGGCAATATCCGAACTCAAAGTTCGGTGGTCGGCGGGCCCATCACCATTCTCAGCGCCTCGCAGACCTCTTCGGACTGCAAGGTCATGCGCTGAAGATCGATGCTGGCGCATTCCGGCTGATCGTTATATAGCGGGCGCGGCGGCCGTCTGGCCGGCCACTCCCCCTCTGAAGCGGAAGTTGCAAGCCTAAGATGGCCAAAATCACCTTTATCGACCACGGAGGCGAAAGCCGCACCGTCGATGCCGAAAATGGCTCCACGGTGATGGAGAACGCCATCAAGCACGGAATTCCCGGTATCGAGGCCGAATGCGGCGGTGCCTGTGCGTGCGCCACCTGCCACGTCTATGTCGACGAAGCCTGGACCGAGATCGTGGGCGCGCCCTCTCCGATGGAGGAGGACATGCTGGATTTCGGATTCGACGTGAAGCCGAACTCGCGGCTCTCGTGCCAGATCAAGGTCTCCGACCAGCTCGACGGCCTGATCGTACGCACGCCGGAGCGGCAGGCCTGAGCCGGTTGCACTGCGCAGTCCTGTTGCACTGCGCGGCTCTGTTGCACTGCGATTGTCACTTCGCGGGAAAGCTTGATCCGGAACCCCGCAGCCCGCCGCTGCGGGGATGACGCCGGGAATTGGTTTGGATACAAACCATCTCTCCAAAAACGTCAGTCATCCGATGCCGAAAATCACCTTTATCGAATACGACGGAACCGTCCACCACGTCGAAGCCGAACCCGGCGAGACGGTCATGGAAGCGGCCATGCGCGGTTCGGTCTCCGGGATCGTTGCCGAATGCGGCGGCTCGTGCACCTGCGCCACCTGCCATATCTATGTCGATGAGGCATGGCTGGCGAAGACTGGCGAGCGTACGCTCGAGGAAGATGAGCAACTCGACAACGCCTATGACGTCCGTGCGAATTCGCGGCTGTCATGCCAGATCAAGATGAGCGACGAGCTCGACGGACTTCTGGTGCGCACACCAAGCTATCAGGGCAGGTGACCTCATGCTGGACGCGACGAATGTGATCAAGACCGATGTGCTGATCATCGGCGCCGGCCCTTGCGGGTTGTTCGCCGTGTTCGAACTCGGCCTGCTCGACATCAAGACGCATCTCGTCGACATCCTCGACAAGCCGGGCGGCCAGTGCGCCGAGCTCTATCCGGAAAAGCCGATCTACGACATTCCCGGCATCCCGCTCGTCACCGGCGACGGCCTGACCAAGGCGCTGCTGGAGCAGATCAAGCCGTTCGGTCCGCAATTCCATTTCGGCGAGATGGTGCAGACCATCGAGCGCATCGGCGATCCGGAATTCCGCGTGACCACGGATGCCGGCAAGGTGTTCGAATGCAGGGCAGTGATCGTCGCGGCCGGTGGCGGCTCGTTCCAGCCGAAGCGCCCGCCGATCCCGGGCATCGAGGCTTTCGAGGCCAAATCCGTCCATTATGCCGTGCGGCAGATGGAGCAGTTTCGCGGCAAGAAGCTTCTGATCGCCGGCGGCGGCGACTCCGCACTCGACTGGACGCTCAATCTTGCGCCGATCGCGTCGCACCTGACGCTTCTGCATCGCCGCCAGGAATTCCGCGCGGCGCCCGACAGTGTCAACAAGATGATGGCGCTGGTCGGCGAGGGGAAGATCGATTTCGTGCTCGGTCAGGTCACATCGCTCGAAGGCAATGACGGTCAGGTGTCGAAGGCGATCGTCAAGCGCAACGACGGATCGAATTTCGAGATTGCCTGCGATGCGATCCTTCCGTTCTTCGGCCTCACCATGAAACTCGGCCCGGTCGCCGACTGGGGGCTGAAGCTCGACGACGATCTGATCGAGGTTGAAACCGCGAGTTTCGAGACCAGCGAGAAGGGCATCTTCGCGATTGGCGACATCAATACCTATCCGGGCAAGCTGAAGCTGATCCTGTGCGGCTTCCATGAAGGCGCTCTGGCGGCACAGAAGATCCACCGCTACGTCTATCCCGAGAAGAAGCTCACCTTCCAGTACACCACCTCGTCGACGAGCCTGCAGAAGAAGCTCGGCGTGGCTTGAGCGTGCCGACGCTGACTGCGCGGCCGTCGCCGCTGGAATTTGTCCCGGCGCGCACTGCGCTCGTGATCAACGACATGCAGAATGCGTTCTGCTCGCCGGGCGGTTACCTGGAGCGGATCGGCTTCAGCGTTGCCGAGGCGCCCGCCGTCATTGCGCAGGTGCGGTTGCTGATCGATGCGGCGCGCAAGGCGGGCATGACCATCGTCCACTTGCAGAACGGCTTTTCGCCGGACCGGCACGAAGCGCCGCCGGGCGCGCCGATCTTCCACAAGTCGAACGCGCTGCGCTACATGCGCGCGCATCCCGAGACCGAAGGCCAGATCCTGACGCACGGCACGTGGGATTACGAATTCGTGGAGGAACTCGCTCCGGAGGTGGGCGATCTCGTGATCAGCAAATCGCGCGACAGCGGCTTTGCGGGGACCTCGCTCGACAGCGATCTGCGCGGCCGCGACATCCGCACGCTGTTCGTGTGCGGCATTGCCTGCAATGTCGGCGTCGAATCGACAATCCGCGCGGCCTATCACCTGGATTATTTTGCCGTGCTAGTCAGCGACGCCACCTTGCCCGCCGGGCCCCCTTTCATCCGCGCCGCGACCGAGCATAATGTCGAAACCTTTTTCGGCTGGGTAGCCGACACGAACGCGGTCGTCTCCGCGTTGCGAGGCTGACCCGGCGTCGTTCTGGTCCGGGAGAGTGCGATGAAGATCGTGGTCGCAGTGACTGTCACAGCCGCAATCGCCTTGGCCGCTTCCTCGGCCATGGCGCAGGGCAAGAAGCCCGCGAAGACATCGGCACAGCCGGCCTGCCTGAACGCGCTCGCCTGCGGGCCGCAGCCGGTCAAGCAGATCCGCAAGCCGAAGGGCGAAAAGTTCATGCGCTCGGCGAGCTGAAGCGGCCGCCGGCGGATTTCCCGACCGTACAGATCGAAACTTACCGCGTCGGCGTCTGGGGCAACTGCAACGGCGCGAGCGGTTCGGCGCGCACCTGAACGGGCGGCTGAATCCCGAGCACCGCACGCAGCGCCGGCAGCGCCGCATCGGCCATCGCCGCATGGCCTTCCGCCGTCGGGTGCACGGCGCCGCCATAGACGGCGCTGGTCGCGCCCCATGTCGCGTCATGCAGGTCGCTCGGCTGCAGCGTATTCGAGATTCCCTCCGGGAAGGTCATCGCGGTGAAGTAGCTGTCATTCGCCGTGCGGATCCAGCGTGCGCGCGAACTGTAGGGCCGGAAATCGCGCGCCCGCAGATTGCAGCGCAGCGGGTCGGTCGCAGCCTGCGACGGGTTGCCTTCGAAGCTTTCGCCATTCTCCAGGAAGCACTCGCGGTCGAACACCGGGTCGTTGGGCGAGCGGGCGCAGAAGCCCCGATACGCGAACTCGGCCTGATGCTGATCCACGAACGTCATGCGCTCGGTTCGCGGATCGCGGCATGCGCCTTTCGCTTCGCAGGTCGCAAGCGAGCGAAGGCGCGGCAGGAATTCCTTTTCGACGAATTCGGATGTTTCCCGCAGGCGCGCGCCATCGACATTGAAAGCGGGATGCACGTCGAAGCCCGCGCGTCCGCCGGCGCACACCTGGCCGCCATTCACCATGGCGGGGTTGCCGTAGGTGACATAGACGATGCGCTGCAGGTTGTTGTCGAGATAAGGCTTCAGCGCGTCGCGCAGCTTCGCGAAGTCGCGCGGAAACTCGTTGAGATAGCCGCGCGCATCCGAGACATCGGCAATCAGTCCGCCGCGCTTGAACAAGGCGCGCTCCGTGGCGGCTTCGGTGATCACGTCGGCGACGAGACCGGAAAACCAGATATCGTTGGCGCCGATGGTGAGCAGGATGGCGTCGAGGCTGCGTTCCTTGTCGGTCTTGCGGGCGAGGTCGATCGCCTCCTTCAGCCGCGCCATCTGTGCGACATTCGTCGGCGTGCAGGCGCCGGTCGACGGACATTCGCGCGCGCGCAGCGAATTGAAGAAGCCGGCGTCGATGGTCGAGCCCGAGCAGGCGAGCGGCAGGAAGGTCACCGCGATGTGCGGATTTTCGATCGCCAAAGCGAGCGCCGCTCGCACCTGATAGCCGTAAAGCGAGCGGTGGCAGGCTGCGCTCCACCAGCGCGCATTCAGCTTCGCCCAATCCGCCGAGGTGTTGCCGCTGCCGACCGAGAGGGCCGGATCGCAGGCCTTGTTGCCTTTGAAGCCCGAGCGTCCGGGACGGAAATATTCGCTGGTCGTGCCCGCAAGGAAGCGCCGGAAGCAGAAGCCGCCGTCGTCGAGAGCGATCGCGCGATCCGGATTGCCTTCGCCCGCCGCAATGGAATCGCCCATGCCGGCGATCAGGAAATCGCGGACCAGGATCTCCGTCGTCACGCGTTGCGCGGTGCCGTCCGGAAGCGCGACATCGACGGTCGCGATCGTCGGGCGTCCGTGCCGCACGCGAATGCGAACCGGATCGTCACAGCGTGTCGTCGCCTCGCCGGGCGTGCTTTCGCCGTCGTCGAAACGCCAGGCGCAGGTCGTGTCGGGCGGCACTGCGCCTGCAGCCATCGCGGTGATCGGATGGTCGATCGGGCTGAGATAGCTTTCCTTCTGGCCGTCGCGCAGGCAGGTCTCGGGCATGCGTCCGCTGTGATCGACGCACAGGTTGTCGACCATGTCGCGCGCCCAGCCGCGACCGTCGGTCGCGTGCGCCAGCCGCTGCTCGGCGGCCAGAACGCCGTCGCCACGATGCGCGGCGACATGCCGGCGGAAATCCGCCTCGTTGCGGAACAGGCGGAAGCGGTTTCTCACCTCCCACTCGATCCGGATCGGACCTGCGCCCGGGCCGGTCGTGGCAGCGCCGTTCAGCTGCAGGGGCGAGGGGGTACGAACCTGCGCCCCGGCGGGCAGGCTCGCAGTGAGACTGGCGAGAGCGGCAACGGCCGCGACAATCAGGGCGCGCATGGGGATCCAGGATCAGATGATATCGCTTAGCAGAATGCTTTTGGCGGAAATATGAGCACCATCAGCGCAATACGTAATTGTGTCTGCGATTCACGTGCGCCACCTCTGGTTGTTCGTGCCTGGGATAAGCGCCGAGAAAGCAGGGGTTGGGGGTGCAATTCGGCGGCGCCGCTCCGACGAACGTCGTCGGTCCCGGCGGCGCGACGATCATACGGACGGCGTCACGCGCTAAGCAACAGGCGTTCCAGCGCGGCCGGATGCTGCAATTCGATAAAGCGCACAGCAAAGCCTTCGGGAAAAATCCGCACCACCCGGCCGATCACCTTTCCGACCGCCAGAACATCGCCGAGCTGAGGAGAAATCTCGGCGGAGACAGCGGCCCCCGACACTGACATGTCGATGATGAGGCAGCTGCGCATGCTGCCATCGGAGAGCAGCACCGTGGAGTGCGGTACTTTCGGAACGGACCGCTTGTGTGTGCGGTCATTCGGCAGATTGAAATGCGCGTGCTTGTCCAGCCAGTCGATCTGGTCTGCGAGCCATTTTCGCCGGTCCTTGGATAAGGACGGCCTCATGACGAAGCCGCCTTCGACCAGCCGCACGATCTGACCTTCGAGTTGTCCGAGTTCGTCGAAGACCCCGATGATCCGTTCGCCCACCGGGCCTGCGACCGGTCCGGTCAATACGATTTCGTCGCAGGATATTTCGACGGTGTGGCAGGCAAATTCGCGGCGCTCGCCACGCTCGTTCCATCGGCTCGCCAGCGCATAGCGACCTTCGACGCGTACGCGTGTTCGGCCGGCAGGCGGCCGTTCGATAAACACCACGTCGTTGTGCAGTGATGCGGGGTCGGACACGAGGCTTCCGGTTCACATTCCGGTCTGTTGCTTCGCAGCAAAATGCCAACGCCGTCCTGAGAAAATCAATTAAAATGCAGGAAGAATATTTCCAGAACAGTGCACAATTGAGCGCGCCTTTTAGGGGCGGCGCGCATTTCGCGAGAAGGTTGCGGGAGGCACGGGCGCCTCCCGCAGGCGTGTGATCAGGCGGTGCCGAGCGCGGCCTTGACCTTCTCCGGCGTGAACGGCACCGAGCGCATCCGGACGCCGGTGGCGTCAAAGATGGCGTTCGCGACGGCGGATGGCACCACCGCCGCCGCCGGCTCGCCGGCGCCCCATGGCCGCTCATTCGGGCGATCGATCAGGTCGTAAGCGATCTGCGGCACGTCCGGGAAGGTGATGATGGGATAGCTTGCCCAGTCGAGCGTCGTGACCATCGAGCGGTCCCATTTCACTTCCTCGATCAGCGTGCGGCTCAGCGTCTGGATGATGTTGCCGTCGAGCTGTAACTTGACGCCTTCCGGATTGATCATCTGGCCGCAATCGTGCGCCAGATAGAAGCGCGGCACCGACACCTTGCCGGTGGTGCGGTCGATCTCCACATCCGCGACCGCGCCGACATACGTACGAACGAGCTCGTATTTCACATACGACATGCCGCGGCCTTTCAGGATATTGCCGGTCTGCTTCATCTGCGCAGCGGGCCGTGCCTCCCAGTTCGAGAGCTTGACCAGCCGTTCGAGTAGTTCGTGCCCACGCTTGTCGTCGAGATATTTCCGTCGGAATGCGATCGGATCGGATTTCGCCTCGGCGGCGAGCTCATCCATGAAGCATTCGTTGGCATAGGTGTTCTGCATGCGTCCCGGCGTCCTGATCCAGGACGGACGGAACACGGTGTTTTCCAGCCGCTTGCAGACGGTCCTGATATTCGGGAATTTGTACTGGATTGCCGAATTCTGGAACACGTTGCCGGGTGCGATATCATCCTTCTGCGGCATTCCCGCGAGCACGGCCCCGGTCAGCGGCACAAGGAAGCTGCCCGCGGTCTGCTGCGGCATGTAGAAATCGCCTTCCCAAGCGGCGACGTTATTGCCGTCATCGAGCGTGGCGCGCATGTCGATCAGGGTCGGCGGACCCTTCGGCTCCCAGCCATGCTCATCGGCGCGCGACCATTGCACGCGCACCGGCTTGCCCACGGCCTTCGCAAGAATGGCCGCATCGCCCGCGGCATCCTCGTGCCCGTTGCGTCCATAGCAGCCGGCGCCTTCGACATAGATGCAGCGCACATCCTCCGGCGGCATCGAGAACATCTGCGCGAGCTGCTTGCGCAGCGTGTGCGTTGCCTGCGAGGCGGACCACGAGGTCAGCTTGCCGTCCTTGAACTCCGCAACCGAGCAGGATGGTCCGATCGAACCGTGCAGGTTGATCGCGAAGTCGTAGGTCGCTTCCAGCTTCTTGCCGGCACTGGCAAGCGCCATGCCTGCGCCGGCGGTGTTGCCGACATTGCTGGTGACCTGGTCCTGCACCACCTTGGTGTTGCGCACATGCTCCCAGAGCTTGGCCTGGTCGGGCAGGGTCTCCGACTTCGACCATTGCGCCTTGAGCTGCCGTGCGGCGCGGACCGCATTCCATTCCGAGGATGCGACGACGCCGAGGAAGTTGTTCTCCTTCACGACGCGGACGCCCGGAATGTTCTTCACCGAGCTTTCGTCGACGCTTTCCAGCTTCGCACCAAAGGCCGGCGGACGGATCACGCGGCCATGCATCATGCCGGCAACGCGGAAGTCCTGCATGTAGGTGAACTTGCCCGTCACCTTGTCGGGGATGTCGACGCGTGCGACCGACTTGCCGACGATCTTGAACGACGCCGGGTCCTTGGTCTTCACCTTGTCGTCGACCTTGAGCGACAACGACCTGCCGCCCACGAGTTGCGCATAGGTGATCTTCTTCCCGCCGCCGGAGATCGTGCCGTCGGAAACGGTGAGCTCTTCGCGCTTCACGCCGAGCTTCCTGGCGGCCTCGTCCATCAAGGCATTGCGCGCAGTCGCGGCGGCGTTCCTGATCTGCATGCCGCCGACCTGCACGCTGAGGCTGCCCCAGGTCGTGCCCTGATCCGGGGTGAGTTGCGTATCGCCGGTGATCAGCGACACCTGATTGAACGGCACGTCGAGTTCTTCGGCGGCCATCTGGGCGAGGGCGGTGCGCACACCTGTGCCGAGATCGACCTTGCCGGAATAGACCGTGACCTTGCCGGCCTTGTCTATGGCGAGGAACGAATCCACTTCGGTGAGTGCAACCGGCTTCGCAGCGGCTGGTGCCTGCGCGAGCGCTTCGCCCGCCTTGCCCGCGAGCGAGAAGGTGACGACAAGCGCGCCGGTGCCCTTCAGGAGTTTGCGACGTGAAATCTGCATGTTCATGTCCGCCTCCCTACGCCATGCTCGATGCGCGCTTGACCGCCTTGACGATGCGATCGTGCGTGCCGCAGCGACAAAGATTGTTGGCGAGCGCCTGACGGATCTGGGCGTCGCTCGGTTTCTTGTTATTGGCGAGGAAGGCCGCCGACTCCATGATCATGCCGTTGATGCAATAGCCGCATTGGGCCGCCTGCTCATCGATGAACGCTTGCTGCACCGGATGCGGCTTGTTCGGGGTGCCGAGGCCCTCGAGCGTCACCACTTTCTGGTTGGCGTTGAGCGACGAAAGCGGCGTGACGCAGGAGCGCACCGACTTGCCGTCGACATGCACGGTGCAGGAGCCGCATTGCGCGAGACCGCAACCGAAGCGCGGACCATGCAGTGCGAGATTGTCTCGAAGGGCGTAGAGGAGCGGCATGTCGGGGTCGTCGATATCGATCGTGACCCGCTTGCCGTTGACGGTCAGCTGCTTCTTGGCCATGGCGAAACCTCCCGGTTTTCTGAAACCGGCGGCTTTCGGCGTGACGGCCGTGCCGCCTTGTCGGTCTTTGAAGCGCCCGAAATGCCGCGCCAGCACTCTGGAGGCTTTCCAGATTAGCTTACCGCGATTAAATCCCGCGCCAAGACCTGTTTGCGTGACCGGACGGGCCGGGAACTTGACCGCGCCGCTCCGGCGGTCTTTCTGTTGGTGCGTTGCAGCGAAGTCGCCGCGACAAGTGCGCGAGGACACGGATGTTCATCACCTTTTTCGCAGAGCTGAAATCCGCCGGGCTTCCGGTCACGCTCCGCGAATATCTCACGCTGATGGAGGCGATGGATGCCGACCTCGCATCGCGCAAGGTCGAGGATTTCTACTATCTGTCGCGCGCCGTGCTGGTGAAGGACGAGCGCAATCTCGACAAGTTTGACCGCGTGTTCGGCCATGTGTTCAAGGGCCTCTCGCTGATGGAAGAGGCGTTGACCGCCGAGATTCCCGAGGAGTGGCTGAAGAAGCTCGCCGACAAGTATCTCACCGAAGAAGAGAAGAAGCAGATCCAGGCGATGGGCGGGCTCGACAAACTGCTCGAGACGCTGAAAAAGCGGCTCGAGGAGCAGAAGGGCCGGCACCAGGGCGGGTCAAAGTGGATCGGGACGGGCGGCACTTCGCCCTTCGGCAATTCAGGCTACAACCCGGAGGGCATCCGCATCGGCGGGGAAAGCACGCATCGCCGTGCGGTCAAGGTCTGGGACAAGCGCGAGTTCAAGGATTTTGACGACGAGGTCGAGATCGGCACCCGCAACATCAAGGTCGCGCTTCGGCGCCTGCGGAAATTCGCGCGCACCGGCGCGCCTGACGAACTCGATCTCGACGGCACCATCAAGGGCACCGCGCACAAGGGCTATCTCGACATTCACATGCGCCCCGAGCGGCACAACGCGGTGAAGGTGCTGCTGTTCTTCGATGTCGGCGGCTCGATGGACTGGCACATCAAGGTGACGGAGGAATTGTTCTCCGCGGCGCGCGCCGAGTTCAAGCACATGGAGCATTTCTACTTCCACAATTGTCTGTACGAGCGGGTGTGGAAGGAGAACCGCCGCCGCTTCACCGACACCACGCCGACCTTCGACGTGATGCATACCTATCCGCACGATTACAAGGTGATCTTCGTCGGCGACGCGTCGATGTCGCCTTACGAGATCGCGATGCCGGGCGGTTCGGTCGAACACATGAACGAGGAGCCGGGGCAGGTCTGGATGGAGCGCATCACGCGCACCTATCCCGCGGCCGTGTGGCTCAATCCGGTGCCGGAAGAGGAGTGGGACTACACCCAGTCGATCCGCATGATGCGGCAGCTGATGGGCGGACGGATGTACCCGCTGACGCTGGATGGTCTCGATCGCGCAATGCGCGAACTCGTGCGCTAGACAACTTTAACGAGAATTGATAATTTACCTCCGTCGCCAGACTTCGCGCGGGGGGTGCGTGCGGTGCCAATCGTCCGTTCAGCAAAGCTGCTCGCAGCCGCGCTTTCTGCCGGCCTCCTGTTCGCGCAGGACCACGCGAACGCCAGCCAGGACCGGCTCGATATCGATATCTACTTGTCGTACGAGACCGATGTGTGCGGGCCCAACGGCTATCCGTCACCGTGCCGGGTGTTATCGGCACGCGCATTCGAGGACGGGGTCGGCCGGCGTTTCCGGGCCTTTCGGTCCGGCATCGTCATTCCGCCCGCGACCATCCAGTGGCAGCCGCAGCAACTCAGTATCCTCCGGCAATATGAAGCGCTGGGGCCGCTTGACCTGTCGCGGCGAATGGCGGCTCTGGTCGTCTTCCGATGGGAAGCACGTCGTCCCGCCTATATGCAATTGAGGCGCAGCACGTCGCAGCAGGCGTTCGAGGTGCGGCTGGGTGCGGGCAACCGCGTCTTCTATCACCTGCCACTGCAATTCCTTAACCCCACCCAGCAGGATGAGTGGGTTCTGAAGACCAATCTCGCGACCTATCGCATCAGCTTTTCACAATAGTCGCCATGACCGGGAAAAATGCCGTAAGCGCGATGTTCGACACGATCATCGACAAGGTCGTGCTGGCCGCGCTTGTCACCGCGGTCTCGACATTCCTGTTCTATGGCTACACGGCCTATAACAAGGCCTTCGAAAACATTCAGGCGCAGTCTCGCGCGACATCTGACCTTGCGATCCGGCTGCGGGATTCGGTGCTTAAGCAGACCGACAAGCTGACCGGCGATATCAAACTCGCTTACCTGTCCGGCAAAAACCTCACCGACAAGGAGTACAAGTCCGCGCTCTCACTCGTCGGGGATATTTCACGCAATGCGCAGATCCTGTCGGCAATCTTCCCGGACAGCTCAAAGATCGCACTCAATCTTGCATCGACGTTGCAGAAGGATCTGTTTTTCTTTCAGTTGAATAGCGTGACAGAGGCCAGGCTGAAGGCGATGGAAGGGGAGGTCGCCACGCAACTGCGCAACTTCATCGGTGAGTTCAACAAGGAAATGGGCGCCGCAGCGGCAAAGGAATTCCGGGATATCTTCAATGCATTCCACGAAACCATGCCCTGGCAATTTCAGCCGTTCTATATTGTGTTGGGATGTTTCGCGATCCTGATCGCGCTGTTAGCGGCCGCCCAGATCTGGCGTAAGTTAACGTCGGGCGCGAGTGAGCCGCCGCCTTCGTCGCAAACGCCGCCGCTTCACTAATTCGCCCTGATCAGGAAAGACCCGCATAGCTGCTACGGCGCAACCTTTCCTGACCTGCCGATCTGATCGGCGCCGGTCGCACGCTCTCGGGGACGATCCGGAACGCGGCGGATGCGCTGTCGCTTGCGGTGATAGACCTCGGCAAGCAACCGGGAGCGACCTTCCGCGTGCGCGCACGGCCGACGAATTGTTCGCGGATTCACAATTTCAGGGGCAAGCGATCCAGTTATGCGCGTAGATGTTCTCGGGCGCGATGTTGTAGCGCTGCTGCAGGAACGGCAGGAGTCTCATCAGCGCGTCGTGCTGTGCGCGTGTCGCAGGCTTGCGCACATCCGGGAAGTTGCCGGAGAACTCGATGCCGAGACTGTTGTCCTTCACGACGCGCCGGTAGGTTGCAAGATTCGGAATGTATTTGTTGTCCTTGCGATTGGCGCCGTCGCCGTGAGTCGGGATCGCGGTCTCCGGCACCGACCAGTAAACGGTGCCGTCGGTCTCGACCCAGAGCGTGGTGCCGCGCCTCGTCGGGGACTTCGCCTGTGCATGCGCCGCATTCTTCGCAGCACCCGCAGGCCCCTCCATCTGATGGATGATGATGTGCTTCCAGTGCCGCGCTTGCGCCGTATCGCCGAGCGCCGACAGGTAGACGATGGCGAGGCCGGCGATCTGCGGCGTCCCCGTACTGGCGGCAAGGGCGCACAGGTCTGCCAGCGGCTCCGTGCTTAGCGCGGGCTTTACGCCGTGAAGCAGGAGCGCGAAGAGAGCGGTGACGACAATCATGCGCATGGCGCAGCCCCGACAAGGATTTTCAGAACAATGGTATCGAACGGCGAGCGTGGGCCGATCGTCATTCTGGTCGACGCAGATGCATGCCCGGTCAAGCCGGAAATCTACAGGGTGGCGGAGCGGCATGGTGTGAAGGTTGTCATGGTCGCGAACGCGCCGATTGCCGTGCCTCGCGAGCCGTGGATCGAACGCGTGGTCGTGCCCGGCGGCATGGACGAGGCGGATCACTGGATCGCCGAACGTGCCCGGCCGGGTGCGGTCGTCGTGACCGCGGATATTCCGCTCGCAAGCCGGAGCGTGAAGGCGGGGGCGACCACCCTTGCGCCCAATGGTCGGATGTTCGACGACGATTCGATCGGTGCGGCTTTGGCCACGCGCAACCTGATGGATGATCTGCGGTCGTCGGGCGCCACCACCCGCGGTCCGGCGCCGTTCACCGCGAGGGACCGCTCGTCCTTTCTGTCG
>Ga0180218_1001236_pt1 | contig 16230 bp, 24 predicted proteins | sample eDN3rd37CKraftBY_FD_151334 | JGI IMG/M metagenome (GOLD analysis project Ga0180218, IMG submission 151334) | Enriched backyard soil microbial communities from Emeryville, California, USA - eDNA 3rd pass 37_C Kraft BY (version 2) (version 2) | ecosystem: Environmental > Terrestrial > Soil >...
GAAAAAGCATGCTGACCGCAGCCTTATTTCGTGAAGAACCCTATTTGAGAACGATCAGTGCCGTTGTGACCGGCATCAACGACCGCGGGGGAATCATTCTGGACCGCACGATCTTCTACGCCACGTCGGGCGGCCAGCCGGGTGATACCGGCAGGTTCGTGCGCGAGGATGGAACGCGCATCCCCGTGGCCACGACCGTCACCGGCGAGACCAAGGAGGACATCATCCACGTCCCGGCAGATGGCGCCGTTCTGCCCGAGATTGGCGAGACCCTCCAGCTGGAGATTGACTGGGACCGCCGCCTGAAGCTCATGCGCATGCACACTGCCTGCCACCTGCTGAGCGTCGTTTGCCCGTTCCCGATCACGGGTGCTTCCGTGGGCGAGGAGGAGTCGCGCGTCGATCTGGACCTGCCGGACCCGTCCTACACGCGCGAATTGGTGACCGAGAAGATCATGGAACTGGTGCATGGCAACCATCCGATCTTCACCCAATGGATCACCGACGAGGAACTTCAGGCGAAGCCCACGCTCATCAAGTCGAAGAACGTGCGCCCGCCGATCGGCACCGGCCGTATCCGCCTGGTCTGCATCGGCGAGGGATCGTCCGTCGACAGCCAGCCCTGCGGCGGCACCCATGTGGCCAACACCTCTGAAGTGGGTGAGATCCATGTCGGCAAGATCGAGAAGAAGGGACGCGAGAACCGCCGCTTCCGCCTGCGCTTCGGCCCGCTGCCCGCCAGCGCCTGAGCAGGAGACGTACTTTACTCTTGCGGCACTGCCATTAATTCGGTCTTCTGAAGAGAAGACCCCCAAGTGAGTAGGTTCAGGAAATGGGTGAGAAGAGTCGTTTCGTGGTCTCCGCCGACTGGCTGCAGGAGAACCTGGAAACCCCCGGAATCACGATTGTGGATGCCTCCTGGTATCTTGCCGCCGCCGGACGTAACGCCGAAGCGGAATACGAGGCTGCGCATATTCCCCGCGCAGTGTTCTTCGACCATGATCTGGTCGTCGAGCCTGAGTCGCAGTTCCCGCACACCATTCCGCACCCGCGCCTGTTCGAGCGATTTGCAAGCTCGATGGGTATCTCCGCCGATGACACGATCGTCGTCTACGACGGCCCCGGCTACTTCTCCGCTCCACGCGCCTGGTGGCTCTTCCGCGTCATGGGCGCAAAGAACGTCTTTATTCTTGACGGTGGCTTCGACCGCTGGAAGGCGGAGGGCAGGCCGGTGACGGACAAGCCAACCCCGATTGCCGGCAGCGCCTTCATCGCCGACTACGATGAGAGCAAGGTCGTGTTCCTCGACGAGATGCGCCAGCTGGTTGACCAGGGCGTACAGATCGCCGACGCGCGGTCTCTGGGACGCTTCACAGGGAAGGACCCCGAGCCGCGTCCGGGCCTGCGTGGCGGGCACATGCCGGGCGCGGTGAGCGTTCCGGCAACCAGCCTGGCAGAAAACGGCGAGCTGCTTCCGCTCGACCGACTGCGTGAACAGCTGACCGCTGCTGGCCTCGATCTGTCCAGGCCAACCGTTACCTCCTGCGGCTCCGGCGTCACGGCGGCAGTTATCGCACTGGCGCTCGAATCAGTCGGCGCGACAGGCACGCGGCTTTATGACGGGTCGTGGAGCGAGTGGGGAGCCCAGCCGGACACGCCAGTCGTGACGGGAGACTAGGCATGACAGACTCGGCCGGACCACTGACGACAGTTACACTGCTCGAAATGCATCGTCCGCCAGAGCGCTATCCCCCCATACCGATGGGCCCGCACCAGCTGGCCCTTCTGCGCTGCCGGGACATGCCGCTCCACTTCTACCGTTACATCTACGATCGCGTCGGGCGTGACTGGCACTGGACTGCAGCTCTCTTCCTGGACGATGAACAGCTGGCCAGGCGCCTCAAGGCGCCGGACAGGGAGTTCCATGTGCTCTACATGGATGGCGCGCCGGCGGGCTTCTTCGAGCTGCACCGCTTCGACCGCAAGGAATGCCGCCTGCTGCTCTTCGGTCTGATGCCGCATGCGATCGGCAAGGGCCTGTCGCGCTGGTTCCTTGGCTGCGCAATTCGCGCGGCCTGGGAGGGCAGCCCCAAGGTCGTTTCGGTCGAAACCTGCACGCTCGACCATCCGGCAGCACTTCCGCTCTACCAGAAGATGGGCTTCGTGCCGGTCCGCCGCTCCGAAACCTACGGCATGCCGATCTCCGACGAGAAACGGGCAGAGGTCCTTCTGCATCGCTGAATGGGCGCAGAGGGACCGGCTCCCTCAGATGCGAAAAATGTAGCCAGCGAAGAAGCTGAACTGTTTGTAACCGACATATTCATGTTGCCTTCACCTATGCTGTCGCATGTTGCGCGCATTGAATTCCTGGAGGCAACATCATGCTAAACCGCCGTAACGCACTTTTCCTTTTTGCAGCAGCAACCCTTGCTCCAACCGCCGTCCTCGCGCAGGCGAGCATGCCCGGTGAGGCTCAGATCCTGCGCCGTCTTGAGGCAGGTCCGCGCGAGCGTGTCCGTCAGCAGGACCGCGTGACGATCGACCAGTTCAAGCGCCGGCCGGATCTGCGCCGCCGCGCTCCGTCCGTCGATATTCAGGCGATCAACTTCGAAACCGCCTCGGCCGACATCGGACGCTCGCAGTACCCAAAGGTTGAGCAGATCGCATCTGCCCTGAAGCGGCTGCTGCGCAACCGCCCGGGAACCAGGTTCCTGCTCGAAGGTCACACGGATGCGGTGGGCGCTGCCGACTACAACCTGCGTCTGTCGCAGGCGCGGGCTGATTCGCTGAAGCGCGTGCTGGTCTCGCAGTTCGGGGTACCGTCGCGGGCGATCGAGACGGTGGGCTACGGCGAGGAATTCCTGCTCGTAAACACTCCTTACGAGAACTGGGAGAACCGCCGCGTCACCATCCGCCGCATTGATGATTTCATTAGATAAGACGATAAGCGGCTGATCGTTGCAGCGTCTCTCGGGTTCGTGGCCTGAGGGATCTGCAACCGAAGGGGAGGCGGCAGAGTTCCTGACATCGGGAAGCTCGGACCGCCTCCTTTCACGTCTGTCGCTTTGCATCGGAGTTCGCATGATACGCCACATCGTCTTTTTCAGTGCCAATGATCCGCAGGATGTTGATCGAATCGCTGAGGGCCTGTGGCGGCTGGCTGAGATTCCGCACAGCGACTTTTTCGAGATCGGCATCAACCGCAAGGTCGATCTCTACGACAACTCGAAGGTCGACGTGATCGTCTACGCAGAGTTCGCGGACGAGGCGGCTCTGGCGGCCTACAAGGCTCATCCGCTTTACCACGAGACGACGGAGCGCGTTCGCCCGATTCGCGAGCACCGCTACGCAGCGGATTTCGTTTCGCGTCGCAAGTAGCCGGCGCAGTTGAGCTAGCAGGGGGCACTATATGCCTAGCTCATTAGCCGGTTTGCGATCATGGATCAGGTGAACCTGCGGGAAACGCAAAATAGTGCTTGCGCGTCGGGGTTGGGTTATATAGGGGTTTGCACGGCTCGGAGCGTAGCGCAGCCCGGTAGCGCACTTGACTGGGGGTCAAGGGGTCGTGGGTTCGAATCCCGCCGCTCCGACCATTTTTTCAAATACTTAGCCCCTACCGGAAATGTCTCAGTTTACCGAATTGGACCTCGGTTTACGCGGGTGATGATTTTTGTTCCCGTTTTTGACCTCGTCGGGTAGATGTATTGTTTGATCGTCCCGTCGGCTAGCCGCTTGGAAACGACATGCGGGCTGGTCGGGATTTCGATCGTTTCAACGATTGGAGAGTACCCTCGTCGACGATCCGCTCCGGATTGAAGGTTAAATGCGAGAGTGCATTCTCGGAGGTTGCCCCTGGTGTTGTTCAACGGGTTTCCGTCACGATGATCTACAACAAGCGAATCGTCTGGTCTCAAGATGAAACGATGCAGCAGACCAAGCGCGTGGTTCCTGACATAGAGCGCATTTCTCCGCTTAGTTGCCGACCATCGATGAGGGCGTACCCGAGGCCAATCAACTAGATCAACCGTCGCCCATGTGTTCGGGTGTGCGTTGGTGCTAACATCAAAGGAGACTGTGTCGTTCTCAATGACCGCAGCTCTGCGTTTAATTCTTGGCGCCACGGCTATTCCTTCCTTCGATCTTTTCCACGGCCGCACTCGACACGAGATAGTGCTTCCGGATGATCGTCTCAGCATCCTTTTCTGAGTGCCCCGTGACCTCTGCAATCTCCTTGATTGAGGCCCCATTCCGGTAGGCCAGCGTCACGAACGTTCCTCTTAGATCGTGGAACGTCTTCCCCGTTATCCCCGCCGCAGCAAGCGACTTGCGCCAAGAAGACTTGAAGCCTGTTTGCCAAGGCTTCCCGGCCTGGTTCGTCAGGATCGTGACGGCCGGCTTCGCGTTCGCCTCGTTCCGCGCCTTCGCTTCGTCCAGAATCGTCTTCAGTTCTTCCGACACCTTCACCGCCACATGCGAGCCAGTCTTTGACTGCCGAAGGCGAATCGCTCGTCCATCGTAGGCGGCCCATGTCAGTGCGAGCAGGTCGCCTTGCCGTTGACCTGTCCAGGCAGCAAGCATCATCGCCCGCACAAGGGGCTCCGGTGCCGTTGAGCGATACCGCTCGATCTCCTCATCTGACCAGATAATCTCTCGGCGTGATCCATCGCTTACCTTGCTCACGCGCTCAAGCGGGTGCCGCGTGATAATCTCGCGATCGAGCCCGAACCAAAGGATCCGCTGCAGAACGCTCATGTAGAGGTCTGCTTTTCGCGGATGAGCCTCAGCGATCTCGTCTCTCCATTGAAGGAAGATTGTCCGCGTTCCTTGTGCCGAGATCTGTTCGGCCGTCATGTCGTAGAACTCCGCCTCGATCGCGCGGATGGCCAGAAGGTAGCCTTCGCGAGTTGAGGCCTTCAGTTCCTTGTAGTGAGGGGACTTCATATAGGCCCGAATGATCGAAACGAGACGGCCTTCAAACTGGGGGTTCTGCCGGTCCTGCGTGAGCCGCAGGAATTCCTCGCTGAACTTCCGTTCTTCCTTTACCGGGTCCGCCATGATCCTCGGACCGCCGCGCCAGGCATAATAGTAGAACACGGTCGAGCCGTCGGCGAGGCGCTTCCTGACCTTATGGACGCCCGGTAGACGAACGCGCATTTCTATTCCTCCACGCATCCAGAGACTTCAATGGAGCGGCATCATTGTCAAATGTCGCGTCGTTATCAGGGATCAGGGTGATCGCCCCATCTGCCTCGAGGCGCACGGTCATGTTCATTTCCTTCGCGACGCGAGCGGCGTTCTGGATCTCGCTGCGGCTATGGCGAAGCGGCTTAGTCATTCCCGTGCTCCTTTCACGCCATTCCTAGAGCGGACATGTAGAGGTCGAGTATCGCTTCTTCCTCCTGGCGCTCGTTCGCATCCTTCTTACGCAGCCGGACGATGGTGCGGATTGCCTTAGTGTCGAAGCCTTGGCCCTTCATCTCGGCGTAGACATCCTTGATGTCGTCGGAGATATCCTTCTTGTCGGTCTCCAAACGCTCGATGCGCTCGATGAATGCGCGCAGCTGGCCGGCTGCTATGGTCTGGGCTGTCTCGTTTACTGCGTCGGTCATTTTCTCACCTGAATAGCTGCGGCCGTGCCAGTGGGGGCAGGGCGGATTTGTCTATGGATGGATGCTTGCTGGCCTTGGGAAAGGTTGGGCCCACCAGCTTGGGCCTATTGCGCATTGCGCCGGAATGCTTGTCTCGTTGCCGGTCCGCTTTGCGCGCGCGGCGGACATCATCCGCGGTCTTTTCCGCATGACAAACCCGGCAAAGCACCTGAGCATTGGCAAGGATTGGTTCACCGCCAAGGATATCCGGCAGGATGTGGTCAACCTCTCCTTCGCCAACCTTGAGAGCGGCCTTGCACTTCTCGCATTGGCCGTTCGCCCGGCCCAAAGCTTCGCGCTTGGTCTTGCGTGAGAACTCGCGGCGCGCCATCACTGCCTCGCCAGCGGGTTAGGACGGCCAAGCTCTTTCGCGAGCATTGCGGTCTTCTGTTCGAGGGCCTTGTCGGCATCCGTTTTCTTCACCCGGTAGGTGGAGACGGACACCACGACAGGGCGGCGACGGAATAGGAGGGAGAGTAAGCGCTTCATGCTGCGCCCCTGTCTTCATGGACAAACTGATATTTTTCAGCCAGCCACTTCTCAGCGATGCGGAACCACTCGACCATTTCCGGCTCGGTCATCTTGTCGAAAGCTATTGAGCCAGGAATAGCCACAGTCAGGTGCCCGACCTTCACAAGCTCAACGATGCCAAGCTCTAGCTTCATGGCTTCGTGCAACTGTTCGGCTGATGCGGCGCATTCGGTGGATTGCACGACGTCGTGCAGCATCTTCCAATAGGCACGCAGGCGGCCAAGATTTCTGAACTCCTTGACCTCAATACGCACCCGCTGGCCCTGGCTGATGCCTTCAAGAGCGCGAGCGTCGTATTCCAGTTCAGGGACTAGGCCGGGGCCTTTCCGTATGAAGGCGTAGACGGCTTTCTCACGCTTCTTAGCCATCGTCCTAACCCGCGTTCACCGGATGGAGTTGCGCGAGACGCTTCGCCTTCAGACTGAGCGCAAGCTCCATGCTGTCTTGATCGTCTTGGAAGGTGGCTTCGGGGTCGAAGTCGGTCCAGATTTCCTCGACCGAGGCTTCATCCATCGCGAGCCTCAGCGCCTCGTCGAGCCGTTCGAAATAGTCGCCATAATCGACGGGTGTCCGCTCCTCTGCGGGATGCTCGATGATTTCGGCGTCCTCCACGACCGGAGCGCTGATCTTCGGCGGCGATGGGGGGCGCGGGGCAGAAGGTGGAGTAATATTTACCGGGTCATCGTGGCTCGCAATCTCGTGAGCCTCGAATTCATCGGTGATGCCGCCGAGAACATCTGCAAACAGTTCTCGAAGGCAGTATCCGGCAGCACGCCAAGCAAGCATCCGCTTTGGATACCGGAACCATGGCGCATCATTTGGCACGTCTTTCCACTGACCATCATAGCCTTTCCGCTTGACGGTCTTTCGGTCATCCCAGAGACCAGCAGAGCGAGCATCAGCCTCTGAAAACTCGACACGCTTCTCTTCGCCTGTGTCGGATCGCTTGGCTTCGCACCATCCGGCCTTCTTCTCTTCGTCATATCCGGTGCGGATATAAGCGGCCTTACGCGACCGTCGGGCGACATTGATAATCCCGTCGCCATATAAAGCGGGGCGACCACCGATGACGGTGAAGCTACGCAGGGCAACCATAGGGGGAAGGCCGAGTTCGGCCCCAGCCATCACGGCGATGGCCACGGCGCTCGCCGCTTCATCGCCAGTCTTCTTTCCGACGAGAGCCTGAGGGGCCAAGCCAGCGCGCACGACCATAGTTGATACGCGCCACATTTCCTCAATGCTGCGAGGGATGATGGCCCCGACCTGTGCACCAGCCATAAGGGCAGGGGTGCGGCTTTGCATTTCAACAACAGCGTTCATATCAGGCTACCTTTGCTTGTTCTTGAACTTCGACGCCTGGCACATCGAGGCCCTTTGCTACGGCTCGTTTGGCAAGCTCGAACATGCAGGCTTTGAGGTCGGGGTGCGTTTTCAGGAAGGCGTAAAGCGCGTCCTGGTCGGTAATGGCAGTCACCACGTTGATGACGCTCACGCTCGCTGCTCGGCCATAGCTGCCGCGAATAGGAGCGGTTGAAACGGCGGGCTTAGGGTCTTCAGGAGCGGGGACGGGTTCCGCTGCCTTGCGGGCGGCGATCTCGGCGGCGAGGCGGTCTGCCTCTTCCTGACGCTGCTTGCGCAGCTTCTCCGTCTCGAAGGCGCTCATTGCCTGCCGAATGAAGTCGGCGGCGGCCTGCGCGCGCTTGACGTTGGGCAGCCACTTCTTATCGACCGCGCGCCCGCCTTCGAGCCACGGTTCCTTTTCCTTCTTGTGCTTCTTTTCGCCCTCGGCCTTCAGTTCGAGCAGGCGCGACCGCAACGACTGGGCGGCGGCAAGCTGCTCGTCGTCGGTGATCTTGGCATAGGCGTCTTTGCCTGCCTCCGCTGCGTCGATCTGGTCTGCGAAAGCATCGGCCTCGTCGACCGAGCCGGAGTTATGGCCGACGCCGGTCTGCTCAACGACTACGGGATCGGACCCCGGCCACGGCTCTCCGCGCTCGGCTACAGCGCGGTAAACATCTTCTGGGATCGGCCAGTCGCAAACCCATGTCCAGATGTCGGCGGCGTTCCCGAGCTTCCCGTCGATCAGCGCGACCATCTCATGCCCATCGTGCCAGATGGCGACCGGAACATCGTTCCCGCTCTTGTTGCGCTTCCGCCAGAAACCCGTCTGAGGCTCCTGCGTCATCTTCAGTGTGCGGCCTTCGTCCTTGGTGAGACGGCGGCCATTGCCGATGGCGAGCGCACGCTGCCATAAATCCCATTCGTTGCTCATGCTGCTTTCCTCATTGGCATCTCGCGGCGTTCAAGCTCGCGGCGGATTTCGGCTTTGACCGCCTCGTCCATCTGCAGGCTGAGCCAGCGGTAAAGGTTTCCAGTGGGGGTGGTGGCGAAGCTCATTCGCTGGCCTCGCGGGCGGCAAGCATGGCGTCGGCGTAGGCGTAGGCGCGAACGGCAGTGATGTGGCTGTCTGGGGCCGTCCAATTGCCTCCTTCGTCGCATGCGCTTGTAAGCCCCGCCAATGCCTTCGCAGCGAAGTAATCCCGCAGCGTCATGCCCGGGTATGCGTAAGAGGTGTTCGCGATCCCCGGCTCGAATGGTCCGTGTGCGGGGAATGCTGGGCGGCGGCCATCTTTGATCTTGCTCATGCCACCGCTCCAAGCATGGTGATGCCGATGATGAAGGCCGAGAGGGCGAGCAGGGCGGCGGTGTCTTGGATGAAATCGGTCATGCTGCGACCCTCACCATGCGGCCATCCGGATCATTCGGGCCAAGACCTCGAAAGGAGAAGCTCCTGTCTTGATCGACAGCGCGCTCGATGAAGGCGTCATCGTCTTCCGCCGTGCGCTGAATGCGATCAGCGATCGTTCTCGCCAGCGGATCGGAACTCTCCATCAGGCTGCGGTCGTCCAGGTAGACATCGCTCACAAGCACAACAGGCTCGCCGTCTTCCCACTCGACTTCGCACTCAAGCTCAACCTCAAGGCATTCAATAAGCATGAACGGGGTCGCGTCATCGACCGTGCCTGCATCGGGTATTTGGGCTGTGTAGGGAATTCGCATCGCTTCATCCTCCTTCGGCAGATCTGGCCAGAGCTGTCTTCGTGTCGTGTTGATGAAAGGCACTTTAGGCGGTAAAAATACCGACGTCAACAAGTATCGGTAAAATAACCGTTGTGGCTGGACGAATCATCTGCCATGTTGAGGGCATGAAGCTGCGACCCGGTGCAATCCCGTGGCAGGTACGAGCAGCAGGCGCGGGAATCGAAAGTCCTACGGTGCCACCTGAAACAGAGGACGGATTAGCCGAGAGGCGTCCTGGCGTGTGTCCCATTCCCGGCTCCGGCCTTCAGGACAAGCCATGGGTTCTCCCACCTTATGGACTTAGGTTCATGGGGTAGGGGGAATCTTTGGCTGGAACCCTTCCCTCACCATCCTTCAGGGACTTGGAAGATAGGCTCTACAGAGGAAGATTATATCTACAGGGGAGCATCATTGCAGATAGTCAGTGCTATCTCTTTCAGGGGGTGGTAGTGTTCTCCTCTTGGTGGTTCCCTACGCCTGGAGAGGAGTCTAGGCGCACGGACACCTTCGAGCATGTCATATCCATTGGGAGAAGGTAGGCAGGCGCTTATGCAGCGACGAGCCCTTTTACTGCCGATGGCAAGACATGGAGTAGGGGGTGTTAGGGAGAGGCTGTCTTTGGGAGGATGACCTCTCCCTAGCTGTAGCTGGTGATCACTCCCCAGTTGCGCCGCTTACACGAGCAACATTGCCCCGAGAACCCCAACCATCAGTAGGAGCAGTCCAACGACTATGAGGGCTTGCATGGTGGTCTCGCTAGGGCACGGGAGGTGCGCGCACTCATTGAAGGCGCTAGGGTGGCTTACGTTCCTCGAAGCTTGAAATAAACCCTGCGGCGTAGCCCAGAAATGAAAAACCCCGCCGGAGCGGGGCTAAATTATGCGGCTAACCGGGCGAAAGCATTTGGCCCAGAAGCGTCTAGCAAGTGAGCCGTCCGAGATAGGATCATAATCTGATCGGTTCTGAACGCCTCTTTCCGTTTGAGCGCCGCGACCGTCTTCGGAGCTCCTTCGAGTCTGCGCAGATCATCAAGCTTGACGTAGGCCGATGATACCGAGACTGGCGATGGTGATACTGCTTCTACGGCAATCAAGCCCGAAGGGGATTTGACCACGGCATCAACCGTCCATTGGTGGGTTGATGCGCCAGACATCTCTACCGATGACGATACGGTGTTCTTCCCAAACACCTCGCGCAGACGATCTACAACCATGGCTTTGAAATCCATCTCCACGCGACGGCCAAGTCTCTCTGCTGTGATTTGAACAGAACGCCTGGCAGCATCTGCCACGATAGCTATCATTCCTGCCGCCGTATCGACCGTCGCAGTTGCCTCGAATATCTCGAAACTGTTGAACTGGACACCATACTCCTGCGCGACCTGCCTTGCTGTGCGCTTAAAGATTTCACTTGCTCCCATGAGGTCAGCTTCAGCAAAAGCAGCACCGTCATCCGAGATGAAAAGATTGTCTCCGTTTTGAACCACAGTGACCGAGACGTGCCCACCGGAAGGGAAGAGGACAGGGGTGCTTATCACCGACCCGTGGCGCGTGAGCTTTACGCGCACGAGGTCATGCACGATCCTGCTTACGACAGCGTCTTCAATAACAAGCGTAGTCATATCAGCATCGGGGCCCATGGCGGTTCTGGAATGTCAATCGCATTCTGTAGGTGGAATATATCACGTACATAGACTAAAAGTCCGGCAAAATCTTGAGGCTCCGGTTCGATGGCCTTCGCGATGGGGAGGTTCATAGACTGCATCTTGTCTAGACCGACTGTCGCATTCTCAGGGAAGTCATGAACGCTGGTCATCACCGTGCGCCCGCGAAGCCCCGGAGGCCCTAGCTTGTTTGTGTGGGGTTGGCGTGGCCTCCAATCGACGCGCGCGACTCTGTAGTCTAATCCCTGAATATCGACCATGAGCTGGAAGGTAATGCGCTCGTCGGGTTGATCGGCCCAAGCAGTTCCCGTTATTGAGACGCCAAAGACATCAGAGGGGAAGCAATCGCAAACAATCGGGATACGTAGAATGTTCTCGCGTTGCTTGTCAGGCTTCCAATCGAGCGAACCAACGGCTTCTTTGGAAGCCGTGTAGGCGACCCGCATAATATCCAGGATCTCAGTTTCGTTCACGCCCCACCATTCCCCCATCCCCTCACATATCGATCATAGAGCGCCGGACGCTGCTAAGTCAGGTCCAGCATGGTCAGCTTCACGCGCCCGATAATTGTAGGCTCGTTATCTGGGTATATCGCGGGCAGATCTTTGTTTTTCGATACGGGCTCAAAGCGCATTCTGGGTTGAGCCTGAAAGCGCTTGTATGTCGAATTGCCATGACCGTCATCGATTACGTAGAAGCCTCCAGTGACGAGCCGCTTGTCGGAACGGTCGACGAAAATGATGCTGCCTGGTGGCGATATTCTGTCCATGCTTTCGCCCTCGACCCGCAGGGCTATCCAGTCGCCTTCACCCAACGCAGCTTTGGCTGTCCCGATCGCCTCGTCGCTTGCAGCTTCGCTCAAAAGTGTGCCGGCGCTCACCCATGAGACGAGCGGCACTTCCCTGACGAGCATGAGGTTAGCGTCTAGGGCTTCCTCTTCCCCAAGTTCTTCGGTCAGCCAAGGAACGTTGGTCCTGAGGACTGCAGCGAGGCTGGAAATCGTCTGGGTGGAAGCACCTGGGTTCTTCCCCGCCCTCACCGCGCGCTGCCAGTTCCTGATAAGATCCGGCGAGCCGGTGGCTTCCCTCGAAGCCGCTGCCGCCGTCATCCCTAGCTTTGCTAGACGGGCTTCTACCCGCCGTAAAATCTCGCGCATGTCCATGCGGTGAAATTACCGATGCACGCTATTTTTGGCCAACGGTATTATTACCGTTGACGATAGCGGTAAAATAACCGATATTGCGGGTATGAACCAGATCGCACACCTCCTAGCTGTTGCTGACGCGTACAAGAAAGCCCTCGGAATTGAGGATTCGACAGTCAGCTCACGCGTCTTCTCAGACGGCAAAAAGCTTGATGCCCTCCGCACTGGATCTGACATCACTGTTGGTCGGTACAACGCGGCCCTCATTTGGTTTTCTGAGCATTGGCCGGAAGGTGCGATGTGGCCGTCGAATGTCATTCGACCCACCGGGCAGCCAGAGGTGGCAGCATGAACGAACTTCCTCCCATTGATGGTGATGATCTCGTTGACTGGCGCGAACAGGCTCTCATTCGCCCGTTTGGCTGCTGGCCCTTCGTCGCCGCCATGATCGCCTCTTGGGCCGCTGTTGCAGCGGTTCTGTGGAGTGTTCTGCCATGACCACCAATTCCTGCCGTAACTCCTCCCCGGCAGGTACTGCTAGGGTGGGCCTCCCCTCCCGTTCCCGGCCCACCCTAGCGCCCCCCCTTAACCAGTTTCAGGCTGCGGAGCGTGGCGGGCCTTTCGGTTCCAGCGCGTTCTTCACCCCCATATTTTCCGCAGCTAGGCGGGCGGGCTATGGGGCTCATCATGTTCAACCTAGCGGATTGAGCCAAGTATCCGCCCGCCGTTTCCTTCTGGCGCTTTCGCTCGTCCAGTCTCCGCAAAAGTCTAGCAGCGGCAGCGCCCAGGTCTTCCATCAGTCACCTCTCTCGTCGGTCGGCTACGTCCCAAACGTAGGAGAGAGAGCATGTTCAAGTCCGACAGAAGAAGTGTCGAAATCGACACAAAACATGGCGGGTTCGTAATGAGTAACGCAGTGGCGGAGGCCCATTTCTATCTGAATGAACTGTCACGCCAGCTTCATCGCGGGCATGGCGACACACTCGGCGCGGCACGAGATCGCGCGGCAAGAGTAGCAGGGATCGATCGCTCGTATGCCAAGCGGATTTGGGATCGCTGGCAGACGATGAACGATGTGTCCGGTGAAGCGTACCGCCGCCTCCGTACAGCCTACGAGCAGGCTTGCGAAAGGCATGAGGCTGCTGCCGCTGAGTATCGGCATCAGCGACTAATTCTAGAGGCATCACATGCGGTTACTGAAAGCCCTGATTTTGGAGGGGTGGGAATGCCTGCGTCTCAAGTGGGTAGCCCGGAAGGGGAGAACGCGACGAAATGAATGATGCTTACGCAAAATTCCTGGAGAGGAAGAGAATACTCGACCCGATGACCGGCATCGAAGGCAACATCGATCTGCCTTCGGTTCTCAAGCCGCATCAGCACGACATTGTTCTGTGGGCGCTCCGTCGGGGCAGGGCCGCCATCTTCGCTGGCACTGGCCTCGGCAAGACGCTCATGGAATTGACATGGGGCGAGAAGGTAGCCGCCTTCACCGGCAAGCCGGTTCTCATTTTCGCTCCGCTGGCCGTTTCAGCGCAGCATATTCGCGAGGCGTCCAAATTCGGGCTATCCGCCAAGTTCGCGCGCAGCCAGGATGAAGTTGTTCCCGGCGTCAATGTGACGAACTACCAGAAGATTGACCACTTCGACCTGACCAAGTTCGGCGGCGTCGTTTTGGATGAAAGCTCCATCCTCAAGAGCACGGACGGTAAGTATAGGACGCGCCTGATTGAAGAATGCTCGCAGGTTCCGTTCCGCTTGGCCGCCACCGCAACACCGGCACCGAACGACTTCATGGAACTTGGCAATCACGCTGAATTCCTCGGTATCATGTCTTACACGGATATGCTGGCCACGTTTTTCACCCATGATGGCGGCGAGACACAGAAGTGGAGGCTGAAAGGCCACGCCGAGAATGAGTTCTGGAAGTGGATGGCATCCTGGGCCGTTATGCTCCGCAAGCCATCCGACCTCGGATACGACAACACCGGCTATGACCTGCCGCCGCTACGCTATCAGTCGCATACTGTGTCGGTGGACTATACGCCCTCGCTGGATACTGGGCTGCTGTTCCCAATGGAAGCTCGCACTCTCCGAGAGCGCATTGGCGCTCGCCGGGATAGCGTCGAGGAACGTGTTGAACTGGCGGTATCCATCACGCCAAAGGATAGGCCGTTCGTATGGTGGTGCCAGCTAAACGCTGAGGCAGACATGCTCACCAAGGCGATTAAAGGCGCAGTCAACCTTCAAGGCTCAGACAAGGACGATGATAAGGAACGCAAGCTGATTGATTTCAGCGAGGGACGGACGCGAGTTCTTATCACTAAGCCATCAATCGCCGGTTTCGGTATGAATTGGCAGCATTGCGCCGATACTGGCTTCGTCGGGCTGAACGATAGTTTCGAGCAGGTTTATCAGGCCGTACGCCGCTTCTGGCGGTTCGGGCAGGAGAGACCCGTCAACGTCCATTTTATCGCATCGGAAATGGAAGGGGCAGTCGTCGCCAACCTTCGCCGCAAAGAGGCAGACGCCGAACGCATGGCGGCGGGGATGGTGGCCCATATGGCTGATCTAACGAGCGAACTCGTGCGTGGCACCGCCCGAGTCCGCTCCGACTACCACCCGACCATTCCAATGACCCTACCCAACTGGATATTTGAGGAGGAAGCGGCGTGACCGTGAAAGCAGTCGATCAAGTCGTAACCAAGGACTATGCCATCTATCAAGGGGACGCATGCGAATTAATCCGCGGCATCCCTGGGGATAGCGTTCATTTCGGCATCCATAGCCCGCCATTCGAGGGACTTTATAAATTTTCCAATTCGGAACGCGATATTAGCAATAATGAGGGCGAGGGCTTTTGGGAGCATTATGCCTTTCTCATTCAGGAGCTTTTCCGCGTCACCAAGCCGGGTCGCCTCCATTCCGTCCACTGCATGCAGTTGCCGACCAGCAAGACGCGTCACGGCTTTATCGGGATGCGGGACTTTCGCGGCGAGATCGTCCGCGCCTACGAAGACGCCGGCTGGATCTTCCATAGCGAAGTCTGCATTTGGAAAGACCCGGTTATCGCGCAGCAGCGCACCAAGTCTATTCGCCTCCTTCATAAGCAAATCACCAAGGACAGCACTATCAGCGGCATGGGGCTTGCCGATTACGTGGTCAGCTTTCGCAAGCCCGGCGACAATGAAAGCCCGGTCGATGGCCCATTCGAGACGTGGGCCGGTGATGATAGCCTGGACGTATCGCGCGAGGCGTATGAGCGTCACCGTAAGCAGACGGAAGCGGAAGGCCGCAAAGCATGGCCGTTCGAGCAATGGCGCTCGATCCTGATCTGGCAGCGCTATGCTTCGCCGGTATGGAGCGACATAAACCAGACGAACACGCTGCAATATCGCTCCGCTCGCGACGAGAAAGACGAGCAGCACATTTCCCCGCTCCAGCTCGACGTGATCGAGCGGTGCGTCGATCTGTGGTCGGCCCCAGGCGAGACGGTTCTGACGCCATTCCTTGGCATCGGCAGCGAAGTCTATGTCGCGGTCAAGACAGGTCGGAAAGGCATCGGCTTCGAGCTTAAGCCTTCGTATTTCCGCCAAGCTGTGAAGAACATTGCAGAGCTTTACGACGCTCGCACAGAAAACCTGTTCGCGGAGGCGTCATGACGCCAATGTCAGCAGCAGAATACCGCGCTCAAGCCGCAAAGCCAAAGCGCAAGAACAAGTACAACGCCAAGCGTGTGACCGTAGGCGACCGCACCTATGACAGCCATGCCGAGATGGTCTACGGCGAGCAGCTTCTGCTGTTGGAAAAGTCTGGCCTCGTCGGCGGCATCGAGCGCCAGCGAGCGTTCAAGATCCTCGGCCCAAAAGGCGAGCTTATCACCACGTATCGCGCCGACTTCGCCTTCTGGGATCACGCCGAGGGTCGCTTTCGGGTCGTCGATGTGAAGGGCGTCGAGACGCCTGTTTTCAAGATCAAACGCAATCTGATGCGCGCCTACCTCGGCATCGAAGTGGAGGTCGTGAAGTGAGAGAATTGAGAGTTCTTGTCGCCTGTGAGTTCTCCGGCATTGTTCGCCGCGCCTTCGCCAGCCGTGGGCATGACGCTTGGTCTTGCGATCTGCTTCCGGCCGAGGACCGATCGAACAAGCACATTACGGGCGATGT
>Ga0180218_1001239_pt1 | contig 16176 bp, 15 predicted proteins | sample eDN3rd37CKraftBY_FD_151334 | JGI IMG/M metagenome (GOLD analysis project Ga0180218, IMG submission 151334) | Enriched backyard soil microbial communities from Emeryville, California, USA - eDNA 3rd pass 37_C Kraft BY (version 2) (version 2) | ecosystem: Environmental > Terrestrial > Soil >...
GGCGGCGCCCCGCCGGTCCGACGACGGTCGTCGCGAGGAGCACGGCACGCTCGACCAGCACGGCAGGCACGGCAGGCACGGCAGGCACGGCCGGCACGGCAGGCACGGCGAGGACGGGGAGAACGACGACGGGGCGGAGGGCCGGACGATGAGCACCAACCACGCGCGGGACGACTGGGCGGACCCCCGCACCGACGAGGCGCTGCGCCGCGAGCTGGACGCCCTGGCGGGCCTGGGGGCGTCGGCGTCGGCCCTCGACGACGCGCTGGGCTCCGTCCGACGGCGGGTCCGGCGCCGGCGGACGGTGAAGCAGGCGGGCATCGGCGCCACGACGCTCGCCGTCGCCGCCGGGCTGGTGCTGGGCGGCGCCGCGCTGCTGCCGGACGCACCGAAGCCGCTCCCCGGGCCCGCGACCAGTCCGACGCCGTCGCCCACGCCGTCGGGGACGCCGTCGAGCAGCGACGACGCGCAGGCGACCGGCGGCGCGCGCGCCGCCGACCTGATCCAGCCGGGCCACCAGCCGAGCTGGCTCGAGGGCACGGGACTGACCTGCGGGATGCCGGCCGACGACATCGCGCCGGACCGGACCGGCCCCTACCGCACGACCCTCGTCCCGAGCGGGGACGACCTCGGCGGGGCGGCGCTCGGCGACGGGTACGCGGCGAGCACGATCTCGATCACGACGACGACCGAGGTGGCCGAGACGGTGCCGGCCGACGCCGTCCTGGTGGGTCCCACCCTCGCGTGGGCGCAGGACGGACGGGTCGTCGATCTGGGGACCGACCAGACCGAGATCCCGGTCGACCTCGTGGCCGGCCCGCTGGAACGCGTCGCCACCGACTCCGCGGCCACGACCTGCGCCCCGGACGGCCGGGCGGAGGGTCGTACCGCCTATCCGCACCGGCTGCCGGACGGGCGCTACCAGGTGCTGGCGTACGGCGTGGCCTGGAGCGAGGACTTCACCGAGGCCACCGTGGTGGCCGCGCCGGGCTGGGTCGACGTCGACCTCGACGCCGAGGGCGCGCACGTGGTCCACCGGGCCGGTGAGGCCCTGGGGAGCGACGACTGCTCGGCCGCCGGCATCGACGCGGGGGTGCCCGACTTCACCGACGTGGACGAACCGGCTCGCGGTGCGGCGTACTCCCTGCTGAACGCCGCTCTGGAGTGCGACGACACGTTCCTGGTCGCGGTGGCCGAGGAGGCCGGTCGGGACGACCTCAACTGGGGCGGGCGGCCCCCGCAGGAGCTCCTCGGGCTGCCGGGAGCCGAGGATGACGAGGACGTGTACGCGATCCTCGCGCGACTGCTCGGTGGGACCACGCCGTGCGTGATCGAGGCCGAGGGCGACGACGGCGTCGAGCGGGCGTACTCGTGGCCGCGCATGGGCTCCGGCACGTGCGAGGCGACGCCCGACGACTGGCAGGACGCCGTCGACGCGGGCGCGATCACCGCACAGGAGTCGGAGGAGATGCGCGAGGCCGGGCTGCGCGGCTACGAGGGCTGGCGGCTCGTGATCCGCGACGACGGCAGCTGGATGCAGTTCGTCGACGGGTACCTGGGGCCGCCGCGCAGCGACTGACGACCTCCTGCGTGGGAGGATGGCGGTCATGCCCGATGTCGTCCCCGCAGCAGCCCGTACCCACACCGAGGACCTGGGGGCGTTCGTCTCCGCCTCGCCGTCGTCGTACCACGCCGCACAGGAGGTGGCCCGCCGCGCGGAGGCCGCGGGCTACGTCCGTCTGGACGAGACGGCCGCGTGGGACGTCGTGCCGGGCGGGCGCTACGTCGTCGTGCGCGACGGCTCGGTGATTGCCGTCGCCGTGCCGCCGTCGGCGGGTGCGACGACGCCGTACACGATCCTGGGGACGCACACCGACTCCACGGGTTTCAAGCTCAAGCCGAAGCCGACCACCGGTCGCGACGGCTGGGTGCAGGCCGGCGTCGAGGTGTACGGCGGGCCGCTGCTCAACTCGTGGCTGGACCGTGAGGTGGAGCTCGCCGGGCGGCTCGTCACCGCGGACGGGACGGAGCACCTGGTGCGCACCGGCCCGATCGCCCGCATCCCGCAGCTCGCGATCCACCTGGACCGCTCCGCGAACGAGGGGCTGACGCTCGACAAGCAGCGGCACACGCAGCCCGTCGTGGGGCTGGGCGACGTGTCGCAGGCCGATGTGCTGGCGGAGCTCGCCGCCGCAACCGGCACGGACGGCACCGCGGTCGACGCCGCGGACGTGCTCGGGTATGACGTCGTGCTCGCCGAGACGCAGCCGCCGCGCGCGTTCGGCATCGGCGAGGCGCTGTGGGCGTCGCCCCGCCTCGACAACCAGCTCTCCACGCACGCGGCGATCACGGCGCTGCTCGCCGTCGCCCCCGAGGACCTCGCCGGGATCGGCGTCGTCGCGGCGTTCGACCACGAGGAGATCGGGTCCGGCTCCCGCTCGGGCGCGGCCGGCCCGTTCCTCGAGGACGTGCTGCGGCGCGTGTCGGCCGGGCTGGGCGCGTCGGAGGACCAGCGCGCGCGGGCCTTCGCCGCCTCGCTGTGCGTGTCGTCCGACGTCGGGCACGCGGTGCACCCGAACTACCCCGAGCGGCACGACCCGGCGAACCACCCGCACGCGGGCGGCGGCCCGATCCTCAAGATCAACGCCAACCAGCGCTACGCGACCGACGCGCACGGGGCCGCCCGCTGGCAGGCGGCGTGCGCCGCGGCCGGCGTGCCCAGCCAGGAGTTCGTCTCCAACAACACCGTGCCCTGCGGCTCCACCACCGGCCCCATCACCGCGACGCGCCTCGGCATCCGCGTGGTCGACGTCGGCGCCGCCATCCTGTCGATGCACTCCGCGCGCGAGCTCACCGCCGTCGTCGACCCGTGGTACCTGTCCCGCGCGATGCAGGCGGTCCTGGCCGGCTGACCCGCTCCGGCCGTGGGCGCTGCTCTGGCGTCATTCCTGGCCGAATAGCGCCGAAGCAGCGCCCACGACGACCTGCCCCTCCTGACCGGGCGTCAGACCCGGCGACGACGGCGCGCGAGCAGCAGCGCCGCACCCGCGGCGAGCAGCGCGGTGGCCGCGACCACCAGTCCCGCCACCGCCGCCCCCGTGCGCGGCAGCTCGTCGGCCGACGCCGCCTCGGGGACGGCCGCCGGCGCGGGCGCCTCGGCGGCCTGCTCCTCGACAGGCGCGGCGACGACGGCCCGCGCGCCGGCGCTCGTGCCCGTGCTCGTATCCGTGCGCACGTCCGTGCCCGCGGCGGGGCTCTCCTGCGCCTGCTCGGCGCCCCGCTCGTCGTCCGCGGCGGGGGCGGTCGGCGTCTCCTGCGCGCCCTCGGGCACGTCGTCCGTGCTCGCCGGCGTCTCCGCGTCCTGCGGCGCCCGGTCCTGCGGTGCCCGGTCCTGCGGCGTCCTGGCGTCCTGCTCGACGAGCGGGCCCGTCGTCCCGGGGGTCGCCGGCATCTCGGTCGCCGGGGTCTTGGTCGACGGGGCCGGGACGACCGCGTCCGTCGTGCAGACCGGCGCCTGCCCACCCTCGCCGAAGTGCTCGTCGTACCCCTCCACCTGCACCCAGGTGATGCACAGCCCCGCCGGGACGTGCCCGAGCAGCGCCGACCACGGCACGAACGACGTCCCGACGTATGCGCCCGACGGCTGGTGGTTGAGCGTCTCGAAGTGGATGTTCGCCGAGCCCTCCGGAGCCTCCGCCGCCGTGTAGCGGATGTTGACGTGGCCCCCCTCCCGGAAGGTGTCCCCCGCGGGGAGCGTCAGGCCGTCCGCGCCCACGGTGTACGGCACCGCGTCGTCGGAACCGCCGGCGGCGGCAGGGCCGGCGGCGGCAGGGCCGGCGGAGACAAGGAGGAGGGCAGCGGCGGTCGCCGCCACGGTGGCGTGGCGCATGGGGGAGTCCTTCGTCGGCGTCGGGGGCGCGGCCCGGCACCGAGGCGGGAACAGCGGCGCACGGCACGGCGGAAGGTCCTCGGGCCGGGAAGGGTCGAAGATATCGTTCTATAACCCGTTTTGTCTGTCAGGTCCGGCAAACTTCACCCGACCGGTCCTCGCCCGGCCACGAGCCGTCGTCGCGCCCGTCCTGCCTCGGCGCGGTGCGAGACTGTCGCCCGTGCCTGCCACCCCCGCCCCCGTGCCCGAGCAGCACCCGCTGCTCGACGTGCTCACCGCGCACGGGGCGCGCGCGGACCGGCTGACGCACGTGCGCACGTTCCCCGCGCGCGCCGGAGTGACGTCCGACTGGCCCGCCTGGGCCGACCCTGGCGTGGTCGACGGCTACCGCGCCCTCGGTGTCGACCGCCCGTGGACGCACCAGGTCGAGGCCGCCGACGCCGCCCGGTCCGGGCGGCACGTCGCGCTCGCGACGTCGACCGGGTCGGGCAAGTCGCTCGCGTTCTGGCTGCCCGCGCTCACGGCGGTGCGCGGTCCCGAACCCGCCACCGTGCTCTACCTCTCCCCCACCAAGGCGCTGGCGGCCGACCAGCTCGCGGGCCTGGAGCGGCTGGTCGCGGCGATGCCCGGCACCCGTCCCCGCGTCGCGACCTGCGACGGCGACACCCCGACGGACGAACGCCGCTGGGTGACCGAGCACGCCGACGTGGTGCTCACCAACCCCGACTTCCTGCACTTCTCGATGCTTCCCGGGCACCGGCGGTGGGCGCGGCTGCTGCGCGGGCTGCGGTACGTCGTCGTCGACGAGGGGCACGCCTACCGCGGCGTCTTCGGGGCGCACGTGTCGCTGGTGCTGCGGCGGCTCACGCGGCTGGCGGCGCACTACCGCCCATCGTCGGACACGCGGTTCGGCGGGGTGCTCCGTGCGTCTGACACGCCGCCCTCCGCTGCCGACCTGTCAGACGCACGGAGCACCGGGGTCTCACCCAGGTCTGACAGGTCGCCCGTGTTCGTGGTGGCCAGCGCGACGACGGCGGAGCCGGCGGCGAGCACGGCACGCCTGGTCGGGGCGGCGCCGGACGAGGTCGTCGCCGTCACGGCGGACGCGTCGCCGGCGGGGCGGCGCACGTTCGCGCTGTGGCAGCCGCCCGAGGTGGCGGGGTTCGACCGGTCACGGGCGACCGGGGAGACGCCGTCGCACGACGACGACCCGTGGGCGCTGCCCGACCCCCTCGACCCGACGCACACCGAGCACGAGGCCGAGGCCGTGCTCACGACGCGCGGCGCCGCGGAGCACCCGCGCCGGTCGGCCACCGCCGAGACGGCCGACCTGCTCGCGGACCTCACGGCCTCCGGCGCGCGCACGCTCGCGTTCACCCGGTCACGCCGCGGGGCGGAGTCGGTGGCGCAGCAGGCGCGCGACCACCTGCGTCCCGTGGCCGCGGGACTGGAGTCGCGGGTGGCGAGCTACCGCGGCGGGTACCTCCCCGAGGAGCGCCGGGAGCTGGAGCAGGCGCTGCGCACCGGCGAGCTGCGCGGGCTGGCGACCACCAACGCGCTCGAGCTGGGCGTCGACATCTCGGGGCTCGACGCCGTGCTCGTCGCCGGCTGGCCGGGCACGCGCGTGTCCCTGTGGCAGCAGGCGGGACGCGCCGGGCGCGCGGGCGCCGAGGGCCTGGTCGCGTTCGTCGCGCGCGAGGACCCGCTCGACACGTACCTCGTGACCCACCCCGAGGCGGTGTTCGACACCGCGCTCGAGGCCACCGTCTTCGACCCGGCCAACCCGCACGTGCTCGCGCCCCAGCTCTGCGCGGCCGCGCAGGAGGTGCCGCTGCGCGCCGAGGACCTGGCCGCCTTCGGCGACCCGCGGGCCGTGCGCGAGGTGCTCGACGTGCTGGTCGCGCGCGGCGCGCTGCGGCGCCGGCCGTCGGGGTGGTACTGGACGCACGCGCAGCCCGCGTCGGCGATGGCGGACCTCCGGGGCACGGGCGGGCGGCCCGTGCGCGTGGTCGAGGCGACGACGGGGCGGCTGCTCGGCACCGTGGACGCCGGGTCGGCGGACGGGCAGGTGCACGACGGCGCGGTGTACGTGCACCAGGGCGCGACGTTCGTCGTGGACCACCTGGACCTGGCGGAGCACGTGGCGCTCGTGGTGCGCAAGGACGTGGAGCACGGCACCTGGTCGCACGAGGTCATGGAGATCGCGATCGACGAGGAGGGGCACCGGCCGGTCGAGGGCCGCGACTGGGGCCCGGTCCGCTGGGGCCTCGGCCCGGTGGAGGTGACGAGCCAGGTGGTGAGCTTCCAGCGCCGCCGGCTGCCGGACATGCAGGTGCTCGGCACGGAGGCCCTCGACCTGCCCTCGCGCACGCTCGCCACGACCGCCGTCTGGTGGTCGGTGCCGGACTTCGTGCTGCGCGCCGCGGGTGTCTCCCCCGACGAGACGCCGGGCGCGCTGCACGCGGCCGAGCACGCGTCGATCGGCCTGCTGCCGCTGCTGGCGACGTGCGACCGGTGGGACCTGGGCGGCGTGTCCACCGAGGTGCACCCCGACACCGGGGAGGCGACCGTCTTCGTGTACGACGCGTACCCGGGCGGTGCCGGCTTCGCCGAGCGCGGGTACGAGCTCGGCGCCCGCTGGCTGCGGGCCACCCGCGACGCGATCGCCGCGTGCCCCTGCGCGGAGGGCTGCCCGGCCTGCGTCCAGTCGCCCAAGTGCGGCAGCGACAACGCGCCCCTCGACAAGTCCGCGGCCGTGCGCTTGTTGGATGCCGTACTGAGCCACGCGCCGGCGGAACCTACCATCGTGAGGTGACTACCGAGACCGACCTCGCCGAACGCCGCCGTTCCCGCGAGGACACGCGCGTCGACCCCGCCAACTCTCGCTCGTGGCTGCTGCTGTCGGCCCTGCGCGACGACATGTTCGACGCCGCCCAGCTCTCCCGCGCCGACCAGGTGATCCTCGACTGCGAGGACGCGGTCGACGACAGCCGCAAGGACGAGGCCCGCAAGAAGGTGCTCGACTGGTTCTCCGCGGGCGGTCGTGCCTGGGTGCGCATCAACGAGCGCGGCTCGCAGGCCTGGGCCGACGACGTCCGCGCCCTGTGGGACTCGAAGGGTCTGCGCGGCGTCATGCTCGCCAAGACCGAGTCGCCCGACCAGGTGGTCGACACCGCCCAGCGCCTCGGCGGCAGCGTGCCGGTGATCCCGCTGGTCGAGTCCGCGCTCGGGATCGAGGACGCCGTGAGCATCGCGCGCGCCCCCGGAGCCTTCCGCCTCGCGTTCGGATCCGGCGACTACCGTCGCGACACGGGCACGGCCAACGAGTCCCTCGCGATGGCGTACCCGCGCTCGCGCCTCGTCACGGCGAGCCGCATCGGCGGGCTTCCCGGCCCGATCGACGGCCCCACCGTCGGCACGAGCCACGCGCTGCTGCGCGAGCAGTCGGCGGACGGCGTGGCCCTCGGCCTCACCGGCAAGCTCTGCCTCGACCTGGAGACGCCGGCCGTCATCAACGAGTCCTTCAGCCCGTCGAGCGCCGACGTCGCGTGGGCGATCGACTTCCTGGCCGACTTCGAGGCCTCCGGCTCCGTGATCCGCGACGGCTCCGACAAGCCCCGCCTGGCCCGGGCCCGCAAGATCAGCGAGCGCGCGGCGCTGTTCAACGTCAACCCCTCCTGATCCCGGCCGCCGCCCAGCCCGGTCGCGCCTCACGGCGACGGCTCGGGCGGGGGCGGCGACCCGGCTGCCGGCCCCGGCCGTGGCCCGGCGCGGGCGTGCGCCCCGGCGTCACCGAGCGCACCCGCCCACGGCCCCACCTCCGGCGCGACGGCGGCGCGCGACGCGCGGACGCCGACGATGCCGCCGTCCTCCGGGGCGCACGACACCACCTCCCCGCCGTTGCGGCGCACGGCCTCGGCAGCCGTCTCGCACGGGTCCGCGCCCTGCCGCCAGGCCGTCGCGGCGGCGAGCGCGCCCAGGTCGGCCGCGGCCTGGGCCGCCCCTCGTGCCCGCTGCGCGGCGCCCAGCGCACCGACGGCCAGCGCGAGCAGCACGACCACCGCCGCCAGGGCGAGCACGACGACGGTTCCCGCGCCGCGCTCGCGGCTCGGGGACGTCCGGCTCTCCTCCGCCCCGGCGCCCCGCGCCCGACCACCGCCTCCCGTGCTCTCGCGCGCCCGACCACCGCCTCCCGTGCTCTCGCGCGCGGCGTTCACGGCTCGACCCACGCCGTCGCGTCGCCGGACGCCCGCACGGGCGCGCCGGCGAACCAGCCACCCACCACGGGGCGGGTGACGGTGACCCGCACCCAGGTGCCGTCCCGGGTGACGCTCAGCTCCGCGTCGGCGCCGCCGACCTGTGCGACGGCCTGCCGCGCCGCCGCGTCGTCCTCCCCGATCGCGTAGGCACGCGCCCCGGCCCGGGCCGCGTCCAGGGCACGCATCTGCGCCGTGGACGCGGCCGCGAGGCTGAGCACCGCAACCAGCAGGAGGACCACCACCGGCAGGCCGACCGCGAGCTCGGCCGTGACCGCGCCCCGGTCGCCGTCGACGGCCGCAGGTCCCCGCCCTCTGGACGCCCGCACCGGGCGGGCGCCTCTGCTGCGGTGCGCGCGCATCAGATCGACAGGGCCGAGCTGATGATGCTCTCCAGCAGGCCGCGCACGGTGCCGCTCTTGAGCACCGCGATCAGCAGGCCGGCGAACCCGACCGCCGCGACGGTGGCGACGGCATACTCCGCGGTGGCGAGCCCCGCCTCCGGGTCCAGACCGCCGGCCGGCGCCCCGGGGTGAGGTGCCGCGAGCGCCTCCCGGCCGTCGGCGGCCACCCGCGCCTCGATGGCCGTCGTCCCCCGGTCCTGCTGCGACTCGGCCACCGTGCGACCTTCGTCCTCGTTCGTCATGGCTCGTTCGTGCTCCCTTCGTGGATGTTCCTTGCGGTGTCCTTCTCGCGACCTGCGCCGGACTCTCCGGGCCGGTCGTGCCACGTCCACCCGGCCGGGCGGACGCGGCGGACCCGGGCGGCGCCCGGGTCGTCGTGGGCCGGGCGCCGTCACCCGGACATCAGGTCGACGCCCAGCGCGAGCAGCACGGGCACGAGGCCGACCAGCACGAACGCCGGCAGGTAGCAGGCGCCGAGCGGCAGCACGAGACGCACCGCCAGCCGTGCCGCGGCGGTCCGGGCGGCCGCGCGGCGAGCCCGCAGCAGCTCCTCCCCTGCGGCCCGCAGCGCGCCGGTCGGGGACGCCCCGTCGGTCCACGCCCCCCGCAGCGCCCGGTGAGCCGGACCGAGCCGGGCCGGGGCGTCGCGCCAGGCGCCGTCCCAGTCCGCGCCGAGCCGCAGCGCGTCCGCCGCCGCCCGCAGCGCGGCGCCGTCGGCGGTCCTCGGGACGGACGTCCCCTGCGTGCTCGCCTCTCCCTGCGCCCCTCGCATCCCTGGCGCCGTCGCACCCGCGAGCGCCGCGCCCGTGGCCTCGAGCGCCCGCGGCACCCCGGCCCCCGCGCGCAAGGCGGCCCCGAGGAGCTCCAGGACGACGGGCACGTCCACGGGATCTGCCCGTGGTCCGTCGGCGCGCGAGGGCGCACGTCCGTCCAGGGCCAGCCGTGCCACCCGCCGGGCGGCGGAGCGGCGCGCCAGCCACCACGGCCCGGCGGCGAGCAGCACAGCCGCCACGACCGTCCACGCCGCACCGGCGGCACCCGCACCGACGCCGGTCATGAGGTCGCTCATGCCGCCTCCTCCCCCGCCGCCCGGGCGGCGTCGACCAGCCGTCGGGTCCACGCCCACCCGGCCGCGAGCAGCAGGAGGCCCAGACACACGGCGACGGAGCCGATGCCGCCGTCGAGCGCCGTCGCCAGCGGGTCGGCGCCCAGCACCCAGCCGAGCGCCGCTCCCAGCAGGGGCAGCCACATCAGCACGCGCGCGGTGGCCCGGGGACCGGCCAGCGACGCCTCCCGCTCCCCGCGGGCCTCCGCCTCGGCCACGAGCGCTCCGGACACGGCGTCGAGCACCGACGCCAACGGCGCGCCGACGTCACGCGCGAGGACCGTCGCGGCCACCACCGACCGGGCGTGGCCGGCGCCGCCGACCACCGTCGCGAGCGCCGCCCGGTCGGGAACGCCGGTCGGATCGACCGGCACCCCGAGCGCCCGCGACCACGCTGCCGCGGGCGGGGCGCCCGCCCGCAGCAGCGCCACGACCTGCGCGACGGCGACCCGCACCGCGTCCGCCTCCGTCGGCGCGTCCCGGCCGCGGTGAAGCAACGCTGCCCACGGAGAACGGGACCGCGGCAGCGCGGGGCGGGCGAGCGCGCGGGGGCGCCGCCCGCCGCGCGCCAGCAGGAGCCACGCGGCGAGCGCCACCCACAGCCCGACGACAGCCGGCCCCATGAGGCTCGTGCCCACCCCGAGGGCACCACCGGGCCCACCGTCAAGACCGGCACCGGCGGCGAGACCCGTCACGACGCCCACCGCCCCACGAGCTCGTCCCACGCGACGTCGGGCCGCGGGTCCGCGCCCGGCTCCCAGGTCGCCGCCCGGCGGACCTCCAGCCGGCCGTCCTCGCCGCGCCCGACGAGGCCGATCTCGGCGAGGTGCCGACGCCCGGAGCGCCGCCGCAGGTGCAGCACCACGTCGAGCGCCGCGGCGGCCTGCGCGGCGACGGCGTCCCGCGGCATGCCGGCCAGCGCGGCGAGCGCCTCCAGGCGGGCGGGGACGTGCTCCACCGCGTTGGCGTGCACGGTCGCCATCCCGCCGTCGTGCCCGGTGTTCATCGCCAGGAGCAGCTCGCGGACCTCGGCGCCCCGGCACTCGCCCACGACGATCCGGTCGGGCCGCATCCGCAGCGCGCCACGGACGAGCTCGGTGAGCGTCACCTCGCCCACGCCCTCGACGTTGGGCCGCCGGGCCGCGAGCGACACGACGTGCCGGTGCCGGGGCGCGAGCTCACGGGCCTCCTCGACCACGAGCACCCGCTCGCCGGGCGGCACCAGCGACAGCAGCGCGGCGAGCAGCGTCGTCTTCCCGGTGCCCGTGCCGCCCGTGACGAGCAGGTTGGCCCGGCCGGCGACGAGCGCGCGCAGCACGGCCTCCCACGCCGGTGGCAGCCCGCCCCCCGCGACCAGGGTCTCCACGGAGTGCACCGCCTGCCGCAGCACCCGCAGGGCGATCACCGCGCCCGCGGGCGCGACGGGTTCGACGACGGCGTGCAGCCGGGTGCCGTCGGGCATCCGGGCGTCCACGGCCGGGGCCGCGTCGTCGAGGCGCTGCCCGGCGACGGCCGCCATCCGCACGGCGAGCGCCCGGACAGCGTCCGGGGTACCGAGGTCGAGGTCCGCGCGGCGCAGCCCGTCGCCGCGGTCCACCCACACGTCGCGCGGACCGTTGACGAGCACGTCGGTGACGCCGGGGGCGTCGAGCAGCTCCTGCAGCGGCCCGGCGCCGGTGAGCTCGGCCCGCGCCGCGCGCGCGAGGTCGGTCAGCGCCGCCGACCCGAACACCCGCCCGGTGGCCCGCAGGGCCTCCCGCACGGCGGCGTCGTCGAGCGCCGCGCCCGACGTGCCGACGCGGGCCCGCACGTCGTCGAGCAGCGCGCGGTCGACGACCGCCCGCCCCGTCACGACGCACCCGCCAGCACCGTCACCAGCGAGGCCGCCGCACGACCGAGCGGGGTGCGCCGGCCGACCGGCGGCCCGTCCCCGCGGTCCACCGCGGCGGCGAGCCGGGCGTCCGCACGCACGGTCGCGACCACCGGGAGCCCGACGGCTTCCCCCAGGGCGTCGGCGTCGACGCGTCCGGGCGCGGGCCGGCGCGCGACGAGCCACGGGTCCCGGACGCCGAGGTCGGCGAGCCCGCCCCACGTCGCCAGCGCCCCGGCGACGCCCGGCGCGGTGCAGGGGGCCACGAGCAGCACCGCGTCCGCGGAGGCCACGAGCATCCGGGCGGCCGCCGACCACGCCGCGGGGCGTGGCAGGTCCAGCACCACGGTCTCGCCGCCGCGCAGCAGGCCGGTGCAGACGTCCACCACGACCGCGTCGTCGGGACGGGCGGGGCTCAGGCGCGCCCCGGAGAGCACGGGCACCGAGTGCCAGCGGGGCAGCGCGGCGATCAGCCCGGCCCCGTCGACGTCGCCGCGGGCGGCGGCCAGCTCCGGCCAGCGGGCTCCCGGCTCGTCCTCGATGCCGAGCAGCACGTCCACGCCGGGTCCTGGCAGGTCGAGGTCCACGACGACCGCACCCTCCCCCGCCCGCCGGAGCCCCTGGGCGAGGGCCGCGGCCAGGGTGCTCACCCCGGCGCCGCCGCACGCGCCGACGACGGCGATCGTGCGGCGCCCCGGCCCCGGCGCCCAGGGCGCGGGCCCGGGCGGGGGCCAGGCGGTCGTCGGCCTGGTGTCCGTCGGCCGGGTCAGCGTGCGTGTCGGTGCGTCGTCCATGCGCCCCAGGCTGGTCCGACCCGCTCACCCGACGGGCCGGCGGGCCACGCTCTGTGGACGACGCCCGCCTGGGGGCGGGCTCCGAGCGGCGTCAGGCCGCGGCGGCGTCCTGCGGAACGTCGTCCACCTCGTCGACGGGTCGCCGCCCCCGCTCCCGCTCCGCGCGCAGCGCGGGCAGGAAGCACAGGACGCCGAGCACGCTGAACGCCCCGCCGAGCATCATCGCGAGCGGCGTCGACGCCGTCTGCGCCACCCAGCCGAGCGCGGGCGACGCGACGGCGTACGACGCGAAGCCCACCATCGACGCCAGCGACAGCACGGTGGACCGGTTGTCCCGCCGTGCCTCGCGGTGCAGCAGCGCGTTGTAGCTCGGCCCCGAGCTGCCGTGCAGCCCGTAGGTGACGAGGTAGGCGACGACCAGCATCGCCGGCCCCCCGGCGAGGCCCATCCACACCGCGCCGAGGCCGTTGAGGACCCGCGCCGCCATCGCGGTGCGGGCCACGCCGAACCGCCGCGACGCGAGGCCGCACAGCGCGGCGCCGAGCGCGAAGGTTCCCCAGCCGACCGACGCGACGGGGCCCATGACGGCGCCCGCCTCGGCCTCGCCGCCGAGCAGCTCCGCCATCCGGATGGGTTGCAGGGACTCGAACACCACCATCGCTGTCGCCGCGAAGAGCTCCACCAGCAGCAGGCCGCGCAGCACGCGGTTGTCCCGGGCGAGCCGCAGGCCGGAGGCGACGACCGCGGGCATCTGTCGCGCGGATGCGACGGTGGACCGGGCCGCCGCGCGCCACCGCCGTCGTCCGACGGGCACGGCGACCGTGGCGGCGTCGGCCGGACGGCGCGGAGCCTCCCGGACGAGCACCGTGACCATCACGAGGTGCGCGACGGCGAGCACGCAGTACGTGGCGTACGGCAGGGTGAGCGCCGACCACGCCGCGAACGGGTGCCACCAGACGAGCCCGCCGGACACGAGCGCGCCGAGGGCGATCGACGCCCCGAGCACCGTGCCCTGGTGCGCGAGCGTGCGGTCGACGTCCGCCCCGGGGTGCTTCGCGTGCACGGTGTCGACGAACCACGCCTCCAGCGGACCCGAGTCCAGGGCGCGGAACAGGCCCATCAGCGCGGCCGCGACGAAGAACGCCCAGATCGACTGGGCCAGCAGGAAGGTCGTCGCCGCGAGCACCTGCACCACGGCCGACGCGATGAGCATGGGGCGCCGCCCGACGGCGTCGGCGGTGCCTCCGGTCGGGAGCTCGAGCGCGAACACGACGAGCCCCGTCACCGACGCGAGCGTGAGGGTCTGCGCCACGGTCAGGCCGCGCTCGATCGGCAGCAGCGTCGTGACGGTGACGACCAGGCCGACGGGGAACCACCGCGTGGCCGTCAGCAGCAGGAAGACGCGCTGCGGGCTCATGACTCGTCGTCCTTGGTCTCGGCGGTCCGGTCGGCGTCGGCCACGTCGCGAGGCCCGGCCTCAGGCACGTCGTCGGCGTCCAGCGGGAAGAGGAACCGCCACAGGTGCAGGCGCCGCGCGCGGGGATCGCCGGTGCCGACGCGCAGGTACTTGTTGACCACGGCCTCGAGCTCGTCGGCCATCGCGGCCGCCTGCTCGGGCGTGACGTCCACCCAGGTGTCGGTCATGCCGGCGACGTCGGTCCACTCCTTCGGCCAGCTCTCCTGCACGTCGAGCCAGTGGGCGTAGTTCGTGTCGAACTGGCGGTGGTAGTCGCGCACCAGCCAGCCGAGCGCGGTCTGCGCGTCCTCGTCGCCGCCGAAGTCGGAGTCGCGCCAGCCGTGGCTCTGCGTGGCGGCCGCCCAGAGCCGCTCCTTGCCGCGCCCCTCCCCGGTGTCGGTCACGAGACCGACGGACTCGAGCTTGCGCAGGTGGTAGCTGGTGGCACCGGTGTTGGTGGACAGCTCGGTCGCGAGCGCCGTCGCCGACGCCGGGCCGCCGCGCCGCAGCGCGCCGAGCAGCCGGGAACGCAACGGGTGGGCGAGGACCTTGGCGGCCTCGGCGGTCAGCTCGAGGTGGGTGTACGGGCGCTCCGGCGTCGGCTCCATGCGTGCACAGTAACCATGCACAATTCTTCTGCACAAGTGTTATGCAGAAGAGTTGTGCATGAAATCTGCCTCGACGCCGGGGCCCGCCCGGCTAGGCTCGCCCCGTGACCGACCAGCGACCCGGACCGCGCGAGGCGGCACCGGCGACGACGGCGACGTCGCGAGCGCGCGTCGCGGCGTTCTTCGACCTCGACAAGACGATCATCGCGACGAGCTCGTCGGCCGCGTTCTCCAAGCCGTTCTACGCCGGGGGCCTCATCACCCGCGGCGACGTGCTGCGCAGCGCGTACGCACACCTCCTCTTCTACGCCGGCAACGCCGACGCCGACCAGACGGAACGGATGCGCAAGCACCTGTCCGAGCTCGCGACCGGCTGGGAGGTGAGCAAGGTGCAGCAGATCGTCGCCGAGACGGTGCACGAGCTCATCGACCCGTACGTCTACGCCGAGGCCGTGGAGCTCATCGCCGAGCACCACGAGCTCGGGCACGACGTCGTCATCGTCTCCGCCTCCGGCGCCGAGCTCGTCGAGCCGATCGCGACCGTGCTGGGCGCCGACCACGTCGTCGCGACCCGCATGGCGGTCGAGGACGGCCGGTACACCGGCGAGATCGAGTTCTACGCGTACGGGGAGCAGAAGGCCGAGGCCGTGCGGGAGCTCGCCGCCCGCCGCGGCTACGACCTGGAGCGCAGCTACGCCTACTCCGACTCCGTCACGGACGCCCCGATGCTGGGCGCCGTCGGGCACGGCTTCGCCGTCAACCCGGACAAGACGCTGCGCCGCGTGGCCGCCGAGAACGGCTGGGGCGTGCTCACCTTCTCCCGCCCCGTGGCCCTCCGCTCGGCGATCCGGCCCCCCGCCGTGGCCCTCGCCGCGGGCGGCGTCGTCGTCGCCGTCGTGGCCGCCTGGTTGCTCCGCCGCTGGTGGCGGCGTCGGCACGCCTGAGCGCTTGCAGGTCCGGCCACCCCGGCGTTCCATGGGAGGAGACAGCCGGACGCGGGACCCACGCTAAGGAAGTCCCCGGTTGAGGACCCACTCGGTGGGAACGGCCCCACCCAGTGATCGGACCAAGCGCCTGCTACCCGCGTCCGGGCTGGCGAGAGCGGCGCTCGGACGACTTGTCTCCCGGGCGCCGTCCTCGTGCCAGACGCCGGTTCAGCCGGCCGTCCCGACGGTCGGCGGGCCTGCCCACTCGTCCGCGAGGATGCCGTAGGTGTAGCCGTCCACCCAACCCAGCTCGTCGTGCCACGAGTCGCGGACCCCGTGCTGCTCGCGGCGCATCCCGAGCTTCTCCATGACCCGCCACGACGCCTCGTTCGCGGCGAAGCAGCCGGCGGTCACCCGGTGCAGGCCCAGGTCGGTGAACGCGACGTCGAGCAGCGCGCCCGCGACGGCGGTCGCGATCCCCCGCCCCGCGTAGGCCGGGTGCACGAGGTACCCGAGGGAGCCCTCGGCCCGCCGCCACGCGTCGCTCCCCGGCTGCCCCATGCCGTCGTCCACGGACAACGACGCCGACGCGACGACGACGCCGTCCAGGTCGGCCAGGATCCTCTGGTCGTAGGGGTCGTCGAGCGAGCTGCGCCACGCGGCGCGCAGCCCGTCGGCGTCCAGCGTGGTGCGCAGGAGCCACCGCGTCACCTCCGGCTCGTTGCGCCAGGCCAGGACCCGGTCCACGTCGCGGCTCGTCGGGACGCGCAGGCGGAGGTCGCCCACCTCGCGCGGCCAGGACACATAGGGGGTCGTCATGGTCGACGTCTACCAGGGCACGACGCCGGGCGCCCGGCCTTTTCGGGCG
>Ga0180218_1001240_pt1 | contig 16171 bp, 14 predicted proteins | sample eDN3rd37CKraftBY_FD_151334 | JGI IMG/M metagenome (GOLD analysis project Ga0180218, IMG submission 151334) | Enriched backyard soil microbial communities from Emeryville, California, USA - eDNA 3rd pass 37_C Kraft BY (version 2) (version 2) | ecosystem: Environmental > Terrestrial > Soil >...
GGCGATGTCACGTTAACTAGATCGGGACGCGATTGGATTTGTGGCGCTGCTTTCAGCTGGCTTTGGTTACAGCGTTCCATTCGGCCATGGCACGCAGGCGATGACTGCGAATGCCGAGAGCGGAGCGCTGTGAGCGGGGCGGGACGAAAAGGTTGCGGACCGCGGAGAAAATCGAGATGAAAAGCTGCAGGCTTCCAGGTGATCGAAAGCCCTGCATTGACCATTCTCGCTTTCTAAGCGGCACATGCGAATTCTCCGCACGGTTGTTCAATCCCTTGTGCGACCAGTGCTCGACAGTCGGCATGACCTGTCGCCTGGCGGCTCCATAAGAGCGCAACTTGTCGGTGATCATCCGTTTTGGTGCGATCCCCTGCTTTTTCAGGAGCCGGGTCAATAATCGTCTGGCGGCCTTGGTGTTGCGGCGGGTCTGAACGATTTCATCCAGCACGCATCCGTCCTGATCGACGGCGCGCCAGAGCCAGTGTTTCTTGCCAGCAATAACGATGCGCATCTCATCAAGAAACCAGACATCACTGCGGGATGGCTGCTTACGGCGCAGGTCACGCGCATAGGCAGAGCCGAACTTCCTGCCCCAGCGCCGGATCGTTTCGTAGGAAACCGAAATGCCGCGTTCCAACAGCATTTCCTCGATCATACGGAGGCTCAGCGGGAACCGATAATACAGCCAGACAGCGTGCGCGATGATCTCGGAGGGGAAACGATGGCGCTTGTAACTGGCAGATACGGTCTTCATGGCTGTCAGCTTATCTCGCAAAAAACTGCCTCGTCGTTAACGTGACAATCCCTGCTGCGGACGATCAGCGATAGCGCGGGCTCGTTGCCGGCCTGCAAAGTAATTTGGGTACGGCGCATCGTATCGCATGCGAAACCCTTGCGGCTTGGGAGGTCTTTCAGGCTTTCATGTACAGTTCGGGCGCAAACACCCGTTCATGGAGACAAGGCTCCTTGAGCCAGACCCCATCGTTATGCAGCGCTGCGAAGGGAAGGCCACGGCCACGTTTTAGCCCGACGCGGCATCATCAGTACGGGCACGCGTGACTACGCCGCCGCGGGCGCACATTTCTCGCATTGAAGTCTGCGGCCCCTCCTCGTAGGCTGCAGGCCACCTATGTTCTTGATACGATCTTCTTATATTCTCCTTTCATTCCATGCAGGTTGTGGGTTCTAGTAATGGTTGAAATGCTTCATGCCATTCAGCCTTGATGCTGCGGCTCCCTCGCTAGGCAGTGACTGTTTCGTTCATGAGGCAAAGCGCTTGATGAGGCGTTCAGCCTCCCGTGAGTATCGATTCAGCAAGTCAATGGTGCCGGCCGCAAGTAAGTATTACTTTCTCCAGGCGGTTCAACGCGGACCCGCGAAAGGCAACACTCTGAGTCCGCCTGGTCCGCACCGACTGCATCTAACCGCCCCTGCCGCGGTACTAACGCACCACCAGGCTATGACTTGGAGGAGCGGCAACGACGGGCCGTGAGCCGAACGCATCCGAAGCTGCGCTCCTGGTGTTCGACAAACTCGGCCCATGACCGAATGCAGAGCTCTTTCCGGTCTATATCGCGGCCTATCCAAACCGCGCAGCGGCTTCTACTGTGGGGGCAGGTCGACGCGCGGGCACGTCGAGCCCGAAATGTTCCCGCAGCGTTGCCCCCTCATACTCTGTGCGGAAGAGACCGCGCGACTGAAGGATCGGCACCACTCCCTCGAAGAACAGATCCGAACCTTCGGGATGATAGGTGGGCATCACCACGAAGCCGTCGCCTGCTCCGTTACGGAAGCGGTGTTCCAACTGATCAGCGATGAACTCGGGACTGCCCGTAATGGTCCAGTGCCCATCCGAGCGTCCGGTAAGCTCAACCAGCTGGCGCAGAGTCCAGCCATGGTTCCATGTCAGGTCGGCGAAGAGAGCGTAGCGGCTTTGCCGTCCCTGAACCGAGGAAACTTCCGGTAGCGCCTCGCGAGGCAACGGCCTGTCTGGGTCAAACTCCCTGAGGTCCAAGCCCGGGATATAGGAGTTGAGCTTGCGCAGCGAGGCATCGAAATCGATGTACCCCGCGAGCTCCCGCTCCACCGCCTTGGCTTCCGCTTCGGTGGCGCCGATGATCGGCGTGATGCCAGGCAGGATCTTGACGCGTGATGGATCTCTTCCGGCCTCTGCTATCAGCCGTCGCATGTCCCTGTTGAACGCCACGCTGCCGTCGAGCGTCTGTTCGGCTGTGAAGATCGCTTCGGCCGTTTCAGCCGCGAAGCGCTTGCCGATTGGCGAAGCTCCGGCCTGAAACAGCACCGGCCAGCCCTGGGGCGGGCGCGGAATGTTGAGCGGCCCCTCGACGCTGAAGAAGCGCCCGTGAAAGGCGGTTTCGCGGATGTCCGACGTATCGGCGAAGCGGCCGGTGGCATGGTCGATGACAAGCGTCTCGGCCGCCCAGCCATCCCAGAGCCTCTTGACGATCTCGACGAACTCGCCCGCCTGCGCATAGCGCGTTTCCTGATCGGGGAGCGGATCACCACCGTAGTTCTTTTCGCCCGTGGCAGAGGTCACGATATTCCATCCTGCCCGGCCGCCGCTGACGTGATCCAGCAGCGCAAACTGCCTTGCAACCGTATAGGGCAGGCTGAACGAGGTCGAAACACTTGATACAATGCCAATCCGGCTTGTCGCTGCCGCGAGGAAGGCGCTGAGCACGATCGGCTCCGGCACGTTCGGCGGAGGGTCAACGGCAAGGGTTTTCGGATCCAGAACGGGCACATCAGCGAAGAAGATCGCGTCCAGTTTCGCTGCTTCCGCCTTGCGCGCGAAGTCGACATAGAATTGCGGGGTGAGCGCATATTCGATGTTGCTGCCCGCCCGTCTCCAGGCGCCACGGTGGTTTCCATTGGGCGCAACGAGCACGGCCAGGTGCATCTTGCGTTCAGGAGCGGACATGTCGATGCCTTTCATGAGACTGATCGATGGCCGATCTGGAGGGTTTCACCGGCCTGAACCTTGGTCTTCAGCAACAGCCGCGCATCACGAGCGCGGCTTGGCCTGCTGCCAGTTCGTGGCTTCTTCACCAATGTTGATCCCAGGCGCCTTGATGGCGAGGTCCGGGATCTGATGGCGCGCCAGAATTTCCTGATACTTGCCATTGTCGAACACGACCTGCAGGGCAGCCTTCACAGCTTGCGCCAGTCCATCATTGCCCTTCTTGACGATGAAGCCGATGTAGAGGTTTCCAATTTCCGGTGCCGGCACCAGCACGAGACCCTTGGACTGGCCAGTTGCTTCGCGGTAGCGTCCCACCGCAGTCGCTATGATGTCGATCCGCGGCAGGCGACCAGATTGAATTGCCTGGTCTTTCGCCGTGATGTCCGGGAATTCTACGAATACCGCCGGCTTGAAACCCTTCTCCTCGCACTTTGAAAGCGCGCCGGCCACGATGTTGGTCGTGCCCTGTACAATGCCAAGCTCGCGACCGCAGATGTCGTAGACAGACTTGATAGTTTCCTTGTCTGACTCATTGATGTGAAGGTTGAAGGTAAGCTGCGAGTGATCGATGAAGTCCACCTGCTCGCGGCGGATAGAATTATCGCCAAGATCACCGAGGGAGAGGTCGGCACGGCCTGATTTCACGCCCGCAATCAATTGCTGAAAGGGCGCCTCCGTGTACTCGACCTTCACACCGAGGACCTCGGCTACTTCGTTGAAGAGATCGATTTCGTATCCGGCCCATTCAGTCGTACCTGGCTTGAAGTAGGAATGCGGCGCGTACACAGTGGAAGCCTGCACCTTAATGACGCCCGCTTCGCGGTACTTCGCTGGCAGAAGCGCCCTTGCAGCTTCTACCGCATCCTGCGCCAACGATGGGGCAACGAGGGCTGGCAGGAGAGCCAGCGCGAGGGCTGCGCGCCTGGTGATGGTTTTAAGCGTGCTCATCATGTCTCCAGAAACGGCCGGGGTACGTCAGCCAATTCGGGCGGCCCGGCCGCTACCCAAATCGAGATGGTTGGAAAGAAATTCGGCGGTGCGAGAGTGGTTCGGCTGAGAGAAAACCTGCTGCGCCGTACCGTCCTCGATGATGCGACCGCGGTCCACAACGGTTACCCGATCGGCTACCTCGGCGGCGAAACGCATTTCATGTGTCACCAGCACCATTGTCAGCCCGTCAGCCGCAAGTTGCCGGATGACCGCCAATACTTCACCCACCAGTTCAGGATCGAGTGCGCTGGTGGCTTCATCGAACAGGATCACCTGCGGCTGCATTGCCAGCGCCCTTGCGATGGCAGCCCGTTGCTGCTGCCCGCCTGAGAGCTGAATCGGGTAGCTGTCATGCTTGTCGGACAGCCCCACGCGCGCCAGTAGGGCTGCTGCACGTTCGCGGGCCTCACGATCCGGAATGCCAAGCACGTATTTCGGCCCTTCAATAACGTTCTCGATAACGGTCCGGTGTGAAAACAGGTTCACATGCTGCGAGACCAGTCCGATCCGGCTGCGAAAGGCAGCAGCCTCGCGCGCCGTCCACGGGCGCAGCTTTCCGCCCCGTTCGGTGTAGCCAACCCGTGTTTCGCCCACGACGATAGCACCGCTATCAAAGGTAGTGAGCGCATTCAGGCAGCGAAGCAGCGTGCTCTTGCCCGAGCCGGAAGGGCCTATGATGCAGCGGACCTCTCCGCTCTGCACATCAAGCGAGACGCTATCCAGAACCTTGGCATCGCCATAGTACTTCGACACGTTGCGGACCCGGACGAGGGCGGGGTCCGCGAGTGCAACAGGGTGGGAGAGCGGTGCGAGCATTATACTGCCTCCCGCGCGGAAACCTGAAGCTGGCGCACAGGCTCACCTGCAGAGCTCTTCTGAGTGCCATGGTCCTGCTTCGTGCCGGCAGAGAAATGACGTTCGAGGATGTTCTGCACGAATGAGAGCAGCGCTGTCAGGACGAGGTACCAGAAGCTTGCAACCAGAAGGAGAGGGATGACCTGGTACGTGGCCGCATAAACTCCCTGCGCGCGGGTCATCAGGTCGCCGGCGCCCACCACGGAAACGAGCGATGTCGCCTTGAGGAGATTGATGATGTCATTGCCCATGGGCGGAATGATTGAGCGTGCGGCCTGCGGGGCGATTACCCGCCAGAAGATGCGGACGCGGGTCATGCCAAGCGCCACTGCAGCTTCGATCTGCCCGTGCTGGACCGACAGGATGCCGCCCCGGATGATCTCGCCCATATAGGCGGACTGGTTCAGGCCGATGGCGACAAGGCAGGCGGCCAGCGGCGACAGGACATCATTCGTGGGCGCGTAGAAACCGAAGTTGGTGAACGGTATGCCGATGCCAAGTTCGGGCAGGAAGGTGCCCAGATTATACCAGATGAGGATCTGGACGAGAAGCGGCACGGCGCGGAAGAGATTGACGTAACCGGTGGCGATGGAGCGGATCAGCAAGTTCTCCGACATACGCGCCGTTGCCACGATAAGGCCGCCGGCAATGCCGATGATAGTGGCCCCGACCGTGATCATGATGGTGAGCCACAGGCCGCGCAGGATAAGTGGCGCAGTGATATATTCTGCAATGACATCCCAGCGCATGGCAGGGTTGAGAGCGATGCCAACTGCCAGGTAGGCGATCACAAATGATGCTATAACCCAGCTCGCTCCGTGACGGAATGCTGTCCAGCGGCGTTCACCGCCATCTTCTACGGGCCGCAATTCAAGTGGGATGGACGCCATCGGTTCACCTCGTCACCCTCGGCAGCGAAAGTTCCGCGCGAGAAAAATCATGGCGCAAAACTACGATGGCTAAGTACGCGGGTCGAGAATGCACCTTGTTGAAGAGCACGCGCGGCGAGGAAAGGAATTTTACGTGCAGTGCGAAAATGAGATCAGCTATGACGGTGGCAACAAGGCTAGCGACACATAGGTGTTTAGACCCAGAGTGGTATGGTGTGTCGATGTCGTCGTCTCAGGTTTCGCACTAGGAGGCATTTCGGACCGCCCCGGGGGAGGGGAGGCCGCCAACAAGTCAAGCATTTGCGCACGACTTAAATGTCGCTCCTGGCGCTATGGTGATACAGGACAGCTAAGCCTTGGCGGGGCGCAGGCACAGCAGCAAGCCTGGGTCTGCCACGTGACGGACCCAGGCACGAAACTTCAGCTCTTCGCGAGTGTCTGAGAGAGGCGCGGGAAGATCCTCACGCCAGTGCGAATGCCGTTGAGGAAGCCTTCCAGATCCATGCTTTCATCGGGCGCATGGTTGGCTTGATCATGCGTTGCGTGCGGAACAACGTAGCAGGGCTGATCAAGGATGTCGGTGAAGACATAGTTGGGGCCTGCACCCCCGATATTCGGGAAAACGATCGGTTCCTTGCCATAGGCGTCACGCAGCGCCCCCACGATAACCGGGAGCGCGGGATGATCGATCGGCGTCCGCGACGGGATCAGGTGGTTGAATTCCTCGATCTCGATGTCCTCGAAACCCTGGGCATCCAGGTGCGCCCTCAGCTTCTTCATGATGTCTGCAGGCCGCTGATCCGGCACCAGGCGCATATCGATCTTGGCCCGTGCGACAGAGGGCAGAACCGTCTTGCTGCCGGGGCCGGTGTAACCACTGATCAGCCCGGCGATGTTGCAGGTCGGTTCAGCAACCAGGTTGTAATAGTAGCCATCCTGTTCGCGGCCCGGCAAGAAGCCATCGATTCCGAAGTAGGTCAGCAGTTCCTTCTCGTCGACCGGGATCTGGGCAACCGTATCGCGCTCCAGATTGGTGAGCGGACGCACATCGTCGTAGAAGCCCGGAATCGCAACCTTGTTGTCGGGCGACTTGAGCGTATTCAGTGCCCAGGTGAGCTTCCACGCCGGGTTAGGCACCCCGGTTGCGCGCATCGAATGCTGGTCGGTCCGGGCACCGCGCGCCGTCAACTCCACATAGAGCATGCCCTTCAGGCCCAGGATGACGATCGGCCTTCCGGATTCGTGGATGTGGCTGTCGGAGAAATAGGCGAGGTCCGCCTTGAGCATCTCCTTGTTCTCGCGAATAAACGGCTCGAGGCTTGGGCTGCCGATCTCCTCTTCGCCTTCGTAGAGGAACTTGATGTTGAGGGGGATGTCGCCGGTAACGGCACGCAGCGCTTCCATCGTCTTCAGGTAAATGAAAATCTGCGCCTTGTTGTCTGACGTGCCACGGCCATAGATCTTGCCGTTGCGTATTTCAGGCTCGAAGGGCGGCGAGGTCCACAGGTCCAGCGGCTCCGGCGGCTGGACGTCATAGTGGCCATAGACGAGGACGGTCGGTGCATTCGCGTCCTTGAAGATTTCGCCATAGACGATCGGATGGCGCGGGGTCGCGATGATCCGCGTCTCGATGCCGACGTCGCGCATCAGGCCTGCCAGGAGCTCCGCGCATTCGCCCATGCCTTCATCGCGGGTCGAGATGCTCGGCTGCCGCAGGAACACGAACAGCTCCTCGAGAAAACGCTCCCGGTTCTCCTCGATATAGGCGTCGAGGCGTGCTTCAATATCAGTCATGGTCTAACGCTCTGCCATTTTTGGATCCAGAGCCAGCCGCAGGCCGTCCTGGAACAGGTTGATGCCAAGTACCAGCAGCACGATGGCTGCGCCCGGAAAGATCACCACATGCGGGGCAATCAGCATGTAGTTGCGGCCATTCGCCAGCATGGCACCCCACTCCGGCGATGGGGCCTGCGCGCCAAGCCCAAGGAACGAAAGGCTGGACGCTGTGAGGATGGCCAGCGCGACACGCAGGGCGGCCATGACCCAAAGCGTGTTCGCAATGTTGGGGAAGATATGTTTTGCAAGAATGCGGAAGTGGCCCATGCCGGCCGCCCTGCAAGCCTCGATGTAGGGTTCTTCCTTGACCGACAGCGTCGATCCTCGGGCAAGGCGTGCGAAAATGGGAATGGTGTAGACAGCAACCGCGATCATGGCGTTGACCAGGCTGGGACCAAGGATCGAAACGATGACAATTGCCAGCAACACGCCAGGGAAGGCCAGCATGATGTCGATCAAGCGCATGATGACCGTATCGGTCCGACCGCCGACATAGCCGGAGATCATGCCCACCGGCACACCGACGCTCATCGCAAGTCCTACCGAGAACAGGCCTTCAAGGATCGAAAGCTGACCTCCGTAGAGAACCCGTGAGAGAATATCACGGCCGAGCTCATCCGTGCCGAAGGGATGGGTCCAGCTTGGCGGCTGAAGCATCATCATCAGGTCGTTGCGGTAGGGATCATGCGGCGCGATCCAAGGCGCAAGTATCGCTAGAATGATGAACACCAGGACGATGGCTCCGCCGGGAATGGCAAGCTTCGACTTGCGCATATGCCCGAAAACGCGGCTCCAGCGCGGCCGGCGCGGCGGCACCGCATCTTCGGTAAGCTCTGGCGGGAGCGGGACGGGCTGGGTTGCCGTGGAAAGCACGTCGGTGGTCATTTCAGCTTAATCCTCGGATCGAGCAATCTGTAGAGAAGGTCTGTCACGAGATTGATGATGACGAAGGTAAGCGCGAGCAGCAGAACCGATGCCTGCACCACGGGGAAGTCACGGGCACTGATGGATTGTACGATCAGACGTCCGATGCCAGGCCAGGCAAAAACCGTCTCCGTGACGACAGCGCCACCCAACAGGTAGCCCATCTGAAGACCGGCCACGGTGACAACCGGGATCATGCCATTGCGCACGGCATGGCGACCGATCACGACGAGCTCCGACAGGCCTTTTGCGCGCGCGGTGCGGACATAGTCCTGGTTCAGCACTTCAACCAGGCTGGACCGTGTGATGCGCGAGATGATTGCCGCGTTGGGAATACCGAGCGTCGCGGCGGGAAGAATGACATGCCGCCAGCTTTCCATGCCCGTCAGTGGCAGCCAGCCCAGCCAGACCGAAAAGACCAGCATGAGAAGAATGCCAAGGAAGAACGGCGGGATCGAAATACCGAGCAGCGAAACGGCCAGCACAGAGCTGTCGATCCAGCTATCGCGATAGACAGCCGTGATGATGCCGGTAAGAACGCCAAGGACAGTGCCAAACACGATCGCGGCGCAGCCAAGCAGCATCGTGTTCCAATAGCGAAAGCCAATCTCGTCCAGAACCGCGCGACCCGTGCGGAAGCTTTCTCCGAAGTCGCCGAAGATGGCGCGGGCGACGAAGTTGAAATACTGGATTGGCAGCGGCTGATCGAGGCCGAGAGCCCGACGTACATTCTCGAGATCTGCGGCGGTTGCATCCATGCCGGCGACCAGCCTTGCCGGATCACCCGGAATAAGGTGAAGCATCAGGAAGACGGCGATGGACACGCCGATGATGACGGGGATGACCTGAAGCAGGCGCCGCGCAAAAAAGGTGGCCATTGGAACTTCTCGGAAAGAGGCGGCCGGGCGTTGTGCCCGGCCATGGGAAGTTTATTCAACCGTTGCGTTGACGAAGCGCAGGCTCTCGTTGGGAAGGACCTCGACGCCCCTCACATTCTCGCGTTTGCCGAAGAGCTGGTTCTCGTAGAACAGAACGATCCACGGGACTTCGTCATAGGCGGTCTGAATGATCTGCTGCAGCATCGCGCGGCGCTCTTCAACGTCGACCGTTCCGCGCTGCTTCAGGAGCAGCTCGTCAATGGTCTTGTTGCTGTAGTTGCCGTAGTTGCCGCTTCCTTCGGTGCCGACATTGATGGTCAGAGTGAAGTCGGGATCGCCCGTGGGGCTGCCTTTTCCAAGCATGAACATCGGGATCTTGTCCCTAGCTTCCAGCATCGACAGATAGGTGCCGAATTCCGGAGTCTGCAGGTTTGCCTTGATGCCGACTTCAGCGAGCTGCGCCTGGATAGCCTCGCCCAACTGACGGTCGTTTATGTAGCGGCCAGTCGGCAGGTAGAAATCAACCGAGAAGCCGTCGGGAACGCCGGCCTCAGCAAGAAGCTCGCGTGCGCGCTGCGGATCGTAGGGATACGGATCGATGGCTGCCGCACCCGGGATGATCACGGATTCAAGACCGCCACCAGGCGTGCCCAAATTGTTCATCACACCTTCGAGCAGCGCCTTGGTATTGATGGCATGGGCCATCGCCTGGCGCACACGCAGATCATCGAAAGGCTTCATGGCAAGGTTGAAGGCAACGTAGATGGTGCGGACACCCGTTTTCTCGACGATCTCGACGCCTGGCGCACCCTTCAGGCGATCGACCATGACCGGCGGAATATTCGAAACCAGGTCTACCTCGCCCGACAGCAGCATCAGCACGCGCGCGCTGTCTTCCGGTACGACGTTGAACACAACGTTTTCGATTTTCGCCTTTTCGCCCCAGTAGTCTTCGTTGCGAACGATCGTAAGCTTCTCGCCCGGCGTCCATTCGCCCAGCTTGAACGGTCCGGTACCTGCGGGAGCCTTGCTGTAGTCGCTCTTCACCGCTGTACCGGCCTTCGGGCTGATGATGGCGAGGTTGTAAGCCGACAGCTGCGCCAGCAAGGGTGCGAACGGCGCCTTCGTCTTGATGGTCACGGTGTGTTCGTCGACCACCTCTACGGACTCTATTGCAGCCGCAGAGCTCTTGCGCGGCGAGCCGGTCTGCTCGGCCAGGATACGGTCGAAGGTGAACTTGACAGCTTCAGCAGTGAAAGGCGTGCCGTCGTGGAACTTGACTCCCTGGCGCAGTTTGAACGTCCAGGACAAGTTGTCCTCGCTCACAGTCCAGCTTTCGGCGAGAACAGGCTGCATCTCGCCATCAGCATTGGGATAGACGAGCGTCTCGTGGAGCTGGATCACAACGCGCGAAGTAGGAATGTCGGTGACAAACTGCGGATCGAGCGTCTGCGCATCGGTACCCGTCGCATAGCGAAGGGTCGTGCCTTGCGCGGCCGACGGCATGGTAGACGCCGCCAGCATTGTAGCGGTTGCAGCAACCGCTGTGAGGAAAAGACGTCTGGTCAGTAGTCTTAGCATCATGGATTCCCCTGCTATTGTTGGAGTTGGCGAGCGGCTTCTACGTCCGTCTCGCCGTAAAGGTGACATGCAACCCGAGCACCATCAGCAAGCGTCTGAAGCGCAGGCTTCTTTTGGCTGCAGACGTCCATCCGCGACGGGCAGCGCGTGTGGAACGGACAGCCGCTTGGCGGCCGCATGGGGCTCGGAATTTCGCCTTCGATCCTGCTCCAGTTTCGCGGCGCACGCGGATCAAGCGACGGCACGGAAGCAAGCAGGATGCGGGTGTAGGGATGCTTCGGTTCGGAGTAGATCGATTCCGCGCTGGCCATCTCCACGACGCGTCCAAGATACATCACCGCCACGTCATCGCTGAGATGCTCCACGGCCGCAAGGTCGTGGGCAATCAGGATAAAGGCGATGCCGAACCGTTCCTGAATGTCCTGCATCAAGTTCATCACGCTGGCCTGAACCGACACGTCGAGTGCCGACAGCGGCTCGTCAGCGATGATAAGCTTCGGTTCGAGGACGAGGGCCCGGGCAATGCCGATACGCTGGCGCTGACCGCCGGAAAATTCGTGTGGGTAGCGATCCATCATCTCGGGCCGCAAGCCGACGCTGCGCAGCGTGGTGGCGATGCGTTCCCGCCGCTCCTCGCGCGTGCCGATGCCGTGCACGATCAGCACCTCTTCGATGATCTCCCCCACCGTCATGCGTGGGTTCAGCGAGGCGAACGGATCCTGGAAGACGAACTGCATATTGCGACGCAAGCGGCGCATCTCGGAGGCGGAATTAGCCTGCAGGTTTCGTCCCTCAAAATAGACCTCGCCGGCATCCGGCTCGATCAGGCGCAGGATGAGGCGCCCTGCCGTCGATTTTCCGCAACCGCTTTCACCGACGAGCCCCAGAGTGCGTCCGCTGGAAACCTCGATGTCCAGGCCGTCCACAGCCCGGACGCGTCCGACCTCGCGACCAAGCAACCCGCCGCGCACGATGAAATGCTTCGTGAGACCACGAACCTTGAGGATCGGCTCTTCAGACGTCATGAACCGTGCTCCAATACGCGCTCTTGTCCGACGGGCGACAGCGGCGCGAAGCAGCGCACCTGATGGCCCGTAGCGGTAAGGGTGATGTCCGGCTGCGCGCCAAGACAGGCTTGAATGCGGTGGTTGCAGCGCGCGGCGAAGGCGCAATGGCGACGCGCTTCCGTCAGGCGCGGCACGATCCCGGGTATTTCCTTGAGCCTGTGGCGGCCCGCCAAGGCCTTCGTCCCCAGACGCGGCATGGCAGCCAGCAGACCCGCCGTGTAGGGGTGCGCAGGCCCATCGAACAAGCTCGTGGTCTCGGCCTGTTCTACGATGCGTCCGGCATACATGACCGCGGTGCGGTTCGCAGTCTGCGCCACCACGCCGAAATTGTGCGTGATCATCAGCACGCCCATGTTGAGCTCGCGCTTCAGCTCGTCGATCAGTTCGAGGATCTGTGCCTGGATCGTGACATCGAGCGCAGTGGTGGGTTCATCCGCAATCAGGAGCTTCGGCTTGCAAGCGATTGCGATGGCGATCATCGCCCTCTGCCGCATGCCGCCGGAGAGTTGGTGAGGGTATTCCCGGACACGCTCTGCAGCGGATGGTATGCCAACTCGATCCAGAAGACGAATGGCTTCCAGCTCCGCCTCACGGTTCGACATCCCGCGGTGACGTACCAGGGATTCGCCAATCTGCCTGCCAATCGTCAGCACGGGATTGAGGGATGTCATCGGCTCCTGAAAGATCATGCCGATCTGGTTTCCCCTGATCGACCGCATCTCCCCGTCAGACATCGTATTCAGATCGGCACCATCGAAGAGCACGCGACCACCCCGAAAACCTATGTTTTTCTTAGGAATGAGCGACATGATCGCGAGAGCGGTGATGCTCTTGCCGCTGCCTGACTCGCCCACGAGCCCTACGGTCTCACCCGGACGGATATCGAAGCTGACCCCGTCCACAGCGCGCACGAGGCCCTCGCCGCTATGCAGGTGAACGACCAGTTCGTTCACGGAAAGAACAGGGCTGCGATCGGCTGACATTGTTCCCCGTCAATTTTGTTGACTGTTGGAGATAGATTGCATACCAAATGATGGCATTGCAACCACAAAATATTCTCGTTTGGCATGGCACCAGTCGAACGGGGGTGAAGGGGTCGATCGTGACAGCAGAAATCGATGGTTTTCCGCAGTGGCCCAACGCCGCGCCCAATGATGGATACGACGCGAAGACATTGGCTGACGCGGTCTCCTTTGCCGAGGCGCATGAGACGGTCTGGCCGCGAGACATGTATATCGACGGAATCTTTGTCGGATCCGCCCATGTCAACGACAAGCCACCCTACAACCAGCCGATGGGACCCGTGGTGTCACGCGGCGGTGCAAACGGGCTTGTTCTTCGCGGCGGCAAGCTCTTGGCCGAGTGGGGCAACACACGTCAGAATGACATGACGTTCAGCATCGCCAAGAGTTACCTGGCCGTTCTGACGGGCATCGCGGTTTCTCAGGGACTTATCGGCTCGATCGATGAGCGCGTTGGGGATCGGGTCAAGGACGGGGGCTTCGAAGGACCGCACAATTCGCAGATTACCTGGCGCCACCTTCTGGAACAAACCAGCGAGTGGCACGGCGAACTGTTCGAGCGCCCGGATTCCGTCGACTGGAACCGCTATGCGGGTGCCGATGCATCTACGGGCAATGACAAGAAGGGTACCGAGCGTACGCTCGGCACGCCCGGCACCCATTTCGAATATAACGACGTGCGCGTGAACCGGCTTAGCCTGAGCCTGCTGCGCCTCTTCAAGGAGCCGCTGCCGGAGGTGCTCGATCGCCATATCATGACCCCGCTTGGCTGTTCCCCCACCTGGAAGTGGAACGGCTATGAAACGAGCTGGGTGGATGTGGACGGAAAGCGCATCCAGTCCGTTCCAGGTGGCGGACATTGGGGCGGCGGCCTGGTCATCAGCGCGCGCGATCAGGCGCGCCTTGGTGAACTGATCCTCAACCGTGGACACTGGCAAGGCCAGCAGCTTCTCCCGGAAAGCTGGGTTGACGCGATGCTGACCTCATCCAAAGCGCAGCCGACCTATGGTCTGCTCTGGTGGCTGAACCCCGGCAAGGCTCTCTATCCCTCCGCTTCGGAATCGAGCGTATTCGCGCTTGGCGGAGGCTCCAACATCATCTGGATAGACCACGAGAAAGATCTTGTCGTTGTTATCCGCTGGGTAGAGAAAGCTTTTGCCGACGAATTGATCGGGCGGATCGCCAGAGCAATCACAGATTGAGGCAATCGTTTAGCCTAGGACAGGGGACACCATTGACGGAAGCAACGGCTATTCCTGGCTCGGATAACCTGGCGCAGGATCAAAACGACAGCCACAAGGTTGCGCGCGTCACGCAGCAGATCCGTGAGATGATTCTGTGCGACGAACTAAAGCCGGGGTTTCCCATCCGTGAGCGGGCGCTGGCAGAAAAACTGGGGGTTTCGCGCACGCCGACCCGCGAGGCGCTCAAGATCCTGGCGGCTGAAGGACTGGTCGAGCTCAGCCCGAACCGCGGCGCCTGGGTTTCCGTACTGAGCAAGCAGGAAGTCTTCCAGATTGTTCAGGTGCTCTCCGTGCTGGAGGGCTTTGCCGCCGAGCTTGCCTGTGAAGTCATAACACAGGAGCAAATGGATGAGCTTTGGGCTCTTCACTACGAGATGCTCGCCTTCAAGGCGCGCAAGGCCCGGCTGAACTACTTCCTCAATAACCAGGCGATCCATCTTGGCATCGTTCGCGCCTCAAGAAACGACACGCTGATCGAGCACCACCGTATTCTGAACGCCCGTGTTTACCGGCTGCGATATGTCGCGCACCAGACCTCCGTCGCCTGGGACGCTGCGGTGCGTGAGCACGAGGAACTGCTGCAATATCTTCAAGAGCGCAACGCTGCAGCCCTCGCTCCAGCGCTTCGCGCCCACGTCTTCAGCATATGGACACGTCTGTCCGAGCTCATGGCTCCTGATGGATCGCTGGCCTCCAGGGAAACATCTGACGAATGAAAGCACTCGCCCGTTTCCGTCCGGACAACCTCGTCCTGGCGCTGTTGCTTAGCGCTACCGTTGCGACACTCCTGCCGGTGTCGGGTAAAGCTGCAGACTATCTGTCAGACTTCACGATGGCGAGTGTCGCACTCCTGTTCTTTCTGCATGGTGCGAGCTTGCAACCGCGAACGGTGCTGCAGGGCTTTACCCATTGGCGCCTGCATCTGACAATTCTGGCCTGCACCTTCGTGATGTTCCCAGCGCTGTCCTTGGCGATCGGGCTCCTCAGCCCGAGTGTGATCGATCCGACTGTCTATATGGGCTTCATCTATCTCTGCATCCTGCCATCCACGATCCAGTCGTCCATCGCGTTTACCTCCATCGCGGGCGGCAATGTGCCTGGCGCGGTTGTGGCGGCATCGGCTTCCAACATGCTGGGCGTCTTGTTGACGCCGCTTCTGGCAACTTTGTTCTTCAAGACGCAAGGGGGCTTGAACGCGGGAGCCATCGAAAGCATTGCCCTGCAATTGCTGTTGCCATTCGTGCTGGGTCAGTTGGCGCAACGCTTGATTGGTGACTGGGTCCGAGGTCATCGCGCACTCGTCCGCATCGTCGAGCGAGGATCCATCCTCCTTGTGGTCTACCTGGCATTTTCAGATGCGGTCACCGGCGGCGTATGGTTCCGCTTGGGTGTGATTGATCTTATGGCGATCTTCCTGATCTCGGCTGCTCTGCTTGCGATCGTGCTCAAGCTCACCCGCTATATCAGCCGTCTTCTTGGCTTTTCACATGAAGACACGATCACCATCATGTTCTGCGGCTCAAAGAAAAGCATGGGCAGCGGCCTGCCGATGGCGAACATCATCTTTGCCGGGCAGGCGCTTGGCCTGATCGTGCTGCCGATGATTATCTTCCACCAGTTGCAGCTGATCGTCTGCGCCGCCCTCGCCAACCGCTATGCGGCCGCTCGGGCCAGGCAGGAACAGAAGCCCGCCGCCAAAATGGCTGCGTGAAGGCAGCCATCGACACCTCACTGGCCTGCTTCCAGATGATCCCCAGCTGATCGGTCTCTTTCCTCTCCTGCCAGCCGGGATTGTCACGTTAACGACGAGGCAGTTTTTTGCGAGATAAGCTGACAGCCATGAAGACCGTATCTGCCAGTTACAAGCGCCATCGTTTCCCCTCCGAGATCATCGCGCACGC
>Ga0180218_1001242_pt1 | contig 16137 bp, 14 predicted proteins | sample eDN3rd37CKraftBY_FD_151334 | JGI IMG/M metagenome (GOLD analysis project Ga0180218, IMG submission 151334) | Enriched backyard soil microbial communities from Emeryville, California, USA - eDNA 3rd pass 37_C Kraft BY (version 2) (version 2) | ecosystem: Environmental > Terrestrial > Soil >...
CTCTTATCCGTGAGTTCGGCCTGAAGGACGCCGTCATCATTCCGACGCCTGACGATCCTGATCTCGTTCCCGTGCTGCTCGGGCAGGCGGCGGGGGAGTACCTGTCGAATTTCCTCGAGGCCAATCGCGTGAAAGGCCTCGGATTAGGCTGGGGCGCGACCCTGCGCGAAACCATCCGCAATACCCGCCCGGGCCGCTATCCCGATTTGTGCATCAACTCGATGATGGGCGGGCTGACCCATGGGCTGGAGCTCAACACCTTCGAGACGGCGAGCAGCCTTGCCAACCGGCTGAACGCCGAATGCCAGTATCTGGCGGCACCCATCTACGCTGGAAGCCCGACGTCGCGCGACATCATCCTGGCGCAGGACGTGTTTCGCGAGGCGTTCGAGCGCATTTCGGCAAATGATGTTGCGGTGCTCAGCATCGGGGATCTTTCGCTCCGTTCCCTGTTGATCCGCTATGGGCTGCCGCGAGACGTGCCGGCCGAGGAACTGATGTCGCTCGGCGCAGTCGGAGACATCCTGGGGCAGTTCTACGATGCAGAAGGCCGGGTGATCGACCACCCCCTCAACCTTCGTGCCATCGCGTTGCCGCTCACCGAACTGTCACGCATTCCAACGGTCATTCTCGCATCCGGAGGGCAAAACAAGATACCTGCCATCGCGGCGGCTCTGAAGGCTCGCTTGGCCTCCGTGTTCATTTGCGACGAGAGCACAGCCAGGGCTGCTCGTGATCTTGCTCTTGCTGGGGAAGCATCCCGGGAGACGAAGGCCGGGAAACGCCGCAGCCGGCCGTAAGCGAAAGCACTTGTCTGTCGACAGGTATCCACTCCCATGAACCTGGCCAAGGTCCGTTCGCGGGAGACGACAACGACGCTCCCACTCGTGCGGGATCACAGTCTTCCCGTTTCGCCTTGATCCTCCAGATGATCAGCAACTTCCAGCGGGATCGAGAAGACGGCGTGCAGGCCATCGTCATTGTAGGCCATGTGCGCTGTGCCCTGAAGCTCCATGACAATCGCCTGATTGATCAGACGCGAGCCGAACCCCTTGCGTGGCGGCGGAACAAGATGGCCCTGCCGCCGCTCCCGCCAGCTGAGGGTGAGAATGCCGTCGGCTACCGACCAATCGATCTTAATGCTGCCCTCTTCGGACTGAAGGGCTCCGTGCTTCATGGCATTGGTGGCCATCTCGTGGATGGTCATCCCAAGGCTGATCGCCACTTTGCTGGTCAGGGCGACGGACGGCCCTGCCATCGACAGGCGTGAGCCGGCCTGGAACGGTTCCAGTTCCTTCATGAGCAGGTCCTGCAACTCTACCCCGGACCATGCCGAGGCAGTGAGCAGGTCATGAGTTGCCGAGAGGGCAAGCAGACGGGCGGAAAAGGCCTCCTCAAAGCTGGTCAGGTCAGACGAGTTTCTGATCGTCATCCGACTGATCGCCTGAACGGTTGCCAGCGTGTTCTTCACCCTGTGGTTCAGTTCCTGGATAAGGGTGGTCTGCTGGTCTTGCCGCTTGCGAAGGATCAGAGCCGTATCCTGCATGATCTTCGCGACATTATTCGCCTCCTTCAGCGATGTGCGGGGAAGATCAATGACCCTCATGTCGCGCATGGCGACTGCTTTCACCTGCAAGGCATTGATCGCGGTGGCAATCTGCTGGCCCATCAGGACGGCGAGCGAGACGGCCAGCAGCAGCGACATAGCAAGCATGGTCAGCCCGACACCTAGGATGGTCCGTCGCGGCGCCTCATAGATCTCTGGCAGCGCAGAGACACCGACCAGCCAGCCCGTGCTGGCCATGCGGTGGTACGCGCCAACAACCTGTGCTCCTTCCAAGGTATAGACACCCTGCCAGAGCCCGCCCCGACCGGGAGGCACATCCTTGGTGATCTCCCACCCCCTACGAGCCATGGGCTTGCCGACCCATTGATCATGAGCTGTGGACCGCGCCAGAATCTTCCCGTTTCCATCGTTGATCGCGGCAACCCATCCTTGCGGAACAGTCTTCAGAATTTCCTTGAAGTACGTGGCGGGGAGCCCAGCCGTCAGAGCGAACTTGACCTCACTGGTAGTGGCGGGCGCACGAACAGGAACAGAGAGCATGACCGCCCACTGCTTGGTCAGGGGAGCCCAGACGAGATTTGACGTGTAGGGTAGTCCCCCGGCGAAGATCACCGGATCCCCCCGTCCTGCAAAGGCGGGCAAGGCCGCTTCACGAGGTGTGCTGGTGTTGAGCAGCTGCTGGCCGGCCTTGTTCCGAACTGTGAGCCAGACGTCCGACGGGAGTTTCACCTGCTCGGCTCGCGACCGGAATCGGTCCATGTTCCCTTCGACCAACTCAGGATTTGTCGCCAGCACATTCAGGGTTGCCTGATAGGCCGCAAGACGATTGTCGATCTGTGCGATAACGGACTGGACCTGCTGCTCGGCCAAGCGATCGATCCGCTGGCCCTCCTGGCGCAGATAAGCCCACCCGATGAACCCGCTCAGGAGCAAGACCGGCAGGGTTAGCGCCAGGGCGAACAGGAAAAGGTGTCCGGTGATCGAGCGGGCTCGCCGATTGAAGGGACGGCTCATTGGAAATCCACGCCGTCTTCTCCATTGGCGAATGGTCTTGCTCCTAATATCCGATCAGTCTCGTGAATACAGCCACCCTTGGTCGGGAATCGGTGCGGCAGAAACGGCACCGCACTACGACCTGAATGGCCGAGGATCGGAACCAAGACTTCTGTTGACCTACCTCGAGCCGGACGGAACAATACTTCAGGGAAATCTGCTCGCATCTTCGGAAGTCGAGCGGCCTGTAAAGACCAAAGCTCCTTCAGAACCGCCTCCATGACCGACCTTCACCAGCGAATCTCCGATCTCGAGACGGAAATAGATGTCTTGTCCGATGCTGCCGAGCACTGCCGGAAGAGCATGGTCGTGGCTAAGGCGGCTGTTGGGGTGGGCGCTCTTCTGTTCGTGGCCTCTTTTCTGGGATTGCTTCGATCCGATGCCATCATTCTCGTCATCGGCATCGCATCCGCCCTCGCGGGAACGGTCTTTTACGGATCGAGCCGGAGCAGCCTTGAGGCAATTGCGGCGAAGATCCGGGTCTGCGAAGCTCGCCGTACCCAGATGATCGATGAGCTGAATCTTCGGGCAATTGAGGAGCCGTAGAAAAGGGACGAGCGAGGCCGAAACCAGGGAACCCAACGGAGGTTCCGCATGCGATGGCCAACAAGCCAACACCGCGGCATACCTGCCTCAGCTCGTGCTCCTTCGCCTAGCGAATTCCGCCACCAGTTCCGGGTAACGTTCCATCGACGGCAACGTCTCGAAGCTATGGACGGCGGGTGTGGCCGCCCAGGGGATTTTTTCGCGGGTCCAGGTCTCGATGAAGGGCGGGAGGTCGGCCGCGCCCTCCAGCATGGCGGTGCGCACGTTGACGAACGCGTCCATGCCCTCGGGCCGAGTGAAGAGCCAGCTCATGCAATGGGGGCAGAAGAAGTGGCGTGTTGCCCCGTGCAGACCACCGAGGACAGGATCGCCCTCTACCACTTCGAAGTTGTCGCTCGTGTAGAGAGCGCTTAACGAAAAGGCGCTCGCTGTCATGCGTTGGCAGCCCGTGCAATGGCAGGCCATGGTGACCAAAGGGGCTCCCCTGACACGAAACTTCACCTGACCGCACCGGCATTGCCCGCCTTGGGTCTCATCATGATCCGTCATCGCATGCCCCTCTTGCTGGCCATCACCTCACACAGCGCGCCTTATCGCCTTTTCAATGACAGTGAAGATTCTGTCATCTGCACACTGGGCAACGTTGAAGCGTATAAAGCCGGAGGCTGTCTGCGACGCGCTGAACACGTTGCCGGGCGCCAGCACGACACCCTCGTTCAGTGCATGGCGCGCCACCTCGGCGGCGTCGAGGCCATGCGGAAGACGGCACCAGACGAGCATCCCAGCCTTCGGCACGATCCAGGGCTCGATTCCGAGCGATTGCAGACGGGAGACCGTTGTCGCCATGGCTCTGCCGAGCCGGATTCGCAGCGCCTCCAGGTACTTTCGGTAGCCGCTGCTGCCAAGGACGGAGAAGACGAGTTCCTCCGACAGTCGACTGCTTGCAAAACCGGTGGCGATGCGCAGGTCGGTCAGTTTGTCGATCCAATCCGGACGCGCGGCGATGTAGCCGCAGCGGAAGGAGGCCGAAAGGGTCTTGGAGAAGCTGCCGATCCGCACGACGCGGTCGAGGCCGTCGAGGGCCGCGAGACGGGCGGCCGGCTCGATCTCGAAATCGGCGAAGATATCGTCCTCGATGACGGTCAGGCCGTGGTCTTCGGCGAGCTTGAGGAGCCGGTGAGCGGTACCGGCCGAGAGGAAGGCTCCGGTCGGGTTGTGGAGGCCGGAATTCGTGATGTAGAGGCGCGGTCGATGCCGAACCAGCGCCTGCTCGAACAGCTCCAGGTTCGGTCCTGTGAGCGTATAGGGAACGCTGACGACGTGAGCCTGCTGCGCCCGCAGCAGGGCAAGGAAGTTGAAGTAGCATGGGTCGTCGACAAGGACGACGTCGCCGGGCTGGATCAGGAGGCGACACACCAGATCGATCGCCTGCGTGCCGGAATCCGTCAGCAGAATCTGCTCCGGCTGCGCTTGGAACCCCTGCTCGGCCATCCGCCGCGACAGGAACTGCCGCAGGGGGCTGAAGCCGAGTGGCGTGCCGTAATCCGTAAGCGCAGCCATGTCCTTCGTTCGGGCCAGGCTGCGAAGGGCGCGGCGCGTCTCTTCTTCGGGCATCCAGCTGCTCGGAAGCCAGCCGCAGCCGGGCTTGAGCATGTCGTCCCTCGCCTCAAGGGATTGCCGCGAAACCCAGAATGGATCGATGGCGCGGTCCAGGCGCGGTGCGAGCTCCGTCAGCGATAGGGGTGCCAAGGGCGCGGCGCTGTAGAACCCGGAGCCGGGCCGGGAGCGGATCACGCCCTCCGCGGCCAGACGGTCGTAGGCTTCGACGACAGTGGATTTCGAGACCCGCATGGACGAGGCAACGGCACGGATCGACGGGAGCTTCGCGCCGGGAGGCAGGGAGCGGCGTGCGATCTGCCCCCGAATCGAGAGCATGACCCGCTCGACGAGCGTTCCATGAGGGTTGGCGACTGAAAGATCATCCACTGTACCGATTGACCTCCCATAACAGTTTGGCACAACTGTACTGTACTGTCTCTAGAAAAGCGATCCCGTTCGGCTGATATCGGCTCATCGGAGGTGCGGGCATGGACAAGACGACAGAAGGCTGGCTCAACGGTTTTCTCGGGGTGCTGATCTTCAGCGGCTCCCTCCCTGCGACCCGCATCGCGGTAGCCGACCTCGACCCGCTGTTCCTGACTGTGGCGCGTGCTTCCATCGCGGGTCTGCTCGGCACGGCGCTTCTCCTCGTGCTGCGCCAGAGGCGGCCGGCCCGTCGCGATCTCCTCCCGCTCGCCATCGTGACCCTTGGCGTGGTGGTTGGGTTTCCGCTGCTGACGGCATTGGCCCTTCAGCATGTCACCGCATCCCATTCCATCGTCTTCATCGGCCTCCTGCCCCTGGCCACGGCCATCTTCGGCGTCGTGCGCGGCAACGAGCGGCCCAGGCCAGCCTTCTGGATCTTCTCCGGGATCGGCGGATGCCTTGTCGCAGGGTTTGCCTTGACCCAGGGAGTCTCCGCCTCACCGATCGGCGACCTCCTGATGTTGGCGGCGGTTCTGCTCTGCGGCCTCGGCTACGCGGAGGGGGCGACGCTTGCACGCCGTCTAGGCGGATGGCAGGTCATCTCCTGGGCGCTGGTGTTGTCCCTGCCGGTCATGGCCGGACTGGCACTCCTCACCCAGCCCGCTTCCTGGGCGGGAATCGGCCTGCCCGCGTGGCTCGGCCTCGCCTACGTGTCCCTGTTCTCCATGCTGATCGGCTTCGTCTTCTGGTATCGGGGTTTGGCGCTCGGTGGCATTGCGGGTGTTGGGCAATTACAGCTTCTCCAGCCCTTCTTCGGCCTCGCCCTCTCGGCCATTCTTCTGAACGAAGTCGTCGGGTGGCCGATGATCGCCGTGACGCTCGGGGTGATCCTCTGTGTGGCGGGCGCCAAACGGTTCGCCAAACCTGATCCGACGAGGATCCAGCTCGCCGCGCAGGTGGACGCAGGCTCCCGGCCCTGAAGTGCGGATCAGTCCGTGGTGACGGCCGTTTCCACATCGGACGGATCGATCTCGCGGTTCAGGCCCGCGTTCAATTTCTCCCGGTCGAGCTCACCTTCCCACCAGGCCACGACGACGGCAGCGACGCCGTTGCCTGTAATGTTGGTGAGCGCGCGCACCTCGCTCATGAACTTGTCGATACCGAGGATGATTGCCATGCCCGGTACGAGGGCCGGATTGACTACGGCCAGTGTCGCGGCCAGCGTGATGAAGCCCGCACCCGTGACCCCGCTTGCGCCCTTCGAGGTGAGCAGCGCCACGAGCAGGATGGTGAGTTGCTGGCTGAGCGTCAGATCGTAGCCAAGAGCCTGCGCGATGAACAGGGTCGCGAGCGTCATGTAGATGTTGGTGCCGTCGAGGTTGAAGGAATAGCCCGTCGGGACCACGAGGCCGACGACCGATTTCGAGCACCCGAGACGCTCCAGCTTCTCCATGAGCTGCGGCAGCGCGCTCTCCGAGGAACTGGTACCGAGCACGATCAGCAGCTCGTCCTTGATGTAGCCGATGAACTTGAAAATACTGAAGCCGGCGATCCTGGCGATCGTGCCGAGCACGATGAAGATGAACAAGGCTGCCGTGGCATAAAAGGTCACGATCAGGCCGAAGAGATTGCCCAGGGCCGAAGGACCGTAGCGGCCGACGGTGTAAGCCATGGCGCCAAATGCCCCGATGGGCGCGGCCTTCATGACGATCGCGATGACGCCGAACATCGCATGGGCCACGTCATCGATCAGATTGCGCACCGTCGTGCCACGGTCCCCCAGAACGAGTAGCGCAAAGCCGAAAAGGATCGCGAACAGGAGCACCTGGAGAATCTCGCCCTGCGCGAAGGCCCCGACGACACTATCGGGAATGATATGCAGGATGAAATCGACCGGCTTCTGCTCAGCCGCCTGCTTGGCGTAACTGGCGACGGCACCGGGATCGGGTGTTCCGGAGAAACCCGCGCCGGGCTTCACGATATTGCCGACGATAAGGCCGATGATGAGCGCGAAGGTCGAGACGACTTCGAAATAGACCAGCGCCTTGATGCCCACGCGCCCAACTTTCTTGGCATCCTGAATATGGGCTATGCCAGACACAACAGTACAGAAGATGATCGGCGCGATGACCATCTTGATCAACTTGATGAAGCCGTCGCCGAGAGCCTTGATCCAGTCGTTCTTGGCTAGGTCCGGGAGCAGCCATCCCACCAGGATGCCGAGGAAGATCGCAATCAGCACCTGGATGTAGAGAACCTTGTACCAAGGCTTCTTGCGGGGCCGCGATGCTTCGAGTCGATCTCTCACTGCAACGCTTGTCATTGCCGCCTCCTGACACCCCATCGCGCGGGCAGCCGTCATCGTCCTGAGACGCAACGGCCAGGATCTCCTAAAAGGAGTCCTGGCTGTTAATTCCTGGAACTCACCTTGGGTTCACGAGAAGTTACGAACGGCAACCCATCGATGCTCGGTCCCAGTCACCCGTCGAATGGGAGGGCCATGGCCACGCTATTCGCCCGAGGAATCCGCAGAGTTCTCCCTCTGCAATCCCAGCTTGGTTCGGTTTCGGCCCTGCCGTTTGGCGGTGTACAAGGCACGGTCGGCGCGATTGAGAATGGTGTTCCGGTCATCCCCTGGCTGGGCTTCGACCAAGCCGGCACTGAAGGAATAGGAACGGGCCGCCTCGCCGCTGCGACCTCCTCCGCCGGTGCATTCCTGTCTGACCTGTTCGATGAGGCGAGCCGCATCGATCAGGCTTGTGTCCGGCAGGAGGACCAGGAACTCCTCGCCGCCCATGCGCCCGATGGCCCCCTGCCCTCCCAGTTTCTTCCGAGAAACCGAGGCGAAATGCCGGAGAACCGCATCGCCGGCATCGTGACCATGGGTATCGTTGATGTCCTTGAACCTGTCGATGTCGATCATCGCGACGCACAGGCTCGAGCCGGATGGTGTGCTTGCGACCAGCGCCGCGTCGAGCAGTTCCAGGATGTAACGACGGTTCGGCAGGCCTGTGAGCAGATCGGTCTGGGATGCAAGGACGGCTGCATTATGCGCCTGCCGCAGTGTCTTCTCATTGTGCTTGAGGGATGTGATGTCAGCCGCCACAGTGAGAAGCCAGCCGTTCGGCAGGATCGTATGATCGATCCAGAACCACCGTCCGTCCAGCAGATCGCTTTCAAAGGACTTACGCGGCACGCTCCGGCGACGGGGCAAGGTTCTTGCGATCAAAGCCTCGACATCGCCGCCATCGATTCTGACCCCGATGCCGCTTCTGGCGCCGTATCGCAGGATCTCCGTGAACGTGAAGGGGCCTTCATACCCCTCCAGGAACATGCTCTGGTAGGTCTTGTTCGCATAGCGAAGGTTGTCGTCCGCATCATAGATGGAGACCGCTTGGCCGCTATCGTCAAGGGCTTCCACCAGGCATCGGAGGGTTTCGTCATCCAGCTGCGAAACAAAATGACTCATGAGCTACTCAGGAAGACAAAGCCGAAGCAGCCAAACTGCCGGCGGATAGGACCGCAAATATATACTATTCCGTGGCCGGCAAGTGGCCACCCGCAAGATCCTTCCGGTGCCCCGCGGCTGATCCGAGCTGTCACGTTGCGAGGCAAGGCGTCCGCGAAGCGCAAAGCAAAGGGTCGGCCACCCTCTGTCGGGATGGCCGACCGCTCTAAGGTCAATCCGAGAATCCTGCTTGTGTAAGGTTTCGAGCCGATCCGATCAGATGTGGATCACCCGGTCGTAAGCGTCCAACACGCTTTCGTGCATGGTCTCCGACAGGGTCGGATGCGGGAAGACCGCATGGATCAGCTCTTCTTCCGTGGTCTCCAGGTTCATGGCGATCACGAAGCCCTGGATCAGCTCGGTCACTTCCGCACCAACCATGTGGGCGCCCAGCAGCTGGCCGGTCTTCTTGTCGAAGATCGTCTTGACGAGGCCGTCCGGCTCGCCCAGTGCAATCGCCTTTCCATTACCGATGAAGGGGAAGCGGCCGACGCGAATGTCGTAGCCCTGCTCCTTCGCCTTGGCCTCCGTGAGGCCCACGGACGCGATCTGCGGGTTGCAATAGGTGCAGCCCGGAATCTTGGCCTTGTCCATGGCGTGCGTGTGCAGGCCCTTGATGGTCTCGACGCAGATCACGCCCTCATGCTCGGCCTTGTGCGCCAGCATGGGTGGGCCCGCGACGTCGCCGATGGCATAGATGCCCGGCACGTTGGTGCGGCCGAGGCCGTCCGTGACGACGACGCCGCGCTCGATCTTCACGCCGAGCTTTTCGAGGCCGAGATTCTCGATGTTGCCGACGACGCCGACGGCCGAGATCATCCGGTCGGCAGTGATCGTCTGTGTGCCACCCTTGCCGTCGTCGATGGTGGCCGTGATGGAGTTCGCGCCCTTTTCCACCTTGGTGACCTTGGCGCCCGACAGGATCTTCATGCCCTGCTTCTCGAAGCGCTTGCGGGCAAGGGCGGCGATCTCCGCGTCCTCGACGGGCAGGATCTGCGGCATCACCTCGACGACCGTCACCTCGACGCCCATGGTGCGGTAAAAGGAAGCGAACTCGATGCCGATGGCGCCCGAGCCCATGACGATGAGCGACTTGGGCATCGCGGGCGGCACCATGGCCTCGAAATAGGTCCAGATCAGCTTACCGTCCGGCTCGATGCCGGGTAGCGCGCGGGGACGCGCGCCGGTGGCGACGATGATGTTTTTCGCCTGATAGGTGCCGGGCTCCAGCACGCCCTTGGGCACCGGATTCTGCGGCTGCATGGCGGGCTTCTTCGGCGCCGTGACGACGACCTCGCCGGGCTTGGAGATGTTGGCCTCGCCCCAGATCACGTCGACCTTGTTCTTTTTGAGCAGCATGCCGACGCCGCCGTTAAGACGGCCCGAGACGCCGCGAGAGCGGTTCACGATGGCCGCCGCATCGAAGCCGATGCCCTGGGCGGACAGGCCGTAGTCCTTGGCGTGCTCCATGTAGTGGTAGATCTCGGCCGAACGCAGAAGCGCCTTGGTCGGGATGCAGCCCCAGTTAAGACAGATGCCGCCGAGATGCTCGCGCTCCACGACCGCGGTCTTGAACCCGAGCTGCGCGGCGCGGATCGCCGCCACATAGCCCCCCGGCCCGCCGCCGATGACGATGATGTCGTATTGGTATGCCATAATGCTAATTCCCTAGCGCATACTGCGCGATGCCATGACCGAAGGACCAGTTTTCCTTTTCGACTTCGATCAGGTTGATGAAAACATCCTCTGGGCGAAGACCCGGCTCGGCTTCCAGTTTCTCGGCAATTCGTTTGAAGAGAGCCTTCTTCTGATCGACGGTGCGTGTATTGCTGACAGTGATCTGGATGATGACGAGATCGTCGCTTCGCGGGATATCCAGATAGTCTGCACCATAGAAGAAGTTATCTTCTTCATGTTCGGCGATGGTGACGAAGAGATCGCCCTCAGGAACGTTGAAGCTTTCACGGAGAGCGAGATAAACCCCGTCCGCCAATGCCTTGCGATAGGCGGAAGGCTTGCCCTTTCGGAGCGAGATGCGGATGAGCGGCATGGAGCCTCCCTATCAGCCAATAGTGAATGGCCGGGACGAGCCCGGCCATGACGTCGATCAAACCAGCATCCCCATCGGGTTCTCGATGAGCTGCTTGAACGCCGCGAGCAGTTCCGCGCCCAGCGCGCCGTCGACCACGCGGTGGTCGCAGGAGAGGGTCACGGTCATGGCCTGGACCACCGCCGGAGCGCCGTTCTTCACCACAACCCGCTGCTCGCCGGCTCCGACCGCGAGGATCGTGCCGTGGGGCGGGTTGATGACAGCCTGGAAGTCCTTGATGCCGTACATGCCGAGGTTCGACACGGCCGTGGAGCCGCCGGTGTACTCCTCCGGCTTCAGGCGGCGATTGCGGGCGCGGCCCGCCATGTCCTTCACCTCGGCCGAGATGGTCGTGAGGGTCTTCTGTTCGGCCTTGCGCACGACCGGCGTGAACAGGCCCCCCTCGATGGCAACGGCCACGCCCACATCCGAGTGCTTCATCTTCAGGATGCGATCCTCAGCCCAGACCGCGTTCGCGTTCGGCACGCGCTGGAGCGCGATGGCGAGCGCCTTGATGACGAAGTCGTTGACCGAGAGCTTGTAGGCGGGCTTGCCGTCCTTGTCCTTGCCGGCCGCGCTGTTGATCTGCTCGCGCAGCGCCATGAGCGCGTCGAGCTCGCAATCGAGCGACAGGTAGAAATGCGGCACCGTCTGCTTGGACTCGACGAGGCGCTTGGCGATGGTCTTGCGCATGCCGTCGAGGGGCAATTCCTCGTAAGATCCGGCCTCGAACATGGCCTTGACCTGATCGGCGCCCATGCTTGGTGCCAGCTGCGGCGCTGCGGGCTTTGCGGCCGGCGCAGGACCAGCGGCTGCCGTGGGAGCCGCTGCAGGCTTCGCGCCACCGCCCTGGAGAGCCGCGCGAACATCCTTCTCGACGACACGGCCATGCGGGCCGGAGCCCTGGACTGATCCGATGTCGATTCCGGCCTCGCGGGCGATGCGCTTGGCCAGCGGCGAGGCGAAGACGCGGTTCCCGGTCGCCTGCCCTGCCCCATTGGGCTTGGCTGCCTGAGCGGGACCGGCGGGCGCCTGATCGACGCGCGCATAGCCCATATGAGCCGAGGCATCGCCCGGAACGGCGTTGGCCTGCGGCTGCGGTGCTGCGGCGGGAGCTGCCGCAGGTGCCGGCGCGGCTTCCGCCTTCGGCGCGGGTGCCGGCGCGGCACCACCGTCGGCCGGAGCCGTGATGCTCTTCGGGTCCTCGCCCTCGCCGGCGATCAGCGCGATGAGCTGGTTGACCGGCACGTCCGCCGTGCCTTCGGGAACGACGATCTTGGCGAGGATTCCCTCGTCGACCGCTTCCACTTCCATGGTGGCCTTGTCGGTCTCGATCTCGGCGATGACATCGCCGGACTTCACCGTGTCGCCTTCCTTCTTCAGCCACTTGGCAAGGTTGCCCTTTTCCATGGTGGGAGACAGGGCGGGCATCAGGATATTGATGGGCATGGCGTTTTGGGATCCTGATCTTGAATGGTTTAGTTGATCGCCTGCGTCGAGCCCGGATCGCTCGGATCGTCCAGTTCGGCCTGGATGCCGGCGGTGATCTCGGCGAGAGCCTCCTCTTCGGAGAACTCGGTTTCCATGGCGTAGACGCGCGCGGCGTGACGGGCGAGGTCCACCAGGAGCACGCCCCAGGTGAACGGATCGTCGAAGGCGCGGCGCAGCGCGATGCTCACCGCCCCATCGACCACCGAAGCCCTCAGGATCTCGACGCCCCCCTTTTCGAGGGCGTCAGGCGGGACATTGAGGGCTTCGAATTTCCGTTCAGTCATGATGTCACCTGTAGCAAACGGCCTTCGCCGCCTGCACGACTTCCGCCACGGACGGAAGCGCGAGCTTTTCGAGGTTGGCTGCATACGGCATGGGCACGTCCTTGCCGGTAACCCGGATCACGGGAGCGTCGAGGTAATCGAACGCGTTCTCCATGATGCGCACGGCGATCTCGGCGCCGACGCCCGATTGCGGATAGCCCTCTTCCACCGTGACGCAGCGGCCGGTCTTCATGACCGAGGCGACGATGGTGTCGGTGTCCATGGGGCGGATCGTGCGCAGGTCGATGACCTCGGCCTCGATGCCTTCCTTCGCCAGCTCCTCGGCGGCCTTCAGCGCATAGGTCATGCCGATGGCGAAGGACACGATGGTGACGTCCTTGCCCTGGCGATGGATGCGCGCCTTGCCGAGCGGAACCGTGAAGTCGTCGAGCTTCGGCACCGGGAAGGATTGGCCGTAGAGAATCTCGTTCTCCAGGAACACCACAGGGTTGGGATCACGGATGGCGCTCTTCAGCAGGCCCTTGGCGTCGGAAGCCGAGTAAGGCGCGACCACCTTGAGACCGGGGATCTGCGAATACCAGGCGGCGAAGTCCTGGCTGTGCTGGGCGGCCACGCGGGCGGCGGCGCCGTTCGGGCCGCGGAACACGATGGGCGCGCCGAGCTGGCCGCCGGACATGTAGAGGGTCTTGGCCGCCGAGTTGATGATCTGGTCGATCGCCTGCATGGCGAAGTTGAAGGTCATGAACTCGACGACAGGGCGCAGGCCGGTGAAGGCCGCGCCGACGCCAACGCCGGCGAAGCCGTGCTCGGTGATCGGCGTGTCGATCACGCGCTTGGCGCCGAATTCCTGCAGGAGGCCTTGCGTGACCTTGTAGGCGCCCTGGTACTCGGCCACCTCTTCGCCCATGACGAAGACCTTGTCGTCCCTGCGCATTTCCTCGGCCATGGCATCGCGAAGGGCCTCGCGGACGGTCATGTTGACCAGTTCCGTGCCCTCGGGAATTTCGGCCATGGCGTCGTAGGACGTGCGGTTGGTGATGACGGACGGAGCCGCCGGCTCAGCCACCGGAGTCACGTCGGTGCCGGGGATCGAGTCGGGCGACGGACGGTCTGCCATCCCTTCCCGCTGCATGTCGGGCGTCGGAGCGGGCTGAGCTTCCTGCGTCGGCGCAGCGGGCGCCTTCGCCGAGGAAGCGGCGGCGGACACGTCCTCGCCCTCGCCGGCCAGGATCGCGATGGGGGTGTTCACCGCCACGTTGTCGGTGCCGTCGGAGACCAGGATCTTGGCGAGGACGCCTTCGTCGATCGCCTCGACCTCCATGGTCGCCTTGTCGGTCTCGATCTCGGCCAGCACGTCGCCGGGCTTGACCTGATCGCCTTCTTTTTTCAGCCACTTGGCCAGTTTGCCCTGCTCCATGGTGGGCGAGAGGGCAGGCATGAGAATATCGATCGCCATGAAAGACTCGTGTTGATTGTCGCTAAGGCGAAAATTGGGAGCGGCGCTTGCGCACGCCGCTTAGAGGAGGATGTCCGTATAGAGCTCTGACGGATCGGGCTCCGGATCGTGCGTGGCGAATTCGGCCGCCTCGTTGACGATCTCGCGCACCTTGCTGTCGATGGCCTTCAGCTCGTCTTCCGACAGCTTCCAGCTCTCCAGCAGACGACGGCGCACCTGCTCGATCGGATCGTACTCTTCGCGCATCCGGGTCACTTCGTCCTTCGTGCGGTACTTTGCAGGGTCGGACATGGAGTGGCCGCGATAGCGGTAGGTCTGCATCTCGAGGATGTACGGTCCCTTGCCGGAACGGGCGTGCTCGATGGCGCGCTGGCCGGCGGCGTAGACCGCGCGGACATCCATGCCGTCCACCTGCTCGCCGGGAATGCCGAAGGACAGGCCGCGCTTCGAGAAATCGGTCTGCGCCGACGCGCGGGTCACGGCCGTGCCCATCGCGTAGCGGTTGTTCTCGATCACGTAGACGACCGGCAGCTTCCAGAGTGCCGCCATGTTGAAGCTCTCGTAGACCTGACCCTGGTTGGCTGCGCCGTCGCCGAAATAGGTCAGGCACACATTGCCGTTCTCGCGATAATGGTTCGCGAAGGCGATGCCGGTGCCGAGCGACACCTGCGCGCCGACGATGCCGTGGCCGCCATAGAAATGCTTCTCCTTGGAGAACATGTGCATGGAGCCGCCCTTGCCCTTCGACAGGCCGCCGCGACGCCCCGTCAATTCGGCCATGACGCCCTTCGCGTCCATGCCGCAGGCGAGCATGTGACCGTGGTCGCGGTAACCCGTGATCACCTGGTCACCGTCCTTCGTCGCCATCTGCATGCCGACGACCACGGCTTCCTGGCCGATGTAGAGGTGGCAGAAGCCGCCGATCAGGCCCATGCCGTACATCTGGCCGGACTTCTCCTCGAAGCGCCGGATCAGCAGCATCTCGTTGTAGGCCGACAGGTCCTGGTTCTTGTCGAATTGTGGGATGTTGGGAGCAGCTCCGCGATTGGAGCCTTTACCGGAAATAGTCTTGTTAGCCGCGCCAGTACTAGCACGGCCCGCCTTGCGGGCAGCAACAGCCATCGGGTCCTCCGAAGGGTTTCCTCGACGAAAGTTGTAGCGCAGACGGAATCGGAAATCGAGAGGCGCAAAAGGTGTTTTGCGCTGCACAATGAAACGTGCAACCTATTGAATTAAAATCAAAATTTTCGATCAACTGAAATTCAGTTAAGCAGAACTTTTAAGTTATTGTTAATTATGGGCCAGTGATGATCACGAGATCGTTCTTATGCACACGTCCCAACATGACGCGCGCTCTCTCCTCGAGCAGATCACGGTCGATCTGATCGCTCCGGAGCAAGGCGATGCGACGCTCCCACTCGGAGCGCTGGGTCTTTAAACCCTCCAGCTCGGCGGAAAGTTCAGCCACCTGCGCCTCATATTTCTGCTGAGCCTCGATGCCCCGCGCCCCACTATGGGCGTGATGCACGAAATAAGCCGCCACCCCCGCCGAGATGCTGTAGATCACCAGCGGAATCAGAAATCGTCGTGCGCGTCTGCGGATCACCATAGGGCAGAGTCTTACACCGGCATGGTTAAGGAGGTGTTAGAGCTCGCGTTCGGGCCTCTCTCGTCCTCGGCGCTAGGCTCGGCCATGACGCGTGCGAGGGCAAAGAAAAAGCCGCCTTGCGGCGGCTTTCTCTATGTATTGCGATCATTAGAACTTAAGCCAGCGCCTTCAGAGCCGCCCTGCCCGCGTACACCGCCTGCGAGCCGAGCTCCTCCTCGATGCGGATGAGCTGGTTGTACTTGGCCAGTCTGTCGGAACGGGCAAGCGAGCCGGTCTTGATCTGTCCGCAGTTGGTCGCGACGGCGAGGTCGGCAATCGTCGAATCCTCCGTCTCACCCGAGCGGTGGGACATCACGGCCGTGTAGCCGGCGCGGTGCGCCATGTCGACGGCGGCCAGCGTCTCGGTGAGCGAGCCGATCTGGTTCACCTTCACGAGGAGCGAGTTGGCGACGCCCTGCTTGATGCCCTGCGAGAGACGGTTCACGTTGGTGACGAAGAGGTCGTCGCCG
>Ga0180218_1001243_pt1 | contig 16134 bp, 13 predicted proteins | sample eDN3rd37CKraftBY_FD_151334 | JGI IMG/M metagenome (GOLD analysis project Ga0180218, IMG submission 151334) | Enriched backyard soil microbial communities from Emeryville, California, USA - eDNA 3rd pass 37_C Kraft BY (version 2) (version 2) | ecosystem: Environmental > Terrestrial > Soil >...
CGGCAGCGTCCGGCCGGGTCGGGAGGGGGGCGAATTCCGCCTCCGCCACACCGTTGTGAACGACGCGGACCAGCCCCTTCGGCGCGCCGATCACGTCGCTGAAGCGTTGCCGGGCAAAATCGCTCTCGAACAGGAACAGGCCCGTCCGCGCCATCAGCAGCCGTTCCAGCGTGCCGTAGATGCGGCCCTGCCAGGTGTCGGGCCCGTAGTGCAGGGAGCCGCCGTGCGGCGTGTAGACCCGCAGGGCATGGACGAAAGGCGCAAGCCGGGCGACTGCGCCGCCCTTCGCGCCGTGGCCATGCACAACGTCCGGCGACGCGATGCGGATTCGGCGGCTAACCTGCGCGAGCGCGGGAATATCGCCGGGGCCGGGCGCCCGGGGAATGGCGATGCGGGCGATGCCGAGCCTGAGTTGCGGGACCATCGCCGCCAGCGTCGCTTCGGCGCGCTCGCCGCCCAATGTGGAATCGCAGATGGGGCCCACGGCATGGCCGCGCTCGGCCTGACCGGTTGCAAGGTCCACGACATGGCGGAACGCGCCGCCCACCGGTGCGCGAAGGATATGCAGGATGCGGAGCGGTTGGACCGGGGCGGGCATCAGAACCAGCGTTCGCCGACTTCGATGGTGTCGCCGGGCCGCAGCGTCGCCAGCGCCGGCAGCGTGGCGCGATGCATCTGGCCGGCGATCGCGCGGGTGACGCGGATGTTCTTGCGGTCCGCCCGCGGCGTATAGCCGCCAGCGATGGCAACGGCGGTTTCCACCGTCATGTTGGCGACGAAGGGATACTGGCCGGGCGCGGTGACCTCGCCGAGGATGAAGAACGGCCGATAGCTCTCGATATCCACGGCGACCAGCGGCTCGCGGATATAGCCCTGCTTCAGGCTGTGGGTGATGGTGGCGGCGAGCTGGTCCTTGGTTAGGCCCCGCGCCTGGATCGGTCCGCACAGGGGCAGGGTGATCAGGCCCGAGGGGTCCACGATATAGGAGGCGTTCAGGCCCTCCTGCCCGAACACGACGACGCGGACGCGGTCTCCGGCATCGAGGGTATAGGGCTCTTCATAGCTGCCGGCGGAAACCGGCGCGGCATAGGCCGGCGCAGCCTGCACATAAGCCGGGGCCGGCGGTGCGGCGTAGGCAGGCGCGGCTGCGACAGGAGCGGCATAGGCGGGGGCTGGCGTCAGCGGCGGCATATAGGTTCCGCCGCCTGCAACCATCGGAGCCGCTGCGGCATATGTCTGTCCGACCGGCGCGGCCTGATAGGCATACGCGTCATAACCCGGCGCTGCATATCCCTGGCCGGCAAAGCTGGATGCGAAAACCGGTGTCTGCCCGGGTGCCGAGCGAATGGGAATCGGCCGCTGCAGGCAGCCGGAGAGGGCAATGCCGAGCGCAAGCAATACTGAGGCACGGCCGAGCCGCATCGCGCGAATCCAATCGAAGTCTGCTGTCGGATTAACAACTCATCAAGGTTAACAAAGCCTGACCTCCGGAATGTTCGCGGGGCCGGCGTTAACGAGGTGGAAACCATAACGGACCGTAAACTCGCCCCAATTCGAATCCTTCCGACAGCGTCCGGGCGGCTCCAATGCAACGCTTCGATCAACGTGCTCCCTTCGGGACCGACTTCGATAACCGGATCGCTCCCTACCGGGCGGAACGCTCGTCCGTGCCGGCCGATGAACTCGATCTTCGCGCGCTCGGCCTTGCGTTGTGGAGCCGACGGCTGCTGATTGCCGGCGCCACGCTGGCGGTGGCCATGCTTACATTCGTCGGATTGATGTTCGTGACGCCGACCTACAAGGCCGAAACGCGCGTACTCTATGAGGCGAGGGAGAGCGTGTTCCTTCGGCCCGACGCGGACCGGACCCAGGACCGGGCGGTGGTCGATGCGGAGGCTGTCACCAGCCAGGTGCAACTCATCCAGTCCCGTGATCTCGCGCTCGGCGTGATCCGCGACCTGAAGTTGGGCGAACTGCCGGAATTCGACCCCATGCGCCGGTCCGGCTCGCCGCTCCAGGTGCTGCTCAGTCTCGTCGGGCTCGGAAGCGACCCCATCGCCATGAGCCCGGAAGACCGGGTTCTGCGCGCCTTCTCCGAACGGCTGACGGTGTATGCGGTGGATCGTTCCCGCGTCATCGCCATCGAATTCGAGTCCCGGAATGCCGAGCTTGCAGCGCGCGTCGCCAATGCGGTTGCCGAGGGCTATCTCAAGCTGCAACAGGAGGCCAAGCTCGGCCAGAACCGCGCGGCCACCCAGTTCCTGGCCAGCGAGATCGCCAGTCTGCGTCCCAAGGTGGAAGCCGCCGAAGCCAAGGTGGAACAGCAGCGCGCCAACACCAACCTGCTGTTCGGCACCAACAACACCACGCTCTCCAACCAGCAGCTCGGCGACTATAACGCTCAGGTGGCGCAGGTGCGCGCGCAGAGGGCCGATGCGGAAGGCAAGGCGCGCCTCGTTCGAGAGACCCTGCGCTCCGGCGGCCCGCTGGAATTCAATGACATCGTCAATTCGGACGTGCTGCGGCAACTGACCCAGCAGCGAGTGTCGCTGGCTGCGCAACTCGCCGAACAGTCCTCCACGCTGCTGCCGCTGCATCCGCGCATCAAGGAGCTGAATGCCCAGCTCGGCACGCTGGAGCGGCAGATGCGGACGGAGGCCGAACGGCTGGCGAGGACGCTGGAGAATGAGGCCCGTGTCGCGGGCGCGCGCATGGAGTCCCTGCTGACCGGCCTCGACCAGCTCAAGAAGCAGGCTTCCGCGACCAACGAGCAGGATGTCGGTCTTCGCGCGCTGGAACGGGATGCGAAGTCCCAGCGCGATCTGCTGGAATCCTATCTCGCCAAGTATCGCGAGGCGGCGGCGCGGGACAATCTCGATGCATCCTCCGCCGACGCGCGGATCATCTCCCGCGCCGTGCCAGCCTCCATACCGGCATGGCCGAAGAAAATTCCGACGACCGTGATCGCAGCCCTGGGCACGATGCTGCTGTTGATCGCGATCATCCTGACCGGCCAGTTGCTGAGCGGCCCGACCGTCGCGGCGGCCGCATATCGCGATGGGCCGCAGGAGCGACCCGCCACGGCCGGCTGGCGTCGCTGGTTCAGCCGGCGTGAGCGTGAGGCTTCGGCGCGTCCGGTCGCGGTGACTCCCCGGATGTCCTATCAGGAGGCCGTTGAGCGGCTTTCGGCCGACATTCGTAAGGAAGGCAGCGGCCGCGTGACGGTCGTCGGCGCGGCAGGCGGCATCGTCACCGGCAATACCGCGCTTGCGCTCGCGCGCAACCTCAGCCAGCAGTCACGCGTGGTTCTGGTGGATCTGGCGCCCCGCGAAACCGAGGCCGCGCCGGCCTTCGGCCGGGCCGGACAGCCGCGCGGCCTGGCGGATCTGGCTCGCGGCCGGGCGTCCTTCAGCGATATCATCCGGCGGGATACGACATCCCCGGCTCATGTCATCGTTGCGGGCGGGCGCGCGGGAGAAATCGCCGCAACCATCGACTCGCACCGTGTGAAGATGGCGATGGAAGCTCTGGCGCGCAGCTACGATCATGTCATCCTGGATGCGGGCTTTGCGACGGATGCGCCGCTTGGCCGGCTGTCCGGCTTCGCGCCCCGGGCCGTTCTGGTGTCGCAGGATCTGGATGGCGAAGCGACCAGAGCCGTGCGCGAGCATCTGCTTCAGGCCGGCTTCACCACCGTGACGGTGATCACCGGACAGAGTGCCGTGCCGGAGCCGGCCGTGCGCCGGGCCCGCCGCGCGGCGTGACGCGGCAAAAGGAATCGCGCCGGCAATTATTCCCGGGATTCGTTGCGCCATGCGCGCAACCGACGCAGCAACTGCACCGTTTCCCACAGCGCCGGCGTTTCCTTGATGAGACGCTTTGCGCCGGCGGCGGCGCCGAAGGCGTTGGCGGCAAGCCTGCCAAGAGCCGACGTGGGGACGAAGGTGTCCACAAGCGGTTCGGGCTCGTTGCAGAACAGCGTCTTGTAGGTGGCCTGCCCGACGCCGAGATCGAAAATTTCGACGCCGCGCTCCGCGCAATTGGCGATCATATTGACCAGCAGCACCAGGCCGGGGCTCTGCCGCGCGTGGGGACCGTTCGTGTAGGTGTTGAACATGCACGAGAATCGGCGTCCGTCGCATGCGCCGGCAAACATGGCGATGATCTCGCCTTCGGCCTCGATCGCGTGAATCTCGATGGCCGGGCGGCCCTCGGCAAGGCGCGCATTGGACGCGGTGCGAATGAACTCCATGACGCCGGGCTCGGCGAAGACATTCGGAAGGCCCTGCGCGGCCATATGCGCGGCCTTGTCGGTGGTGAACACGTCAAGGATCCGCGTGACCTCTGCGGGCTTGGAGGCCACGAAATACCGATAGTTCTCAAGCTTGGCGAGCTTGCGCTCCTTGGAGCGCAGATGGTTGGATTTGATGGCCGGCGCCAGCACCGTTGCGCGGGCATCCCCCTTTGCCGGAGTGAGATCGAGTCTGGCGCAGGGCTCGGACGGCTTCGGTGCCAACTGTGCCAGCGGGTTGTCGATGCCGTCCCATGTCACGGGCTGCCGATAAAGCGCGACGAGATCGATGCCATGTTCCTGGGCGACGCGGCCGATGATGGCTTCGACTTCGGGCCGGCTGATGGAGGCCGCAACCTGCCGGTCCCAGAGGCCGAGGTTGAAATTGATATGCTTGCCGCCCAGGAAGTGAAGGATGCTCAGCGGCCGCCGGATGCTGCGCCCCATCGGCAGGAGAAAGGCGGGCCTCACATCCTGACGGATGCCGACAATGATGAATGGCTTGACGCCCGAGCGGACGCCGACCTCCGCCTGCCAGGCGTGGAGCAGTTCGAAGCATTGATACGGCGTTGCGATGCCGTTCGCCGTGAGCTGGCGCCATGGCGCTTGCGCCGCCTCGAAGCTGGATAGCACCGTGACGCTGACGGGGCTTCCGCCAACGAAACATTCCACGAAGGACGGCGCGTTAACCGCGTCTTTTGCGAGGGCAGACATTCAACACCCGAAATAGAGGAAATACTGCGACTTTCTGTCCAAACCTTGCAAAGAAATATCAATAAAGCGTTGGGACATTCTTCGAAAATGGTGCCGATCGTCTGAAAGTGGAGCAATGAGCAAAATCAGTCACGACGTGATCCGCTTCGGGCTTGAGACACTTTACTTCAGCGGGGCTTATCGTCTGCTTCAGCCGCTCGCCGGGGGGATGGGGGCGATCCTGATGCTGCATCATGTGCGTCCCGGACGGCCCGATCTGTTCCAGCCGAACAGGCTTCTCGAAGTGACGCCGGACTTTCTCGAACAGATCATTGTCGAACTCAAGGCGATGGATATCGACATCGTCTCGCTGGACGAGATGCACCACCGGGTGTCGCAGGGAAAGTCCGACCGGCGGTTTGTCGCCTTCACGCTCGACGATGGTTACCGTGACGTGAAGGAACATGGTTATCCGATCTTCAGGAAATACAACGTTCCCTTCGCGATGTATGTCGCGACCAGTTTTCCGGAGCGGCTCGGCGAATTGTGGTGGCTGGCGCTCGAAGCCGTCGTCGCCCGGAACGATCATGTCACGCTGACGATGGATGGCACGCAGCGCACCTTCGCCTGCGCCTCTGTCGAGGCCAAACGAACGGCGTTTGCGGACATCTACTGGTGGCTGCGCCAGCGGGCGACCGAAGATGACCTGCGCGAGGCGATCCGGGATCTTGCGACGCGCTATGAGGTGGATGTCTTGGCCTTCTGCGCGGAACTGTGCATGGACTGGGACGAGCTTGCGGACATGGCGCGGGACCCGCTCGTCACCATTGGCGCGCATACGGTCAATCATTTCATTCTCAAGAAGGTGCCGGACGACGTGGTGCGCGCTGAAATGCGCATGAGCCGCGCGGCGATCGAGGCGAGGCTCGGGCAGCGCCCGGAGCATTTCGCCTATCCCGTGGGCGATGCGACGGCGGCGGGGCCGCGGGAATTCCGCATTGCCTCCGAACTCGGCTTCAAGACTGCGGTGACGACCCGGCCGGGTGTGATCTTCCCGGAGCATCGCGATCATCTGCTGGCATTGCCGCGCGTCTCGCTCAATGGCGAGTTTCAGAAGCTGCGTTATTTCCGGGTGCTGATGGCTGGAGCCGCGACAGGGCTCGCGAACCGCTTTCGCCGCGTCAACACGGCCTGAGACGGCAAGAACCCAGGGCCGATGTCTACGGCCTGTTGCCCGTCTTTCCGGGGCCGGCCGGCAGCGCGTTCATTGCCGCGCGCATCAGGTCGATCGCGGATGTGGCGGCTGCGCTGACCTTGCTGACGCAGAAGTCATATTCGCCCGGAAGCGTCGCGATGCAGCCGCGTTTGCCGACATTGCCCTCCTTGTAGCGCCGCAATCCCTGATCGCCCTCGACGCCGCCGAGGTCCAGCCATCTGTGATGACTTCCGCGCAGTCGGCCAATGACCCACCAGCGCAGGGCATAGCCGGCGCGCAGCGCGATGCCGCGATCGCTGGTCGCGCTGTAGGGCACGAACAGGCGGTCGCCATTGCCGGCGAGGATGGTGCCGGCGAGAGGCGTGTCGTTCTCGTAAGCCATGAACAGGCGGAGACCGAAATCCGGCGTCAGCGCCGCAGCGAAATCACCGAGATGGTGGACCTTGTGGCGGTCCACGAAGCGTTTGCGGTCATGCATCGCGCGGTAAAGCGTCATGAAGTCGGGGAGACCGGAGGCGACCTCCACCTCCCGGAAGGTGAGGGGACCGGCCTGCGACTTCACGAGATTGGAGCGCCATTTCGCGCCGAGACTGCGGCGCTGTTCGGCTTCCGACAGGGTCAGGTTCACGAGATAGCGCTTGTCGTCGTCCGGAACGCTGCTGCGCGTGAAGCCGGCACGCTCCAGCTCCTTGGACCAGATGTCCGCTCCGTCCGCCTCCGCCGGCGGCATGATGCGCAGAAGCAATCGACGGTGGATCGCGAATTCGTTCTTGAGTGCCTGAAGCATGGCCCGCAGCACGGCGACGTCGGCGAGGCTGTTCGCACGCCAGAGGGGGCCGAACTTAACATAGGCAAGCCCTGCGCTCAGGACGGGAAGCGTGAAGATGACGGCAAGGGCCGCTGCTGCGATTTCATTGGCGGGAACTTCCCGCAGCAACAGGCCGCAAAGGCGATCCATGCCCCAGCGCGGTGCCATATATGCCGCGCTCTGTTCCAGGCAGCCATCCAGAAAGGGCGTGACCAGGCGGTCCCAGTTCAGACTCGCGGGTTCGACCACTTCGGCCGCGTATGGCGTTTCAGCGTTGTCGGCTGCGGCGGTCGGCGCCGAGGAAAGTGTCATAATGGATCGGTCCCGCAGGAGAAAAATAACGCTTCCGGTCTGCGACAATGTGTCAGGCAATTCTCAACGAAACCTTGGGCCGATCCTCGAAACTCCGGCCTATCGACGGATCTTTCAGGCTTCGGACGCGCGGCGGCTCATCCATTTGACCAGCGGCATGGCGGGCAGCACCCAGCCGATACCCGCCACGACATAATAGATGCCGGCCATCCAGCCGTTGGTGGAGGTCAGGATGGACTGGGCTAGCGCCATCGCGAGCAGCGCCCAGAACACGATCAGCGCGAAAAGCGCGAATATGCCGATGAATTTGCGGAGACGTAGTGACATCGGGGATTCCGTTTGAGCAGGCCAGCCATGCAGCGGGGGCGCGCGATTGCGACGGTGCGCCTACGACTATATGGTCCGGCCCGTCCCCGGCAACCCGCCAATCCTGTGAAGGCGTCCGATGGCATCCTCCCAGATTTCCCGCTCCGACCGCATTGTCGGGCTATGGCTGTGGCTTACGGCCGCGCTGGTTTTTCTGCTGGTGGTGGTGGGCGGCGCGACGCGGCTGACGGAATCAGGCCTGTCCATCGTCGAGTGGCGGCCGGTAACCGGCTCGATTCCGCCCGTTTCGGCGCAGTCCTGGCAAGCCGAATTCGAGAAATACAAGGCCATCCCGCAATATACTGAAGTGAATCGAGGTATGAGCCTCGAGGAATTCAAGACCATTTACTGGTGGGAATGGGCGCACCGTTTTCTTGGCCGGCTGGTTGGCGCGGCTTTCTTCCTTCCGTTTCTGGTTTTTCTCTGGCGGGGGTGGATTCGTCCTGAGTTCCGCTGGCCGCTGTGGGGCATCTTCGCTTTGGGCGGGCTCCAGGGCGCTGTCGGATGGTGGATGGTCACGTCAGGGCTGGCGGAGCGCGTGAGCGTTTCGCAGTATCGGCTGGCGTTTCATCTGACGCTCGCCTGCGTCATCTATGCCTTGCTGGTCTGGTATGCCCGACGCCACGCGCCGGACCGGCCTGTTCATGCGTCGCCGCGCCATGCGGCGAGCGCGGCCGGCATTGTCGTGCTCGTGCTGATCCAGATCTATCTCGGCGCGCTGGTTGCCGGGACCGACGCCGGCATGGTGTTCAACACCTGGCCGCTGATCGACGGCCATCTCGTGCCGGAGGCATCGCGGCTGTTCTTCGAGACGCCGCTGTGGCGCAACTTCTTCGAGAACACGCTGACGGTGCAGTTCGTCCATCGCATGTGCGCCTATCTGCTGTGGTCGTGCGCACTGCTGCACATGCTGGACATCTGGCGAAGCGGCCGTCGCGGCGAGGTTCTGGCGGGCGCAGCCGGTGTCGCCATGCTCGTCACCGTGCAGGCCGGCATCGGCATCGCGACCCTGCTCGAAGTGTCTCCGCTGGGCCTGTCGCTGCTTCATCAGGCGATGGCGGTGGCGGTGCTGACGGTCGCGCTCGTCCATGCGGAACGCCTGTCCGGCCGCAGGACGGCCGCACAGGCGCGCTTTCAGCCGGCGGCCGGCCCCGCGGCAGGTCGATCCGCCGCGGGATGAAGGGCTGACCGGTCAGGCCCGCCCGTCAGGCCCCGGCGAGGGCCTGATCGAGGTCGGCGATGATGTCTTCCTTGTCCTCCAGGCCGATGGAGAGCCGGACCACGTCCGGCCCGGCGCCGGACTGCACCTTCTGCGCATCCGTGAGCTGGCGATGGGTGGTGGAGGCCGGATGAATGATCAGGGAGCGCGTGTCCCCGATATTGGCGAGGTGTGAGAAGAGCTGCACCTTCGACACCAGCTCGACGCCTGCTTCGTAACCGCCCTTGAGGCCGAAGGTGAACACCGCTCCGGCGCCCTTGGGCACGTATTTCTCCGCCAGATTGTGATAGCGGTCGCCCTTCAGGCCGGGATAGCTCACCCAAGCCACCTTGGGGTGATCGGCCAGCCATTCGGCAACGGCGAGCGCGTTGTCGCAATGGCGCTGCATGCGCAGCGGCAGCGTCTCGATGCCGGTCAGGATCATGAAGGCGTTGAACGGCGACAGCGCAGCGCCGAGGTCCCGCAGGCCGAGCACCCGGCAGGCGATGGCGAAGGCGAAGTTGCCGAAGGTCTCGTGCAGCACGATGCCATGATATTCCGGGCGGGGCTCGCTCAGCATCGGATAGCGACCCTCGCGGGACCAGTTGAACGTGCCGGCGTCCACGATCATGCCGCCGAGCGAATTGCCGTGGCCGCCGAGGAACTTGGTGAGCGAATGGATGACGATATCCGCGCCATGGTCGATCGGCTTGCAGAGATACGGCGTCGCCAGCGTGTTATCGACGATCAGCGGCACGCCGGCGCGCTTGGCGATATTCGCGATGGCTTCGATATCGGTGATGACGCCGCCGGGATTGGCGATGGATTCGATGAAAATCGCCTTGGTCTTCGGCGTGATCGCCCGTTCGAAGGTGGAGATGTCGTCCGGCTCGGCCCAGACCACGTTCCAGCCGTAGTTCTTGAAGGCGTGGCTGAACTGGTTGATGGAGCCGCCATAGAGCTTGCGCGAGGCCACGAATTCGTCGCCGGGCTGCATCAACGTATGGAACACCAGCACCTGTGCGGCGTGGCCTGAGGCGGTGGCAAGGCCGGCGGTGCCGCCTTCGAGGGCCGCGAGGCGCTCTTCAAGGACCGCGCAGGTGGGGTTGCCGAGGCGGGTATAGATATTCCCGAATGTCTGAAGGCCGAACAGCGATGCGGCGTGGTCGACATCGTCGAACACATAGGACGTGGTCTGATAGATCGGCGTTGCCCGCGCACCCGTCGTCGGGTCCGGCTGGGCGCCGGCATGAATGGCGAGGGTCGAAAAGCCTGGGCTGCGTTCGGTCATTTCGTTCTCCTCCTCGGGCAATGCCCTGTGTCCATCGGGGCGATGGTTGTTGAAACAAAATCGTCCCTGCCGTGCCGGCAAGGCGTGTATCGGGTTCCCCCGATCCGTCAAGGGTACGGCGCTGCTTTGGATTCATCACCTTCAGGAGCCGCGCGACGCGGCATTTTGACCTTCGGGAAGCATCGTCAGGAGGATTTCTTGTCTGTCTCGTAGGCCCGGTCCGATGCAGTTGTCTGCCCGCCGGCCATCGTGGTGCGGTTCAGGGACATGCGCTGGACGCCGGACTTGTCGATCCGCGGCTTGCGCGAGGTGAGGGTGCGCGAGTTCACGCCCATCCAGCTCAGCTCCGAAGACAGGCGGCCATATTCGATCTTGGGGCAGCGGTTCATCACCACCTTGACGCCGGCCGCCTCCGCCAGCGCGGCGGCTTCGGCATCCTGCACGCCGAGCTGCATCCAGATCACGCGGGGCAGCGGCCGCAATTCCAGCGCCTCCTGCACGATGCCCTTGGCGAAGGACGAGGCGCGGAAGATATCGACCATGTCGATGGGCTCGGGCACGTCCGACAGGCGGGCATAGGCGGTCTGGCCGCGCAGGCCGGTGCCGACCAGTCTGGGGTTGATCGGGATCATGCGGTAGCCGCGTTCCAGCAGATACTTGAAGGCGAAAAAGCTCGGCCGGCTCTCGTTGGCCGAAACACCCACCATGGCGATGGTCTTAACGGTGTTCAGGATTCCGCGGATATAGGCGTCGGAATAGGTGCTGTGGTCCATGGGCAATCCAGAAACGGGCGGGCATCCGCCGATGGGGCCGCGGGGGGAGGATAGTGAGAGGACGATAGTTAGCCGCCTGCACCGGCAGCGCAACCCTTCCGAGGCAAGCCGGGAAAAACAACGCAAAAATCGACTGCTACAAAGAGGTATAATAATACAAATTTTGCAACATATTGATAATTATAAGTATTTCCTTGCGTCGATGCATTGACCTGATCCGGAGGCTCGATTAGAAGCCTGTCATCGCGGACCTGCTGTCCGCCATCTCTTCCCAGGGCATTCCGATGAGCACTTATTCGGCCAAAGCCGCCGACATCGAAAAGAAATGGGTGATGATCGACGCCGAGGGCCTCGTTGTGGGCCGGCTCGCGACCATCATCGCCATGCGTCTGCGCGGCAAGCACAAGCCGACCTACACGCCGCATGTCGATGACGGCGACCATGTCATCGTCATCAACGCCGACAAGGTCGTGCTGACCGGCCGCAAGCGTGAAGACAAGGTCTATTATCACCACACCGGATATCCGGGCGGCATCAAGGAGCGCACCGCGCGTTCCATCCTCGAAGGCCGTTTTCCGGAGCGGATCGTTGAGAAAGCCGTGGAGCGCATGCTGCCGCGCGGCCCGCTCGGCCGCCGCCAGCTCGGCAATCTCCGCGTCTATGCCGGCACCGGCCATCCGCATGAGGCCCAGCAGCCCGTAACGCTGGATATCGCCTCTCTCAACCGCAAGAATGTCAGGAGCGCCTGATCATGACCGAGACCATTCAATCGCTCGATCAGTTGTCGTCCCTGAAGGCTGCCGCTCCCGAAGCCGCGCCGAAGTATGAGAAGAAGGTCGATGCGCAGGGCCGGGCCTATGCCACCGGCAAGCGCAAGAACGCCGTCGCCCGCGTGTGGGTCAAGCCGGGCGCCGGCAAGATCGTCGTCAACAACCGGCCGGTGGAGGTGTTCTTTGCCCGTCCGGTTCTGCGGATGATGATCCAGCAGCCCTTGGTTGCCGCCAACCGGCAGGACCAGTTCGACGTGATCTGCACTGTCTCCGGCGGTGGTCTGTCGGGGCAGGCCGGCGCGGTTCGCCACGGTCTTTCCAAGGCGCTGACCCATTTCGAGCCGGAACTGCGCGGCCCGCTCAAGAGCGGTGGCTTCCTCACCCGCGACTCCCGCGTGGTGGAGCGCAAGAAGTACGGCAAGGCCAAGGCGCGTCGTTCGTTCCAGTTCTCCAAGCGCTGATCGCAACGACATTTCACGTATTTTACGAACGGCGGCCGCAGGGCCGCCGTTTGTTTATGTTCTGGAAACCTTATTTCAGAACCGATGCTCCCGCTTACCGATGGAGAAGCTTTCCTGTCCTATAAGGTCAGGGGGAGGTCGAATCGCTGATGCACCTCGATTTGCCAACGCTGGCTGTAGTGACGGTGTTTATCATCTCGCTGCTCGGCATGTTGCTGACGGCAGTGGGCTGGCAGAACCGCACTGCACCGGCGCTGCTGTGGTGGGGCTGCGCCTTTCTCATCGGCGCCGCCGGCTTCGGCGCACTGACGGGGCGGTCATGGCTGCCGCGCATCGTATCCTATGATATCGCCAATGCCCTGCTGTTGCTGTGTTTCGGCGTGTTGTGGTCCGGGGTGCGGGTGTTCGAAGGCCGCGCCGTCAAGACCGGCTGGCTGGTCTCGCTTCCCGTGCTCTGGCTGCTGGCCTGTCGGGTGCCAGCCTTCGGCGAGAATACCGATCTGCGCGTGATCGCGCTGTCGCTGATCACGACCGTCCTGATGCTGCTTTCGGCTCGGGAAATCTGGCTGGGTGGGCGTCGCGAAGTCCTGACTTCGCGCGGCCTGGTCGTTTCGGTGTTCCTTGTCTACGCGACCAGCATGCTGCTCCGCGTGCCGATGGCGATTGTTGCCCCCTTCGGTCCGGACGGGGATGTCACGGCATCGCCTATTTTCAGCTATGTGCAGTTCGCAGCGCTGCTGTTCATCGTCACGGTGGCATTTCTCCTTCTGAACATGACCAAGGAGCGCAGCGAGCTTGGACACAAGACCGCATCGCTTATCGATCCGTTGACGGGTATCGCGAACCGCCGGGCCTTCCTCGCGACCGCGTCCCAGGACTGGCAGAAAGCGTCGGTCGCGGATCAGTCCCTGGCGCTTCTCCTGTTCGATCTGGATCGCTTCAAGAACATCAACGATCGCTTCGGCCACGCACAGGGGGACAGGGTGCTGTACCTCTTCGCTCAGGAAACGAGGAGGGTGTTCGGCATGGATGTCCTGTTCGGCCGGCTCGGCGGTGAAGAATTCGCCGCCCTGATCACGGGACGCAGCGCCGAGGAAGTGCTCGCAGTGGCCCAGAATGTCCGCGTCAATTTCGAGCGGAAGGCGTCGTCTTTCGGCGACGCACTGCTGCGCCCGACCGTGAGCATCGGCGTGGCGATCGGCGATCCGTCGGACAAGCTCGAAGCCATGCTCGAAGTCGCCGATACTGCGCTGTATCGAGCCAAGGCCGCGGGGCGCAACAGGGTAGAGTTTCTGCCGACGCGGCAGCGGCCCGTCATGGATCTCGGCGAAGGGCCGCCGATCGCCGCTACCGATGCGACGATCGGGAGTCCCATTGCGCCGCTGCCGAGCGGCGAACTCAAGAGCGTCGGCTGATGGTCCGTCCGCCTCAGCTTCCGATCTTGCCGCCGTTGCGCCGTGTGATGGCGATGATGGAAGGTCGCGGCGGCATGTCGTCGTTGAAGTCGGGCCATCGCGTCGAAGGCTTTTCGAAGGTCGCCAGTTCCTTCGCGCCGGATTCGGTTTCTCCGGGATGCTGGATCGCGACGAACAGCGTTTCGTCGTCCGGGGTGAAGACAGGGCCGCAGACTTCCGCGCCCATCGGCGCGCGGAAGAACAGCCGCGAGGCGCCTCTGCCTTCGCCTTCGGTCTCCAGCGCCCAGACTCCGTCCGTTCGTCCGGTCGTCGGCCCGGAGTTTCCGTCCGTCGCAACCCAGAGCCGGCCTTCGCCGTCGATGGCGCCATTGTCCGGCATGCCGAACCAGCCGTTCGCGGTCGTCGTCCCGTGGAAAGTCGCCTGGACTTTTTCCTGCGACGGATCTCCGCATTTCACGAGAATGTCCCAGGAGAACCGGTCGGCCGCATGATCGCCGTCCGGCGCGGTCATCTCGATGATATGCCCGAATGCGTTGGCGGCGCGAGGATTGGCCCTGTCCACCTGGGCAGGGGTGCGGCGGGTGTTGTTGGTCAGCATGACATAGATCTTGCTGTGCAGCGGGCTCGCCTCGACGTCCTCCGGACGATCCATCTTGGTGGCGCCGAGCAGATCGGCGGCGCGCCGGGTCTCGATCAGCACGTCGGCCTGACTCGCGAAGCCATTCGCCGCCGACAGCGGCCCCTGACCGTGGACCAGCGGCAGCCAGTCGAGCGAACCATCCTCATTGTAGCGAGCCACCGAAAGAACGCCGTCGTCAAGAATGTCGCGGTTGGCAGCGGGATTGCCCGTGTCGACCTTGGCCGAGGTGACGAAGCGATAGACATAGTCGAACCGCTCGTCGTCTCCGCTGTAGACCACGTAGCGTCCATCCTTGTTGATGACGCCGGACGCACCTTCATGCTTGAAGCGGCCGAGTGCCGTGCGTTTCTTCGGGGTGGAGGTCGGATCGAACGGGTCGATCTCGACCACCCAGCCGAAGCGGTTGGCCTCGTTGGGCTCCTTGGCGATGTCGAAGCGGTCGTGGAACCTGCCCCAGGCATAGGCATTCCCCGGCACGCCGATGCGTTTGAAGTTCCGCGCCTCCGGATGGTCGTCGGCAAGCTTGCCCCAGAAATAATAGTGGATGTTTTCTTCGCAGCTCAGCCACGTTCCCCATGGCGTTACGCCGCCGGCGCAATTGTTGAGCATGCCGTGCACGCGGCGGCCGGAGGGGTCGGCGGCGGTCTGCATTCGGGGGTGTCCGGCGGCGGGGCCGGTGATCTCCATGGGCGTATCGGCATCGATGCGCCTTGCATATTTCGAGGCGGGAACGACCCGCCAGCGGCCGTTGTCCTTCTTCACTTCGAGCACGGCGCCGCCATGGGCGGCCATCTCGATGGCCACGAGATCCGGCGTCATTTTGCGGAACGCCTCGTCCTTGGCGTCCTGCAAGCCGATGCCGGGGAACATCAGTTCTTCGTTGGTATATTCATGATTGACCACGAGCAGGCCATGCCGGCCGGGCTGGGCGGCACCGGGCATCGGCAGGTATCCCAGAAAGTCGTTGTTGTAGCCGAACTGGAGTTTCTGGGCGGCGGCGGTCTGGCGCAGCGGGTCGAAGGCCGGCGCGTCCGGCAACACCGGATCGCCCCAGCGGATCAGGATGTCGGCGTCATAGCCCTCCGGAACATGATGCGTGGGGTCGACCCCGGCGGTGACCTCCCTGAAGGAAACTGAAGGGCCAGCGGCCAGCGCCGGGGCGGCGGGGAACACGCCTGCGAGAGGAGCCGCGGCAGCGGCCCCGGCCACTCCGGCAAGCCCCTTGAGAATGTCGCGCCGCCGCAGGCGACTCTCGACGATATCGCCCATGCTCCTGTTCGCGCTCTGGTTGCGCCCGATGTCCTCGGAACGCTCTGAAAGCTGGGAACGGCTATGAATCTCGCTCATGACGCGCGCCTGCTGTTTCTGGCATTGTCTGGAACGATTATCGACTACCGGTGACGGGGCGGTGACAGGGCTGCCGGTGGTAGGCAGAAGGATGCTGAAAGGGCGAACCGGCCCCTCCAGCTTGGAAATTGTCTCCCGGCCATGGAAAGCTCGCGCGGTTGTGGCTATTTTGGAGAGAGACCAGACCAGAACCGCGCGGGCTGCGGCTTCGTACCGGCCGCTGGAATTCGGAGGAAAGCGCATGGCTCTTTTCAACCGTTCCGTTGAAAGCACGGAATTTCCATTTCGGTTGTCCGACGCGGAATGGCGCGCCCGTTTGACCCCGGAGCAATATCGCGTGCTGCGCGGCCACGGCACCGAGCCGGCCGGCTCCTGTGCGCTGAATTACGAGAAGCGGGCAGGCACCTTCGTCTGCGCCGGCTGTGGCCAGCCGCTTTTCGAGACCGAAACCAAGTTCGAAAGCGGCACCGGCTGGCCGAGTTTCAACACACCCGTCGAGGGGGCGGTTGGAACCAGCGAGGACAGCAGCTACGGCATGCGGCGGATCGAGGTG
>Ga0180218_1001244_pt1 | contig 16124 bp, 12 predicted proteins | sample eDN3rd37CKraftBY_FD_151334 | JGI IMG/M metagenome (GOLD analysis project Ga0180218, IMG submission 151334) | Enriched backyard soil microbial communities from Emeryville, California, USA - eDNA 3rd pass 37_C Kraft BY (version 2) (version 2) | ecosystem: Environmental > Terrestrial > Soil >...
TCATTGAAAGTGCGCCGACCGCCGGCAGCGTGAAGCCTCTCATCGAGGCGGCGCCCTTAGCGGGCGGCAGTGCATCCAACCCCGGCATCGCACAGACATCCGAGCCCGCTGAGCCGGTCGTCATCGTGGGCGGTGGTCCCGCGGGCATTCGCGTCGCTCAGGAGCTTTCACGCCGGGGCATCGATTGCATCATCTTCAATGCGGAGCGTTGGCAGCCGTACAACCGCGTGAAGCTGACGCCGCTCCTCAGCGGCGATGCTCAGCTTGGCCAGATCATGCAGCGGCTGGAGTTCCCCGGCCCCGGCGTCGTACAGCTCTACTCCGAACAGAGTGTGGTTGATATCGATCGCGCTCTGCGCACCATCACCACGCGTGTCGGCAGGACCATTGCCTATCGCAAGCTCGTGCTGGCCGTTGGATCACGCGCTCATGTGCCGCCGATCCCGAACCGCGAACTTTCCGGCGTCTTCACGTTCCGGAACATCGATGACGTCGAACGGCTCATCGCGCGCTCCTTTCGTTCGCGCCGCACCGTCGTCATCGGCGGCGGCCTCCTCGGTCTCGAGGCTGCTCGCGGCATGGCACGCCGCGGCACCGAAACATGGGTCGTCGAGCACAGCCCGCACCTGATGCCGCGACAGCTCGATCGGGCGGCCGGCGAACTCCTGGCCAGCCAGCTCGAGCAAAACGGTCTCGTCGTAAGGACCGGCACAAGCGTTGCGCGAATCGTCGGCACGGATCGTGTCGAGGCGATCGAGCTCGGCGATGGCACGCGCATTGCCTGCGACACGGTCATCATCTGCACCGGCGTTCGCGCCAACATGGAGCTCGCGCGGGATGTCGGTCTGGCCGTCGGCCGCGGCATCCGTGTCTCGGAGCATTTGCGGACCAGCGATCCGGACATCTACGCCATCGGCGAATGCGCTGAGTTCGACGGCGTCGTTGCCGGACTCGTAGGCCCGGGCTTCGAGCAGGCTGTTGCCGCCGCGAGCGATATTGCCGGATCGCCCGTTCGCTATGCTGGCTCGGTGCCCTCGACCAAGCTCAAGGTCGTCGGCATCGACGTCTTCAGCATGGGCGACGTCGAGCAGCTCGACCAGCGTGCGGACGTCACCACGATCGTTTTTCAGGACGAAGCCAAAGGCATTTATCGGGCGCTCGTGGTGAACGGTGCGCGGCTCGTCGGCGCACTCGGCATCGGCGATTGGCCCGAGGTCGCGAATCTCCAGGAGGCGATCCGCTCCAAGTCCCTCATCCTGCCGTGGCATCGCTTGCGCTTCCGGAACAGCGGGCGCCTCTGGCCGGAGCAGGAGCAGGCGAGCGTCCATACCTGGCCGCGGCACGCGACCGTGTGCAACTGCACCGGCGTGACGCGCGGTCAGATCGGCGACGCCATCGCGCTCGGTGCCGCGACCTTCGAGGATGTCCAGCGCGACACCGGCGCCTCCACCGTCTGCGGCAGCTGCCAGATCCACATCTCAGCGCTTCTCGGCGGCCCGCCGGCGCGCAAGCCTCTGCGCTGGTGGCGACCCGCCGCGGCGGCATCCGGCGCAGCCGCTCTGGGCGCCGCCATAACGCTGGCGCTTCCCGTGTGGCCGCTCGCGAAATCCATCGCCGGCGTAGGCATTGCGGAGAAGCTCTGGCTCGACGGCACGTGGAAGCAGACGAGCGGATACACGCTGCTCGCGCTTTCCGTGATGGCCTCGCTCCTTTCGTTGCGCAAACGATGGCTGCCTGCAGCTCTCCTGCGATGGCTCGGCGAGTTCGCCGCGTGGCGCCTCGTGCACATCCTCATCGGCGTCTCGGCGCTGCTCGTCCTCTTCGCGCACACAGGCTTCCGCCTCGGCCACAATCTCAATTTCTGGCTGATGAGCTGTTTCCTCACGGCCAGCGTCAGCGGCGCGACGATCGGGCTCTCGAGTGCGCTTGAGCACCGCATCTCGAAATCACCGGAAAAAGCCGCGCGGCTCAGATCGATCTCGCTCTGGCTGCACGTCCTCGCGCTGTGGCCTCTGCCGCTGCTTCTCGGTCTCCACATCCTCAGCGTCTACTACTATTGAGCGCGCGCATGACGAGCAATGGTCCGCTCTGGCTGATCTGGCTGCTCGCCACGAGCGCGGCCGCGGCCGTCATGATCGCTGGCCTGCTCTACGGCGGCGCGGCGCGTCCAAGCCTCGTCATCGGACGCATGACCGATGGCCATCACCAGATCGAGCTTGCCTGCACGGCGTGCCACACGACCGCGTTCGGCGGCAAAGAGTCGATCCAAAAGGCGTGCGTCGGCTGCCACGGCGCAGAGCTGGCCACTGCAAAGGACACGCACCCGGCCAAGAAGTTCGCCGATCCGCGAAACGCTGACCGTTTGGAGAAACTCGAAGCCACTCAGTGCGTCACGTGCCACACCGAGCATCGCGGCGAGATCACGACCGCCATGGGCCTGACGCTGCCGCCGGACTTCTGCGCGCTGTGCCATCAGGACATTGGCAAGGATCGGCCGAGTCACGAAGGCCTCGCCTTCGCGACCTGCACCTCAGCCGGCTGTCACAACTACCACGACAACCGCGCGCTCTATGAGGATTTCCTGGAACGGCACGCGAAGGATCCGGAGACGGCCTCGAAGCCCATCGTCAAGCTGCGCGCATCACCGCCAGAGAAATCAACCGATGCGAAACCGATCGTTGAGCTTGCAGCCGCGGACGCGCCTGCCGGCAAGAGCGGCGATGCGGCCGTGGCGGCCGACTGGCTGGCAAGTGCGCACGCCAAGGGCGGCGTCAACTGCTCGGGCTGTCATGCGCCGGGCGTGAAATCCAAGGAAGAGTACGCGACGCGCTGGATCGACAAACCCGATCACACGGTCTGCGCCACCTGTCACAAGGACGAGACGGCGACCTTCAGCGCAGGCCGTCACGGCATGCGGCTGGCGCCGGGCCTGATGAGCGCAGTTGACGGACCGCTCGGCCTCACGCGCAAGCAACCGCTCACGCCCATGAGGCCGGAGTTGGCGCGCCTGCCCATGTCGGCCAAGGCGCACGGCACCGACTTGACCTGCACGACGTGCCACGGTGCGCACGCGTTCGATACCGCACGCGCGGAAGTCGAGGCGTGCCTCGGCTGTCACGACGACAAGCATTCGCGCGCCTATGTCGGCTCGCCGCACGAGACACTGGCGAAGGCGGAACGCGACGGCGCGGGCGTAAAGGGCACGGGCGTCACGTGCGCGACCTGCCATATGCCACGCACGACGCGCGAGGATCCCGATACCGGCGAGGAACACCTCCTCGTCGTTCACAACCAGAACGACAACCTCAGACCGAACGAGAAGATGCTCCGCTCGGTCTGCATGAACTGTCACGGGCTCGGCTTCGCCATCGATGCACTGGCGGACACCGACCTCGTGTCGCGGAATTTCGCCGGGCGCCCCTCCGCCCGCGTCGAAAGCATCGAATGGGTCATGCGTCGCCTGAAGGAACGCGAGGGGAAATCCGCCGGCTCGGCAGGCAGCAAATGACCAGTCATCCCAGAGGCAAGAGGAGAGACGAGACATGAAGATTTCAAGGCGTTGGGCGCTTGCGTGCCTGAGCGGTTGTGCCGTGGTCGCCCTGGGCGCGAGCGCCATGGCGAAGGGCATCGCGTACAAGGATGTCGCGGACATGCTCCACGCCGTCATGGAGTCGGACCGCACGGTCTACACGCGCAAGGTCGTCAATCGATTGACGCTCAAGGACAAGGTCATCAAGGCGAGCGAATACCACGAGGACGAGAAGGCATTGCCGCTGCCCGCGCAGATGTTCCGCTTCGGCGCGGAAATGGTTGCCGAGAAGACCGACAAGTTCCGCTACTCGCTACTGTCGCTCTGGCCCGTCAACAAGCAGAACGCGCCACGTACCGACGTCGAGAAGGCCGGCCTCGAGTTCGTCGCCGCCAATCCGGGCAAGAACTACTACGGCGAGGAAACGCTCGGCGGAAAGAAGTACTTCACAGCCGTTTACGCGGACGTCGCCATCGCACCGGCATGCGTCGGCTGCCACAACGAGCACAAGGACAGCCCGCGCCGCGATTTCAAGTTGAAGGACGTCATGGGCGGCGTGGTCATCCGCTTGCCGATGACCGACTGAAGTCCTGACCACCCATCCCGCAAATCATTCAAGCAACTTCACTCGATCCACAGGTGCGCAACATGACCCCTGATCAAGTCAAGCTCGTGCAGGAGAGCTTCAAGAAAGTACTCCCGATCGCGCCGCAGGCGGCCGATCTCTTCTACGGCCGGCTCTTCGAGATCGCGCCGCAGGTGCGGCCGCTCTTTCCGACCGACCTCACCGAGCAGAAGAAGAAGCTGATGCAGATGATCGCGACGGCGGTCAACAATCTGCATCAGGTCGAGACCATCGTTCCCGCCGTGCAGGATCTCGGCCGGCGGCACGTCAACTACGGCGTGACGGCCGATCACTATAAACCTGTCGGCGAGGCCTTGATCTGGACGCTCGAAAAGGGCCTCGGCGACGCATTCACACCCGACGTGAAGGCGGCGTGGGTCACAACATACACCACGCTGCAGAGCGTCATGACGGCGGCTGCAGCGGAAGCGAAACCTATGATGAAGGCCTCCGTCGCGGCGGCGGCAATTGCACCGGCCAAGAAAGGATTCTTCGCGCGGCTGTTCGGCTGAGCCGGGCGCGATCCTGCCGGCCTTCGCGTATCCGATCCAGCGGCAGATCCATGCGGAACTGCCGCCGGCTACCTCGTCGGCCCGTTACCGGGCGCGCCTTCAGTATCGCTCGGGAACGTAGAGCTCCTTGGAGATCGGCTTACGTGTGTAGTCCGGCCGGTGAATGCGGTTCGGCAGAACGACCGGCGACCGCTTGATCTCGTCGTACGGCACCTGCGTCAGCAAGTGGGCAATGCAGTTGAGGCGCGCCCGCTTCTTGTCGACGGCCTCGACGATCCACCATGGCGCCTCGGGAATATGGGTGCGCTCCAGCATGTCCTCTTTGGCCTTGGTGTAATCCTCCCAGCGCTGGCGCGACTCGAGATCCATGGGCGAAAGCTTCCACTGCTTGATCGGATCAATGTTGCGCATGTGGAACCGCACATGCTGCTCCTCGTCCGTGATCGAGAACCAGAACTTCACGAGGATAATGCCGGAGCGCACGAGCATCCGCTCGAACTCGGGCACGGAGCGGAAGAATTCCTCGACGTCGGCTTCCGAGCAAAAGCCCATGACCCGTTCGACTCCCGCGCGGTTGTACCATGAGCGATCGAACAGCACGATTTCGCCGCCCGCCGGCAGATGGGATACGTAACGCTGGAAATACCACTGTGTGCGTTCGCGCTCGTTCGGAGCGGGGAGCGCCGCCACGCGGCAGACACGCGGGTTGAGGCGCTGCGTTATGCGCTTGATCGCGCCTCCCTTGCCGGCGGCGTCGCGCCCCTCGAATAGGACCACGACCTTGAGCTTCTTTTCGGCAACCCAGTCCTGCAGTTTCACCAGTTCCGCTTGCAGGCGGAAGAGCTCCCGGAAGTAGATTCTTCGATCGAGCTGCCCAGACTCCGCGGCCTCGCCAGCGTCGGACAGCAGTTTGTCGAGACGGTCGTCGTCCAGCTCCATTTCCAGCTCTTCGTCGAAGCTGTCGACCGCCTCGGCTCGGATCTTCCGCCCGAAATTCCCGTCTCCGGATTGCCCGCTGCTCATCCTGCCTCGCTCCATGATGATAGGCTGCGCTCACTCTCGAAAATGTCGGGAGCTTTGCTACAGTTTCATGACGTGACAGGGCGCGCGACCAGACCGTCACGCACCAACCGCGGCAAGGCGCGTCTGAGGACTGCCGCAACTGCTTGAAAAGATTGCGTTACGACGATCGCGGAACGAACCGGTGCTCTTCCAGATTTCGCGCATGCCAGAAGCGTGCACCGCGGTCTCGACAAGCGTCGCCAGCTCTGGTTTCCACTAAAGCAACAGACTTGAAATTCACCTCAGTTCGCGGCTAGGCGGGGAGTGAATTTCAAGTCCAAAGCTGCTTTAGAACACTATGATTCTAAAGCGTCTTTGGACCTTAAATGCGACTTTCGAGACCAGCCCACGCCTGGGTCGCATTTAAGGTCCGACGCTTTAGCCACCGATGGTGGAGGTTTCCGGCATGTCCGATCATCCGCGTCTCAGTCTGCGCGTTCCCGAACCCGAGTTCAGGCCCGGCACGAAACCCGACTTCAGCGGCGTCAACATTCCGCGCGCCGGCAGCGTGCGCCGCCCGCCCGTGGACACCGCGCCCGAGGAGATCCGCGACCTCGCCTACTCGATTATCCGCGTACTCAACCGGGACGGCGAAGCCGTCGGACCGTGGGCGGACTCGCTTTCGGGCGACGCGCTGCAGGTCGGCCTCAAGACGATGATGAAAGTGCGCGCCTACGACACGCGCATGCAGATGGCGCAGCGCCAGGGCAAGACATCGTTCTACATGCAGTGCACCGGCGAGGAGGCGATCGCCTGCGCGTTCCAGACGGCGCTCGAGCCCGGCGACATGAACTTCCCGACCTACCGACAGCAGGGACTACTGATCGCGTCCGGCTATCCGCTCGTCGACATGATGTGCCAGATCTACTCGAACAGCCGCGATCCCATGAAGGGGCGCCAGCTCCCGGTCATGTACAGCTCCAAGGCGCACGGCTTCTTCTCCATCTCGGGCAACCTCGGCACGCAGTACCCGCAGGCCGTCGGCTGGGCGATGGCGTCGGCGATCAAAGGTGACACGCGCGTCGCCGCCGGATGGATCGGCGATGGCTCGACGGCCGAGTCCGATTTCCATTCCGCACTCGTCTTCGCCTCGACGTACAAGGCGCCGGTCATCCTCAATATCGTCAACAACCAGTGGGCGATCTCGACATTCCAGGGCATCGCGCGGGGCGGCTCCGGCACCTTCGCGGCGCGCGGCCACGGCTTCGGCATCCCGGCGCTGCGCGTCGACGGCAATGATTACCTCGCCGTCTACGCTGTCGCGAAGTGGGCGATCGAACGGGCGCGCAGCAATCTCGGCCCGACGCTCGTCGAGTACGTGACCTACCGCGCCGCCGCGCACTCGACATCCGACGATCCCTCGGCCTATCGGCCGAAGGAGGAGTCCGAAGCCTGGCCCCTCGGCGATCCGATCGAGCGGCTGAAGAACCATCTCATCGTGAGAAAGCTCTGGTCGGAAGAGCGACACACGCAGGCCCTCGCCGAGGTTGAGGCAGAGGTTATCGCCGCGCAGAAGGAGGCCGAGAGCTACGGCACGCTGCACAGCGGACCGAAGGCATCCGGGCGCGACATGTTCGTCGATGTGTTCAAGGACATGCCGCCGCACCTGCGTCGCCAGCGCCAGGAGGCGGGGTACTGAGAAAGGTTTCGCGCCATGCCGACCATGACCATGATCGAAGCGATCCGCGACGCGCATGATGTGATGATGGCACGCGACGACAACGTCGTCGTGTTCGGTGAGGACGTCGGCTACTTCGGCGGCGTCTTCCGCTGCACGCGCGGACTTCAGCAGAAATACGGCCGCAACCGCTGCTTCGATACGCCGATCAACGAGAGCGGCATCGTCGGCACGGCCATCGGCATGGCCGCCTATGGTCTCAGGCCATGCGTCGAGATCCAGTTCGCCGACTACATGTATCCGGCGTACGATCAGCTCGTCTCCGAGGCCGCACGGATTCGTCACCGCTCGGCGAATGACTTCTCGGCGCCGATCACGGTTCGGATGCCGACCGGCGGCGGCATCTTCGGCGCGCAGACGCACTCGCAGAGTCCCGAGGCGTTGTTCACCCATGTCAGCGGCTTGAAGACGGTCGTGCCGTCCAATCCATATGACGCCAAAGGCCTGCTCATCGCCGCCATCGAGACCGACGATCCGGTGATCTTCCTCGAGCCGAAGCGGCTCTATAACGGCCCGTTCGACGGCCATCACGAGCGGCCGGTCGTACCGTGGGCGAAGCATCCGCTGAGCGAGGTGCCTGAGGGGTACTACACCGTGCCGCTCGGCTCAGCCTCTGTGCGACGGCCGGGCGCGGCGCTCACGGTGCTCGCCTACGGCACCATGGTCTACGTTGCCGAGGCGGCGGCCGCGGAGACCGGCATCGACGCCGAGATCATCGACTTGCGCACGCTGCTGCCGCTCGACACCGACACGATCGTCGCTTCCGTCGAGAAGACGCGGCGCTGCGTGATCGTGCACGAGGCGACACGCACGAGCGGCTTCGGCGCCGAGCTGTCCGCGACAGTGCAGGAGCTGTGCTTCTACCATCTCGAGGCACCGATCATCCGCGTCACCGGCTGGGATACGCCCTACCCGCACGCACAGGAGTGGGCTTACTTTCCTGGCCCGCAGCGTGTCGGCGAGGCATTCAAGCGCGTGATGGAGGCCTGACATGCCCGAGCGCGTCATCACGCTGCCCGATGTTGGCGAAGGCGTCGCCGAAGCCGAGGTCGTCGAAGTGCCCGTCAAGGTGGGCGATCCGGTGCGCGAGGGCGACGTGCTCGCCGCCGTCATGACGGACAAGGCAACCGTCGAAATCCCGTCGCCGGCCGAAGGCCGCGTTGCCTGGATCGGAGCAGAGCTCGGCCAGAAAGTCGCTGTCGGCTCCGTGATCGTGAAGCTCGATGTGGCCGATAGCACGGCGCCAGCGCGGAAGGAGCAAGTCACCGTCGCGTTGAAACCGACGCCAGCGCCGCGAACCGCCCCCGATGCCACGGAGACCGAGGCGGCCGATGCGCCCCGCGCACCGCAACCCGCACCCGAAGCTGCACGGCCGCGCGAGCATGTGCGCAGTGCAGCGCCATCTTCGCCGCCGGCTAAGCCCGCAGAGCGACCGCTCGCCGCGCCGGTGGTGCGGGCGTTTGCCCGTGATGCCGGCGTTGATCTGCGCTTCGTCAAGGGCAGCGGCCCCGCCGGACGCATCCTGCACGAGGATGTCGAAGCCTATCTCGCAACGGCATCGCGCGGCCCGCTACCTGCCTACGGCCTCGTCCGCAACACGGCAGTCGAGGAGATCAAGATCATCGGGCTGCGCCGTCGCATTGCCGAGCGCATGCAGGACGCCATGCGCCGCATCCCGCACTTCTCCTATATCGAGGAAGTGGATGTCACCGATCTGGAATCGCTGCGCGCCGACGTCAACGAGACGCGACGGAGGGACCGTCCGCGGCTGACCGTGCTGCCGTTCCTGATGCGTGCCATGGTGACGGCGCTGCGCGATCATCCCGAAATCAATGCCCGCTATGACGACGCCAATGACACGCTCCACCGCTACGGCGGCGTGCACATCGGCATTGCCGTGCAGACGCCGAACGGCCTCATGGTGCCGGTGGTGCAGCATGTCGAAGCATTGACGATCTGGGATTGTGCGAGCGAGGTCGCGCGCCTGAGCGAGGCGGCGCGGTCCGGAACAGCCAAGCGCGAGGAGCTGACCGGTTCGACGATTACAATCACGAGCCTCGGTGCGCTTGGCGGGATCGCTTCGACGCCCGTCATCAACGCACCCGAGGTGGCGATCATCGGCGTCAACAAGATCGCGCTGCGCCCCGTCTGGCGCGGGGCTGCCTTCGAGCCGCGCAAGATCATGAATCTCTCATCGTCATTCGATCATCGCATCGTCGATGGCTGGAATGCCGCACAGTTCATCCAGAAGCTGCGCTCGCTGCTCGAGGCGCCGGCGAAGATCTTCATGGAGGCCTGAATGGACCCGATTTCCTGCGCCGTCCTGGTGCTCGGCGGCGGTCCGGGCGGCTATGTCTGCGCCATTCGTGCCGCGCAGCTCGGTCTCGACACGGTTCTCGTGGAATCGGGGCCGCTCGGGGGCACGTGCCTCAATGTGGGCTGCATCCCCTCGAAGGCGCTCATCCATGCTGCCGATGCTTTTCATACGGCCAGGCGCTTTGCCGGCGGCTCGCCCCTCGGCATCCGCGTCGCCGAGCCGGAATTCGAACTCAAGACGATGATGGCGTGGAAGGACGGGATCGTCTCGCGCCTGCGCGGCGGCGTCTACGGCCTCCTGCGTCGCGCCAACATCAAGGTCGTCAGCGGCATCGGCATTCTGCGCGACGGCAAGACCTGCGTCGTCGAAACCGACATGGGCCGTCAGGAAATCACGGCGGAGCATGTCGTCATTGCCACCGGCTCCGAAAGCATACCCTTGCCGGGTTTGCCCTTCGGGGGCGCCGTCGTGTCGTCGACCGAAGCACTCGCGTTCGAGGATATGCCAAAGCGGCTCGTTGTCGTCGGCGGTGGCTACATCGGGTTGGAGCTCGGCACGGCCTATCGCAAGCTCGGCGTGGGGGTGACGGTCGTCGAGGCGGCGGAGCGCATCCTCCCTCAGTACGACGCCGAGCTGACGCGGCGCGTGATGGCCAGACTCGGCAAACTCGGCGTCGACGTTCTGCTGAACGCGAAGGCCGTCGGCCTTGATCGCTCGGGACCGGCGCTCAGGATCGAGCGCGGCGATGGCCGCGAGCAGCGGCTGCCGGCAGACAAGATCCTCGTTACCATCGGCCGCCGGCCACGCATCGCCGGCTTCGGCCTCGAAGAGCTGGATCTCCGCATGAGCGGGAACGCCATCGAGATCGACGATCAGTGCCGCACGTCGATGCGCAATGTGTGGGCGGTCGGCGACGTCACCGGCGAGCCGATGCTGGAGCATCGCGCGGTTGCGCAGGGCGAGATGGTCGCCGAGATCATCGCCGGCGAGAAGCGGTCCTTCGACAAGGTTGCGATTCCGGCGGTCTGCTTCACGGATCCGGAGATTGTCACGGCAGGCCTCTCGCCCGAGGCAGCTCGCGCCGCCGGCCATGCGGTCAAGACCGCAAGCTTCCCATTTACCGCCAACGGCCGCGCCATGACGCTCGAAGCCGAGGACGGTTTCGTACGCATCGTGGCGCGCGCGGACAACCATGTCGTGCTCGGCTTGCAGGCGGTCGGACAAAGCGTCTCGGAGCTATCGGCGGGCTTCGCGTTGGCGCTGGAGATGGGCACGCGCCTGGAGGATATCGCCGCCACGGTTCACGTGCATCCGACGCTCGGCGAGTGCATCCGCGAGGCGGCGCTCGTCGCGCTCGGCCACGGCCTGCATGCTTGACCGACGTTGTCCGGGAGGCCAACAAACCCTTGCACCAGGTTTGAGAGCGCGAAGGCGTGTAGCCGCTTGGGCTGCGGGCTATTGATAAGAGGGCCAGATGAGCAGTCCACTCGAAGCATCCCGGTTGGTAATCCGCCCGTTCTCGGAGCAGGACTTGCCGGCAATCCGATCGCTGTTCATCCGCGTCAATCGCGCTTTGGCTCCGCCGGAGCTGCGCGATGCATTCGAACACTACATCAAGCTCTCGCTGCGCGATGAGATCGACGTCCTAGCCGAAGCCTATGACGCCGCGCGAGGGCATGGCTTCTGGGTTGCGAGCGGCCCGGAAGGGATCGTCGGCATGGTCGGACTCCAGCGTGTGAATGCAGGTACCGCAGAGATTCGCCGCATGTACATCGACCCGGCTTTCCGGAGACAAGGGCTCGGTCGCGCGCTCCTGAGACATGCAGAGCAATGCGCGAAGCAGCTTGGATATGACGCTCTTGTGTTGAGCACCGCCGAGATACAAACGGCTGCTATCGAGCTCTACAAGGCCGAAGGCTTCACGCAGACGTCAGTCGAGGTCGCCGATGCGCAGAACGTGCGCACCATTGGTGGCGGCGTGAGGCGATTCCACTTCGAGAAGAAGCTCTAACCTACCTGCGGACCTGTAGGACCCTGACTGCTGAAGCCATTGGCGCCGCGAAGCTCCTGAACTAAGCTGCCAAGCTAGGATCGCAGGCTCGAATGCTGAGGAGAGCTCGATGAAAGTCTTCTCGCGCGCCCTTCTGATTTGTTTCCTGACGCTGGTCTCCAGCGCCGTTCGAGCAGAATTGAGCGTCGGATCTCCCGCGCCAACCATCTCCATCCCCGCCGCGCTCGGAGGTAAGGACATCGTATTCGATTTGGCGACATCCCTGACCAAGGGGCCGGTCGTCGTCTACTTCTATCCGAAGAGCTTCACGTCGGTCTGCACGGAGGAAGCGCGTCTTTTTGCGGAGGCCATGGCGGAATTCGAAGCGCTCGGCGCCTCGGTGATCGGCATCTCGACGGATACCCTGGAGACCCAGCGCGAGTTCTCGCGACTGGAATGTCGCGACAAGTTTCCTGTCGGGGCCGATCCTGACGGGAGCGTCGTGCGCGCCTACGGCGCGGCGCGGGGAACAGCTTCTCGCGTCATGGCCAGCCGCACGTCATACGTGATTACGCCGAACAGTAAGATCCACGCTGTCCTGACGTCCTCGGAAGCGGAAAGCCACATCCAGTTCGCGCTGAAGTCCATCCGCGCTTGGAGGGGCAAGAACTGAGAAGGTGATTTCATTGGAGCGACGTGACGGCGATCCTGCCGTTCGCTTCCCATTCATCGCGTGCGTTGCTCGACGAGTATGCGTTCGCGCTGATCTGAACCGGCGAACTGGCTATGATCTGAAAGTGCTGAGAAATCCCCCGGGTGACGTGTGGCGAATCTCCTCAAGATATTGACCGTGTTCGTACTCCTGGGTCCGCCGATTGGAGCGATCGCGTTCTTTGCCGGCATGGGCATCTATGGCGCGAGCCAGACGGGCGACCTCGCCAGCCTGCTGTGGGTCTTTTTGTTTGGCCTGATCTATGGCGTGCCCTTGAGCTATTTCATCGGCATGATCCCGGCCGCCATCGCCGGTCTCATCCTCGGCGCACTCGCGGTCTTTCACCGCACGCCAGGCACCCTGCTTTCGGTCGCAACCGGAATCATCGTTGGACTTGGGGTGGTCTATTCGGGCGGACGGCCAGCGATACCGGATTCCCTCGAGAGCGCGTCCGATTACGTGCCCGCCTTTCTGCTCATCGTGACATGCTTGGTGGCGACGGTCTTCTGCTGGGCCGTAGCCCGTCGCACGATCGCAAACCCCATCGGATCGTCAGCCCTCCCACTCACGCCTGACCAGCCCCACAAATAGAGGTCGCCGGGAGCCTGGCCGGCGTAGCCGCTGCTTTCGGATGCCCGAAAACGGACACGCCGCGTTCGCTCTCTCTAAGTCATGGAAATCATGGAGCGGGCGATCGGGATCGAACCGACGACATTCAGCTTGGGAAGCTGACGTTCTACCACTGAACTACGCCCGCATTTCAAAGGGTTAGAGGATGTCGCGGTGCGCGTCTGCCGAGCCCCGTGCAATCCCAATTCCCTCGGAACCCGCTCCAAATACCACCGCTTCGCCGCATCGTCACCACCTTCCGCATCAACGTCCTGCAACGGCGCGTCGGTGGCAGGGGCCGGAGGTGGCGCAGCCCGTGAACTTTTTGCGGTGCAGCGCGTTTCAACACCGGCACAGCACGCAACAATGGATTCCTGGCGGTGAATGACGAAATCGTGCGCCTGCGGCGCGCACTCGACAGCGCCATATATTCGCTCGAGCAGATCAAGCGTCGCGCGGACAGCGGCGCGACATCGCCGACGGCGGATTGGGATTGCCTCGTCATCGCGGAAGCGGCGGAGGCCGGCGCTCGAGCATCGGGCCAAATATAGCGGCACCGCGAGCGCCTGACCTCGTCTCGCGGACGACGCCTCCTCACCTGCACAGGTCTTCAGTCTTTACAATCAGTAAAGAGATATGGGCTAGCGTCGCACGACCGATTGCGTGCGAGGGAGCACCCCATGTCCTGGCGTTCATTGCTGCCGTCCGTCATCAAGGCGGGCCTCGTCCTCTCGATTGCTCTTTCCGGAATGAGCTTCAGCGCCCACGATGCGGAAGCGCGGCGCGGCGGCAAGTTCCGCTCGTCCAAAGAGCACGCCACCAAGGAGCACAGCGATCGCTCGTCCGATTATGACGGCGCGGCAAAGCGCAAGTCTGACGAGGAGCACGACGGGCAGGGTGCCGACAGCTCGGGCGGCACCTACGTGCCGGGCGTCCGCGTCCGCAGTCGCGAGGCCGCCCGCGGCGCCGAAACGGCGAGTGATGCCGAAGATCCGACGGCACCGAAGGCACTTCCGCGCCCCCGCGTCTTCACGGTGAAGCCCGTCGAGGATGTCGACGTACCGGGCTGCCCGACAGGCATGATCTGCACGGTCTGTCTTGCCGGCTGCGAGGGCGACATCGGGGCTATCGTCGACGCCCAGACCAAGACGCCGATCCCCAGACCGCGCCACTGAGCGAGAGCACGTCGCGAGTAAATCCCAGCCCTATTCGGCCGCAACCTTCGGCGTGTAGCCCAGCGCCACGTTGAGCTTCACGAGCAGATCGGCGGCTGCCTCGGCGATGTTGGTGCCCGGCCCGAACACGGCTTTGGCGCCAGCCTCGAAGAGCGCCGGATAGTCGGCCGGCGGGATCACACCGCCGACAACGATCATGATATCACCGCGGCCTTCGGCCTCGAGCGCGGCGCGAAGCTCCGGCACGAGCGTGAGGTGCCCAGCCGCCAGCGACGACACGCCGACGATGTGCACGTCGTTCTCGACGGCCTGGCGCGCAACTTCCTCCGGCGTCGAGAAGAGCGGGCCGATATCCACGTCGAAGCCCAGATCGGCAAACGCCGTCGCAATGACCTTCTGGCCGCGATCGTGCCCGTCCTGGCCGATCTTCGCGATCAGGATGCGCGGTCGGCGTCCGTCGTTGCGCTCGAAGTCCTCGACGAGCCCCTGCACTTTTCCAAGCGCACTCGCCATGGCACTCGCCTCCGATCGGTAGACGCCCGACACCGCGCGGATCTCGGCGCGATGGCGGCCGAACACGACTTCCAGCGCATCCGAGATCTCGCCGACCGTCGCTTTGGCACGCGCGGCCTTGACGGCAAGGTCGAGCAGATTGGCGCCACTCTTGGCTCCCTCGGTCAGCGCATTGAGTGCCGCCGAAACCTCTGCAGCATCGCGCTCGCCCTTGAGGCGCGCGAGCTTCGCGAGCTGCTGCTCGCGCACCTTCGCATTGTCGACCTTCAGAATGTCGATCTGCGCCTCGTTGGCGACGCGGAACTTGTTCACGCCGACGATCGTCTGGCGGCCGGAATCGATGCGCGCCTGCGTACGTGCGGCGGCTTCCTCGATGCGCATCTTCGGAATGCCGGCGGCGATCGCCTTGGCCATGCCGCCTAGTCGCTCGACCTCCTCGATGTGCTGCCACGCCTTCTCGGCCAGCTCGTAGGTCAGCCGCTCGACGTAGTAGCTGCCGCCCCAGAGGTCGGCGGTGCGGGTCGTGCCGCTCTCCTGCTGGAGCACGAGCTGTGTGTTGCGGGCAATGCGCGCCGAGAAGTCGGTCGGGAGCGCGATCGCCTCGTCGAGAGCGTTCGTGTGCAGAGACTGTGTGTGGCCCTGCGTCGCCGCCATGGCCTCGATGCAGGTGCGCGTAACGTTGTTGAAGACGTCCTGCGCGGTGAGGCTCCAGCCGGAGGTCTGGCAGTGCGTGCGCAGCGAGAGCGAGCGCTCGTCCTTGGGTGCGAACTCGGACTTGATGAGCCGCGCCCAAAGGAGGCGCGCGGCGCGCATCTTCGCGATCTCCATGAAGAAGTTCATGCCGATCGCCCAGAAGAACGAGAGGCGCGGCGCGAACTTGTCGATGCCGAGCCCTGCGGCAACACCGGCGCGCGCATACTCGACGCCATCGGCGAGCGTGTAGGCGAGTTCGAGGTCGGCCGTCGCGCCGGCCTCCTGCATGTGATAGCCGGAGATCGAGATTGAATTGAACTTCGGCATGTTCGCGCTGGTGTAGGCGAAGATGTCCGAGATGATCCGCATGGAGGGCGCCGGCGGATAGATGTACGTGTTGCGGACCATGAACTCCTTGAGAATGTCGTTCTGGATGGTCCCGGAAAGCTTGGCGAGCGGCACGCCCTGCTCCTCGCCCGCGACGATGAACAGTGCGAGCACCGGGAGCACCGCGCCGTTCATGGTCATCGACACGGACATCTGCGAGAGGTCGATCCCGCCGAACAGCGTTCGCATGTCGAGGATCGAATCGATAGCGACGCCGGCCATGCCGACGTCCCCCTTCACGCGCGGATGATCGCTGTCATAGCCGCGATGAGTGGCGAGATCGAACGCGACCGAGAGGCCCTTCTGCCCGGCCGCGATATTG
>Ga0180218_1001246_pt1 | contig 16123 bp, 12 predicted proteins | sample eDN3rd37CKraftBY_FD_151334 | JGI IMG/M metagenome (GOLD analysis project Ga0180218, IMG submission 151334) | Enriched backyard soil microbial communities from Emeryville, California, USA - eDNA 3rd pass 37_C Kraft BY (version 2) (version 2) | ecosystem: Environmental > Terrestrial > Soil >...
CAGCCCCTCGAAGTCCGTGGGGTTCGGCTTGGAGACAGGTGAAGTCGGGCCGCCGCGTCCTATATATGCAGATGTCGATGACATGATTCTCGACCGGCGGGCCTAGGCGATTGGCCCGCTCGTACGCTTTACTCAAGCTCGCAGGACGCTCCCATGATGATCCCCCCTCTCGCTGCCGATCGGCTCTACAACTCCCCGGTCGCCACCTACTGGCCGACGGTGATCGAGCAGACGGCGCGCGGCGAGCGGCCCTACGACCTGCCCTCGCGGATGCTGCAGGAGCGGATCATCTTCGTGATCGGCCCGATCGAGGACCACATGGCGTCGTCGGTGTGCATGCAGCTTCTCTTCCTGGAGGCCCAGAACCCCAAGAAGGAAATCGCCATGTACATCAACTCGCCGGGCGGCGTGGTGACCTCAGGCATGGCTATTTATGACACCATGCAGTTCATCAAGCCGCCGATCGCGACCTTGTGCATCGGGCAGGCGGCGTCCATGGGCTCGTTGCTGCTCTGCGCGGGCGAGAAGGGCATGCGCTATGCGCTCCCCAATGCCCGTATCATGGTGCACCAGCCTTCGGGCGGTTTCTCCGGCCAAGCGAGCGATATCGAGCGCCACGCCGAAGATATCATCAAGATGAAGCGGCGACTGAACGAAGTGTACGTCAAGCATACGGGCCAGACGTACGACATGGTTGAAAAGACACTCGACCGTGATTACTTTATGACCGCCGAACAAGCTCAGGAATTCGGTCTGATCGACCGCGTGCTCTCGCGCCGCGACGAGATCGAGACCAAGTCGGACGGAGAGAAGGGCGCCTGAGCGCCGAATCGCGGGCCGGCGCGCCGGTGAGACACCGTGCGACGACGCCCCGCACTCCTCAAATGCGACGCATTCCGTGGCCTACATCGCGGTTGGCGCACGGCTTGCAAGACTTCGGCAACACCAGTGCGGCACGATTGTCACATTGGTGTTGCAATTCCCGCAATCCCCTCAGCCTTAGCTGCGGGTCTCCGGGAATGCATGGTTGATCTGGCGGTCGGCCCATGATCAGCTCGACAAGCTGGTCGATGCGTCGCTAGGTTTGCCTCAAGGGCCGCGAACGCGGGATGGCCGGAACGGGCGCAGGAGAGCCAATGCCAAGCGAAAAGAACACCCTCTACTGCTCGTTCTGCGGCAAGAGCCAGCACGAGGTACGCAAGCTCATTGCGGGGCCGACTGTATTCATCTGCGATGAATGCGTCGAGCTGTGCATGGACATCATCCGCGAGGAGAACAAGAACACCCTCGTCAAGTCGCGCGATGGTGTGCCGAGCCCGCAGGAGATTTGCGCCGTCCTCGACAGCTATGTCATCGGTCAGGCCCACGCCAAGCGCGTGCTCTCCGTCGCGGTACATAATCATTACAAGCGCCTCAACCACGCGGCCAAGGGCAACGACGTCGAGCTCGCCAAGTCGAACATCCTGCTCGTCGGCCCGACCGGTTGCGGCAAGACGCTGCTCGCGCAGACGCTCGCGCGCATCCTCGATGTGCCCTTCACCATGGCCGATGCGACGACGCTCACCGAGGCGGGCTACGTCGGCGAGGACGTCGAGAACATCATCCTGAAGCTGCTCCAGGCCGCCGACTACAACGTCGAGCGCGCGCAGCGCGGCATCGTCTACATCGACGAGGTCGACAAGATCAGCCGCAAGTCGGACAACCCCTCGATCACGCGCGACGTGTCGGGTGAGGGCGTGCAGCAGGCCCTGCTCAAGATCATGGAAGGCACGGTCGCCTCCGTGCCGCCCCAGGGCGGCCGCAAGCATCCCCAGCAGGAGTTCCTGCAGGTCGACACGACGAACATCCTCTTCATCTGTGGCGGCGCCTTCGCCGGTCTCGAGAAGATCATCGCGCGCCGCGGTCGCGGCACGTCGATCGGCTTCGGCGCGACCGTCGTCGGCCCCGACGAGCGGCGCACGGGCGAGGTGCTGCGTGCGGTCGAGCCTGAGGATCTGCTGAAGTTCGGGCTCATCCCGGAGTTCATCGGCCGCCTGCCGGTCATCGCCACGCTCGAGGATCTCGATGAGAAGGCTTTGATACAGATCCTGTCGGAGCCCAAGAATGCGCTGGTCAAGCAGTACCAGCGCCTGTTCGAGATGGAGGACGTGCGTCTGACCATCACGCAGGACGCACTGCGGTCCATCGCCAAGAAGGCTATCGAGCGCAAGACCGGCGCACGCGGGCTGCGTTCGATCATGGAGGGGATCCTGCTCGACACGATGTTCGAGCTGCCGAACTTGAAGGGGGTAGAGGAAATCGTCATCGGCCCCGAGGTGATCGACGGTGGTGCCCGGCCGCTCCGTATCTACGCGGAACGCGCCGAGGAGAAGGGCACGAGCGCCTGACGTCGCTTGAAGAGGGGGCCGCCCGCAGGGTGGGTTGCATCAGCGCATAGCTGAGTGCGGCAGAGCTGCACGGCTCTTTAACCCTATCGTGGGGCTCACCATATGAGCCCATGCGATCGTACTATGCTGTGGGCGTCGCCCGTCGGGGCCGTAGAGACCTGTAAGCGTGATCGGCGAGAGTGCTCGAGGTTGCGCGTCGCGAGGTTGGCCAACGGAAAAGGCCCAGCAGCAGCGTTAACGGATTGCCGGGATGCCGGTCGCGGGTCCCGTGGCGAAGAGAAAAGGCGGTGACACCATGAGCGAAGAGAAAGTGGTTCGGGAAAAAGGGACGGGCAGGGAAATTTTCCCTGTGCTGCCGCTGCGCGACATTGTGGTGTTCCCCTACATGATCGTGCCGCTGTTCGTCGGCCGCGAGCGCTCGATCAACGCGCTCGAGGAAGTCATGCGCACCGACAAGCAGATCCTGCTCGTCGCGCAGAAGAATGCTGCCGACGACGATCCCACTCCGGGCGCCATCTACAAGATCGGAACGCTCGCATCCGTGCTTCAGCTTCTGAAGCTCCCCGACGGCACCGTGAAGGTGCTTGTCGAAGGAAGCGCGCGCGCGAAGATCGTCAAGTACACCGAGAATGCGAGCCACTTCGAGGCCGAGATCGAGCGTCTGCCGGAGACCTCCGGCAACAAGGACGAGCTCGAAGCGCTGGCGCGCTCGGCCATGTCCCAGTTCGAGAGCTATGTGAAGCTCAACAAGAAGATCAGCCCGGAGGTGCTCGGCACCATCAGCCTGATCGAGGACTACTCGAAGCTCGCGGACACGATCGCCTCGCATCTGGCGGTCAAGATCTCCGACAAGCAGGACGTTCTCGAGATCACCAAGGTCTCCGAGCGGCTCGAGCGCGTCTACACGCTCATGGAGAGCGAGATCTCGGTGCTGCAGGTCGAGAAAAAGATCCGCAGCCGCGTCAAGCGCCAGATGGAGAAGACGCAGCGCGAGTACTATCTCAACGAGCAGATGAAGGCGATCCAGAAGGAGCTCGGCGACACCGACGAGCGCGACGACATCGCCGAGTTCGAGGAGAAGATCGAGAACACCAAGCTGTCGAAAGAGGCCAAGGACAAGGCGCTGGCTGAGCTGAAGAAGCTCAAGCAGATGAGCCCGATGTCGGCCGAGGCGACGGTGGTGCGCAACTACCTCGACTGGCTGCTGTCGATCCCCTGGGGTGTGCGCGGCAAGGTCAAGAAGGACCTCGCCGAGGCGCAGGCCGTGCTCGACAAGGAGCACTTCGGCCTCGAGAAGGTCAAGGAGCGCATCCTCGAGTATCTGGCCGTGCAGGCGCGCACGAATAAGCTCAAGGGGCCGATCCTCTGCCTCGTCGGGCCTCCGGGCGTCGGCAAGACGTCGCTCGGCAAGTCGATCGCGAATGCGACCGGACGCGAGTTCGTGCGCATGAGCCTCGGCGGCGTGCGCGATGAAGCGGAGATCCGCGGCCATCGGCGCACGTACATCGGCTCCATGCCCGGCAAGATCATCCAGTCGATGAAGAAGGCCAAGCGGACGAACCCGCTCTTCCTCCTCGACGAGATCGACAAGATGGGCTCGGATTTCCGCGGCGATCCGGCGTCGGCGCTGCTCGAGGTTCTCGATCCCGAGCAGAACCACACGTTCAACGACCATTACCTCGAGGTCGACTACGACCTTTCGAGCGTGATGTTCGTGACGACGGCGAACACGCTGAACATCCCGCCGGCCCTGCTGGACCGCATGGAGATCATCCGTCTCGCCGGCTACACGGAAGAGGAGAAGGTCGAGATCGCCAAGCGGCATCTCATCCCGCAGGCGCAGGCCGCGCACGGCCTCGAGCCCGGCGAGTGGACGGTCGACGACGACGCGCTGCATACGCTCATCCGGCGTTACACGCGTGAAGCCGGCGTGCGTTCGCTCGAGCGCGAGATCTCCAAGCTCGCCCGCAAGGCGGTCAAGGACATCCTGTCGACCGACAAGAAGACGGTCGAGGTCACGGACGCGAACGTCGGGGATTATCTCGGCGTGCCGAAGTACCGTTATGGCGAGGCGGAGCTGACCGATCAGGTCGGCGTCGTCACCGGTCTGGCCTGGACGGAAGTCGGCGGTGAGATCCTGACGATCGAAGGCGTCATGATGCCCGGCAAGGGCAAGATGAGCGTCACGGGCAATCTGCGCGAGGTGATGAAGGAGTCCATCCAGGCTGCGAACGCTTACGTGCGCTCGCGCTCCGTGGACTTCGGCATCCCGGCGTCCCGCTTCGAGACGAAGGACATCCACGTCCACGTTCCCGAGGGCGCGACGCCGAAGGATGGCCCGTCTGCGGGTGTCGCGATGGTCACGGCGATCATCTCCGTGCTCACCTCGATCCCGGTGCGCAAGGATGTCGCCATGACCGGCGAGATCACGCTGCGCGGGCGCGTGCTGCCGATCGGTGGATTGAAGGAGAAGCTCCTCGCGGCGCTTCGGGCCGGCATCAAAAAGGTGCTGATCCCCGAGGAGAACGTGAAGGACCTCGCCGAGATCCCCGACAACGTCAAGAACGCGCTCGAGATCGCGCCGGTCGCGCGGATGGACGACGTGCTGAAGCACGCGCTCGTCACGCAGCCCGAGCCGATCGCCTGGGAGACCGAGAGCGGACCGGTGCAGGAAGGTGGCGGCGATACGCGGCCGACCGCGCACTGACGCTGCGGCGATAGAACGAGTCCGAGGACGCCCGCCCGACCGGCGGGCGTTCTCATTTCCGCCTCGGGCTGCGGCAGGTCGGTAAACACGGCGTTAGCCAACGATCCGATGACGCACGGTGCAAGTAGTGCGTGTTTCATCGCGCTTCCGCGCCGGTATTTGGCCGGAGCTTGTGCACATTTTGCGCTTGACGCCGCCGCATCGGGGGTCTTGTTAGCGCGGGTGGCGCCGCGGCTCGCGCGGTTGGCCAGACAACATTCAGGGCGATTTTCGCCTGGACTGCGCCATGGCGCGTCGGAAGGAGGAACAAGATGAGCAAGAAGGATCTGATCGACGCGGTGGCGGCCGAGACCGAGCTGACGAAGGAAAAGGCCGGCGACGTCGTCGACGCCGTGCTCCGCCACATCGAGAGCACGCTGAAGAAGGGCGAGGAAGTGCGTCTGCCGGGCTTCGGTGCGTTCAAGGTCGGCAAGCGCGCGGCGCGCAAGGCGCGTAATCCCCAGACCGGCGCGGAGATCGAGATCAAGGCTTCGATCGTCCCGAAATTCCAGGCTGCCAAGGGCCTCAAGGACGCGCTTAACTGAGGCATGTTGGGGGGCGGCGCATCTGACCGCCTCGGCTCGAGCAGGGGAGGGAAGGGTGGTCAGGATCAGCGACGAGCAGGTTGAGGCATTCGACCGCGACGGCGTTGTGTTGCTGCCGGGCCTGCTGGCGGATCGGGTCACGGAGCTGGCAGGCGCGGTGGCCGAGAACATGGCCGCGCCGAGCCGCTTCGAGCGCACCTACCGACCCGCCGACGGCACCGCGCCTTTCTTCCAGGACTTCTGCAACTGGCAGCGCATCCCGGGTTATCGGGATGCGGTGCTCAACTCCGGCATGGCCGAGGCGGCCGCGCGGCTCATGCGCTCGAAGACCGCGCGCTTCTTCCACGACCATGTGCTCGTCAAGGAGCCTGGCAACTCCATGCCGACACCCTGGCACCAGGACCAGCCCTACTATCTCGTGGAGAGTCAGAAGTCGGTGAGCTTCTGGGTGCCGCTCGATCCGGTGCCGGCCGAGATCGCGCTCGAGTACGTCGCGGGCTCGCACAAGTGGGGCAAAGACTTCCGCCCCGAGCGCTTCGATGGCACGAGCCTCTATGCGGGCGACGAGAGCGAGCGTGTGCCCGACATGGCGACGCGCAAGGACGAGTTCGAGATCCGCGCATGGCCGATGCAGCCCGGCGATGTCGTCGCCTTCGACTTCCGCACGCTGCATGGTGCGCCCGCCAACACGACGACGAACCGGCGCCGCGCCATCTCCTTCCGCTGGGTCGGTGACGGCGCCACCTTCGTCAAGCGCAACGGCCGCACGTCGCCACCGTTCCCCGACCTCGAATTCGAGCACGGTGCGCCGTTCGATGCACCCGAGTTCCCGCAGGTCTGGCCGCGCGCCTAAGCCTGACCGAACGCGCCGGCGCGCGTCTGGCGCAGCGCTTCCCCGAGCACCATCGCCGCCGCGACCGCAATGTTGAGCGAGCGCAGGCCCGGCCGCATGGGAACCCTGAGCCGCGCGTCGGCCGACTCATGAACGCTCTCGGGAACGCCGGCACTTTCGCGACCGAGGAGCAGCGTGTCGTCGGCGGCGAACACGAAGTCGGTGTAGACGATGCTGGCGGCGGTGGTGAGCAGGACGAGGCGGCCGCGCGGCGCCGCCTGAAAGGCCGCGAACGACACATGGCGCGCGATCTCCACATGTTCGAGATAGTCGAGCCCGGCGCGCTTGAGATTGCGGTCGCTCATGTCGAAACCCGCCGGCCCGATCACGTCGACGCCGACACCGAGGCACGCCGCAAGCCGCAGAATCGTGCCGGCATTCTGAGGAATGTCAGGCTGATAGAGGGCCAGTCGCATCGTGCCTCGATCGAGATCTCTCCGGGGCGCGTCTGCCGGCCCATGCCGAACGCAGCGCCGCGCGCCTTGATCTTGCGCGGCCATGCGCCAAATTGCCCCTCGGCCATGCCGCCCTGCACGCTTGTGCCTGCTTAGAAAGGATGCAAAAAGTACGCGCGTCAAATCGCCCGTTCCGGGGAGGAGCGGGCTCGCGTCATATGTACGGGGACACCGCGTCAGGGGTATGGCTGATTGATGGCGCCGTGCGCGCCATGGGGGCAAGTGAAAGCCGGTTCTCGGTGGCGTCGAGCCTGTTGCCAATCCCTCGCAGCGTGGTCCTGAGCAAGCGGTGCGGCCGAAGTGTGTTTCGGTCGAGGAAGACGGGGCGGGCCAAGCCCCGACGGCAGGAAAGAGGAGGCTGATTTGGCGGCCCAAACGGAAGATGCGACACGGCGCGATTTTCTGGTAGTTGCGGCGAGCGCATTCGCAGCCGTCGGAGGCGCGGCGACACTCTGGCCGCTGATCCAGCAGATGAATCCCGACGCGTCGACTCAGGCTCTGGCCTCGACCGAGGTCGATATTGCGCCGGTCAAGGAAGGCCAGGCCATTACGGTGATGTGGCGCGGCAAGCCGGTTTTCATCCGCCACCGCACCAAGGCCGAGATCGATGCGGCCAACGCCGTCGACCTGAACACGCTTCCCGACAACAGTGCTCGCAACGACGCCCTTCCCGACAGCGCGCCGGCATCCGATGCCAACCGCACGAAAGCCGGCAAGGAGCAGTGGCTCATCATGGTCGGTATCTGCACTCATCTCGGTTGCATACCGAAGGGGCAGAGTGTTGCCGACGTGAGGGGCGACTACGACGGCTGGTTCTGCCCGTGTCATGGCTCACACTACGATACGGCAGGGCGTATTCGTCGCGGCCCGGCGCCGCGCAATCTCGAAGTGCCCGCGTACGAGTTCCTCACGGACACACAGGTCAAGATCGGCTGAAGGCTTCGCATTCCCCATGGCTGGACACGAATCCACTTACAAGCCCGGCTCCCGCGCCGAACATTGGCTGGACGAGCGCCTCCCGATCCTGAGGCTCGCGCATGACACCGCCGTCTCCTATCCGACGCCGCGGAATTTGAACTACCTCTGGACCTTCGGCGGCATTCTCACGTTCTGCCTCGTCGTTCAGATCGTGACCGGCGTCGTTCTCGCGATGCACTACATCCCGAACGCCGAAATGGCCTTCGACTCCGTCGAAAGGATACGCCGTGACGTCAACTACGGCTGGCTGATCCGCAACGTGCACGCGGTCGGGGCGTCGATGTTCTTCCTCGCCGTCTACATCCACATCGCGCGCGGCATGTACTACGGCTCCTACAAGGCGCCGCGCGAGGTCCTCTGGATCATCGGCGTGCTGCTGTTCCTGCTGATGATGGCGACAGGCTTTCTCGGCTACACGCTGCCCTGGGGGCAGATGAGCTTCTGGGGCGTCACTGTCATCACCAACCTTTTCTCATCGCTTGACGCCGTCATCCCCGGTCTCGGAACGAGGATCGTGCAATGGCTGTGGGGCGGCTTCTCAGTGTCGACCGTCACTCTCAATCGCTTCTTCAGCCTCCACTACCTGCTGCCGTTCGTGATCGTGGGGGTCGTCATCCTGCACATCTGGGCGCTGCACGTCGTCGGCCAGAACAACCCGACCGGACTCGACATCAAGACGAAGTCCGACACGGTGCCCTTCACCCCGTACGCGACGATGAAGGACCTTTTCGGCATCGGCGTGTTCTCGCTGCTCTTTGCCTGGTTCGTCTTCTTCGCGCCCGACTATCTCGGTCACGCCGATAACTACATACCGGCGAACCCGCTGGTGACGCCGCCGCACATCGTTCCGGAGTGGTACTTCCTGCCCTTCTACGCGATCCTGCGTGCCATCCCCTCGAAGCTCGGCGGCGTGATCGCCATGTTCTCGGCGATCCTGATCCTGATCTTCATTCCGTGGCTCGACACGAGCCGCGTGCGCTCGGCGCGCTATCGGCCGATCTTCAAGTGGTTCCTCTGGCTCTTCTTCTTCTCGGTGCTGGCGCTCGGCTATCTTGGCGGCAAACCGGCCGAGGGTGTCTATGTCACCTGGGCGCGCGTGTTCACGGTCTACTACTTCGCCTTCTTCCTGCTGATCATGCCGATCGTGGGGGTCATGGAGACGCCGTCTGCCATGCCGCGCTCGATCACCGAGTCGGTGCTCGGAGGAAGTGGAAAACCGGCCGGGGCCGCCGCGGCGCCCGAGAAGCGCTAAGGACGGGAGAGCCAAAATATGTCGACCCTTACTTCCGGGATGAAGAGGCTCGCCGTTTTCGCCGTCGCAGCCGTATCGCTGCCCTTCGTCGCTTACGCTGCCGGTGAGGCTGTTCACATCGAGCGCCAGCCGTGGAGCTTCGCTGGCTTCTTCGGCCGCTTCGATCAGAACCAGCTCCAGCGCGGCTTCCAGGTCTACAAGGATGCCTGCGCCCAGTGCCACGGCGTCTCGCGCCTCGCCTTCCGCAATCTGGCTCAGCCGGGCGGTCCGGGCTTCAATGAGGACGCGGTGAAGGGACTTGCCGCCACCTATCAGGTTCAGGATGGTCCCAACGACGAAGGCCAGATGTTCAAGCGGCCGGCGCGCTTGTCCGACAAGATCCCGCCGCCTTATGCCAACGAGAAGGAGGCGCGCGCCGTCCATAACGGCGCCTATCCGCCGGACCTCTCACTCATCACCAAGGCGCGCGGCATCGAGTATCAAGGCTCACTCTTCGCCCATCCCTTCCACATCCTGAAGGACATGGCGACGGGCTACCAGGAAGCCGGTGCGGACTACGTGCACGCCATTCTGACCGGCTATACGCAGCCGCCGGCGGACTTCAAGCTCGCCGACGGGATGCAGTTCAACAAGGCCTTCCCCGGTCACCAGATTGCGATGCCCCCGCCGCTGACCGACGGCGCCGTCAAATTTCAGGACGGTACGCCAAACACAGTGGATCAAATGGCGCGCGATGTCGTGGCCTTCCTGCACTGGGCGGGTGACCCCAAGCACGATGATCGCAAGCGCATGGGGCTTCTGGTGGTCATCTATCTGCTGATCACCGCCGTGCTGCTCTACTTCGCGAAGAAGCGCATCTGGTCCGGCGCGCATTGATTTGTTTCCCGCCCGCTGCTGGGAAGGGATGCTGCCGCTTTTCTTGGTCGTGCCATGCCCGCGGCGGCCATGCGCATAGGCCGAACGAGGTTCCCAGCGGCATCAAGACCGCGGGCGACAAAAACTTTGAGGGCGGAGAGCTTGCGCTCCCCGCCCTTTGCTTTTTGTCGCGGCGGCGCCTTCAGGCCACCCGATGGCGGTAGCGCACAGGCCGCCCGATGATGCCTTCTGCCGCCGCCAGGATCGCTTCCGCATCGAGGCCGTAGTGTCCGTAGAGCTCCTGGATCGAGCCCGACTGGCCGAAGCGCTGGACGCCGAGCGCGCGCACGCGATGGCCGTGCACCGATCCGATCCACGACAGCGTCTCGGGATGCGCATCGCACACCGTGATGATGCCGGCATCGCGCGGCAGCGCCGAGAGCAGCGTCTCGATGTGCGCCTTGGCGCCGTAATGGCCGCGTTCGCGCGCGCGTTGGGCATCATGCCAGCCCGCCGTCAGACGGTCCGCCGAGGTCACCGCCAGTACGCCGACGCCGCGCCGGTCTTCGCTCAATAAGCCCGCCGCTTCGATCGCCTCGGGCGCCACCGCCCCCATGTAGACGATCGCGAGCGACGTCGAGGCATCGGGCCGGCGCAGCCAGTAGCCGCCCTCGATGATGTCCTTGCCGAGATCCGGCGCCATGATGCGCTGGATCTGCTCGACCGGGCGCGTTGACAGGCGCAGGTACACCGAACCGCCCTTCTCGTCGTGCCGCCAGCCTCCTTGCTCGCCCTCGCTCCCGTCGCGCTGAATGTACTCGAAGGCCCAGTGCATGATGACTGCAAGCTCGTCGACGAACGCCGGCTCGAAGGACGCCAGCCCATCCTGCGCCATGCCGATGAGCGGCGTGCCAATGGACTGGTGGGCACCGCCTTCCGGCGCGAGCGTCAGGCCCGAGGGCGTGGCGACGATGATGAAGCGCGCATCCTGGTAGCAGGCATAGTTCAGCGCATCGAGCCCGCGGCAGATGAAGGGATCGTAGAGCGTGCCTATGGGAATGAGCCGCTCGCCGAAGTGCGCATGGCTCAAGCCCGCGGCGGCGAGCGTGAGGAACAGGTTCATCTCCGCAATGCCGAGTTCGAAGTGCTGGCCGTGCGGCGACATCTCCCAGCGTTGCGGGCTCATGAGGCCGCGCTGCTTGAACACATCCTCGCGACTTTCCATCGAGAACAGCCCGCGCCGGTTCACCCACGGCCCGAGGTTCGTCGAGACAGTCACGTCCGGCGACATGGTGAGAATGCGATCCGCGAGCGGGCCGCCGCGCCGCGCGATCTCATCGAGAATGCGACCGAAGCCGTTTTGCGTACTCGCGCTTCCCGTCACGCCGAGCGGCGACATCTCCGGTAGCGGTATGCGATCCGCGCGCAGCTCGCGCTTGCCCTTGGCATTGAAGGGCACGCGCGCCAGGAAGTGCGCGATATCCTGATGCGAAAGCGTGAGGCCCGCGAACGGCTCCCACTCCTCTCCTTTCTGGATGCCCTGCGCTGCCTGGAACTCGGCCATCTGCGTTTTGTTCATCAGGCCGGCGTGGTTGTCCTTGTGCCCCTGGAAGGGAAGGCCGAAGCCCTTGATCGTGTAGGCGATGAAGCAGCACGGCTTGTCGGCCGGCGCGCGCTCGAAGGCGTCGAGCACGCTCTCCATGTCGTGACCGCCGAGATTGGTCATGAGGCGCGCGAGCGCATCGTCATCGCGGCGCTGGATGATCGCGAGCGTGTCGGGATGCGCGGCGAAATCCGCTTCGAGCTGGCGCCGCCAACCCTTCGCGCCTTCGAACACGAGCGCCGAGTAGAGCTGGTTCGGGCAATCCGCGATCCAGTCACGCAGGCGCTCGCCGCCAGGCTCGGCGAAGGCCGCCTCCTGCAGCTTGCCGTACTTGATGAGGATGACCTCCCAGCCGAGGTTCTCGAACATCCCCGCGACCTTCATGAAGAGCTTGTCGGAGACGACCGAGTCGAGGCTCTGGCGATTGTAGTCGACGACCCACCAGCAGTTTTTGAGCCCGTGCTTCCAGTACTCGAGTAGCGCTTCGTGGACGTTGCCCTCGTCGAACTCGGCGTCGCCCATGAGCGCGATCATGCGGCCCTTCGGCCAGTCGCGGCTCCAGCCCTTCGCGTGCACGTAGTCCTGGATGAGGCTCGCGAAGCCTGTCGCGGCGACGCCGAGACCGACGGAGCCCGTCGAGAAATCGACGTCGTCCTTGTCCTTGGTCCGCGAGGGATAGGACTGCGCACCACCGAAAGCACGGAAGTTCTGCAGCTTGTCGAGCGACTGATTGCCGAGCAGGTACTGGATCGCGTGGAAGATCGGACTCGCGTGCGGCTTCACCGCGATCCGGTCCTCGGGTCTGAGCACATGGAAATAGAGTGCCGTCATCAGCGTCGCGAGCGAGGCGGACGAGGCCTGATGCCCGCCGACCTTGAGGCCGTCGCCGCGGTCCACCTCATGGTTCGCGTGGTGGATCATGTAGGTCGAGAGCCAGAGCACCTTGCGCTCGAGCTCGCGCAGCATGGCGAGGGTGGCAGTGCGGTCGTGCGAGATGGCGTCCTGCATAGGTGGCCTCGGCGGTCGGGCGTGCGATTAACCGAGAGTACGCCCGATGCCGTGGTGAGGGTTTGCAAACTACGCCATGCGGGGCGTATAAATTGGCAGCTTCAGCCGATGGTCGGATAGAAAATGGTCGAATCAGCCAATATCGCACTCGATCGCGTCGATCGCCGACTCCTGGCCGCGCTCCAGGAAAACGGGCGCCTCACGGTCGCTGAACTTGCTGACAAGGTCGGCCTGACCGCAAGCCCCTGCTCCCGCCGCCTGCGCATTCTGGAGGAGGGCGGGATCATCAATCGCTATGCGGCGCTGCTCGACCAGAAGAAGGTCGGCCTGCCGGTCAGCGTGTTTGTCTCGATCAAGCTCGAGCGGCAGCAGGAGGACAAGCTGCACCGCTTCGAGGACGCCATCCGTCGCTGCCCCGAGGTGCTCGAATGCTACCTCATGACCGGCCCGCGGGATTATCTGCTCCGCGTGGTCGCGCGCGACCTCGCCGACTACGAGCGCTTCGTGAAGGATACGCTCACGCGCATCGACGGCATCGCCAACATCGAGTCGAGCTTCGCGCTCGGTCAGGTGAAGCACTCGAGCGCGCTGCCGCTGGAAACGCGGTGAGGTATTTGCCTTCTTACTTCAGCCCGGGTGCTCCGCCCCACTTCATGGTGAAGCCCACCGAGAAGACGTCCACGCTCGAGCTCGTGTCGGCGAAGAGCGTCGGCGGAGTGCCGGTTGTGAGATTGCGCTCGAGCGATGCGTCCTGAACGAACACGTGGCTGTAGCCGAAGTTGAACGCCATGGTCTCGGTGAACTGATACGTGCCGCCGATGCTCAGCCAGACGCGGTCGGCATCGGGGATCTGCACCAGCCGCTCCGTCGCGTCCTGCACAGGCGAAATCTCGTAGGCGGCGCCGGCGCGGAGCATGAGCTTGGGGCTGACATTCCATTCGCCGCCGAGCGCGAACAGCCAACCGTCGTGCCACTGGAAATCCAGCTTGAGGCCGACCGGATCAATGGGGATCACGCCAAGCGCGCTCCACCGCGTCCATTCGACCGTGCCCAACACGCGAAACGCGGGGTTCACCGCCTGCGAGAAGCTGAGCGTGACCTTGTCCGGCGTGGTGACGTCGGCCGAGATCGGCACCGAACCGCCGCGGACAACCGGACCGCTGAGGCTGCCATCGAGGGAATGCTTGATCGACGAGCGATAGCCGAGGCCGATCGACGTGCCGGGGTTGGGCATCCAGTTGATGCCGGCGGTGAACCCGGCCGAAACATCGTCGCCGGAAATCGTATTGCTCGCATTGCCCGGCGCAAGGCTCGAAGCCGACCGCAGATGCATCAGGTCGAGCAACTGCACTTGGAGACCCACGCCGACGGAGAGGCCGGGCGCGATCTCGTAGGACATCGACGGATTGACGTTGATGCTGAACAGTTTCGCCGAGCGTGCGTGCAGCTGGCCGATCCATTCCCGATTGTCGGGCTTGATCGACGTGCCGAACTGGGAGTTCATGGCGAGGGCGAACACGGTGCGGCTGTCCAGCCGGTAAGCCATGTAGCTGGCCGGGACCAGCACGGCGCCACCGATGTCGACATTGCAATCGAAGCTGGCGCAATTGACGGCGCCCGGCACGCCGCCGCCCGAGAGCTCAGTGGCTTTGATCTGCGAATTGACGTTGAGCAGCGAATAGCTCGAGTCGGTAACCAGCCCGTAGCCCACATATGCGGATGCTGCCGGGTTCCAGAAGATGGACGAGAGGCTGTTGCCGCCTGCGGCGGCGCCGGCGAACGACATGCCCTGGAAGTAGGAGGACTGTTCGCGGACCTCGAAGCCGCCGGCCATGGCCGGCCCACTCACGCAGAATACTGCCGTAGCAATGACCGACGCGCGCAGCGCGGCCCTGAACCCACCAACGCGATACATGTGCTTCCCCCAACTCACCGCCTCCGGTTTGCCCGGTATTATCGACGCACGGCTGGACCTTTTCGGTCCACGCAGACAGCATATCCCGCTGCGCCTGAGCGCGCGTCACAGAATCGTCAGCGCGCGGAGTCTTAGTGATCTCCTCGTCACATTTGCGCAACAAGCGGGTCGCAGAGCATGCGGACGCGGGGACAGGAAGCGCCCGCGCGGCTTGCTCCAGGGGGCATGATCGGGTGCAGGGGCATGCCCAGAGGCATGAGGCCCTGCTCGCGTCGGAGGCGTCTCCTAAACCTCCGCCTTGCCCGCGATCTTGATCGCGAACGCGTAGTCCAGCGCAACTTCCTTGAGCGACTCGAAACGTCCCGAGGCACCGCCGTGACCGGCTTCCATGTTCGTCTTGAGCAGCAGGAGCTTGCTCGACGTGTTGCGCTCGCGCAGACGCGCGATCCACTTCGCCGGCTCCCAGTACGTCACGCGCGGGTCCGTGAGGCCGCCGTACGCGAAGATGTGCGGATAGGCTTTGCGCTCGACGTTGTCATAGGGGCTGTAGCTGCGAATGAGCCTGAAGGCCTCCTCCGAGCGAATGGGATCGCCCCACTCGGGCCACTCCGGCGGCGTCAACGGCAGCGTGTCGTCGAGCATGGTGTTGAGCACGTCGACGAACGGGACGTCCGCAATGATGCCGAGAAAGAGATCGGGCGCGAGGTTGGCAACGACACCCATGAGCATGCCGCCCGCGGAGCCGCCATTCGCGACGATGCGGCCGCGCTTCGTCCAGCCGATCTTCACGAGGTGCTCGCCCGCGGCGACGAAGTCGGTGAAGGTGTTCATCTTGGTGCGGGCTTTGCCGCCCGTGTACCAACGGTAGCCCTTGTCCTTGCCGCCGCGCACATGCGCGATGGCGAAGATGAAACCGCGATCGACGAGCGAGAGCCGCGTCGTCGAGAAGCTCGCGGGAATGGTGATGCCGTACGAGCCGTAGCCGTAGAGGAAGAGTGGCGCCGAGCCGTCGAGCGGCGTGCTCTTGTGATAGAGGACAGAGATCGGCACCATCTCGCCGTCGGCGGCCGGTGCTTCGATGCGGCGCGTCACGTAGTCGGCGGCATTGTGCCCGCTCGGCACTTCCTGCGTCTTGCGCAGGATGCGCACGCGCGTCTCCATGTCGTAGTCGAACACCTGAGCCGGCGTCGTCATGGACGAATACGAGAAGCGCAGCGCCGTCGTGTCGTATTCGTAGCCCGAGGACATGCCGAGGCTGTAGGCCTCCTCGTCGAAGGCAATGGCGTGCTCGGCGCCGTCGGCAAAGCGGCGGATGACGATGCGCGGCAGGCCGTTCTCGCGCTCGAGGCGCGAGAGATGATCCTTGAAGGCGGTGAAATCGAGGATCAGACGGCCGGGCTTATGCGGCAGTAACTCGCGCCAGTAGGCTTCCTGCGGCGTCGCGATCGGAGCGCTGACGATGCGGAAGTCCTCGGCATCGCCTGAGT
>Ga0180218_1001248_pt1 | contig 16083 bp, 19 predicted proteins | sample eDN3rd37CKraftBY_FD_151334 | JGI IMG/M metagenome (GOLD analysis project Ga0180218, IMG submission 151334) | Enriched backyard soil microbial communities from Emeryville, California, USA - eDNA 3rd pass 37_C Kraft BY (version 2) (version 2) | ecosystem: Environmental > Terrestrial > Soil >...
GGGCTGGCTCGCACTCGGGCTTGATCCGCGCAATGTCGTTGTGATCGATCCGAAGCCGTCCGAGGACGTGGTCACGCTTTCCCGCAAGGGCATAGCGATCAATCCGGCTGCGGACGCGAACCGGACGATCGGGACTCTTGTGCTGGCGGTGAAGCCGCAGGTCGCTGCCGATGTGATGCCTTCCGTTGCGGGACTGACCGGACCGGATACGCTCGTGCTGTCGATCATGGCGGGAAAGACGCTTGGCTTTCTGCAGGCCGGCTTCCCGAATGCTGCGATCGTTCGTGCGATGCCGAACACGCCGGCGGCGATCGGGCGTGGCATTACGGTTGCAGTTCCGAATGCAGCGGTGACAGCGGATCAAAGGCGGCGCGCCAATGCACTGCTGGCGGCCTCCGGCGCCGTGGAATGGATCAGTGATGAAAACCTCATGGACGCGGTGACGGCCGTGTCCGGGTCCGGACCGGCCTATGTGTTCCTGCTTGCCGAAACGCTGGCCCGGGCGGGCGTCGCTGCCGGTCTGCCGGAAGAGCTCGCGACGAAGCTCGCGCGCGCGACCGTCGAGGGCTCCGGCGAATTGCTGCATCGTTCGCCGCTCGATCCCGCGACGCTGCGCCAGAACGTGACGTCTCCCGGCGGGACGACCGCCGCAGCACTCGAGGTGCTGATGGCGGCGGACGGAGTGGATCCGCTGATGCGTCGGGCGGTCGCAGCCGCGACGAAGCGCTCCAGGGAACTCGCCGGCTAGAGCCATGGAAGTGCCCCGTTCGGCCACCTAGATGAGAGGCGCGGCACAGACACGGGACACGCCATGACCGACTCGACCCACCGCAAAGCGATCATCGACGCGCTGCTGAGTTTGCTCGAAACCGGGCCGCTCGAGCGTATCGGCCTGAACGATATTGCCAAGGCCGCAGGCATTTCCCTTGCCGACCTGCGCGGTGAATTCTCCTCCGTGGTGGCGATCCTCGCCGCGCACATGAAGGATATCGATCGCACGGTCCTGTCGGCCGACACATCCGATATGGGCGACGAGCCCGCGCGCGAGCGCCTGTTCGACGTGCTGATGCGCCGTCTCGACGCGCATGCCGGCCACAAGGTCGCGATCCGTTCCCTGATCCGCTCGACATTGTGCAATCCGCCGCTGGCTCTTGTGATGAACGGGCTCGCCGCACGCTCGATGAGCTGGATGATGACCGCCGCCGGCATCTCCGCTGCCGGACCGAAGGGAGCGCTGAGGGCGCAGGCGCTTACGCTCATGTATGTGCGGGTGCTGTCGGTCTGGGCGAATGACGAGGATCCTGGCCTCGCGCGGACCATGGCCGCGCTCGATCGCGAGCTTGCGCGCGCCGAACGCTGGTCCGGCTTTCTCGACACGATGCTCGCGATTCCGGAGCGGCTGCAGGCCGGCCGCTGGCGTGCGCGGCGGCGGCGCGATCCGGATTCCGATGACGGGATCGAAGCGGCCTGACACCAATCACGGTTCTATGATCACGCGTTGGCTGCGCGCGAGCCAATGCGAACGCTTCCTTAATCATAAGAACCATAGCTGAACCGATTGGCCTCGAACGCGCGGGCGATCAGGCGTTAATCCCGGGAGACGATATGTCATTTGTCCTTAAAGCTGCGCCAACGCTTGTTTTCGCGACCTTGTTGTTCTCGCCTGCTTCAGCAGCTCCGGTTGGGCCCAATACGATGGGCGCGATTTCGGATTCGCTGGTGATCCAGGTCCGCGATGGCGGACATCGGCATGGCGGAGGCAAACACCACGGTGGTGGCAAACACCATGGTGGCCGCCATCACGGCGGGAAAGCACATCACGGGCATCATGGTGGCGGCCATCACGGTCATCATCACGGCGTACGCGTGCATCACCGCCACCATGGCGGCCGCTGGATTGCTGGCCGCGCCTATCATTCGGCGCCTCCCGGCTGGTATCGCTATTCGGCCCGTCCGTGGGACTGGCAGGCGCGCGGTTGCATTGTGGTCGGAGGGCTGTGGTTCTGCCCGTGAGCGCGACTGCGAGCGAAATAATGTTCGAAGCCCCGGCGCGAGCCGGGGCTTCTTTCGTTTGAGGAAACCGTCAGATCGGACGTCGGGCAGACCGTCACACCGGAACGCGGACAGTGGCGCGCAGGCCGCCAAGCGGAGAATCGCCGAGCATGATGTCGCCGCCATGCGAGCGCGCGATATCGCGGGCGATGGCGAGGCCGAGACCCGTACCGCCCTTGTCCTGATTGCGGGCATCGTCGAGGCGAAGGAACGGCTTGAACACTTCCTCGCGTTGCGCCGCCGGAATGCCGGGGCCGTCATCGTCGATTGTGACGGTCAGCCAGCGATGGTCGCGGTTGCCTGTGATCGCGATGGAATGTGCGTAGCGTGCGGCGTTGGTCACGAGGTTCGCAAGGCAGCGCTTGAACGCGGCGGATTTGACCGTGACGATCGGCTGTCCGGTGAATTCCACGGTCGCCTTGTGACCGGTGCGCTCGGCATCGTCCTTCAGTTCCTGCAGGAAGTCGGCCATGTCGGTCGGCGAGGCCTGCTCGCCCATGTCGCCGCGTGCGAAGGCAAGATAGGCCTCCAGCATGCGCTGCATCTCGTCGACATCCTTCTTCATCGCGTCGAGCTCCGGCGCTTTGCCGAGCAAGGCAAGCTCGAGCTTGAAGCGGGTGAGGATCGTTCGCAGGTCGTGCGAGACGCCGGCCAGCATGGTCGTGCGCTGCTCGATAGCACGCTCGACACGCAGCTTCATTTCGATGAACGCGACCGCAGCACGTCGCACCTCACGGGCGCCGCGCGGCCGGAAGTTCGGCATCTCACGGCCCTTGCCGAACGCTTCGGCGGCATCGGCGAGACGCAGGATCGGCCGGATCTGGTTGCGCAGGAAGATGATGGCGACGGTCAGTAGCACGAGCGATGTGCCCACCATCCAGAACAGGAAGATTTCCGAGTTCGAGGCATAGGCCGCGCTGCGCGGCGCCAGAACGCGCATCACCGCGTTATCGAGCTGGATGCGGATCTCGACCAGGGAGGATTTTCCGACTGTGTCGATCCAGAACGGACGCTTGATCTTTCGAAGCTCGACCGACAGCGCCTGATCGAGCAGCGAGAAGAACGGTTTCGGTCCGGGCGGCGGCATTTCGGTCGGCGGCAGGAAGTCGACCACGAGGCCGAGCCGTTCCTGTGCGATCCGCCGGATCTGCGTATTCTGTGCGTCCTGGGGGTAGCCGCGATAGATGTCGATCAAGGCCGCGATATCGGACACGACCGCCGACGACAGCTTTTGTGTGACCGAGTTCCAGTGGCGCTCCATGAACACGAACGCGACCACAGACTGCAGGATCACCATCGGTGCGATGATGATAAGCAGAGCGCGGGCATAGAGCCCGGTCGGCATGAAGCGCTTGAGTGTCTTGCCGAACCTGTCCCACGCCAGGTTCACCCGATAGGCGGCGGACCGAATGGTTTGCAGGCCGACATCGAGACTCGTCATGGCAATCTCGCGTTGCGCACGACGTTATCCGAAAACCGCTGCAGACTTTTCGGCGCCATGCACTCGCCTCACGGAGAGACAACGAGGCGGTAGCCGATACCGCGGACCGTCTGCACAAAAAGCGGATTGGCAGGATCGCGCTCAATCTTGCGGCGCAGGCGGTTCACCTGCACGTCGACCGCGCGTTCATTGGCTGCGGGATCGTTGCCGGCAAGCGAGAGGCGCGGCACCGTTTCCCCGGGCGTTGCGGCCAGAACCCGCAGCATGTCGCGCTCGCGGTCGGTGAGACGGACGATTTCGTCACCGCGCTTCAGCTCGCCGCGTGCAATGTGGAACATGAAATCGCCGAACCGGACCGATTCGACCGGTGCGGGCGTGGCCGGCTGGGCACGCTTCAGGATATTGGCGATCCGCAGCGACAACTCGCGCGGCTCGAACGGCTTTGACACATAATCGTCGGCGCCGATCTGCAGACCCTCGATCCGCATCGCGGTCTCGTCACGTGCGGTCAGCATCAGAATCGGCACGGTTGATGTCGAGCGCAGTGACTTGGCGAGATCGAAGCCGCTCTCGCCGGGCATCATCACGTCGAGGATGAGCAGGTCGAAATGCAGACCATTGAGCTTGGCGCGCGCCTCAGCCGCGTTGTCGGCGGTCGTTACGCGATAGCCTTCGGCCGCCAGAAATCGTGACAGCAGGTCGCGGATTCGGCGGTCGTCATCGACGACGAGCAGATGCGGGGCGTCGTCAGCCGGTCCGACGGATGCCGCGGGGGTGATCTCCATTGCTATGACCCTCAGGGCTTGCCGTGCCTCAGCCGGTCCGCCCGGGTGATGAGTTGCAGCACGTGATCGCGCTCCCGACCGTCGATCATCGCGATCAGGAACCTGCGGGCTTCCTCATGCGCGCCCGGTCCGATGTCGGACAATGCGCGCGCGACGCGTTCGGTCTGGAGGCTGGCCAGTTTCATAGCCAGCGCTTCGCCCTTGGGCGTGGCATAAAGAAGGCGCTGGCGGCGGTCGCTTTCGCCTTCCTTCTGAAGCACATAGCCCTGATCCACGAGCTGCTTCAGGACCCGGCCCAGCGACTGTTTGGTGATGTTCAGGATGTCCAGGAGGTCCGCGACCTTGATGCCGGGGTGCCGGGTCACGAAATGGACCACACGATGGTGCGCCCGGCCGAACCCGAATTTTGCGAGCGCGTCGTCGGCGTCGCTCACGAAGTCGCGATAGGCGAAAAACAGCAGCTCGATCAGGTCCCAGACGGGTTCTCCGGCTGGCCGGGCCGGGGCTTGGTCTGATGTACCAGTACGGTCTCGAAGCGGTGTAACGGACATGATGATCGAGGCTATTTAGGTCAGCACTGTTGACATATTTTCGGAAGATTGTTACCGAAAGAGGCAGAGTAGCGAAATATCCTGCTCTTGCCGGTTCCGGCCGTTCCGTAACGCCCGTGCGTGACGTTGAGCCGGACAATAATGGTAATGGACGGATCAGGCAAAAAAGCCCGATGGACGTCCGCACCGAGCTTCGCCAAGGAGGAAGCCGATGTCTGTGCCTTTCGATCAACTGCCAGGAATGATCTGGTTCGACGGCAAGCTCGTGCCCGGGCCCGAGGCGAAGATCCACGTGCTCACTCACGGCCTGCATTACGCCAGCGCCGTGTTCGAGGGCGAGCGCGCCTATGGCGGCGAGATCTTCAAGAGCACCGAGCATTCGGAGCGGCTGAAGAAATCGGCCAACATTCTCGATTTCGAAATTCCGTATTCGGTCGCTGAGATCGACGCTGCGAAGCGCCTTGTGATCGAAAAGAACAACATGCCGGATTCCTACGTGCGCCCGATCGCCTGGCGCGGTTCCGAGCAGCTCGGCGTTTCGGCGCAGAACAACGCGATCCATCTAGCCATCGCCGTGTGGCAATGGCCGAGCTATTTCGATCCGGCGCAGCGACTGAAGGGCATCAAGCTCGATCTCGCCGAATATCGCCGGCCCGATCCGCGCACTTCGCCCTGTCTGGCGAAGGCCGCCGGCCTCTACATGATCTGCACCATCTCCAAGCACCGCGCCGAACGGCGGGGCTTTGCGGACGCGATGATGCTCGACTGGGAAGGCCGGGTTGCCGAATGCACCGGCGCCAACATCTTCTTCATCAAGGACGGCAAGATCCACACGCCGAAAGCGGATTGCTTCCTCGACGGCATCACCCGCCGCACCGTGATCGACCTGGCCAAGCGCCGCGGCATCGAGGTGATCGAGCGGCGCATCATGCCGGACGAACTGACGGGCTTCTCCGAGTGCTTCATCACCGGCACGGCGGCGGAAGTCACTGCAGTGGCGCAGATTGCCGACTGGACCTTCACGCCGGCCGCCATCACCAAGCAGCTGATGGACGACTACACGGCCGAAGTTCAGCCGAAGTCGCGCGCGGCGTAACCGTCCACAGCGCAACTTGTGCCGGTCGTCCCCGCGCAGGCGGGGACCTATGAGCGTCGCTCTGGAATATGGCTCCCGGCTTTCGCGGGGACGACACGCCGGCTAACTCGCTGCGTTGTCCTTCACCCACCGCGCGGCAGCGTCGTCGTCGCTGTCCTTCGCGGCCACCCAGTCCTTGCCGTCCGGCCGCTCCTCGAGCTTCCAGAACGGCGCGCGGGTTTTCAGGTAATCCATCAGGAACGACGCGGCTTCGAATGCCGCCTGGCGGTGTGCGGACGCGGTGACCACGAGGACGATATTGTCCCCCGGCGTCATGCGGCCGTAGCGGTGGATCACCGTCACGCCCTGCAATGGCCAGCGAGCCTGCGCTTCCGCCACATGGCGCGCGATTTCCTCTTCCGCCATGCCGGGATAATGCTCCAGCGTCATCGCGCTGACGCCGTGGCCGCCCTCGTGATCGCGGCAGATACCCGAAAACGTCACGACGGCACCAATATCCGTGCGCCCGCGCGTCAGCGCTGCGACTTCAGTAGCCGCATCGAAGTCCTCGCGTTGCAGGCGGATGGTGGCGGCCATCATCCCCCCGTCATTGGCGGGAAGAACGCAATCTCACGCGCGCCTGCGATCGGCGTGTCGGGCTGCACATGCTTGCGGTCGATGGCGGCGCGGATCACCTTCGGGTTCTCGAAGGCATAGGCATATTCCTCACCGCGACCGGCGAGCCAGGCGACCAGATCTGCTACGGTGCCGACACTGGCGGGCGGGGCGACCTCTTCCTCGGTCTTGCCGATGCGCTCGCGCACCCACGCGAAATACAGAAGCTTCATCTCGAATTCCGACCGATCATTTCGTCATTTCCGGCTGCCGCTTCGCGCGCCTTGGAAAAACGGGCGGGCATTGTGCCGCGCTTACTCGTCGATGATATGCCGCAACCCGGCGCGGAAATAGTCCCAGCCCGTGTAGAGGGTCAGGATCGCGGAAACCCACAGCAGCACCAGACCGATCGACGTGGTCAGCGGAAGCGGGTCATCGCCGTGCCGCCAGCGCCACTCCATGAAACTGTGCGGCAAATAATAATCGACAGCCTCCCCGCCAAGCAGGAACCCGATCGCGACCAGCTGCAGGGTCGTCTTCCATTTGGCGAGTTGCGTCACCGGCACGCTGACGCGCAGTTCGGCCAGATATTCACGCAGCCCGGAGACCAGGATTTCGCGGCACAGAATGATGATCGCGGCAAAAAGCGACCAGCCCTTGATGGTTTCGTCCGCCGCCAGCATCAGAAGGCAGGAGGCCACGAGCAGCTTGTCCGCGATCGGATCGAGCATTCGGCCGAGCCGCGATTGCTGGCCCCAGCTCCGCGCGAAATAGCCGTCGAAGAAATCGGTGATCGCCGCGGCGATGAAGATCGCAAGTGCCACCAGCCGGAGCCACAATCCGCCCTGCAGGATCGCCTGCCAATACATGCAGGCGACCACGAGTGGCACCGCCACGATCCGGCAATAAGTCAGCACATTCGGCAGGGAAAACGCGCCCCCCGACATGCGTTGCGTCGACACGGAATTCATGGCGTCAGCGAACACACCCGGCGCGCCCCCGTCAACCCGTGATGGAGGAATGCCTGAATTTGTCCCGCGGCTTCGCTGACGCACCGTAAAGCGCTGAAAAATCAGGCCGGCCGCTCATGAAAAAAGTCATAGATCCGGCGTGCAGTGTCGGCATTGATGCCGGGAACCTTGGCCAGATCCGCGAGAGAGGCGCGCTCAATGGCTTTCAGCGTGCCGAAATGGTTGAGCAGGGCCCGCTTGCGCGTCGGACCGATCCCCGGAATTTCCTGCAGGCCGCCCTCCCGGATGTCGCGCTTGCGGCGCGTCCGGTGCGAACCGATCGCGAAGCGATGGGCCTCATCGCGCAACCGTTCCACGAAGTAGAGCAGGGGGTCGCGCGGCGGCAACCTGAAAGGCTCGCGCCCGTCCATGAAGAATGTTTCGCGCCCGGCGTCGCGATCCTGCCCTTTCGCGACCGCGACCATCGGAACGTCGGTGACGCCAAGTTGCGCCAGCGTTTCGCGCGCAGCCGCCAACTGGCCCTGACCGCCATCGATCAGTACGAGATCGGGCCACGGCGTGTCCTTCTCTCTGTCGGCCGGTTGCTCAGGGGTTTCGGCGGGTTGCTCGCCGGGGAGGGCAACGACCGTTTGGTCCAATGTGTCGCCACCGTTCGCCCTGCCTGAATCGGCGTGATCGGGTTGCGCGGAGGCCGGAGCGTGTTGCTTGCGCGGATGCTCACTCAGCAATCGCTTGAACCGCCGTTCCAGCACCTCGCGCATCATGCCGAAGTCGTCACCGGGCGTAATGTCCTCGGAGCGGATATTGAACTTGCGATACTGGTTCTTCTGGAAGCCCTCCGGGCCCGCGACGATCATGCCCCCGACGGCGTTGGAACCCTGGATATGGCTGTTGTCGTAGACCTCGATTCTGCGGGGCAACCTCGGCAGGCCGAACAGTTCCGCGAGCGACTTCAGAAGCGCCTGCTGCGATGAAGTTTCGGAGAGCTTGCGGCCCAGCGCCTCACGCGCATTCGCAAGCGCGTGATCGATCACGTCGCGCTTCTCGCCGCGCTTGGGCGTTGCGATCTCAACGGTATGTCCGCTCTTGGTCGACAACGCTTCGGCAAGCAGGGCGCGCTCGGGCAATTCCTCCGAGACGAGAATTGTGCGCGGGCAAGGCTTGTCGTCGTAGAACTGCGCGATGAATGCATTCAGCACTTCGCTCGCGGACAGGCCGCGATCGGCCTTCGGGAAATAGGCGCGATTGCCCCAGTTCTGTCCGGTGCGGAAGAAGAACACCTGCACGCAATTGTATCCGCCGGCCTGATGGATCGCGAACACGTCGGCGTCGTCGACGCCGCGCAAATTCACGCCTTGTTGCGACTGGATGGCCGACAGCGCCGCAAGGCGGTCGCGATAAATGGCTGCGCGCTCGAAGTCGAGCGTCTCCGAGGCCTTTTCCATCTCGTCGGCCAGCAGCTTCTTCACGGCGTGACTCTTGCCGGACAGGAAGTCGCGCGCCTCGCGCACGAGCTCGGCATAGGCATCGGGCGTGATTTCGCCGGTGCAGGGCGCCGAGCAACGTTTGATCTGATGAAGAAGGCAGGGGCGCGTGCGGCTTTCAAACACCGCATCCGAGCAGGAGCGGATGAGGAATGCGCGCTGCAGAGCCGTGATCGTGCGATTCACCGCCCACACCGATGCGAATGGCCCGAAATAATCGCCCGGCCGCGTCCGCGCGCCGCGGTGCTTGAGGATCTGCGGCGCCGGATGGTCGCGGCTGATGACGATATAAGGGAATGACTTGTCGTCGCGCATCAGCACGTTGAAGCGCGGCCGCAGACGCTTGATCAGGTTGGCTTCGAGAAGCAGCGCCTCGGTCTCGGTTCGCGTCGTCACGAATTCGAGCGAGGCGGTGGCCGCGATCATGCGCGCGATCCGGCTGTCGTGTCCGGTCGGACGCGCATAGGACGCGATGCGCTTCCTGATGCTTTTGGCCTTGCCGACATAGAGAACCTCGCCGGCCGCATCGAGCATGCGATAGACGCCCGGCCCGGATGGCGCGTTCTTCAGATGCGCGGCGATCGTCGCACGCCCGCTCGCAAGCGAAGGCTGCCCCTTCGCATCGGCATCGGCTGCCGGGTCAGGCTCGGGCAGCGGCAGGGTCTGATCCTCGTCCTCTTCGGTGAGGTCGAGTTCGGGCTCGATGTCAGTCCTTCGGCCATTCATGGGAGACGGCTTAGATGTTCCTCAAGATCGCGCTGCGCAAGGGCGGACCCGCCAGCGCTGACGGCTGACTGCGGTCAACCGATCGTTAACAGAGGTTTCGGTGTTTTTTACGTTCCGTTAGCGATGCGTTTAGATCCTCTCCTCGATTCACGACTGTTTAACTTAAACAACCCGATAACTCGAAGCTGAAAAGGCCATGTATCGGCCGCCGGCGCGGGTTGGCTCCCACGCATGTCCGCAGGGGTTGCGGCAAACGGTGCAGGAGTGAGTGAGATGAAGAAGTCGCTGATCGCAATCGCCGCCGCCCTTGCGACAGTCGTGATCTCGGGGCATGCGCAGGCCGCTGACATCGGCTACCGGCAATATTCGCCGCCGCCTCCGCCGGTCCCGGTCTATCGCTGGACGGGTCCGTATTTCGGCGCCAATATCGGCTATCTGTGGGGCGACGTCGATAACAACCCGGCCAAGCCGTCAGGCGTCGCCGGCGGCATCCAGGCCGGTTACAACTGGCAGAATGGCTTTGTCGTCTACGGTATCGAAGGAGACATCAACCTCTCGAACGCCGACGATACGTTCGCGCCCTGGCAGTTTTCCAATCCGTGGTTCGGCACCCTGCGCGGCCGTCTCGGCGTTGCGCCCTGGAGCAACGTTCTGATTTACGCGACCGGTGGTGTGGCCTTCGGCGGTCTCCAGGCGCGGCTCAATGGACTGGAAGAAGATCGCAGCCATGTTGGCTGGACAGTCGGTGCCGGCGCCGAATACGCGTTCACGCCGAACTGGTCGGTGAAGGCCGAGTATCTCTATATGGGCTATGCCAGCCGCGCTTATACGGTCACGGGCGCGGATAACGGCTTTGACACCAATCTGATCAGGTTCGGCTTCAATTACCGGTTCTGAGCCGTCTATCGAAAACGTCGTCCGGGGCGCCGCGTCGGCGAGCGCCCCGAATGGCCGTTCGAGACTCTAGGTCGCCACCCGCGTCTGATCGAAGGCGGGGACTTGCGCCGCGAAACGATCAAGCCACGCAACGAGCTGCGGGTGATTGGCGCGCCATGTGCCGGCGAACCGCAGATCCTGATATCCAAGCGCGCAGGCGAGTGTGATCTGGCCGACATGCGGCACGGGATCGAGCGCCTGTGGCTCCGCTTCGAGCACAGCGAGTGCACGCACCACCTTGTCGGCCTGGTAGTCGAGCCATGGCTGATGATGGATGGCCTGTGGCCGATACCGCGCTTCGTAGACACGCAGGATCGATGCATCCAGAATGCCGTCGCAGAGCGCCTGCATGCGAAGGGCCGAGAAGCGCGCATTTGGCTCGCGCGGGATAATGCGGCCGCCGCCGGCGATGTGATCGAGATAGTCGAGGATCACGCGCGAGTCGAACAGCGTTTGTCCGTCATCGAGAACGAGCGTCGGGATCTTGCCGAGCGGATTTTGCGTGCGCAGGTCGTCGGATGCGTCGTTGGTGTCGGCGGCAACGAGGGTGATGCGGTCCGACAGGCCGAGCAGGCCAGCTGCGATCTTGACCTTTCGCCCGAATGGCGAAGGTGGTGCAGAACGAAGGATCATGGATGGTCCTGAGTGGAAAAACATATCGTGTCGGCGGACGCTGTCGCGCCGCACGCGGGCACGTGAATTCCTGAAGCGGATCAAACGCTCGTGCTATCCGGTAATCACGAGGTTGACCGCTTTCGGTCCCTTGCCCTTCTTGTCGGGCTCAACGTCGAAGCTGATACGTTGACCTTCGGCGAGAGCCTTCAGTCCAGCCTGTTCCACCGCCGTGATATGGACGAACACGTCGCGTCCGCCATCGTCCGGCTTGATGAAGCCGTAGCCACGTTCGCCATTAAAGAATTTAACAGTCCCAGTTTGAGCCATCGTGGGCTCCTTTCCCGCATTGCTAAGCCGCCGTCCCTCACGGCGGCGGCTCGGCCGGACATTCACAATCGGGGAAAGCTTCAGCCTGTTATTGGGCCTCGGTCACTCCGCCGGGCCCCCCTTGAAAAAGAGGGCGGAACGTCAAAGCCAGCCGCATCAGTAAAGACCAATGACGGGCGTGTGAAAAGAGGATCGCCTCAGGAATTCAGTGCGATGAAATCGTTGTGATCCGAATTTCGCTTCGCTCACCCGGCCATAGAACGCTTGCCAGAGCCGGCAGCAAAATTTGCGCTTCTTCCTGCAATGTCCAGGGTGCGTTCACAACAACGAGTCCGGTGCCGCGCAGCTTCGTGCCGGATACCGCAATGCGGGACAGTTGTATCTGCAACGATTTAGCGAGTTGCAGTTCAGTGAGCTGCCTGGTGAAGCGTGCGATCTCACGCGGATCCTTGACGGGATACCAAAGTGCGATCGTCCCGCCCGACCATTTGCGATGAGCGGCGCGAAGCGCATCGGCCGCGCGCCGCAGTTCGTTGTCCTGTTCGTATGGCGGATCGATCAGGACAAGGCCGCGCTTTTCCTTCGGCGGGATATACGCATTGAGGGCTGTCCAGCCGTCGATCGCGATCGTCTTGATGCGGGCATCGTCATGCATGTTGCGCGCCAGCGCGCGTGCGGCACCGGGTTCAAGCTCGCAGGCGATCAGCCGATCCTGCGGCCGCAGCCATTGCCGGATCAGAAGCGGTGAACCGGGATAGCGCGTGATCGCGTCGGCCTGATTGTAAGCGGCGACGGCCGACAGATACGGCTCGAGCAGCGCGCTCACATTCGGCTTGAAGGCGTGCTGCCAGACACGGCCGATGCCATCGTGCCATTCACCGCCGCGGCGCGCTTCGTCGCCGTGCAGGTCGGTCATCCCCGCGCCGGAATGCGTGTCGATCACACGAAACGCCGCCTCCTTCTTTTTCAGATACGCGATGATGCGCGCGAGCAGCGCGTGCTTCACGACATCGGCGAAGTTGCCGGCATGGAAGGCGTGTCGATAATTCATCGGAAGCGAGCAGGGGCATCCGCGCGGGCAGTTCGTCAAGTGCTCCGTCGCACTGGCCCCCCCCCAAAGCGATCAGGATTCTGGCCGCGCAGTCCGAATGTGGTCCTCGCCTTGACGGGTGGTGCAGCGGATGGCGCCGGAACGAAGACGCGTACGGGATGCGGCAGCTCCTCGTCGTTGTCCGAGCCGCGCCGCTTTGCCAGCCAGCGCGGCGTCTCGATCAGGCGCGCGAGAGCCCGGATCGAAACAAGCAGCGCCGCCGGAGGCCCGATCAGGTGCAGGAGCAGGATCGGCAGGGAGGCACAGACCCAGTAAAAAAGGAGTTGCGAACCGCGGGCTGAACATGAGCCGCCGAACATCAACGGCCCGTAATCCAGCGCCAAAAAGGTGATCGCCCAAAGCGCAATATAGGCGAGACCAAACTGCAGGACGGCGACGTGAAGGCAGGCTTTGAGCCGGGACATCGTTCGGCCGGAGAGAGAACCGCGCGAAAGGCTAGGAACCGCCGATTACTGTGTGGTTTCCCGTAACGCGCGGATTTTCGACGACCCGCGCCGGCTACGCTGCCCCTTGAGGCCCGGGGATGCTCAGCCGCCGCGAACCGGCGGCATCATCACCTTGTCGCTGCGGCAGGAGCGCCGGCCCACCTCGGGGCAACCGCGAAACTGCAGATCCTTCGACATGCAGATGCGGACCTCGCTCAAGCGGCGATGGTCGCAGGTGACGGTGATCGCGTCGGCCGCCAGTCCCGGATTGGCCTCCATGAAGGCCTTCTCGACATCGCCCGGCGTCACCGCCAGATAGTTGCTGATGTCCTGGAATTTCGTCGGGATCTGAATGATTTCGCGCGCCTTGCGCACCGTGTCGAAATACTTCTGGCCGTCCATCCCGGTGCAGGTGCCGTGCCGGTCCCACTGGTTAAACACCAGCCGCTGGGACGGCATGATGTCGAGCATGGTGTTGACGATGTTGCGCGACAATCGCGGCGCCGGCACCTGGCAGTCGCGCGGGAAGCCGCGTTCATGCTGCGGCCACAGGCCGTGGACGACGAACGAATAGGGACGTTCGCCGGCGCATTGGGGCTGGTTCGAGCGGCCGCCATTGCGTTCCCGCGATGCTTCGCAGAACGAGGGCGACCAGGACAGCGCCAGAACATAGAAGTCGAAATTTCCAGGCTGATTGCGAGGATCGCGCCGACTGTCGGACTGGAAGCGCGGCTGGAAACGGTCCTGCGCAAAGCGCTCCTGCGCGAAGCGTTCGGCTGCGCCCGCCACCGAGTTCGGCTGAGCGTCCTGTGCGAGTGCCGAAACCAGCAAGATCAGCGTGAAGGCAAGGCTGACCGCAATACGGTCCGTGATCGTCGTCGTCATGCTACGCCCCCGACGGAAAATGCAAACCGGCGCGAGGCTAGCGCGACGATGAGAACATTACAAGAACAAAAGAGCTGAGGCCTGGATGTCAGGGCCGCATCATCCGGCACGCCGGATTGCTCGACCAGTTGCGGTCCAGTCCGACCACGCACCATTCCACGTCCCAGGTTGCGCCGATCATGCCCATGTCTTCGCCGATCAGGTAATGCACCGGCCGCCAGATGCCGTCGGACAACAGCGCGCGCGCCGTGCAGAAACGACGCGGAATCGTGTCGGACGCCCAAGGTCGATTCGCGGTTTCGTGGATCTCGTCGAACTTCACGATTCCAAGACTTGAATTCCAGAACGCCGATTCCTTGCCGCTGAAGCGCAACTGGATGGTGCCGAGGGCCCAGCCGCTGTCGCAGGACGGCAGCTTGCCGCTGTAGCGCGGGCCGCTCATCCAGAAGTTCTTCTCCAGCCAATTGGCAGCCTGGGCCTGCGACGCAAAGCCCATGACCGCAGCGAGTGCGGTGAGCACAAGACTGATGCGCCTGACGGACATGGTTCCCCCAACAAAGCAAGTCAGCAGACGGTGCAGATGTGTACGGGTCCGGTCAAGGGGCACACGCCCCCAGACGGGGCTTTGTCAGCGTTTTCTGGCGCAGTGTTGCGCGATCCTTTTGCACAGGCTTTCGGCGCCGCCAGCCAATATCGGCTTACCGCGACTCGGTTTCCCGATGATACTGCCATCCGGGGCGAGGCCGCCGCGCTTCGCGGCGTGAGGCGTGCCTGGGGCACGCGGGAGCAGGATGCCGGCGAACGCTGCTGCACCGACGCCAAGCATGTTCGGGCTACGGGCCGCCAGCCGCCTGATGCTGGAGGTAATTCCGCCTTGGACCCAGGATCTCGGGCTTCTGATCGAGGCGGTCGAAGCTTGGCGTCCATCCGGTGCTGGACTCGACTGGTGCCCCGGCGCGGTGCTCCGCCTTCCGTTCACCCGCAAGCTCTGCCCGGATGGCAAAACCATATCCAGCCAGGCGCTGATGGCTTTTGCGGATGCGGCGATGGTCTTTGCCTGCGCCGCGGCCTGGAACGGCTACCGGCCAATGTCCGCTGTCGATCAGACGGCCCATTTCCTCGGTCCGGCGCAGTTCGATCTGCTGGCGGACGCGCGCGTCATCCGTGCCGGCACTACAACCAGCTTTGGCCGTGTCGCGATCTTTGGCGCGTCCAACCGCTATCCCGTCGCGATGATGTCCGGCGCCTATACGATGGTTTAGCGGCAAGTCGGGAACGTCTGCGGTTCCGGGCACGTTGTGCGTCCACACGAAGGACCACAGTCATGAAACGCATCCTTCCCGTTCTCGCAGTCCTGGCATTGGCTGGCAGCGCAAGCGCCGCGTTTGCGCAAACACAAACGCCGGCTCCCGGGCAGGCAGGTGATGATCCATCCATGGCGCAGCCGAAAGGCTCGACGCAGCCGGCTCTGCAGACACCGCCGCCTGTGCATAACCCGGAATCGACAGTCGGTCTCGCGCCGGCAGATCAGCCCATCAACAACGCCAAACCTCGTGTCGCGGGAGAGGTGGTCCCGTCATCACAGGACACGGCGGCGCATAACGCTTCGATCTTGGAGCACGACCAGCAGCCGATCCTGACGCATACCTTCAACTTTACCGCCGACCAGAGGCGCACGATCGTTGATGCGCTTGCACAGGAGAAATCTTCGCAATTGCCAAGCGGCGTCGCTCTTGAAGAGACCGTTGTGGTTCCGCAATCGGTCGAACTCAAACCGGTGCCGGAATCGGTCGCGCAGCAGCTGCCCTGGGTCGCACCATATTACTACGTGAAGACCGGCAACCGAATTGCTCTGGTCAATCCGCTCGGCAAATACGTCGTTGGTATTATCGAATAATCAATCACTCCACGCTAATGCACGCCCGCGGCTGCCAGAAGGAGCCGCGCGAGAATTATGGGCTGGGATATGGCGGATAAGCGGGGACTGCGGCTGGTCGGGCTGGCATATGGCGGCGTTGTCGCGATTGTCGGTTTGATCGCGCTCGTTGTCGTTACGTCGCATGTCAACATGCCGGTCGACGCCC
>Ga0180218_1001249_pt1 | contig 16073 bp, 11 predicted proteins | sample eDN3rd37CKraftBY_FD_151334 | JGI IMG/M metagenome (GOLD analysis project Ga0180218, IMG submission 151334) | Enriched backyard soil microbial communities from Emeryville, California, USA - eDNA 3rd pass 37_C Kraft BY (version 2) (version 2) | ecosystem: Environmental > Terrestrial > Soil >...
CCCGCTCTCGGGGGGCGTGACCATGCCGACGCCCGAGACCGCTATGCCCAGCAAGGGCCATGACGGCCGCCGGGCGGCGATCGAGACGGTGATGGCGCCGCCGATGGAATGTCCGATCAGCACCACGCCTCTGGCCGCGCCGCCCGCGTGGCGCCATACGTGGCCGATCGCGTCGTCCAGCCATTCGGCGTTATGGGCTACCGTGGCGTCGGCGGGCGCCAACGGCGTCGTCTCGCCATAGCCTGGACGATCCAGCGCGATGATGGGCAGTCCCAAGGCCGCGGCACGTTCGAGCAGCGAAAAGCCCGGCAGGTCGAAATACGCGGACGAATAGGTGCCGCCATGCAACGCGATGATCAGGGGATAATCCTTGCCCGGCGGCGATGCCGGCTCGCGTTGCCGCCCGGATAGAACGCCTCCTTCGAAAGCGGTGTTGAAACGGGCGCTGCGCGGCTCGGCTGCGCGCTGGTGTTTTTCTTCTTGATTCGACATCCAGTCCTCCTTTTTAAAAGTCATACTCACGGGCGCGGAGCCATGTCGCGGCGGCGCCGGGATAGGCGGCTCACACGGCCTCGTCCAGGTCGTGCGCGCCCAGCAGCATTTCGTTCAAGCCTTTTCCGGCCTCGATCATCGGCCAGACGCTTTCCGCCTCATCCGTGATGAAGTTCATGAAAACCAGCCTGTCTTTCATCTGAAAAGCTTCGCGCAGCGAAGCCGCCACGTCGCCGGGGTTCTCGATGGTCATGCCGACGTGGCCGAACGACTCGGCCAGCCGGTCGAAATCAGGCAAGGCGTCCATGTACGACTCGGAATGGCGCGAACTGTTGTAGACGTCCTGCAGCTGCCGCACCATGCCGAGCGAACGGTTGTTGAGCATGATGATCTTGGGCGTAAGGCGGTACTGCCTGCAGGTCGCAAGCTCCTGGATGCACATCTGGATCGAGGCCTCGCCGGTCACGCAGGCGACGGTCGAACCCGGATGCGCAAGCTGCACTCCCATGGCGTACGGAAGCCCGACCCCCATGGTGCCCAGCCCGCCCGAGTTGATCCAGCGCCGCGGAGCGTTGAACTTGTAGTACTGTGCGGCCCACATCTGATGTTGGCCCACGTCGGACGTGATGAAGGCGTTTCCTCCGGTGACCGCGCAGAGCTGCTCGATCACGAACTGCGGCTTGATGGCCTTGTCCGCGGCCGGGTATTTCAGGCAGCCCTTCGCGCGCCAAGCATCGATCTCCTTCCACCAGTCGAGCACCGGCGCGGGCGTCGACGCCTGCTCATCCAGCTGCGCCAGCATCTGCGTCAGAACGGCCTTGACGTCTCCGACGATGGGGACGTCTACCTTGACGCGCTTGGAGATGGATGTGGGATCGATGTCGATATGGATGATCTTGTGCGCTTGGCGCGCAAAATGTGCCGTATTGCCGATGACCCTGTCGTCGAATCGCGCGCCGATGGCCAGCAGCACATCGCAATGATGCATGGCCATATTGGCTTCGTATGTGCCATGCAATCCGAGCATGCCCAGGAAGTTGCCGCTCGTTCCCTTGTAGCCGCCCAAGCCCATCAGCGTATTGGTGCAGGGATGGCCCAGCCGGTCGACCAGCCGGTTGAGTTCGGGCGCGGCGTCGGCCAGAACCACGCCGCCGCCCGTGTAGATCAATGGCCGCTTCGCCTTCAGCAGCATCTTCAGCGCGCGCTGGATCTGGCCCGGGTGCCCTTCCGTGTTGGGCTTGTACGATCTGACGCTGACGGGCTTGCTGTAGTCGAACCGGCATTTGCTCGTGGTGATGTCCTTGGGGATATCGACAAGCACCGGTCCCGGGCGTCCGGTGCGGGCGATGTGGAACGCTTTCTTGATGGTCGCCGCCAATTGCCGGACGTCCCGGACCACGAAGCTGTGCTTCACGCAGGGCCGCGTGATGCCCACGGCATCGCACTCCTGGAACGCGTCTTGTCCGATGACGCTCAATGGAACCTGGCCCGAGAGAACGACCAGGGGGATGGAGTCCATATACGCCGTGGCGATGCCGGTCACCGCATTGGTGACGCCCGGCCCCGAAGTGACGAGCGCCACCCCCACGCGGTTCGAACTGCGCGAATAGGCGTCGGCGGCATGGACGGCCGCCTGCTCGTGCCGCACCAGCACGTGCGTCACGATATCTTGCTGAAACAGCGCATCGTAGATGTTCAGCACTGCGCCGCCCGGATAGCCGAAAACGTGTTCGACGCCCTCTTCGATCAGGCATCGCACGACGATTTCGGCGCCGGTCGGCACGTCGTCGCACGTGCCATCCGAAACGCTGGCAGCAGGGTTTTCGTGAACGATCGAATCTTCCAGAGTTTCCATTTTCCCGCCTGAGCTCAGGTGTTATGAATAGGAAATAGGATAATCGCGTCGCCACGAAATTTGCTGCTTAATTAAACCGCCCCTTGCCCAGCATGCAGTGTTTAAAGTTAGTTTTTTATACGTAGGCGGTTTTTTATACGTAGGCGGTTTTTTATACCGGGCTACACCACTTTCTGCGTCTGCGCGCCCAACTGGTCCATGCGCAGGGTGATGACATCGCCCTTCTTCAGGAACTGCTGCGGCTTCATGCCCAGGCCGACGCCGGAAGGCGTGCCGGTAATGATTACGTCGCCCGGCAGCAAGGTCATGAACTGGCTCAAATGGGAAACAATCTGGGCCACAGGGAAGATCATGTCGGCGGTAGTGCTTTTTTGCCTTGTTTCGCCATTGACCTTCAGCTCCATCTCAAGCACCTGGGGGTCGGGGATTTCGTCGGTGGTGACCAGCCACGGGCCGATGGGCCCGAAGGTGTCGAAGCTTTTTCCCTTGCTCCATTGACCACCGCGCTTGGCCTGCCAGTTGCGCTCGGAAACGTCGTTCGCCAGGCAGTATCCGGCAACGTGCTCGAGTGCCTTCTCGACGGGCACTTTTTGCGCCTTCGTACCGATGATCAGGCCCAGTTCGATCTCCCAGTCGCCCTCTTGCGCGCCGTCGGGCAGGACGATGTCGTCGTTGGGTCCAGACAGCGAGGTGATGGCCTTGGTAAAGATGACGGGCTCTTTGGGGATCTCCATGCCGGCCTCTTCGGCATGCTTGCGGTAGTTCAGGCCGATAGCGACGAACTGGCGCGAGCCCGCGACCGGCACGCCGATGCGCACGGACTCGTCGACCAGGGGCAGCTTCTGCAGGTCGATGGCCGTAAGGGCCCTGAGACGCTCTGGCGCCAGCCACTCGGGTGTCAGGTCGGGCACCAGAAGGGAAAGATCGCGCATGCGTCCTTGTGCATCGAGCGCCCCGGCTTTCTCCTGCCCTGCCGGGCCATAGCGTAGTAGTTTCATGGTCGTTTCCTGGTGAATGATTGAGAGTCATTGCATCGTACACACACCGCCGTCCAAAGCCAACAGACCGCGGAACAGGCCGGATGCCGGAGAACGCATCCGGGAACGGGCGCACAGGCCGATGATTCGCTGGCGTTGGTCGGGCATGCCTGGCGCCGCAATGATGCTTTCAAGTGATCGGCAAGGTGTTTTTCTCATCTGTCGCAGCGGGAGGCTCTTGCCTACACTCGAAAAAAACAGACCCGCGAGACAACATTCCCCAGCCTCATCCGGCCCACTCCAGCCGCCGATCCGTCCGCATCCGAACCGCGGCGCGCAGGCGCAGTCGATCAGAGACCATGAAAAAAATAGACATCTACAACCACGTGCTTCCGCCTCAATACCTCGAGCTGGTCAAGACGCACTCCAAGGACGCCGGCATCGTCAAGCGCATGGTCGGCCTGCGCATGCTGTGGGACATGGAGGCGCGCGCCGCCATGATGGTCGAGAAGTTTCCCGACGTGGTGCAAGTGCTTACCCTGAGCCAGCCTTCGCCCGAGATGCTGGGCGGGCCGGAACAATCGCCGGAGTTCGCCCGTGTGGCCAACGACGGCATGGCGGAGATCTGCCGCCGCTGGCCCGACCAGTTCCCCGCTTTCGTGGCCGCCTTGCCCATGAACAACGTGCCCGCCGCCTTGAAGGAGATGGACCGCGCCATCAATGAACTGGGTGCGCGGGGTGTGCAGGTGGTGACCAACGTGAACGGACGCCCCCTGGACGACCCCGAGTTCTTCCCCATTTTCGAGGCCATGGCCACGCGCCACGAGCTGCCGGTGTGGATGCATCCGTTCCGGCCCGGCACGGTCAACGACTACAAGGACGAAGAGCGCTCGAAATACGAAGTGTGGCAAGTGCTTGGATGGCCGTTCGAGACCTCTGTCGCGATGTCCCGCATCGTATTCTCGGGCATGCTCGAGAAGCTGCCCGCCCTGCGCATCATCACCCATCACTGCGGCGGCATGCTGCCCTACTTCGCGGGCCGCGCCGAAACCCTCTGGGCGCAGTTGGGCAGCCGCAGCGCCGACGGCAGCGAGGCTGAGGTGCTCAAGCGCCTTTCAAAGCCGCCCATCGAATACTTCAAGATGTTCTACGGCGACACCGTGCTGGGCGGCTCGGCGTCGGCCCTGCGCTGCGGGCTCGACTTCTTCGGTGTCGATCATGTGGTCTTCGCCTCGGATTGCCCTTTCGATCCCGAGGGCGGTCCCATGTTCATCCGCGAAGGCATACGTTCCATTGAAAGCCTGGATCTCAGCCCCGACGACGCCGACAAACTGTACTTCGGCAATGCGCTGCGGCTCATGCGCCTGCGGCGCCTGGGAAAGCAGTAGGCGGCGAGACCCGCCCGGCCTGAAAACACGATGAACAAGGAAACATGACATGAACAACGCAATTGCGGTGCAAACGCGCCAGTACTGCCAGTTGATAGCAGGAGAATGGGTCAATGCCGACGACGGCGATGCCTTCGACGACATGAACCCCTATAGCGGCGAAGTGTTCGCCCGCATCCCCGCTTCGGGAAGCGCCGAAGTCCAACGTGCGGTCGAGGCGGCCCACAAGGCCTTTCCCGCCTGGGCGGCGATGGGTGCGCGAGAGCGCCAGGCGCTGTTCCTGAAAGCGGCCGACATCCTCGAACGCCGGGCCGACGAAGTGGTTCTGATCATGGCCCAGGAAACCGGCACCGCCACGCCCTTTGCCCGGTTCCAGATCCAGTGGGCATCGGGCTTGCTGCGCCAGGCCGCCGGCTATCCCTATTTGCCGGGCGGCGAGATCGTGCAGTCGGACACGCCGGGCGTATTTGCCATGGCCGTGCGCAGGCCGCTGGGCGTGGTGGCGGGCATTTCGCCCTGGAACGGCGCCCTTGCCCTGGGCTTCCGCACCATCGTCGCGCCGCTGGCCTGCGGCAATACAGTCGTGCTCAAGCCGTCGGAAGAAGCTCCCGTATCGGCGGGGCTGCTGATGGGCGAAATCATGACCGAGGCGGGCTTTCCCGCCGGGGTGGTCAACGTGGTCACGCACGCACCCGGCGCAGTGGGCCCCATCGCCGACCATCTGTTCGAAAGCCGCAAGGTCCGTGCGTACAACTTCACGGGCTCGTCGGCCACGGGCGCGCTGCTGGCCGCCCGTGCGGGCAAGCACCTGAAGCGCATCGCGCTTGAGCTGGGCGGCTACAACCCCATGATCGTCCTCAAGGACGCCGATCTCGACTATGCGGTCGACACGGCTGTTTTCGCGGCCTTCTTCCACCAGGGGCAGATCTGCATGAATACGCGCAAGATCCTGGTCGAACGCTCGCGCTATGAAGACTTCCTGGCACGCTTCGCGGCGCGTGCGCGCGACATCAAGCCCGGCGATCCCAGCGACCCGCGAAACAAGATCGGCCCCCTGATCAACGACGCGGCCGCCGAGAAAGTGAAGCAAGCCATCAAACAGGCGGTGGACAAGGGCGCCCGCATCGTGGCGGGCGGTGGTTCGGAAGGCCGCTGCGTAGAGCCCACGGTGCTGGTCGATGTTCCCAGAGACGCGCCCATCCATTGCGAAGAAGTGTTCGGTCCGGTGGTGATCGTCCAGCCGTTCGATACCGAACAGGAAGCGGTGGACGAGGCCAACGGAACCGACTATGGCCTCACGGCCTCGGTCATGACGGCGGACGTCTGGCAAGGCATTACCCTGGGCGGCCGGATACAGGCCGGCATGGTCAACGTCAACGGCCCCACCATGGGCGGCGAGCCGCAAATTCCGTTCGGCGGCGTCAAGGACAGCGGATGGGCACGCTTCGGAAGGTGGGCCATCGACACCTTCAGCGACCTGAACCTGATTACCGTCAGCAACGACAAGCGCAGGTACCCTCTATGAAGCGCGGCGAAGCCGGCGCGGCCGCCCTGGTCCTGGATCTGCCGCGCACAGTCTGCGCTGCGGGCTCCATTTGCACATTGGCCGGCGAACTGGAAGCGCTGGGGGTCCGGCGGCCGCTGCTGGTCACCGACAAGGGCATACAGGCCGCCGGCCTCGTGGCCAGGCTGGCCGATGCGTACGGCAATGCAAACGCCCTGGCCGTCTTCGGCGACGTCACCGAAAACCCCTTGTTCTCCGACGTGGACCGGGGCGTGGCCCTGTACCAACAGCATTCGTGCGATGGGGTCGTGGCGCTGGGCGGCGGCTCGGTCATCGACACGGCGAAGTTCATCGCCCTGCTGGCATGCAATACGGGGCACATCGCCGACTACGCCGGCAAGCCGGGCGTTGCGCACAAGGCTTCAGCCCCCCTCGTCGCCATTCCCACCACAGCAGGAACAGGCAGCGAAGCCTCGCACTCCGCGGCGATCCACCCCGACGCTTCGGCGCCCGCAGTCGGCATGAGCTCGCGCCATCTCATCCCCCGTGTCGCCATCCTCGACCCCGAACTGACAACCGGCCTGCCGGCCCGGCTTGCCGCCGCCACGGGCATCGATGCGCTGTCTCATTGCATCGAAGGATATCTGTCCGACAAGGACCAGCCCCTGGGCAAGGCCATTGCGCTGGAGGGCATCGCGCGCGTTGCCGGCGCGTTGCGGCGCGCCGTCGCCGAACCCGCGGATCTCGATGCGCGCACCGACATGATGCTTGCCGCCTATGCCGGAGGGGTGTCGATCGGCATGGGGCTGGGGCCTGCCCACGCCGTGGCGCTGGCGTGCAGCGACCAGGGCTTCCACCACGGGGTATTGAGCGGCATCGGCCTGGTTGCCACGCTGGAAGCCACCGTGGCCAAGGTGCCCGAACGCGGGGCGGCGGTGGGCGATGCATTCGGCCTGGCGCCCGGCGCCTCGCTGGCCGCCGCGATTGCGGACCTGATGCGCGAACTGGGACTGCCCGCCACCTTGGCCGAGCTGGGCTATGCAGCGGACGGGGTCCAGGCCCTTGCCGATGCCGCGCAGCGCAGCCACTTCAATATCTTCGCGCCCGCCAAGCCGACTTCGGCCGAGTATGCCGCCATGCTGGCCGAATCGCTGGCCGTTCCGGTTTCCTGACGCCGGAGCCGGGGCGGCCGGCGAAACGGCCGGCGGCAGCCGCCTTAGAGCAGCACCCTGCGCAGATCGGTCAGCGCCGCACTGAGATAGACACTGAAGCGCGCGCCCAGCGCTCCGTCCACCACGCGGTGATCATAAGATAGCGACATGGGCATCATCAGGCGCGGCGCAAATTGCTCGCCATTCCATACAGGCTTCAATGCTGTGCGGGACAAGCCCAATATCGCCACCTCCGGCGCATTGATGATGGGCGTGAAGCCCAGGCCGCCGATACCCCCCAATGAAGAGATCGTGAATGTGGCGCCCTGCATGTCGGCCGGCTTGAGCTTGCCTTCCCGCGCCTGGGCCGATAGCTGGGCCATTTCCTGCGCGATAAGCATGACCCCTTTCTGGTCGGCGTCTTTGATGACGGGCACAACCAGCCCATGCGGGGTGTCGGCGGCAAAGCCGATATGGTAGTAATGCTTCAGGATCAGGCTTTCGCCGTCTTCGCCCAAAGAAGCGTTGAACGAGGGAAACTGCTTCAGGGCCGCAACGCTGGCCTTGATGGCAAAGGCCAGCAGTGTCAGCTTGGCGTTCGCGCCGTCCTGCGCGTTCACCTGCTTGCGAAAGGCTTCCAGCTCGGTGACGTCGGCTTCATCGTACTGCGTCACGTGGGGAATCATCACCCAATTTCGATGCAGGTTGGCGCCGCTGATTTTCTTGATGCGGGACAAGGGTTGCACTTCAACCGGCCCGAACTTCGAAAAATCCACCACCGGCCAGGGCAACAGGTTCAATCCCGTTCCGCCTTTGCCGCCGGTAGCCGTCTCGCCGCCCGCCAGGGCCGACTTTACGTGCTGCTGCACGTCCGCACGCTGGATGCGGCCCTTGGCGCCGGTACCCGGCACCCGCATCAGGTCCACGCCCAGTTCACGCGCGTATTGGCGTATTGACGGCGAGGCATGCACGGTGGATTGCGAGGCGGCGTCTCCATCGCCCGCATGCAAGCCCTCCTGCTCGGCTGGCCGCCGCGGGACGGCCGTCGTTGGCGCCGCGTCCAGGGCCCGTTCCCCGGCAAGCTGCGCGACCGGGATTGGCCCTGCGGCCTCAACCGCCGGCAGAGCGGTCGCCTGGGGCTCGGCCTGCGGACGGGGCTCGATCTGCGGGCGGGGCTCACCCGACGTGCCAGGCGGCGCATCGGGCTGTGGCGCTTCGTCCGCCGGGGCGGCTTTGCCGCTTGGCCGCAGCATCAGCAACACGGCGCCTTCGGCAATCTTGTCGCCCACCTTGACCCCCAGCGACTCGACCACGCCGGCGTGGCTGGACGGTATCTCCATGCTGGCCTTGTCCGACTCCACAGTGATCAAGGACTGATCGGCCGCTATGGTGTCGCCTTCCGCCACCATGACTTCGATGACCTCGACTTCCTCGAAATCCCCGATGTCCGGGACTCGTATCTGCATCAGCTCCATGACCGCCTCTACACCTCGGTCGACATGGGCTTGCCCAGGTCCAGGTCAAGCACCTGAGCGAAGGAGCGCAGGCTTTCCGGATCGGGCGACAGCTGGCTGAAGGCCGTATAGGCGATCCAACGGGCGTCGACCTCGAAGAAATCGCGCAGATTGGCACGCGTATCGCTTCGTCCGAAGCCATCGGTGCCCAGCGTGGTGTAGGAGCCCGGCACGAAAGCGCGTATGCCTTCGGCCACCGCACGCACATAATCGCTGGCCGCCATGACCGGCGCCCCGCCGTGGCCCAGCACCTGCGTTACGTAGGGCTGTTCTCCGGCATGTCCCAAGCGCTGGCTACGCTGCGAAGCGATGCCGTCGCGGGCCAGTTCGGTGTAGCTGGTAACGCTCCACACCTCGGCGTCGATATCGAGTTTTTCCTTGAGCAAGGCCGCCGCGGCGATGGCTTCTTTCAGCACCGGCCCCGAGGCGAGCAAGCGCACTTGGGCCGCGGGCACTGCCGCCAGGCAGTACATTCCCCGGCGAATGCCCTCTTCCACGCCTTCCGGCATGCTGGGCTGCGCATCGTTCTCGTTGGTGACCGTCACGTAGTAGAAGACGTCCTCCTGCTCTTGAAGCATGCGGCGCATTCCGTCTTGCAGTACGACAGCCACCTCGTAGGCATAGGCGGGGTCGTAGGCAATGCAGTTGGGAATGGTGGATGCCGTCAGGTGGCTGGTGCCGTCCTGGTGCTGAAGGCCTTCGCCCGCAAGGGTGGTCCTGCCCGACGTGGCGCCGATCAGGAAACCCCGCGCCCGCTGATCGGCCGCCGCCCAGATCAGGTCGCCGATGCGCTGGAAGCCGAACATGGAGTAGTAGATGTAGAACGGCAGCATGGGCACGCCATGCACCGTATAGCTCGTGGCCGCGGCCGTCCACGACGAAATCGCGCCGGCCTCGGTAATGCCTTCTTCAAGGATCTGGCCGTCCGTGGCCTCGCGATAGGACAGGATCGAACCGATGTCCTCGGGTTCGTACAGTTGGCCCTGCGAAGAGTAAATGCCCACTTGGCGGAACAGATTGGCCATGCCGAAGGTGCGGGCTTCGTCCGCCACAATGGGGACGACATGGCGGCCCACGCCCTCGTCCTTCAGCAGGCCGCCCAGCATGCGCACCAGTGCCATGGTGCTGGACATCTCCTTGCCCTGCGCCTCGAGCGCAAAACGGGCGTAGGTGTGGATTTCAGGAACCGGAAGCGCCGGCGAATGCGCGTTGCGGCGCGGCATGAAGCCGCCCAGTTCGGCGCGGCGCTGCATCAGATGCCGCATTTCGGCGCTGTCGGGCGCGGGTTTGTAGAATGCCAGCGCCTCGCAGTCCTGGTCGGAAATCGGCAGGCGGAAGCGATCGCGGAATTCGAGCAGGCTGTCGGTATCCAGCTTCTTCTGCTGGTGGGTGGTCATCTTGCCCTGGCCGGCGGCGCCCATGCCGAAGCCCTTCTTGGTCTGGGCCAGTATCACGGTGGGCTGCCCGCGATGATTGGCTGCCGCATGATAGGCGGCGTGGATCTTCTTCATGTCGTGGCCGCCCCGCTTCAGGCGGTCGATCTCGTCGTCGGTCAGCATCGAGGCGATGGCGCGCATGCCGGGTGTCTGTCCGAAGAAATGCTCGCGATTGAAGGCGCCGTCGTTGGCGGCGAAAGTCTGCAACTGGCCGTCCACGGTGCGGCCCAGCACTTCGACCAGCTCGCCGGCCGGATCACGCGCGAAAAGAGGATCCCAGTCGGAACCCCACAGCAGCTTGATGACGTTCCAGCCCGCACCCGCGAACAGGGTTTCCAGCTCGTCGACGATGCTGCCGTTGCCTCGCACCGGGCCGTCCAGCCGCTGCAGGTTGCAGTTGACCACGAACACCAGATTGTCCAGATGCTCGCGCGCGGCCAGGCTCAGGGCAGCAAGCGATTCGGGTTCGTCCATCTCGCCGTCGCCGAAGACGCCCCAGACCTTGCGGTCTTGCGGCGCCAGAAGGTGCCGGTGCTCCATATAGCGCATGAACCTGGCCTGGTAGATGGCGCTGATGGGGCCGATGCCCATTGAGCCTGTGGGAAACTGCCAGAAATCGGGCATGAGCCACGGATGGGGATAGGACGCCAGGCCTCGCGCCCCTTGCTTCCCGGCCTGTATTTCCTGCCGGAAAAGCGCAAGCTCTTGCTCGCCGAGGGAACCCTCGAGAAAGGCGCGCGCATAGATGCCCGGTGCGGAATGCGGCTGGAAATACACCAGGTCTCCGCCGGACTCGTCGCTGCGGGCCCGGAAGAAATGATTGAAGCCCACTTCGAACAGATCGGCCGCGGAAGCGTAGCTGGAGATATGGCCGCCCAGTTCGCCGTACGCCCGATTGGCGCGCACCACCATCGCCAGGGCGTTCCAGCGGATGATGCTGGCCAGGTTCTGCTCTATCTCGAGCGCATCCGAACCGCCCGGAAACGGCGGCTCGTCCTGCGCGCGTATGGTGTTCTCGTACGGCGTGTTGCGCGAATCGCGCCATTGCAGTCCCAGCCTTCTTGCGGTTTCGCTCAGCTGGGTCATCAGGTAGCGCGCCCGCTCGGGGCCGGCAGCCTGTACTACGCCCCGCAGCGCATCCAGCCATTCCGCCGTTTCCTGCGTGTCTTCATCGGGGTTCAGATGTTGGGTCGACATTTCCATGCCCTCTCTCCTGGTTCAATTTCTACTGAATAGGATAATTCCGAAGACACCGAATAGGTAACTGTATTGGACTTTCAAATACTAATAATTCAGCATAAAATTCTGTATAAATATGATCACGCAGAATTTATTTTTCAGAATAATCAAAGAGGCAAGCCATGGAACTCGATGCCACCGACCTGCGCATCCTGCGGGTTCTGCAAGAAGATGCCAAGATCAGCAACATAGAACTCGCCAAGAAAATCAATCTGTCCGCGTCTCCGACATTGGCCCGGGTCAAGAACCTGGAGAAGAACAAGATCATCTCGCGCTATGTGGGGCTGGTCGATCCCTCCGCACTCGGGCTGAAAATGAACGTCTTCATCCAGGTCAGCCTCGACAGGCAGGAATCAGCCGCATTGGATCGCTTCGAACAGGAAGTCAGCCGCTTCGGCGAAGTGATGGAGGTCTACCTCATGACGGGCGACGAAGACTATCTGCTGCGCATCGTTGTCCCGGACATCCAGGCCCTGGAGCACTTCATCCTCGATCACCTGACCAAGATCCCAGGCATCAAGAAAATACGCTCCAGCTTCGCGCTCAAGCAGGTCAAATACAAAACAGCGCTGCCGATAGACTCGTAGCGCTGTTTGCCTGAACTTGAAACGGGGCCGTGCCTTGGATACCCCGAAGGCAAAGGCCCGGCGCCATGCCTTAGCTCATGGGGCACTGCTTGTAGTAGGCGTCCTTGTGGGCCTTCATGGGCGTCGCCGCGGTGCGGACCGTGTAGCGCCCCTGGTCGTCCTTGATCACCTCGTACATGGAGAAATCCTGGATGGGGAAGTGATTGGTGTTGAACTTGAAGTCGCCGCGCACCGAATCGAAATCGGCTTCTTTCAGGGCCGCCCTGAACGCATCCTTATCGGCGACGTTGCCCTTGACCTTTGCGATGGCGGAATCGAGCAGTTGCGCCGCATCATAGGCTTGCGCCGCCCAGGTCGAAGGAATGACGCCGTACTTTTCTTCGTATGCCTCGACGAACTGCCTGTTGGCCTCGTTGTCGATATCGGGCCCCCAGAAATGGCCGCCGTAGGCGCCCAGGGCGCTGTCCTTCAATGCCCTGAGCATGGGCAGCTCGAAAATGCCGCTCGAGAGCAGCGGAATGGTGTCGAGCAGGCCGGCAAGCTGGTACTGGCGCACAAAGGAAACCGCCATGCCGCCAGGATAGAACGCATAGACCGCATCGGGTTTCTGCGATGCCAGCTGAGTCAGCTCACTGGAGAAATCAAGTTGGTTCAACGGCGTGTAGACCTCATCCAGCACTTCGCCGTTGTAGAAACGCTTGAAGCCCTCAAGCAGATCTTTGCCACCCTGGAAGTTGGCGGTCATCAGCACGACTTTCTTGTAGCCTTTGTCGCTGGCGTACTGGCCGACCACCTCGGCGATATTGTCGTTCTGCCACGAGGTGGAAAAGAAATTGGGCGAACATCCGGCCCCGGCCAGCGGCGAGGGGCCGCTGTTGGTGCTGATCAGGAACACCCCTTTTTCGGTAATCGGCTTGGCCACGGCCATCATGACGTTCGACCCCGTAATGCCGACAATGACGGGAACCTCGTCGCGCTCGATCAGTTTCTGGACCGCCTGCGTGGCGACCTCGGGCTTGAACTGGTCGTCTTCTTTCAAGACCTGGACGGGCACGCCACCCAGCTTGCCCCCACGCTGCTCGACCGCCAGCATGAACCCGTTGTATTGCTCTTCGCCGGGGACAGCCACTGCCCCGGTGAATGTATTCAGGAAGCCGATCTTGAGAGGCTGTTGCGCCTGCGCCAGAGCCGAAGCCCCGGCCATGACCGCGGCAAGCACCGCTTTGCGTACGAAACCGTTCGCCATTGTGTTGTCTCCTGTATGTAAATATTTGTTTTCACTTCACTCTACCCCCGCTGAAATCGTCCGGGAAGATGACAATAAGCCAAGCTCGATACCTGAATCGCATCGCCCTTCCGCATGCCTGTGGCCAAGCCCATCTCGCCTAAGCATCGCGCCAGGCGCACGGCGCAGGGCACCGGTTTGACCGGGTGTTCTGGAAAACCTCTATTTTCATATCACCGTTGATCTCGTAATATATTACGAACATCATGTAAAACATCAACAAGCATGCGGAGACTGCCGTGCATCTAGGCCGATTGTTCCAGAGAAGCGTTCAAATGCACGGCGACCGGCCGGCGCTTGCCCTGGGCTGCGCGCCCGCCGCCGACTACGCCGAACTGGATGTCCGGATCCGCGCACTGGCCCATTGGATGCGTCGCGACCTGGGGCTGGCGCCGGGCGACCGCGTCACGCTGGCCATGAAGAACCGCGTTGAATACGCCCAAGCCCTGCTTGCAGCCTGGCACGCCGGACTATGTGCGGTGCCGGTCAACAGCAAGCTGCACCCGAACGAAATCGGCTACATCTTGCGCGACTCGCAATCAAGGCTCTGTCTTACCGACTCAACCCTGAGCGACAGCCTGCGCCCCGTGGCCGACGGCATCAAGACGCTGCACCTGATCGATGTCGAAGCGCCCTCCTATGCGCAGGCCGCCGCCGGCCCACGGGCTTCAGAGGCCATCGAGCCCGGCCAGGACGACGACGCTCCGGCATGGCTTTTTTATACGAGCGGAACCACCGGACGCCCCAAGGGCGTCGTCCTTGGCCATGCCAACCTCGTCAATATGGCACTGAACTTCTATGCCGACGTGCAGCCGCTAGACGACACCGACGTGCTGCTTCATGTCGCGCCCATGTCGCACGGAAGCGGGCTGTACAGCGTGCCATGCTTCCTCAAGGGTGCCCTGCAGGTCGTGCCGTCCAGCGGCGGCTTCGACGAGGCCGAAACCTGCGAGCTGCTGCAGCACTATCGCAACGCCAGCTTCTTCGCCGCGCCGACCATCGTGCAGCGCCTTACCCAATACGTCGCGGGCCACGACGCCCCGCTTCCCGGGCTGAAAAGCATCATCGTGGCCGGCGCGCCCTTTTATGTGGAAGACATCAAGCAAGCCGTACGCGTGCTCGGACCCTGCATCGCCCAGATATACGGCCAGGGCGAATCGCCCATGAGCATCACGGCCCAGACCGCAAGCCGGATCGCACGCGCGGTCGAACAGGACGACGACACGTTCCTGGGCTCGGTCGGCCACGCCCAGTCCAGCATCGAAATATCCATTGAAGACACGTGTGGCAATCGGCAGAAGACCAACCAGGCGGGCGAAATCATGGTCTCGGGGCCGACGGTCATGCAGGGATACTGGCAAAACCCCCAAGCCAGCCATGACACGCTGCGCGGCGGCAAGCTGCATACCGGGGACATCGGCCTGATCGACGAGCGGGGCCTGCTGCACCTGAAAGACCGCTCCAAAGACGTTATCATCAGCGGCGGCACCAACATCTATCCGCGTGAAGTCGAAGAAACCCTCATGCAGCACCCCGACGTCGCCGAGGTATCGGTCATCGGCATACCCGATCCACTCTGGGGCGAATCCATATTGGCGTTCGTGGTGCGCCGCGAAGGACGCCCCTCTGCCGGACCAGCCGAACTCGACGCGCTTTGCCTGAGCCGCATGGCACGATTCAAGCGGCCCAAGCGCTATGTGTTTCTCGACCAGCTTCCCAAGAACGCAACCGGCAAAGTGCTGAAGCGCCAGCTTTACGATCTTGTTCCACCCGCGCCATGACAAAGCGAACCGACACCCTCTTCGACCGCCAGGCCGTCAGCCACACCGACAGGGCCTACGGCCTGCTTGAAGAACTGATCGTCACCGGAGAACTCGCGCCGGGCAGCCAATGGTCGGAAACCGCCCTGGGCGAACGGCTGGGCATTGGCCGCTCGCCCGTACGAGACGCCCTGCAGAAGCTCGCCTTCCAGCGCCTGGTGCACATTGCCCCGCGCCAGGGCGTCTTTATTTCCGAGATCGACTACCAGGGGCAGCTCAAGGTCATCCAGGCCCGCCGCGACATCGAGCATCTCATCGTCACCCAGGCGGCCCTTTGCGCCACACAGGCCGAGCGCCAGGCCATGACCGGCCTCATGGCCGAGCTGCGCAAGCTCAAGAAGAACCATGACATGCGGGGCTACATGCGCCTGCATTTTGCGCTGACGGGCCTGCTGGGCGAAGCTTCGCGCAACAGCTATGCCGCCGAGTTCTACGCCATACTGCAGACCCTGTCGCGCCGCTTTCTGTATTTTCACAAAAAACGCCATACCGACCTGACGCTCATCTGCGACCTGCATGTCGATCAGCTCAAGGCGATTGTCAAGGGTTCACCCGAAGCCGCACAGCAGGCCGCCGCGGCACGCAACGACTACGCCGAAAGCCTGGCTCGCGACACCATCATGGAAATGATCGCCAGCTCGGAACTGCAGGTATCGACGCCGCGCCGTCCCCGCTGACCCGGCCGGCGCGGCGCGGGCGCTAGTGTGCTGTTTGATTAGTTTGTGTACTTATATTCGGATGCCTGAGCTTGTCAGGCAAGGCGCAAACCACAGCGATAGCCGTAGCTATCGCGAGGATTTGCAACGCAGCATGGCGAGTTCAGGC
>Ga0180218_1001250_pt1 | contig 16062 bp, 14 predicted proteins | sample eDN3rd37CKraftBY_FD_151334 | JGI IMG/M metagenome (GOLD analysis project Ga0180218, IMG submission 151334) | Enriched backyard soil microbial communities from Emeryville, California, USA - eDNA 3rd pass 37_C Kraft BY (version 2) (version 2) | ecosystem: Environmental > Terrestrial > Soil >...
GATGCCGCGATTTTCGTGCTGACCGGCGACGGCGAGCTGCAGGAAGGCCAGTTCTGGGAATCGCTTCAAGGCGCGGTGAACCACCGCATGGGCGAGCTGACCGTCATCATCGATCATAACAAGCTGCAGTCGGACACGCTCGTCTCCGAGGTCAGTGACCTTGGCGATCTCGAGGCGAAGCTTGCGGCATTCGGCTGGGCGGTCGGCCGCTGCGACGGCCACGATATCGAGGCGCTCGACCGTACCTATAAGCGTCTCGCCGCGCACAAGGACAAGCCGAAGATCATCATCGCGGACACCATCAAGGGCCGCGGCGTGTCGTTCATGGAACATACGGCGATGCCGAAGGGCGAGCGCTACTACAAGTTCCACAGCGGCGCGCCGGCGCTGCCGCTTTACCGGCAGGCGGTGGCGGAGCTTGCAGCGAAGATCGACCGGCTCGCCGGCGACATTCAGCTCGGCCAGATCGCCCGTGAGGGTGTCGCGCCTCAGCCGGCCGCCGCCGCGGGTTCTGCGCAGCGGCTGATCCCGTCCTACAGCGAGGCCTTGCTGGCCGAAGCCGCCGCCGATCCGCGGATCGTCGCGCTCGACGGCGACCTGATCCTCGACACCGGCCTCATTCCGTTCCGCGACCGCTTCCCGGACCGTTTCTTCGAATGCGGCATCGCCGAGCAGGACATGGTTTCAACCGCGAGCGGCATGGCGCTCAAGGGCCTGAAGCCGGTCGTGCACTCCTTCGCCTGCTTCCTGTCGACGCGGCCGAACGAGCAGATCTACAACGCAGCCACGGAACTCACGAAGATCGTCTATGTCGGCTCGCTCGCCGGGCTCATTCCGGCCGGTCCCGGCCATTCGCATCAGTCGGTGCGCGATGTCTCGGCGCTCGCGGCCATCCCGGATTTTACGGTGGTCGAGCCGACGCTGCCCGACGAGGTCGCGCCGCTGTTGCGCTGGTGCCTGCATGACGCGCCGGGAAGCTGCTACCTGCGGCTGGTCTCCGCCGCTGCCGAGATGCCCGACCAGCCGGCTACGCCTTTCGTACCGAAGACGGGCTGGGGCAGGGTGCTGCGGTCCGGCAAGGATGTCGCTCTCGTCGGTTACGGGCCGGTGCTGCTCGGGCAGGCCGCGCAGGCGGCGCGTGCATTGGAGAAGGATGGCGTCAGCGCCGGTCTCGTCTCGTTCCCCTGGCTCAACAAGGTCGATCCGGCCTGGCTGCGGCAGATCGCGGGTGAATACCGCGCGCTCGTTGTGCTGGACAATCATTTCCCGATCGGCGGGTTGTTCGATCGCATCGCGGCCGTGGCTGCGCTCGACGGCGTTGCGGTGAAACTGCGCCGCGCCGGCGTCGACCGTATCCCGAGCTGCGGCACCAACGACCAGGTGATCGCCGCCCACGGCCTCGACGCCGCCTCGCTCGCCGCGCTGGCGAAGGACGCCGTCCGCTAACCGATGTCCCGCTCCGTTGACGTGGTCTGCCTTTATGAAAAGGCGCTGCGCGAACTCGATGTGCTGTGCGCCATCAAGGCGCTGGCCGAACGGCGCGGCATGTCGGTCGAGATCGTCCAGCAGGATTACGGTTATGGCGAAGCGATGCAGCTGCGCCCGCGTATCGTCGTGCTGCCTTATTGCTATCAGGAACGCAGCAACAATTTCTATCTGATGCGCTGGCGCGAGGCGGCCTTCGTCAATTTCAGCTGGGAGCAGTTCTTCTATCCCGGCAATCGCATCGCCAAAACGCCGCGTGGCGATTTCGCGCTCAATCACGTCCTGCATTTGTCTTGGAGCGAAGGTTATTCGCAATTGCTGCGTGGCGCCGGCATCCCGGAGGGGCACATCGTGCTCACCGGCAATCCCGCCCTGCAGCTTTATCGCGAGCCTTACCGCCGCTGCTTCGCGGACCGCGGCACGCTGGCGCAGCGCTATGGTCTCGATCCCCGGCGCAAATGGGTTTTCTTCCCGGAGAACTACAACTGGGCTTTTTACGAGCAGCCGATGCTCGACCAGATGATGCGCGACGGCCAGTCGCCGCAGGATGTCGCGCAGATGCGCGACTACGCGACAGCCTCGTTCGAGACGGCGATGGCCTGGTGCGCGCGTCTGGTGCGCGACGCCGACATCGAGCTGGTGCTGCGGCCGCGCCCCGCGACGCCGCTCGCGACGATGCGCGAGCGCGTTCGCGCCGTGATCGGTGCGTTGCCGGAGCGGTTTCACATCCTGCAGGATGAGACGGTGCGCGAATGGAACCTCGCAGCCGATCTGGTGGCGAGTTCCTACAGCACCAGTCTGGTCGAGGCGGCGATCGCCGGCCGGCGCATCATGATGCTCGAGCCACAACCTCTTCCGCCGGCGCTGGTGCAGGAGTGGCACCACCTCGCGCCGCGTGCCGTGCGCTATGAGGATCTTGTCGCGTGTCTTGCTGGCCATGAGCCGAACGGCGCGCCGCTCGCGCAATGGGCGTCTGTCACGGTTTCGGGACCGGCCGATCCGATCGCGGCGGTGGCCGATCTTCTTCAGGCAATGCGCGATGGCGCGGCGGTGCTTCCGCCGCCGGCGAGCCGGGAAAGCGTGACGATTGATCGCCCGGCCGCGGTGCCGTTTGGACTGTGGTGGCTGCTGCGCCTCGGTAAAAGCGCGTTGTCGCAGTGGAAGGCGCGTTCGCCGTGGCGTCGCGCCGTTCCGCCCGAAAGCGTGCCCGATGTCGATGCCGCGGCGACAATCGGCGCGCGCGTGGCGCGCTGGAAGGCCTGTCTTCCGGGGTCGTGAAATCGAGACCTTATGCGTGCTGCCGCCCGGGTTCACCCTCCCGGCGGTGGGTGATACGGTGAGTTTCCTGAGGGGTCGTTGAGGTCGCGTTGTGAAGTTGTTGCTGGTTGGCGCGCGGGGCAATCTCGGTTCGGCGTTGTCGCGAGCCGCCGAGCCTCGTCACGAGATTGTTCCGGTCGGGCGGTCCGACTGGGACGGCCTGCGCGCGGACCGTCTGGCCGGCATCGACGCCGTCATCCATGTCGCTTCCGAGCTTCGGATCCCCGTCACCGAGCGGCCGGCGGCGGTCGTCGACTCCGAGATCATGGTCACGGCGCGTCTTCTCGAACTGATGCGCGCCTATAACCTCAAGCGGCTGATCTATGTGAGCAGTTGCGCCGTCTACGGCAGCTCTCCGGACACCGCAGAAACCGCGCCGTGCCATCCGGTCACCGTCAACGGCCGCATGAAGCTGCTCAACGAGCAGATCATCGCGGGCTTTTGCGCGGCGCATGGCATCGAGGCGACCGTCGGCCGCGTCTTCAACATGTTCGGTGGCAACGACCATTTCTCGATCGTGGCGCGGATCGTCCGGTCGGCGCGGGACGGCTCGCCGATCCCGGTCTTCGACGGCGGCGAGGGCATCCGTGACTTCATCCATGTCGACGACGTCGCCCGTATTCTTCTCGCGATTGTCGAGCGTCGGCCGCCGTTCCCGGTCGTCAATATCGGAACCGGAACCGGCACGCGGATCGCCGAACTCATCAACATCGCATCCGAGCAGGTTCGCGGTCTCAAGGTCGTCGACGGCGGCAGCCGTACCGAAGTCAGCCACTCGATTGCCAATACCGAACGCTTGCGCTCCTGGCTGGGCCCGCAGGCCTTCGCGCCGGTGGGCGATTATCTGCGCAAGCAGTTTCAGTCCGCCAGCGCTGTATCGTAACGATTGTCCGTGAGCACCATCGTCACCATTCTCGGCGCCCGGCCGCAGTTCATCAAGGCGAGCGTCGTCTCGAAGGCGCTGGCGCAGCTGCGCGGGGATGCGTTCGAGACGGTCGTCCATACCGGGCAGCATTACGATGCCGGCATGTCGGACGTTTTCTTTTCCGAACTCGGCATGCGGCCGCCGAAGCATCATCTCGGCATCCATGGCGGCAGCCACGGCGCGATGACCGGCCGGATGCTCGAAGGCATCGAGAAAATCCTCGTCGACGAGAAGCCGGCCGCCGTCCTCATTTATGGCGATACCAATTCAACGCTGGCCGGCGCGCTCGCCGCGGCGAAGCTTCATATTCCGATCGCCCATGTCGAAGCCGGCTTGCGGTCTTTCAACATGCGGATGCCGGAGGAGATCAACCGCATCGTCGCCGACCGGCTGTCGCGCTGGCTGTTCACGCCGACCGAGGCCGCGGACGTCAATCTCCGGCGCGAAGGTGTCGCGGCGGACGCGATCATCCGCACCGGCGATGTGATGTTCGATGTCGCGCGCGAGCACGGCAAGCGGCCAGCCGGGCCGGACGGCGTTCTGGCGAGGCTCAAGCTGCAGGGCGCGCCTTATATTCTCGTCACCGTCCACCGCGCAGAAAACACCGACGATCCCGCGCGCCTGAAAGTCATCGTCGAGGCGCTGCTCCGCCTTGCGGACCGCCTGCCGCTCGTCTGGCCGCTGCATCCGCGCACCCGCGGTGTGCTTGCCGGCAGCGGAGATCTCGATCGGCTCGCGGCGCGAGTCCATCTGATCGAGCCGGTCGGTTATTTCGAGATGGTGCAACTCGAGAAGAATGCGGCGGCGATCGCGACCGATTCCGGCGGCGTGCAGAAGGAAGCCTTCTTCCACGGCGTGCCCTGCGTGACCCTGCGAGACGAGACCGAGTGGACCGAACTGATTGAGGCCGGTTGGAACCGGTTGGCCCCGCCGGTGAGCGTGGACGCCGTCGTGGCGGCTGTCGGCGCGGCGGTCGGCTCCCACGGGGCCGACATTCGCCCTTATGGCGACGGCAATGCCGCGCAGACGATTGTCGGCCTGTTGAGCCGCGCTGTCGGCTAGGCCGGGCCGCGTTCGGCCAAATTTCTCTCATAATATCAGTTGATTAACTACAGTCTGGCTGCCGGAGGCCCTTAACCTTGACGTTCACGGCATGAACAAGGTACCCAAACCGCGCCCAACGGGACACGACGGCGAACGCATGCGGGGCGCTCAGGACGAACAGGCGAGGATCGTGCTCGGACTTCTGGAGTCCGTGGGGCGCGATGGCGCGCAGTCGCAGCGCCGCCTCGCCGCCGAACTCGGCATCGCTCTCGGCCTCGTCAACGCCTACCTCAAGCGCTGCGTCAACAAGGGCCTCGTCAAGGTCCGCCACGTCCCGGCGCGCCGCTATGCCTATTATCTGACGCCGAAGGGTTTCGCCGAGAAGTCGCGCCTGACGGTGCAGTATCTCACGAGTTCGCTCGGCTTCTTCCGCCAGGCCAAGACCGATTGCATCGACCTGTTCGAGAGCGCGCGCACGCGCGGCATCTCCCGCGTCGTGCTGTCCGGCTGCTCCGATCTCGCCGAGATTGCGGTGATCTGCGCGATCGAGTGCGAAATCGAGATCGTCGCGATCGTCGATGCGACGGCGGACGCGAAAACCTTCGTCGGCGTTCCGGTTGAAAGCTCCTACGACGCCGTCACGCAGAAATTCGACGCCGTCGTCATCACCCATCTGGCGGATGCCGAGCAATTCTGGGCGTCCGCGCGGGACCGTTTCGGGGCGGATCGTATCCTGACGCCGCGCTTTCTGCGGCTCGCGGTGCGACAGGAGGCGGACGTTGAATAAGATCGCCGACGCGCGCTGGTATGTCGTGCAGACGCACCCGCACGGGGAGCGCAAGGCCGCCGCGCATCTCAAGCGCCAGGGCTTCGACGTTTACCTGCCGCGCTATCTCAAGCGCCGGCGTCATGCCCGCCGTGTCGACACCGTCGCGGCTCCGCTGTTCCCGCGCTATCTGTTCGTCGCCATCGACATGATGACGCAGCGCTGGCGTGCGGTGCGCTCGACCATAGGCGTCAACGACATCGTCAGTTTCGGCGAAGACCCGATCGCGGTGCAGGACGACGTGATTGCTCAGTTGCGCCAGCGCGAGGACGGCGCGGGACTGGTTCAGCTCGGCCGCCCGGCTTTCGCGCGCGGCGACAAGGTGCGCGTCCTCGATGGCGCGTTTTCCGAATATCTCGCGGTGTTCGACGCGATGACCGACCACGAGCGCGTCAGCGTCCTGATCGATCTGCTGGGCCGCAAGGTGCGCGTCGCGATGGATTCGATGGCCATCGAAGCCGCGTGATGAGCGCCGCCGACGCATCCATGACCTCCAGACCGGACCGGCAGGGCAAGGCGTCGCCGCGCGTCGCAGTGGTCGGCGCCGGATATTGGGGCAAAAACCTCGTTCGTAATTTCGCCGAGCTTGGCGCTCTCGCGGCGGTCGTCGACGCCGACGAAGCACAGGCGCAATCGCTCGCGGCGCAATTCGGCTGCGCCGTTGCGGGCGCGGACGCCGTGCTGGCGGACCCCGCCATCGCCGCCGTCGCCATCGCCGCGCCGGCCGCGCTGCATTTCAGGCTTGCTTCGGCGGCGCTCGAAGCGGGCAAGCACGTCTATGTCGAAAAGCCGCTCGCGCTGACCGTCGCGGATGGGCAGACGCTGGTCGCACTCGCGGAGCGCCATCGCCGCGTGCTGATGGTCGGTCATCTCTTGCGTTATCACGCGGCCTTCCTGAAGCTGCAGGACCTGGTGCGTGAGGGCCGTCTCGGCGCGCTGCGCTATCTGCGCTCGAGCCGCATGAATTTCGGCAAGCTGCGGCGCGAGGAAGACGTGCTGTGGAGCTTTGCACCGCACGACATTTCGATGGTGCTGGCGCTCGTTGGCGAAGAGCCGAAGACGGTCGCCGCCAGCGCCGTCTATGCTCTCGGAAACGATAACGCCGACGTCTGTACCGTCGATCTCGGCTTTTCCGGCGCGCTGCGGGCGCAGGTCGCGGCGTCGTGGGTCAACCCGACCAAGGAACAGAAGCTCGTCGTCGTCGGCTCCGAGGCGATGGCGGTGTTCGACGATCTCGCGTCCTGGGAACGCAAGATCATGCTCTACCCGCACAAGGTCGCGTGGAACGGCGACGTGCCGGTGGCAAAGCCCGCCGAAGGCGTCCCGGTGCCGCTGACGCAAAGCGAGCCGTTGCGCGCCGAGTGCCGGCACTTCATCGATTGCGTTGTGTCGGGCGAGACGCCGCGCACGGACGGTCGCGAGGGACTGGCGGTGCTGTCGGTGCTCGCGCGCGCGAGCGACGCCATGCGCGCTTCCTAGCGAGCGAATTCAACATGCGCGCGTCATAAGGGCAGGGGTTTTCGATGGCCGGCAACGACAGGTTCCCCAATGTCCGCATCCACGAATCCGCCTATGTCGACGACGGCGTGACCATCGGCGAGGGAACCTCGGTCTGGCATTTCAGTCACATCCTTCCCGGCGTTGCGATCGGCAAGAAGTGTTCGATCGGTCAGAACGTCATGATCGGGCCGGATGTCACGGTCGGCGACCAGTGCAAGGTCCAGAACAACGTATCGCTCTACAAGGGCGTCGTGCTGGAACAGGGCGTGTTCTGCGGTCCGTCCTGCGTCTTCACCAACGTCAACAATCCGCGCGCCGAGGTCGAGCGCAAGAACGAGTTCCGCGAAACGGTGGTGCGGCGCGGCGCAACCATCGGCGCCAATGCGACCATCGTTTGCGGCCACGAGCTTGGGCAATATTGTTTCATCGCGGCCGGCTCCGTCGTCACAAGGGACGTGCCCGCCTTCGCGATGATGGCCGGCGTGCCGGCGCGTCGCATTGGCTGGATGAGCAGGCACGGCGAGAAGCTTGGGCCCGATCTCGTGTGTCCCGCGACCGGCACGAAATACCGGCTGGTCGACGCCAACACGCTCGAGGAAGTTCCGGCGGGCGCTTAGCGGTCGCGCTCGAGACAGTCGCAGATCGCGTGTCCGGCCGCGATGTGAAGTTGCTGGATCAGCGCCGTCTCCGCCGACGGCGCGGCAATCGTCACGTCGCAATGGCGCGCCATGTCCGCGCCGGTCTCGCCGGTCAATCCGATCCTCGTCAGCTTGCCGCCGCGCGCGGCTTCGAGTGCGCGGAGGATGTTCGGCGAGCGGCCCGAGGTCGAAATCGCCATCAGCACGTCGCCGGGCCGGCCGAGCGCCTGCACCTGCCGGGCAAAAATCGCCTCGAAGCCGTAATCGTTGCCGATCGCAGTGAGCGCCGAGGTGTCCGTCGTCAGCGCGATGGCCGGCATGCCGGCGCGCTCGCGCTTGTAGCGGCCGACCAGCTCCGCCGCGATGTGCTGGGCATCGGCGGCGCTGCCGCCATTGCCGGCGATCAGCAGCTTGCCGCCGGCGGCAAGCGAATGCCGGATCGCCTTCGCAGCTGCAAGGATCGACGCGGCAAATACGGGGCTGTTCACCGCGCGGGCGAATGCCTCCTGCGACCGCACGAGGTGGTCGCGTATCGCAGCTTCGCCTGCCTGGTCCAAATCGGCCTCCGGTAACGAGCGTCAACAGGTACCCAGTGGCTGGACCGCGCGCAAGGCGCGAGACGCTTCGCCCGCGCGTTGCCGCATATAAACCTTGATGCCGTGAGATTTTCCGCATCCCTTGAGCTTTTAGGGGCGAACCGCGATATTGCCTGCGCCGGAACCCCCGGCTCGGTGCCGGCGACCCCCGGAGCGATCATGGCGCGCCAGCCGCCACGCACGGCCGTTGCTTCAGCCATCTTGCCTTCAGCGGAGCCTATGATGCCGATCCGTCTCGCAGATCTCAAAGTGAAGCTGTTCACCGACGGCGCCGACAAGGCGCAGATCGTCGAGATGGCGAAGCAGCCCTGGATCGCCGGCTTCACCACCAATCCCTCGCTGCTGAAGAAGGCGGGCGTCTCTGACTATGAGGCTTATGCGCGCGACGTGGTCGCCGCGGTGCCGGACAAGCCGATTTCCTTCGAGGTGTTCTCCGACGACCTCGACGAGATGCACGCCCAGGCGCAGGTGATCGCCTCATGGGGCGGCAATGTCTACGTCAAGCTGCCGGTCACCAACACCAAGGGCGAGGGGCTTTACGAGATGGTCCGCACGCTGTCGCGCGACGGCGTCAAGATCAACATGACGGCGATTTTCGCCGAGGGTCAGATCGTCAAGGCGATCGAGGCGCTGGACGGCGGCGCGCCGGCCTGCGTGTCGGTATTTGCCGGACGGCTCGCCGATTTCGGCATCGACTACCGGCCGATCATGCGCGACGCGGTCGCGCGGGCGCGGCGCACGAAAAACGTCGAGATCATCTGGGCCTCGACCCGCGAGGTCTTCAACGTGATCGAGGCGAACGAGATCGGCTGCCACATCATCACGGCGCCGGCGGATATCTTGAAGAAACTTGCCGCGATCGGCACCAAGACCGGTGCCGAGATTTCGCTCGATGCCGTGAAGGCGTTCTGCGCCGACGCCGAGGCGGCGGGCCTGACCCTGCGCACGAAGCTGACCGACGCGGCGCAGTAAGGGGCCCGGCGCAAGAGGGGATGGGGCGGATGTTTTCTCGCGCGGCTTTTTCCGGTCGTTGATCGTGGCGTCGACAATCGTTCCGGTCATTCTCACAGGCGGCACCGGCACGCGGCTCTGGCCGGTGTCGCGCGATGCGCTGCCGAAGCAGTTTTTGCCTTTCGCGGGAGAACGGTCGACCTATCAGGAAACGCTGCTGCGCGTCGCCGACCCGGAGCTGTTCGCGCCGCCGGTCGTCATCACCGGGCCTGACTTCCATTTCTTCGCGCAACGCCAGGCCGAGGATGTCGGCATCGAGGCGACTGTCGTCGTCGAGCCGATGCGCCGGGACTCCGCCGCCGCGGTCGCCGCCGCCACGATGGTGGTGCATCGCCGCGATCCGGAAGCGATCGTTCTGGTGCTCGCCGCGGATCACGTCGTGCTCGACGTCGCGCCGTTCCGCGCCGCTTGTGTAGCGGGGCGCGATGCCGCTGCGTCGGGCCGCATCGTTACTTTCGGCATCGAGCCGACCGAACCGAAGACAAGCTACGGCTACATCCTGCGCGGTGAGCCGATCGGCGAGAACGGCGTCTTCGCGGTCAAGCGCTTCGTCGAGAAGCCGGACGCCGCGACCGCGGCCCGCTACGTGCAGGACGGCTATTTCTGGAATTCGGGCAATTTCCTGTATCGGGCCGATGTGATGATCGGCGAACTTGAAGCCTTCGAGCCGGACATCGCGAAGGCGACCGCCGAGTCGGTCGACAACGCGGCGACCGACCTGTCCTTTCTGCGTCTCAATCGGGAGGCGTTCGCGCGCTCGCCGCAGAAGTCGATCGATTACGCCGTGATGGAGAAGACGAGCCGCGCCGCCGTCGTGGTCGGCGCGTTCCGCTGGTCGGATATCGGAAGCTGGGATGCCTTGCTCGACATCTCCGCGCGCGACGGCGACGGCAACGCGGTTCACGGCAACGTGGTTGTCGAAGGCGCGTCGAACTGTGTCGTTCATTCCGAGGACATGCTGACCGCCGCTGTCGGTGTCAAAGACCTGGTGATCGTCTCGACGCGCGATGCGGTGATGGTCATCCCGCGCGACCGGGCGCAAGAGGTGAAGGAGCTGGTCGGCAAGCTCAAGGCTGCCGGCCGCACGGAGGTAAGCGCGCATCGCCGTGTGCACCGGCCGTGGGGCTATTTCGAGTCGATCGACGCCGGCGACCGTTTTCAGGTCAAGCGCATCGTCGTGCGCCCCGGCGGCGTCCTGTCATTGCAGAAACACCGCCATCGCGCCGAGCACTGGGTCGTCGTGCGCGGTACCGCCGAGGTGACGCTCGGCGAGACGGTCGCCGCCGTGCATGAAAACGAGTCGGTCTATATCCCGATCGGCAGCGTCCATCGTCTCGCCAATCGCGGAAAAATCCCGCTGGAGCTGATCGAGGTGCAAACCGGCAGCTATCTCGGCGAGGACGATATCGAACGTCTGGAAGACGTTTACCGGCGCATCACCTGACGCCGTTTTGCCGGCGCGGCTGGCACACCCTCACTCTTCGTTACAGATTGTTGCAATTCACCGTTTCGGTGAGATGCGCCTTGCTGCGTTCGGGGCCTTGGGCTATCGCATCGGGCAAGAATTTCGCATTGCACAACGCCGGCTGCCGAGCCGATTTCACAAGCGATCATCCATGAATGACATGACCAAGCCTGCCGCGCCTCTTCCCTTCATCGATCTTGCCGCGCAACAGCGGCGCATCGCGCCCCAGGTCGAAGAAGCGATCGCGCGGGTGCTGGCGCACGGTCAGTACATCATGGGACCGGAAGTGATCGCGCTCGAGAAGGCGCTGTCGGAGTTCTGCGGCGCCAGGCACGTCATCTCCTGCGGCAACGGCACCATCGCGCTTGAGCTCGTGCTGCGGGCGAAGGGCGTCAAGGCCGGCGATGCCGTGCTGTGTCCGAGCTTCACCTTCGCCGCGACCGCGGAGGTTGTCGCGCTGGTCGGCGCCACGCCGGTGTTCGTCGACGTGCATGGCGACACTTTCAATCTCGACGCCGCGAGCCTGGAGTCCGGTCTCGCCACCGCGAAGAAGCGCGGCCTCAATCCGGTCGGGGTCATCCCGGTCGATCTGTTCGGCCATCCTGCCGACTATCGGGACATCGAGCCGTGGTGCGCGGCGAACAAGCTCTGGATATTGACCGACGCCGCGCAGTCGTTCGGCGCGCGCTACCACGATCGCAAGGTCGGGACGATCGGTCTTGCGACCACGACCAGCTTTTTCCCGGCCAAGCCGCTCGGCTGCTACGGCGACGGCGGCGCGATCTTTACGGACGACGCGGATCTCGCGGCGGTGATCCGCTCGCTGCGGGTCCACGGGCAGGGCAGCGACAAATACGACAACGTCCTGATCGGCACCAACGGCCGCATCGACACCATCCAGGCCGCGATCCTGATCGAGAAGCTCAAGATATTTCCGGACGAACTGGAGCAACGCGAAATCATCGCGCGTCGCTACAGCGAAGCCCTGAAGGACGTGGCTGAGGTTCCCATAACGGCGAAGGGCTGTACGTCGGCCTGGGCGCAATACACCATCAAGGTGCCGGCGGCAAAGCGCGATGCCTTGGCCGCCGTCCTGCGCACGCAGGGCATTCCAACGGCGATCTATTACCCGAAGCCGTTGCACCAGCAGACCGCCTACCGAAACTATCCCGTCGCCGGCAACGGCCTGCCGGTCTCGGATGTGATCGCGCACGAGGTCATCAGCCTGCCGATGCATCCTTATCTCGAGCCGGATGTCCAGGACCGCATCGTTGCTGCGGTGCGGCTGGCGCTGCGCTAGTCGCGATTTAACTCAAAAGACATCAAGGCATTGTGGCGTAGCGCAACGATGTTGCGTTGCGAATTTCCCGCGCGAGTCCGTCACGCGTCATCGCCCGTCCGCATCGTCGCGGCACGAGGCGCGTCCACAACACTTTTTATTTCATCTGCCGACAGTGCGCTGTTGGCCGATGCGGCTGATCTGCTTGGCGTTGCGCGTAAACTTCGTGACGGACGGCGCGCCGGAATACGCTAAGCTGGCAGGCCGATTTTTCTTGCAAATAATTCCGGGAAGGGTTGGTATACAGAATACCAAGAACCGACCGGCAATGAACGACCGGCGATGAGGAAACGAAAGTCAGGGAGGACGTCAATGATCCGATACAGCAAGCAGATGCTCTGTGGTCTCGCGGTCGGCCTGGCCGGCGGCTTTGCGCTGTCGGCTGCGCCGGCGCAGGCATGGGAGCCCTCGAAGCCGATCGAAATCATCGTTCCGGCGGGCACCGGCGGCGGCGCGGACCAGATGGCGCGCACGGTGCAGGGCATCATTGCCAAGCACAATCTGTCGAAGCAGTCGGTGGTGGTCATCAACAAGTCCGGCGGCGCCGGCGGCGAGGGCTTCCTCGACGTCAAGAATTCCAAGGGCAACGATCACAAGCTGATCATCACCCTGTCGAACCTGTTCACCACGCCGCTCGCCACCGGCATCCCCTTCAACTGGAAGGATCTGACCCCGGTCGCGATGCTCGCGCTCGACGAGTTCATCCTCTGGGTGAATGCCGAGAAGCCCTACAAGACCGCCGGCGATTATATCGCGGCGATCAAGGCCGGCAGCGACAACCAGTTCAAGATGGGCGGCACCGGCTCCAAGCAGGAAGACCAGATCATCACCGTCGCGCTGCAGAAGGCGGTCGGCAAGAAGCTCACCTACATCCCCTATAAAGGCGGCGGCGCGGTGGCGGTGCAGCTCGTCGGCAACCACATCGACTCGTCGGTCAACAACCCGATCGAGGCGGTGGCGCACTGGCGCGCCGGCAAGCTGCGTCCGCTGTGCATCTTCGACAGCAAGCCCGCGGCCTACAAGGACAAGATCGCCGACGGCAAGGCCTGGGCGGACGTTCCGACCTGCAAGTCGGCGGGCCTCGACGTCGAATATCTGATGCTGCGCGGCTTCTTCATGCCGCCGGGGGTCAGCAACGAGGCGGTCGCCTATTACGTCGACCTCTTCAAGAAGGTCCGCGAGACGCCGGAGTGGAAGAAGCTGATGGACGACGGCGCCTTCAACCAGAGCTTCATGACCGGCAAGGAATTCGCCGACTGGGTGGCGAAGGCCGAGAAGAGTCATGAAGGCCTGATGAAGGAAGCCGGCTTCCTCGCGAAGACCAACTAGTCGCCACTCGAGCAATGGTCCCGTCGCAGGCGGGACGGTGACATCATGAACCAGAATGCCAAAGCGACCGGTGGGACGGGACCGTCCCACCGGAGCGTCGAGATCGGAGTGATCGGCGTCGTTGCGTTGCTCGGCCTGATCGCGATCGTCGGCAGCCTGAAGGTCGGCATCGGCTGGGGTGCCGAAGGTCCGCGCGCGGGATTCTTCCCGTTCTATTGCGGGCTGATCGTCGTGATCGCGTCGGCCGTGAACCTGGTGAACGCGCTGCGCGCCGAGAACGACGGCTCGCTGTTCGCCGAATGGGGACAGCTCCGTCAGGTCATGTCGGTCGTCATCCCGACGGCGATCTATGTGTTCGCCATTCCCTATCTCGGGATTTACGTCTGCTCGGCGATCCTGATCGCCGGCTTCATGATCTGGCTCGGCCGCTATCCGGTGCACACCGCGGTCGCGGTCGCGCTCGCCATGCCGATCGTGACGTTCCTGATGTTCGAGATCTGGTTCCTGGTGCCGCTGCCCAAGGGACCGCTCGAATCCATGCTCGGTTACTGATCCACACGGGGGAGGCCGTCTCCGGCGGCCGTCGGCACTCGGGGCATTCGATGGAAGACATCTTCAATCTGTTCCACGGCTTTGCCGTTGTGATCCAGCCGTTCAACCTTCTCCTGATGGTGATCGGCATCGTGCTCGGCGTCATCGTCGGCGTGCTGCCGGGTCTCGGCGGCGCCAACGGCGTCGCGATCCTGCTGCCGCTGACCTTCTCGATGTCGCCGACCTCGGCGATCATCATGCTGTCCTGCATCTACTGGGGCGCGTTGTTCGGCGGCGCCATCACGTCGATCCTGTTCAACATCCCCGGCGAACCATGGTCGGTGGCCACGACCTTCGACGGCTACCCGATGGCGCAGCAGGGCCGGGCCGGCGAGGCGCTGACCGCGGCCTTCACCTCGTCCTTCGTCGGCGCGCTGTTCGCCGTCATCGTCATCACGCTGGTCGCGCCGCTGGTCGCGAATTTCGCGCTGCGATTCGGTCCGGCGGAAATCTTCTCGGTCTATTTCCTGGCCTTCTGTTCGTTCGTCGGCCTGTCCAAGGAGCCGCCGTTCAAGACGGTCGCCTCGATGATGCTCGGCTTCGCCCTCGGCGCGGTCGGCCTCGACCAGGTGACCGGCCAGCTGCGACTGACTTTCGGCTTCCCGGAATTGCTGAGCGGATTCGACTTCCTGATCGCCGTTATCGGCCTGTTCGGCATCGGCGAGATCCTGCTGACGATGGAGGAGGGGCTCGCCTTCCGCGGCAAGGCCGCCGGCATCAATCCGAAGGTCGTGCTGCAGACCTGGATGGAATTGCCGCGCTACTGGATGGTGTCGCTGCGCTCCTGCCTGATCGGCTGCTGGATGGGCATCAGCCCGGCCGGCGCGACGCCGGCCTCGTTCATGAGCTACGGCATCGCCAAGCGCATCTCCAAGAACGGCAAGAAGTTCGGCACCGGCCAGATCGAGGGCGTGGTCGCGCCGGAGACCGCCGCGCACGCGGCCGGCACCTCGGCGCTGCTGCCGATGATCTCGCTCGGCGTGCCGGGCTCGCCGACCGCCGCCGTGCTGCTCGGCGGCCTGCTGATCTGGGGCCTGCAGCCCGGTCCGCTGCTGTTCACCGAGCAGAAGGACTTCGTCTGGGGTCTGATCGCTTCCATGTACATGGGCAACATCGTCGGCCTGATCGTGGTGCTGACCTGCGTGCCGCTGTTCGCCGCGATCCTGCGCATCCCCTTCAGCGTGATCGCGCCGATCATCCTGGTGTTCTGCGCGATCGGCGCCTACACGGTGCACAACAACACCTTCGACATCGTGATGATGCTGGTGTTCGGCATTGCCGGCTATTTCCTGAAGAAAACCGACTATCCGCTGGCGCCGATGGTTCTCGCCATCGTGCTGGGCGACAAGGCCGAGGAGTCGTTCCGCCAGGCGCTGCTCGCCTCGCAAGGCGGCCTCGGGGTGTTCTTCGAGAACGCCCTGGTGAGTACCATCATGGCGCTCGGCTTCATCGCGCTGTTCTGGCCGATCATCCAGGGCGGCTGGAACCGGCTGCGCGGGACGCAGGACGGCGTGACGGCGGCCTGATCGCCGCCGGGACTGCCCCCGCCGGCCCCGGGCCGGTCGATGTGCCGGCTTCGGGGAAGGCTGTGGAATCCGGCGCGTTCGGCCGATGGGCCGGACGCGTTCGGCGGCTTGAAGGTCTTTGCAAAAGGGGCTATTGCGGCGGCGGGGCGTTCTGGAATAATGTATACCAGCCATGAGTAACCAGGACAGTCCCTCCCGCGCCGGTTCGCGTCGCCGTGCTGCCGAAGCGCCGGCCCAGCCCGCACTGGGGCCGATCGAGGTCGCGCCGAGCTTCAAGCACAAGGCCTATACGGCGCTGAAGAACGCGATTGTCGCGATGGACATCTATCGCAGCCGCGACGAGATCCGGCTCGACGAGCGCAAGCTCGCGCAGGACTTCGGCATCAGCCGCACCCCGGTGCGCGAGGCGATGGCGCAGCTCGAGAGCGAGGGCTTCGTGCGCTCGGTGCCGCGCCGCGGCATCTTCGTGG
>Ga0180218_1001251_pt1 | contig 16060 bp, 15 predicted proteins | sample eDN3rd37CKraftBY_FD_151334 | JGI IMG/M metagenome (GOLD analysis project Ga0180218, IMG submission 151334) | Enriched backyard soil microbial communities from Emeryville, California, USA - eDNA 3rd pass 37_C Kraft BY (version 2) (version 2) | ecosystem: Environmental > Terrestrial > Soil >...
CGCAAACAACGGACCGGCGTCGGCGATAAGAGCGCTGGCCTGGGTTTCATCGAAGCCCTGACCGAAAAGAAGGAGGAACGCTTCGCGCGCGCTTTGATACACCGTTCCGGCTTCGCTCCATTCGCCAGCCTGAAGGAGCGTGTTGCCGAGCGCCCGGCTGGTGCGCATGTGCTCGTGCGGGAAGGCGTCACGCGTGAAGACGGTGAGAGCGGCCTCGTATGCCGCAATGGCCATCTCCCGGTTGACGGCGGGGAGGCCGCGGATACGGTCGGAGTAGGTGTTTGCCAGCGCATTCTGCGCGCGCGCCCATTCCATGGGATATCCCGTGCGGGTGAACACCTCGAATGCCGCGTCGAGATGCGCGATGGCCTTCTCCTGGTTCTCGGCCTGGTCGCCGCCGACACGCGCGAGATACGCGGTCGCGAGATTGTAGTGTGCGGACGCCCATTCTCTTGGGAGTTGTTCGCGCGAGAAGACGCTGAGGGCGTTCGTGATGTGCGCGATGGCCTTCTCATGGTTCTCCGCGCGCGCGCCGCGGACGCGATTGCGGTAGCTGGCACCGAGATTGTTCTGCGCCATGGCCCAGAGCATGGGGGCCGCCTCTCTCGTGAAGACGCCGAGCGCTGCTTCCGTATGCGTGATGGAGGCCTCGAGGTTGTCGGCGGCCGTGCCATGGATGCGGCTCTGGTAGACGACGGCGAGGTTGTTCTGCAGGCGGGCCCATTCCTGGGGCGCGCTCTCCCGGGTGAAGACGCGCAACGCGGACTGGAAGTGGGCAATCGCGCGTTCCTGGTTGTCGGCACGCTCGCCGCGGATGCGTGCCCAGTAGGCAATGCCCAGGTTGTTTCGGAGCGTCGCCCAGTTCTGAGGATCAAGCTCGAAGGTCCAGGCCGGAAGAGCGGCCTCGAAATGACCGATCGCCGTCTCGATGTTGTCGGCACGCACGCCCGTCGGACGGTTGACGTAGGCGCTCGCTATGCCGAACTGCAGCTCGGCGATGACCTGCGCGCGATCGGCGGCGAGGGGCCATGGCGAGAGCGCGGGGGCCTCGGCGAGAAGGGCCTCACCGACGGAGATGCGCTGCTCGCCGTCCTGCGCCTGCTGCCAGCGCGAAAAGTGCGCCGAGAAGTCGGTGCCCGATGGCTGAGGTGAGGACTGAGACCATGCTGGCGCCAGCGCGAAGGTTGCGAGTACGAGGCCGGCCGCCAGCACCATCCATACCCGCCGCATCCTGCGCCTCCCGTCGCTGAGCCTCGCCGGCCGCGTAGGAATGTGACGGCGTCGTGGCACGAGCAAGGCTCAGGCAGAAATGGGCTGACTTTCCAAGCTTCTGCTGCACCGGCGCCACATCAGTGCCAATCGCAGGTGGCTCGCACGACGACGCCTTGGGCACTTGGAAATTGACGCTCGTGCAGGGCGTCGCTCAAGCGGGCCGATTGCCGATGTAGCGGCCGAACCGTTGCGTGCCTGTCTTGCCGAACAGGATGACGTCATAGGTCTCAGGCTCGCCGCCTTCCATGCCTGGAGATCCGATCGGCATGCCGGGTACCGCGAGACCTAGCGCTTGCGGCTTCTCCGCGAGGAGCCGTCTGATGGCGTGCGCGGGAACATGTCCCTCGATGACGTAGTTGTTGAGCTGAGCCGTGTGGCACGACATGAGCGCGTCCGGGACGCCAAGGCGCTGCTTGATGGCGGCTATCTCCGCCGTATCCGTGACACGCGCAAGAAATCCCTGCTGGCGCAGGTGGGCTATCCAGCCGGTGCAGCAGCCGCAGTTCGGGTCCTTGTAGACATCGAGCGTAGCGGAGAGCTCTGCGCGGACAGGCGTCACCAGGCCAAACGCGAGGGCGGCGCCAGCGCCCAGCAAACCGCGACGAGAGTAGAGCGATCGAGCCATGTGGTTCTCCGGGAAGGCGGTCGCGGGTTCAACGTTCGGTGCGGATCAGCACGTCCATGAGCTCGGCGACCTTCTGTTCCTGCTCAGCCTTGTCGCCGCTCGCGATGGCGTGGCGAACGCAGTGGTTGACGTGGTCGCGCAGCACGGATTCCTCGACGCGCCGAAGCGCCGCCCGCACGGCGGCGATCTGCGTGACGATGTCGATGCAGTAGCGGTCTTCCTCGACCATGCGCGCGAGGCCGCGGACCTGACCCTCGATGCGGTTGAGGCGCTTGAGGCGGGACGATTTGGCATCATGGCTCATGGCTTGACGAATACCCTACCGGGGTATATGTGTCAAGCTATACCCGGTGGGGGTATCAGGAACGGAAAGCCGTCATGAGCCAGCACGATCACGGATCGCACGAGAACCACGGATCACACGGAGCACACACTCACCACGGGTCCTGCTGCGGCGGGCAAGGCCACGCACACGGTGCGCCGGCTGACGCGCACAAGGTCAAAGATCCGGTCTGCGGCATGAGTGTCGACCCGCACACGGCCAAGCATCGCTACGACTTCGAAGGGAGGACGTATTATTTTTGCGCGGCACGCTGCCGCGAGAAGTTCATCGCGGATCCGATGAAGTACCTGGCCGCCGAGAAGGCGCCGCCCGCGCCGGTGCCGGCGGGCACGATCTACACCTGCCCCATGCATCCCGAGATCCGACAGGAAGGGCCGGGAAGCTGCCCGATCTGCGGCATGGCGCTCGAGCCGGAGCTTGCGACAGCGGACACAGGCCCCAATCCCGAGCTCGTCGACATGACCCGGCGCTTCTGGATCGGCCTCGCGCTCGCGCTTCCCGTGTTCGTGCTCGAGATGGGCGGGCACATGATCGATCTGCATCAGTGGATCGGCCAGCAGACGTCGAACTGGATCCAGCTCGTGTTGGCGACGCCCGTCGTGCTGTGGGCGGGCTGGCCGTTCTTCGAGCGCGGTTGGGCCTCCATCAGGACGGGCAATCTCAACATGTTCACGCTGATCGCCGTCGGCACCGGCGTGGCGTGGGTCTACAGCATCGTCGGCACGCTCGCGCCTGGCCTGTTCCCGGCGATGATGCGCGGTCACGATGGCGCAGTGGCCGTCTACTTCGAGGCGTCAGCGGTCATCACGGTGCTGGTCTTGCTCGGGCAGGTGCTGGAGCTTCGCGCACGCGAGCAGACGAGCGGCGCTATCCGGGCGCTCCTCGACCTCTCACCGAAGATCGCACGGCGCATTCGCGCGGACGGCACCGATGAGGATGTGAACCTGGAGGACGTTGCGAGCGGCGACCGCCTGCGCGTGCGTCCCGGCGAGCGCGTTCCTGTCGATGGGGAAATCGTCGAGGGGCGGAGCGCGCTCGACGAGTCCATGGTGACGGGCGAGTCCATGCCCGTGACCAAGTCGGCAGGCGACAAGGTCATCGGCGGCACCATGAACCAGTCCGGCGGCTTCGTCATGCGCGCCGACAAGGTCGGGCGCGATACCGTGCTCGCGCGCATCGTGCAGATGGTCGCCGAAGCCCAGCGCAGCCGCGCGCCCATCCAGCGGCTGGCCGATCAGGTCTCGGCCTGGTTCGTGCCGACGGTGATTGCCGTTGCTGTTCTGGCTTTCATCGCTTGGTCCGTTTGGGGGCCCGAGCCGCGGCTGACGTTCGGTCTGATCGCGGCCGTCTCGGTGCTCATCATCGCGTGCCCGTGCGCGCTGGGCCTCGCAACCCCCATGTCGATCATGGTCGGCGTCGGACGGGGCGCGCAATCCGGCGTGCTGATCAAGAATGCCGAGGCGCTCGAGCGCATGGAGAAGGTGGACACGCTCGTGGTCGACAAGACGGGCACGCTGACCGAGGGCCGGCCGAGCGTGGTGGCAATGGAGGCCGCATCAGGTCTGGACAAGAACGAGATCTTGCGTCTCGCCGCGAGCCTCGAGCGGCAGAGCGAGCATCCGCTTGCTGATGCCATCGTGCGTTCGGCCAACGAGCAGAAGCTCGCGCTCGCCAACGTCGAGAATTTCGACTCGCCCGTCGGGAAGGGCGTCGTCGGTACCGTCGAGGGCCGTGCGCTGGTGATCGGCAACCGGCGCATCATGTCGGATGCGGGCATCGATACAGCGCAACTCGACGGCCGTGCCGACGACATGCGCAAGGATGGCGCGACGGCGATCTATGTGGCCATCGACGGCAAGGCTGCCGGGCTCATTGCAATTGCCGATCCGGTCAAGGCGAGTACGCCGGCAGCGATCGCCGCGCTCAAGGAGGCCGGTATTCGAGTCGTCATGCTGACCGGCGACAACAGGACGACGGCCGAGGCCGTGGCCCGCAAACTCGGCATTCCGGAAGTCGAGGCGGAGGTTCTGCCGGAAGAGAAGAGCAAGGTCGTCGCGCGCCTGCGGAAAGAAGGCCGCATCGTCGCCATGGCCGGCGATGGTGTCAACGATGCACCAGCGCTCGCTGCGGCCGACGTTGGTATTGCCATGGGGACCGGTACGGACGTTGCCATGGAAAGCGCCGGCGTCACTCTGCTGAAAGGCGATCTTGGCGGCATCGTGCGCGCGCGGCATCTCTCGGCGGCGACGATGAGCAACATCCGCCAGAACCTGTTCTTCGCCTTCATCTACAATGCGGCTGGTGTGCCGATCGCCGCCGGCGTGCTCTATCCCGTACTCGGGGTCCTGCTTTCGCCGATCATTGCGGCGGCAGCCATGGCGCTTTCCTCGGCGAGCGTCATCACGAACGCGCTGCGGCTCAGGCACGCCGAACTCTGATGTCGGCGCGCCTTAATAAGCGATGGCGAGCGCGAAGAGAGCGGCGGCGAGGAGGGCAGCTATCGTGCGCACGTGGTTCCACCATGTCCATGCATGAAGAAAGTGGCTCCATGTCTGGGAAAGACTGCTTTCCGTCGCGGCCGAGGCAAGACGATCGTTCAGCGGCACGTTGAACACCATAGTGACCCCGAGCGTGCCGACGAGATAGAGCGCGGTCCCGATCCAGGCGAGTAATGCGCCCGGGGCGCTCCAGGCATTGGGCGTCGCGATCGCGACCGCCAGGGCAACGAGGCCCGTACCGAAGAAAACGACCAAGAAGAGCGGATTGAGCACGGTCACGTTGATGCTCTGCATGGTACGCGCGCCACCGACGCCGGGCTGTTGCGCCAGTGCCGGCATCACGAAATTCGAGAAGGCGAAGAAGATGCCGCCGACGAGACCGGCACCTGTCGTCGCGCTCACCAGAAGCAGAATCTCGACCCATTCCGGCATGTCGTGCCTCTCCTGCCCGCCGCTTACCCTGTGCAAAGGCATACAGCCTTCGCCGCGGCATCGCGAGGCCCAGCGGTTGGCCGCTTGGCAGTCCGTTTTATCCTCCTTATCATTTCGAGCGCGTCCCATCCCCGACAGCGAGGAGCCGTATGCCGACTTCTGCCGCCTCTCCCATGCGCCTGCGCCGCGAGCTTGCCGCCGCCTTCCGCCTTGCGGAGAAGTTCGGCTACTCGGAAGGCATCTGCAATCACTTCTCGGTCGTCGTGCCGGGACCTGAGGAGCACTACCTCATCAATCCCTACGGGCTGCACTGGTCCGAGATGCGCCCGGAGCACCTTCTGCTCATCGACGGCGATGGCCAGGTGATCGAAGGCGATGGCGAGGTCGAGGCGACGGCGCGGCACATCCACGTCCAAGGCCATCGCGCCAATCCGCGCCATCAGTGCATTCTGCACGTGCATATGCCCTGGGCGACGTCGCTGACGATGGTGCAGGGTGGCCGCCTAGAGATGGCGCATCAAACCGCGGCGCGCTACTACGGGCGCATTGCCTATCAGTCCTTCGGCGGTATCGCGCTCGACGAGAGCGAAGGAAAGCGCATCGCCGACGCGCAGAAGTCCAATCCGACGGCGGACATCTTCTTCCTCGCTCACCACGGCATTTCGATTGGCGGACCTTCGATCGCCTTTGCCTTCGACGACCTCTACTATCTCGAGCGGGCGGCCAAGCAGCAGGTGCTGGCGATGTCCACTGGACTGCCTTTGCAGATCATGCCGGAGGAGCAAGCGAAGGACACGGCGCGCCAGTACATGCAGGTGATCGACTTCGCAGCGCAGAAGCATTTCGACGCTCTCATGCGCATCAACGGGTTGTGAGCGCTTCCGCCTCCCTGGCGGAGAGAGGCCAACAGGGCTAGGCTGCGCGCTGCCCTCTAAGAGGCAGCCAAGAACAAGCACGAGGGAGGATCTCATGGCACGATTTCCGACGACCATTGCCGGCAGTCTGCCGAAGCCCGGTTGGCTTGCCGAGCCGGAGAAGCTGTGGGGTGCATGGCGGTACGACGGCGAGGCGTTGCGCCGGGCGCAGGAGGATGCCGTGCTCGTGTGGCTCAAGCTGCAGGAGGACGCCGGCATCGACATCGTCTCCGACGGCGAGCAGTTCCGCATTCATTTCGTGCACGGCTTTCTCGAGCACGTCGGCGGTATCGACTGGCAGAAGAAGACGCAGATGGGCATCCGCGACAACCGCTATGTCGTCGAGGTGCCGACCGTCACCGGTCCCATCACGCGCAAGCGCTCCGTGCACAGCGAGGATGTTCGTTTCGTGCGCGCACACACCAAGCGGAGGATGAAGTTCACGCTGCCGGGGCCGATGACCATCTGCGACACGATCGCGGATGCGCACTACGGTCGCCGCGCGGATATGGCGATGGCTTTCGCCAAGGTGCTCAATGCCGAGGCGCGCGAGTTGGAAGCGCTCGGCGCCGACGTCATCCAGTTCGATGAACCGGCCTTCAATGTGTTCATGAATGACGTGAAGGACTGGGGTATCACCGCGCTCGAGGCGGCGGCTGAAGGTTTGAAGTGCAGCACCGCCGTCCACATCTGCTACGGCTACGGCATCGAGGCCAATCTCAAATGGAAGGAGACGCTCGGTGGCGAATGGCGCCAGTACGAGGAGATCTTTCCGGCGCTGAACCGCTCGAAGATCCAGCAGGTCTCGCTCGAGTGTGCCGGATCGAAGGTGCCGATCTCGCTCATCTCGCATCTCGCCGACAAGACGATCCTCGTCGGCGCCATCGACGTAGCGACAAGCCGCGTCGAGACGCCGGAACAGGTCGCAGGCACGCTGAAGGAAGCACTCAAATATGCGGATGCAGAGCGCATCCAGGGCTGCACGAACTGCGGCATGGCGCCGTTGCCGCGCGCAGTGGCTGCGGGCAAGCTGCAGGCGCTCGGCGCGGGTGCGGCCCTGCTCAGGAAGTGAGATCCTGAGCGCGTGAGCGTCAGTTGGCTTTGATGAATTGCGCGATGCGCGCGACTGCCTGCCCCTCGATTCCGTAGAAGCCGTGCTGGGCCAAGGCCTGGCAGGGCTCGGACTTCGGCGCGTTGCCGCCATCGAGCAGAACCACATCGACTTTGCGGGACTTGGAGAGTGCCTTCGTCAGCTTCGGCGCGTCGGAGGCCGGCGTGATGTCGCAGCCGTCATGGCGATGTGAGAGAACCAGTGTCGGAACGGTGATCGCGGCGAGCCGCATGCTGGCGACGCCGTTGGGGTGGCTCTGGCGGATATTCCAATTGGGATTCGCGCGCGTGATCGTCGATGTCAGGACGATGCCGTGAATACTCCGGAGGGCGATGCCGCCGCCCGCTGCGGAGAATGTTCCCATGCTCGTGCCGACCAACCAGACCGGCACGTTGGCCTCCTTCTTGAGATAGTCGACCACGGCACCGATGTCTTGCGCGTGCTCGCGGCTCATGCGGAAGATCGCGTTCATGCCGCGCGTGCTCTGATGGTCCGAGGGCGCGTCGACGACCGCCACCATGAGGCCCTGCGCGGCGAACTTGTCGCGCGTGCGGACGAGGAAGTTCTGCGAGCCCCAGGCCATGGACCGCGCGCTTTGCAGGCGGAGGGCGCCATGTCCGCCTGCAAACAGGACCACCGCCGCGACGGGCTTCTGGGGCTTGATCAGGATGAACGCCTGCTTCGCCCCCCTCGGCGTCAGTAGGGAGACGAAGCCGGTGCTTTGAGCCCTTGGAGCGGTGACGGAAAGGGCGAGGAGCATGGCCGCCACGGCAAATAGCCTGATGCGAGGCAACATGGGCATCACTCCGCGGATGGGCGCTGCCGGGGTGCAGCACGGGAAATTGATAGAAGAGCGTCTCCACAGTCAATGTGCGGACCAATCCAGCCAGGAATTCGGCGCGAATTGCCCGAATGGCGGAAATCCGAATTTGAAAGCAAGGACCGGAGTGTGGGCAGAGGCGAAGGGGCCTATGTTACGGCACATGGAAGTGAGAAAGAACATACCTATGGCCGACAGAAACGCTATCGCGAAGGCCCGCCCGTCCAGGCTCGATGAGGATCGGCTCTACGCGGCCGTGGCAGCTCGGGACAAGAGCTTCGACGGCACGTTCGTCTATTCGGTGGCGACGACGGGCGTCTATTGCCGGCCGTCGTGTCCGTCGCGGCTCGCGCGGCGCGAGAACATGGCCTTCCATACGTCGGTTGCTGCGGCAGAGGCAGCGGGCTTTCGTCCGTGCAAGCGGTGCAAGCCTGAAGCGATCTCGCTCGAAACGGAGCACGCTCAACGGGTGGCCAAGGCCTGTCGCCTCATCGAAGAGGCGGAGGAGCCGCCGACACTCGAAGCACTCGCCGCAACCGTGGGCCTCAGTCCCTATCACTTCCATCGCATTTTCAAGGGCATCACGGGTGTGACGCCCAAGGCCTACGCCGTTGCGCATCGACAGAAGCGCGTGCGCGATAACCTCAAAAGGAGTCCCAGCGTGACAGAAGCTCTTCACGAGGCCGGCTTCAATTCGAGCGGCCGTTTCTATGCCCACACCGATGAGATCCTCGGCATGACGCCCACGAACTTCCGTGCAGGAGGCAAGGATATGCAACTGCGCTTTGCGATCGGGCAGTGCTCACTCGGTGCGATCCTCGTCGCGGCCAGCGACAAAGGCATAGCCGCCATCCTGCTCGGCGACGATCCCGAGACGCTCCTCCGAGATCTCGAAGGCCGCTTTCCGAACGCGGAGCTCATCGGCGGTGATCGGAAATTCGAGAAGGTGCTCGCCAAGGCGATCGCGCTCATCGAGGCACCAGGCACCCGCTTCAATCTGCCTCTCGATGTGCGCGGCACCGCTTTCCAGCACCGCGTCTGGCAGGCCCTACGCGAGATCCCGGCAGGCAAGACCGTCAGCTATTCCGAGCTCGCGGAGCGCATCGGGATGCCGAAAGCCGTGCGCGCCGTCGCGGCGGCGTGCGCCGCGAACAGGCTCGCCGTCGCAATACCGTGCCATCGCGTGGTGCGCAGCGACCAAGGGCTCTCCGGCTACCGCTGGGGTGTCGAACGCAAGCGCGAGCTTCTGGCGCGGGAGGCGCAGTCGTGAGCGCGGCCCGCGAACGGCAGCGTACGGCTCAGCCTTCATCGCTGGCGGAGACCGACTGGGTGGCGGCCGGCGCGAGCCTCGACGCGCGCGGCTTCGCCATCCTTCCGCATCTGCTGACGGCCGAGCAGTGTCGGACGGTGGCGAGTATGTATCCCGAGGACCACCATTTCCGTAGCCATATTCATATGGCGCGTCACGGCTTCGGAAAGGGGGAGTACAAGTACTTCTCCTATCCGCTGCCGGAGCTGATCGGTGTCTTGCGTCCCGCGCTTTATCCACCACTTGCGCAGATTGCCAATCGCTGGAACGCGGCCATGGGGATCGACGTGCAGTTCCCCGCGACGCATGAGGCGTTCCTGCAGCGCTGCCACGCCGCCGGCCAGACCAGGCCGACGCCGCTGCTCCTGCAGTACGTTGCCGGCGACTACAATTGCCTGCATCAGGATCTCTACGGCGCGCACGTCTTTCCGCTGCAGATTGCGATCCTGCTGTCGGCTCCGGGACGCGACTTCACGGGTGGCGAGTTCGTCATCACCGAGCAGCGCCCGCGCATGCAGTCACGGGCATCGGTTGCGCCCTTGGGGCAGGGCGATGGTGTCGTGTTCGCTGTTCATCATCGTCCAGTCGCAGGTACACGCGGGACGTACCGCGTGAACCTTCGCCATGGCGTGAGCGAGGTGCTGAGCGGCCGCCGGCATACGCTCGGCATCATCTTCCACGACGCGACATAGAGTATCGGGCGAGGACGTACGCGATCTCTTTGCCTTCAATTTGCTGCAATTGAGGCAGAGCCGACAGGTGGTCGATCGTCCGCAGGGGGCCACCATGAGAGCAACGCCAGTACTGCAGCGTCAGCGCATTCACATCCTGCAAGCTGGGGCGCTGATGACGCTCCCGCTCCTCTTCCTGGCCCAGCCCACTTGGGACGGCGCCACCCACGAGTTCATCGAGATCATCGGCATTTGCCTCGTCTTCGCGTGCATGGTCGGGCGGATGTGGAGCATCCTCTACGTCGGCTCCAAGAAGAATGTGGAGCTCGTGACGACAGGCCCGTACTCGATGATGCGGAACCCGCTTTACTTCTTCTCGTGCATTGGCGCTGTCGGCGTCGGCCTCATGTATGGTTCGCTGCTGGTCGCGCTCGGGCTCGGTTTTGTCGCCTATGCCGTATTTTCGGTGACGGCCGCGAAGGAGGCCGACTTCCTCCGCAGCAAGTTCGGACCGGTTTATGAGGCTTACAGCCGTCGCACGCCGCTCTTCTGGCCGAACCCGGCGCTCTACAGTGACGAGCAGGAAGTCTACTTCTCGCCGAAAGCCCTCAAGCGCACGTTGCTGGATGCCATCCTCTTTCTCGCCGTCTTTCCGATCATCGAGGCGCTCGAATATCTGCATGTGAACGGTACGCTGCCGATCCTCATGCGCGTGCTTTAAGGATCGACAGCGTGTGCACAGCCAAGCGCTACTTCTTCTGGCTGCCGTAGTTGAGCAGTCCGGAGTTGTTCTTCGGCGGGTGTGCGGCGAGGCCGGCTTCGTTCGGCTCCGTGCCCCAGCCGGGACGGTCCGGCAGGATGAGATGCCCGTCCTTGAACTCAGGGACGTGCGTGAAGAGCTCGTGGTCCCACGCGAGCCGATCGATGTCCGTCTCCATGATCCGCAGGTTCGGCACGCACGCCGAGAAGTGCGCATTCATCATCGTGCAGAGATGGCCATAGAAGTTGTGCGGAGCGACGTTGACCTCGTGCGCCTCCGCGAGATTCGCGATTTTCAGCGACTGCCAAACGCCGTTCCAGGGCGTGTCGATGATGGCCACGTCCATGGCCTGCTCGCGGAAATAGGGCAGGAACTCGCGAACGCCGAGCAGGGTCTCGCACGACGAGATCGGATGCGGGCTCTGGCGACGGATATAGCCGAGCGCCTCCGGACTGTAGCTGTCGATCTCGATCCAGAACATGTCTAGGTCGGCGATCTCGCGCAGGATCTTGAGAAAGCCCTCGGTCTTGGCATGAAAGTTCAGGTCGAGCAGAATGTCGACGTCCGGCCCAACGCCGTCCCGCAGGGCTTCCAGGTGCATGCGGAGATTCCGCAGCACGTTTCGCTCGACGTTCAGGTCGGGCTGATTGGGCGATCCGAAGCCGGGGCGCCAGCCCTTCGGGTTCTTCTGTCCCTCATACAGGAAGATATTCGTCTTGCAGGCCGTGAAGCCTTTCTCGCGGACCTCGCGCCCGAGGCTCTTGACGCCGTCGAGGTCCGTGATCGCGGGCTTGTAGTAGCTCGGATGATTGATCCGCCACGTCGCGCAGTGCGACCAGTACACGCGAATGCGGTCGCGGACTTTACCGCCCAGCAGCTCGTAGCACGGAACGCCGAGGCTCTTGGCTTTGGCATCGAGAAGTGCATTCTCGATCGCGCCGAGCGCGAGCGCTACAACGCCGCCCGCCGCGGGGCGTGTGATGGCATAGAGCTCCTGATAGATACGCTCGTGGTCATGCGCATCCTGGCCGACGACGCGGGCTGCGAGGCGCTGAATGGCAGAGCTGAGGCCCGGGGCGCCGAAACCCTCGTCGAACTCGCTCCAGCCGACGATGCCGGTATCGGTGGTGAGCTTGACGAAATGATAGTTCCGCCAGCCAGCGTCGCAGGAAAGCGTTTCGACCTTCGCGACCTTCATGAGGCATCCTCCAAGCAGTTGGTGTTTTTCGCCGCGAGCTTAGACCAGATCGCGCGTCCCGAGCCAAGCGGTCTCAGTCGAAGGCCTTGACGGGCGTGGTATTGCCCACCGTGCCGGCCATCGAGCCCGCGTCGATCGACAGGATGATGCCCGAGACCCAGCGCGCCTGCTCCGAGGCGAGATAGACCACACCCTTGCCGATGTCCCAGCCCGTGCCCTCCGTCTGCAGGAGCGTATTCTTGCGGCGTGCTTCGCGCAGCTCGTCCGTCATGCCGCCAGCGAAGACCATGGGCGTGTAGACGTAGCCCGGTGCGATGCAGTTCACGCGGATACCTTCGGGCCCGTGGTGGGCGGCCATGGCGCGAGTCATCTGCACCACGGCACCCTTCGAGGCGGTGTAGAAGAGGTTCGGATTGCCGCCTCTGAGTCCGTCGATCGAGGCGATGTTGATGATCGATCCCGCGCCGAGCTTGCGCATTTCGGGGATCGCGTACTTCGCCATGAGCATCATCGACGTCACGTTGACGCGCATGGCGGCATCCCACGCCTCGGCATCGACATCGACCGCGTTGCCGGCGGGTCCACCGATGCCGACATTATTGACGAGCACGTCCACGCGACCCCAGGTCTCGACGATCTTCCTGACCGCCGCTGCGCACGACGCCTGATCAGCGACATCGCCGACGACAACCATCGACGTGCCGCCCTCGGCGTCGATCATCTCCTTGGTCGCCTCACCCAGTTCCTTTGTCGCGTCGAGGAGCGCGACCTTGCAGCCCTCGCGCGCGAGGAGAATGGCGGCCGCCCGCCCATTCCCGATGCCGGGCGCGCGCGAGCCGGCGCCCGTGACGATCGCAACTTTACCTTCGAGGCCCATTTCCGGCATGTGCACATTCCTCCGCCCGCGTTTGTTTGGCGCCAGACTGCACGGGCGCGCACGTCCCAACAAGCCTGCTCCCGTCCATCCCTACAATTCGTCTCGTTCCAGCTCGACGCCCGGGATGTAATAGTATAACATTACGATAAGTCGGGTCGGGCAATAGATCAGAGAGAGGCTTATGGATCAGCAACTTATGCAGCATATCGTGAGAGGCGAGGCTCGACCGGATGGTCGAATGCCTGTCACCGTGCTGTCGGGGTTCCTGGGCGCGGGTAAGACGACGCTGCTCAATCATGTCCTGAACAATCGGGAAGGACGGAAGGTCGCGGTTATCGTCAATGACATGAGCGAAGTGAACATCGACGCAGATCTGGTGCGCGACGGCGGCGCCAATCTTTCGCGTACGGACGAAGCGCTCGTCGAAATGTCGAACGGCTGCATCTGCTGCACGTTACGCGACGATCTGCTCAAAGAAGTGCGCCGCTTGGCCGAACATGGGCGGTTCGACTACCTCTTGATCGAGTCCACCGGCATTTCAGAGCCGCTGCCTGTCGCCGCCACGTTCGACTTCCGTGACGAGTATGGTGTGAGCCTCGGGGATGTCGCGCGTCTCGACACGATGGTAACGGTCGTGGATGCGGCTAATCTTCTCAAGGACTACGCATCGACGGATTTCCTGGCTGATCGCGGCCAATCTCTCGGCGAGGGCGACGACCGCCCGCTCGTGAACCTTCTCGTCGAGCAGATTGAATTCGCCGACGTGGTCGTGCTCAACAAACTCGATGTGGCGACGCCGCAGCAAATTGAAGCCGCGCGGATGATCGTCCGCTCGCTCGATGCTAGCGCGCGGATTGTCGAGACGATCGAGGGCCAGGCCCCGCTCGATGAAATCCTGGACACCGGCCGCTTCGATTTCGAGCAGGCGCATCGCCATCCGCTCTGGTTCAAGGAGCTGAACGGTTTCAAGGATCACATTCCTGAGACGGAAGAGTACGGCATCCGCAGCTTCGTCTATCGGGCCCGGGCGCCGTTCGACCCGGCAAAGCTGCATGCGTTCTTCAATAAGACATGGCCCAATGTCGTACGTGCCAAGGGCTTTTTCTGGATCGCAACGCGGCCCGAATGGTGCGGTGAGGTGAGCATGGCCGGCGCCCTCGTCCGGCACAACGCCGCGGGGTTTTGGTGGGCGGCTGTGCCGAAGGAGCGCTGGCCACAAGATCCAGATCACGTCGAGATGATCAAGCGACGTTGGAGCGAGCCGTTCGGCGATCGCAAACAAGAGATCGTCTTCATCGGCACGCATGACATGGACGAATGCGCGATACGGGCGTCCCTCGATAGCTGCCTGCTGCCGCTTCCGAAATCCGGCCACGTCGATACCAAGGCATGGCGAAGGCTTTCTGACCCATTTCCGGCATGGGGGAGCGGGCATGCACATGAGTGAAGAGGAGATGGCGGCGATCGCGGAAATTCATGAGCAGGACGTGGCAGAGGTGCGCGCACTCATACGTGAGGCGATCCGGGCGGCGGGCGCCCGTTGGTTACCGATGAATGCCATTGTGGATGCGATGGTACGCGAAATGATCGTGCTGCAAGGGCGCCAGCCGCAGTGCGTACCGGGCAAGCGGCAGCCGTCGTGACGCGTCAGGCACGCGCGGAGATGCTCGCTGCGTGGCGTGTCGCGAAATGCTCATAGAGCCACACGAGTGCGATGCAGGCGAGCAGCATGGCGACGCCGAGATCGAATGCGGGACGCGATGTGCCTACCTGGACAGCAAGAATGCCGCCAGGATCGGCGCCCCGACGATGAAGACGTAGAAGATCGTGAAATAGAGTCCCATGCCGGCGCGAGATAGAGGCTGATCAGGGGCCGATGTCGGCAAGCGCGACGGCGAACTGCGGCATGAATGCCCGGTTCTGCATGAAGCGCTCAAAGTAGGAGGTTGCGGTATAGCTCGTGTGCAATTGGACGAACGTAGCGCGATTGCGGGAGGTCCGCCAGACGGCGATAGTATCGGTGCGAACAGAGCCGGACATCAAATCGGCCGACACCCGGAGGAAATCACGTGAGCGCGTCCATCCCACCACTCCAGGCCAATGCCACAGCCGATCTCGCCGCCTTCGCAAGCGCGCTCACGTATGAGCAGATCCCGCCGGCCGTCATCGCGCGGGTGAGGCTGAGCCTTCTCGACGGCATCGGCGTCTGCCTCTACGGCGCGACCTTGCCCTGGACGCGGCACGTGCAGGACATGGTGCAAGCGCAGGGTGCACGACCGCTCGCAACGATCTTTGCGACGCGCCACAAGACATCGTGGTCGCAAGCAGCGCTCGCGAATGCGACGGCCGGACACGCCTTTGAGATGGACGACATCCACACCGAGTCGGTTGTTCATCCGAACTCGCTGACGACGCCGATCGGAATCGGCTTTGCCGAGGGACATCCCGAGCTGAGCGGGCGTGATCTCCTCACGGCTATTGTCGCCGGTTGCGAAGTGGGTACACGCGTCGGCAATGCAGCGACCACCAAGCTCTTTCTCAATGGCTTTCACCCGCAGGGCACCAGCGGCGCCTTCGTGGCGGCGGCGATGGCTGGGCGATTGCTCAATCTCGATGCGCGCGCCATGCAGAATGCGCTGGGTATCGGCGGCTCCATGGCGGCGGGCCTCATGGCGGCGCAGGAGGGGGCCATGGTCAAGCGCCTTCATGCGGGACGCGCAGCCGAAGGCGGTGTCTACGCGGCCGAGCTTGCGAAGCGCGGCTTCACGGGCATTTCCGATGTAGTAGAGGCAGGCTATGGCGGGTTCCTGAGCTCGCTCGCGCGCGAGCCCAACATCTCACGTCTGACCGAAGGGCTCGGGACGGTCTGGGAGACGGAACGTGTCGGATACAAGCTCTATCCGAATGTCACGAGCATCCACACGTCGCTCGATGCCTTGCGCCATGTCATGCGCGCACACGGGCTCGCCGCGCGTGATATCCGCCGCGTCGAGGTCGGCTGCGGGCACATGACGTACGTGCACACGGCCTGGACGTATCGCGATGCCGGTGTGACGGCCGCGCAGATGAATATGTTCTACGGTCTCGCCGCCATGGCGACGGCGGGCGACGTCACTGTTGCGGACTACACGCCGGAACGCATGAAGGATCCGGCACTTCTCGCGTTCATTCCGCGCATCACCATTCACGAGGACGCGGACATCGAGGCCATGGGGCACAAGTTCCGCCAC
>Ga0180218_1001252_pt1 | contig 16059 bp, 14 predicted proteins | sample eDN3rd37CKraftBY_FD_151334 | JGI IMG/M metagenome (GOLD analysis project Ga0180218, IMG submission 151334) | Enriched backyard soil microbial communities from Emeryville, California, USA - eDNA 3rd pass 37_C Kraft BY (version 2) (version 2) | ecosystem: Environmental > Terrestrial > Soil >...
CGCGCGCTCGAGGCCGCGGGCTCGAGCCTGGACCGCGTGGCCAAGGTCACGATCTTCCTGAAGTCGATGGACAACTTCGGCAAGATCGTCGAACTGCGCCGCAAATGGTTCTCGGCGCCGTACCCGGCCGACACCATCGTCGAAATCTCCAGCCTGTACTCGCCCGAGGCGCTGATCGAGATCGAGGCCATCGCCGTGGCCGAAGGAGCGCCGGCATGAACGCCCCTGCACGGCCGGCGCTGTTCGATCCGCTGGACCTCAACGGCCTCGCCTTGCCGAACCGGCTCGTGGTCGCGCCGATGACGCGCATCAGCGCGACGCCCGAGGGCGTGCCCACGCCGACGATGGTGGACTACTACGCGGGCTTTGCGCGCGGCGGCTTCGGGCTGATCGTCACCGAGGGCAGCTACACCGACCGCGCGTATGCGCAGGGCTATGCCGGGCAGCCGGGCCTGACCGACATGGAGCAGGCGCGCGCCTGGCGCGCGGTCACCGACGCGGTGCACGATGCGGGCGGCCGCATCTTCGTGCAGCTGATGCATGCGGGCGCGCTGTCGCAGGCCAACCGCTTCCGCGACGAGACGGTCGGCCCGTCGGCCATTGCGCCGAAGGGCAGGCAGATGGGCGTCTATCGCGGCAAGGGGCCCTATCGCACGCCGCGCGCCGTCACGCCGCACGAGATCGAGGCGGCGATCGCGGGATTCGCCGAAGCGGCGCGGCTCGCCCGCGATGTCGCCGGTTTCGATGGCATCGAGATCCACGGCGCCAACGGCTATTTGCTCGATGAGTTCCTGACCGACTACACCAACCGGCGCGACGATGCCTGGGGCGGGCCGATCGGCAACCGCATCCGGCTCGCCGAGCAGACCGCACGCGCCGTGCGCGGCGCGGTCGGCGACGGCTTTCCGGTCGGCGTGCGCATTTCGCAGGGCAAGGTCAATGACTTCACGCATAAATGGGCCGAAGGGGCCGAGGGCGCGGCGATCGTGTTCGGGCGGCTGGCCGAGACGGGCATCGACTTCCTGCACGTGACGGAGTTCGAGGCGTGGCAGCCGGCCTTTCCCGGCGACGCGCGCACGCTGGTCCGTCATGCGCGGCTTGCCGCGCCGCATCTGACCGTGATCGCCAACGGCGGCTTGCACGAGCCGGCGCGCGCGCAGGACGCGCTGGCCGATGGCGCGGACCTGGTCGCGCTGGGCCGCGGCGCGCTGGCCAATCCCGACTGGCCGGCGCGCGTGGCGCAGGGCGTCGCACCGCGTCCCTTCGATCCCGCGCTGCTGTCGCCGCTCGGCGAGATCAAGCCCGCCGAGCTGCGGATGCGCGAAGCGCTGCCGCTGGTGGCCTGAATGGCGAGCGCTCGTCCGCCCTAGCTGGCGAACGTGCGCTCGCGCCGTTCCTGGCACGGCGCGCAGCGCGTCGCCGCAGGATTGGCCAGCAGGCGCGCGTACGGAATCTCCTGCTCGCAGTCCTGGCAGACGCCGTACTCGCCGGCATCGATGCGCTCGCGCGCCTGCGCGATATCGTTCAGTTCGCCACGGTAGTGCTGCTGCAGCGCTGCGCGGTCCAGCTCCTCGTTGACACCCTCGGCGGTGTCGACGAGGTCCTGCGGCTCCCTGGCCGGGTTGCTGGACGGACGATCGCGGCCCTGCTGATAAAGCGGCTGCAGTTCCCGCTCGCGCGCGTCCAGCCGTTCGCGCAGCGCGGCAAGTTGTTCCGGGTTCAGATGCGACATGTCGCCCTCCGTGTAGGTGTCATCTCGGCTGTCGCCGAGCCCTGCCATACGGGATCGACATCCCGGTTCCCCAGCCGTTCCCGACATGGCGCCGGCAGGGTTTTCCCGCTTGACTGATCAAGCTCGACGGCCTACATTGGCCGGGCAGATTCAGATAAGAGACCATCTGTAGGATGGTCTCTTAGCGCGTGCAGTTTGCTGCGGCCTCTTACAGAACAATTCAAGGAGACCGCCGTGCAAGCGCCTGCCATCCGCCTTCGTGGCATCGACGATGTCATCGCCTATATCGATTCCTGTCCGGGTATACGGGGCAGAGCCGGCCTGATCTGGTGGCTCGCACTCGGCGGACTGTTTCTCGACGCCTTTTCCAATTCCGCATTGAGCGCCGGCCTCGGGCCGATGACGCGCGATCTCGCGCTCGCGCCGGCACAGGTCGCGCTGCTGACCTCGTTCGCCTCGTGGGTCGCGATCGCCTTCAATCCGATCGGCGGCTGGATGGCCGATCGCTGGGGCCGCGTGCGTCCGCTGATCCTGGCCAAGGTGCTGGCCGTGGTCGGCGCCGTACTGGTCGTCTTCGCGCCCACGTTTGAAGTGATCCTGGTCGGCCGCTTCTTCGTCGGCGCGGCCTACGGCATCGACTTCGCCATCGCGATGGCCGTGCTGGCCGAATTCACCCCGGTCAAGCTCAAGAGCCGCCTCAATACCTGGCAGGGCATGTGGTACACGGCGGTCTGCACCAACCTGCTGCTGGCGCTGCTGTTCCACTCGTGGCAGGTCGGCGATGCGATCTGGCGCTATTCGGTGGCGGCCACCGCGATCTTCGGCGTGGCGATCCTGGTGCTGCAACTGCTGTTCCTGGTCGAGAGCCCGACATGGCTCGCTCGCAAGGAACGGCTCGAGGCCGCCGCGCTGGCGATGACCCGCATCTACGGCCGCCCCTTCACCGCGGCGCCGCCGGCCGAGCGCATTCCGGTGTTGAACCAGGCGCGGCGGGGCCTGGCCAATGTGCTGCTGATCTTCCGCGGCATCTATCTGCCGCGCACCATCCTGGCGGCCACCGTGCAGATCGGCCAGTCGATCCAGTATTTCGCCATCGGCTGGTACCTGCCGCTGATCAGCGCGGCGCTGTTCGGCAAGGACTTCGTCTACGCCACCATCGGCGCGCTGGTCTTCAACGTCTGCGGCATCGTCGGCGGCTTCCTGTCGCCGGTCATCGGCCGCAGGCTGGGCCTGCGCCGCGCCTCCGCCTTCGGCTTTGCCGCGGTGTTCGCGATGCTGCTGGTACTGGGCTTGTTCAACGGCAAGATGCCGCTGTGGGTCGCGGTGCTGGTCCCCTCGCTGTTCATCCTGTTCCATTCCGGCGGCCCGGGCGCCAACGGCAAGAGCCTGTCGTCGCTGTCGTTCCGCAGCGAGCTGCGCGCCGGCGCCAACGGCGTGATCGGCGCGCTTGGCGCGATCGGTGCCGCGCTCGGCCTGCTGGTGTTTCCGCTGTTCCGCGCGGAATACGGGCTGGAGAAGACCTTCCTGATCCTGTCGGTGGTGCCGCTGGTCGCAAGCCTGATCTGCTTCGCGATCCGCTGGGATCCGACCCGCACGGCCGTCCATCCGGACAACGAGGCCGATGCGCCGCAGTTCCGCGGCGACACCGAGGCGCCCTCGCCCTTCCTGAATCCCGCCATCGAGAAATCCCGGCCATGACCCGCACCACCGACGTCATTCTCGCCATCGACGAAGGCACGTCCGGCACGCGCGCCGCGCTGGTCGGCGCGGACGGCCATGTCTCGTGCCTCGAATACACGACGCTGAAGGTCGATTCGCCACGCCCCGGCGTGGTCGAGCAGGACGCCAATGTCCTGCTCGACAAGACGCTGGCCGTCTGCCGCGCGACGCTGGCCCATGCGGACCGTGAAGGACGGCGCGTGGTGGCGCTCGCCATCGCGACGCAGCGCGCCACCGCGGTGCTGTGGGATACCGCCACCGGCCGCGCGCTGGTGCCGGCGATGGTGTGGCAGGACACGCGCTACGCCGCCGAGCTGGAACGGCTCGCCGCGGCGTGGGACGCGAAGCTGCGGCCGAGCGTCGGCCGCCCGGCCGGCGTGCGCTCGCCCTATCTGTGGGCGGCGCGGCACCTGCGCGAGACGCCGGCGGTCGCCGACGCGTGGCGCGCGCGTCGGCTCGCCTTCGGCACCATCGACAGCTGGCTGCTGTGGCATCTGTCGAGCGAACGCGCCGTCGTGACCACGCCGACCAACGCCACCTCGTGCAGCGCCTACGTGCTGGCCGAGCACCGCTATCGGCTCGACTGGCTCGACGCGCTGGGCTTTCCCGCCGAGCTGCTGCCCACGCTGCGGCAGGACGCCGACGACTTCGGCCGCACGCGGCCCGACGTGCTGGGGATCGAGGTGCCGATCCTCGCCTGCGCCGGCGACCAGCTGGCCGGTGCGGTCGGCCTGGGCTGCCTGGACGCCGGCCAGTCGATGTGCCTGCACGGCACCGGCAGCTTCGTCGACCTGATCGTCGGCCCGACGCTGCCCGCCGCGATGGGGCAGTCGGACAGCACGCTGACGATGACCGCGCGCCGCCACGGCGGCCAGTCGCACTTCTCGGTCGAGACCTTCGTCGCCACCACTGGCTCGGCGCTGAACTGGATCTGCGACAAACTGCACTGGTTCGACGACGCCCGGCAGATCAGCGCGCTGGCCGCCGGCGTGTCGTCCTCCGGCGGCGTGACCTTCATCCCCGCGCTGACCGGCCTGCGCGTGCCGCGCATGGAGCCGGCCGCGCGCGCGGCGCTGAACGGCATCTCGATGGCGACCACGCAGGCCGAGATCGCCTACGCCATCCTCGACGGCATCGCGCATTCGGTCAGCTCCTGCATCGAGGCGAACCGCGACATGGCGGGCGTCGACGTATCGAGCCTGCTGGTCGGCGGCGGGCTCTCGGGCAGCGACGCGCTGCTGCAGATGCAGGCCGACCTGACCGGCCTGCCGATCCTGCGCATGAAGGAGACCGATCGCGCCAGCCTGCGCGGCATCGCCTTCCTCGCCGGCTCGTCGGGGCTGCTGTGGGACGACCTGCAGCAGGCCCGCGCCACCACCGCCGCCGACGCGGTGTTCGAGCCGGCGATCGGCGCGGACCAGCGCGCGGAGCGCCGCGCGCGGTGGCATGCGCGCATCGCATCGGAACTCGGGCATGTCGATGCCATTGCCAATGCCCACTCGCGAGCCCTTTCACAAGCCCACTCGCAAGCCCCCTCGCAGGCCGGCGTGCATGCCGATGCCCCGGCGGCCCAATAACAAGGAGAAGCAATCAACATGATGGTTCTGCCATCCCGAAGCGCCAGCCGCGCGCGTGCCGCCATGGCCAGCACCGAGCCCCTGCGGCTGGATCGTCAGGAGCAGCTGGAGCGGCTGCACAGCGAGCGGTTCGACGTGCTGGTGGTCGGCGGCGGCGTCACGGGCGCGTACACCGCGCTCGATGCCGCGCTGCGCGGCTACCGCGTCGCGCTGGTCGAGAAGAGCGACTTCGCCTCGGGCACCTCGTCCAAGTCCTCGAAGATGGTGCACGGCGGCCTGCGCTATATCGAGCACGGCAATCTCCGCCTGGTCCGCCATTCGCTGCTCGAGCGCCAGCGCCTGCGCCGCAATGCGCGGCATCTGGTGCAGCGGCTGCCGTTCCTGTTTCCGGTGATGGAGCGCGACGGCGTATTCGACAAGCGCCTGGCCAAGGCCTTCGACAGCCTGCTGTGGACCTACGACCTGGCCGGCGGCTGGCGCGAGGGCATCCTGCACCAGAAGCTGACCAAGGCCGAGGTGCTGTCGCACTGCCCGACCTTCAACGAGCAATACCTGACCGGCGGCTTCATGTACTTCGACGCGCGCGTCGACGACGCCCGCCTGACGCTCAATATCGCACGCACCGCGGCCTTCCATGGCGCCGCCGTGGTCAACCACGCCCGCGTGGCCGAGATCACGCGCGACGGCCACGGCAAGGTCGACGGCGCCATCGTGCAGGCCGGCGAGCGCGAGATCCGCGTGCGCGCCGGCGTGGTGGTGATGGCGACCGGCGTCTGGCTGCGCGACTGGACCGGCCGCAAGGCCGGCGAAGCGAAGACGCTGCATATCCGCCCGGCCAAGGGCGTGCATGTCGCGATCCCCTGGCTGAAGATCCGCAACGACTGCACGGTGACGATCCCGGTGCCCGGCCGCAACCGCCGCGCCACCATCACGCGCTGGGGCAACGTCTCCTACCTCGGCACCACCGACGAGGACTACGAGGGCGATCTCGACAACGTGCTGTGCACGCGCCGCGAGCTGGACTTCCTGCTCGAGGGCGCGCGCTCGGCGTTGAAGACCGACCTGCAGCCCGACGACGTGGTCGGCAGCATCGCGGGCTGCCGGCCGCTGGTGGCGCCGCCCGGCGGCAAGACGCTGGAAATCCCCCGCGATCACGACATCCGCATCGCCGACGACGGCCTGGTGACCGTGGTCGGCGGCAAGCTGACGACCTCGCGGCATATGGCCGAGCAGACCATCGACGCGGCGCAGAAGGTCATCGGCAAGCGCGCGGCGTGCCGCACGAAATCGGCCTGGCTGCTGGGCGCGGCCGGCTACGACGCGCAGGCCATCGTCGCCTCGGGCGGCATGTCGGCGCACCTGGGCGAGCGCTACGGCACCGAGGCGCGCTTCGTCAGCGACATCCTGCAGGCCGATCCGCGCCTCGCGCAGCCGATCGTCGAGGGCCTGCCCTACACCGAGGCCGAGGTCGTCTACGCGGCCCGCCACGAACTCGCGGCCACCGTCGACGACGTGCTGTCGCGCCGCATGCGCGCCCGCCTGATGGCACGCGACGCCTCGGCCCGCGCCGCCGCGCGCGTGGGTCAACTTCTTCAGGCCGAGCTCGGATTGTCCGAGGCGGCCGTGGCACGGCAGGTCGGCGACTACCTGCACGCCGTTGCCCTCGAAAAATCCGTACTCATGGGAGATGCAGCATGATCAGCAAGGAAGCCATCAAGCGCGGCTACAACCGCGGCAACTACGTGGTCGGCGCGCACACGCCGCCGGGCTACGCCGCCACGATCGCGCGGACGCCCGACGTGCCGGGGCTGCAGCGCGATGCCGTGACGGTCGACGCCGCCACGCTCGCGGCGCTGTGGCAGGCCGCCGACGAGGTGCTGACCGATACCGGCAGCGTGGTCGCGTGGACGCGCGACTGGTGGGCCGGATCGATGATGACCGAGACCGCCGGCAAGCCGGCCACGCCGCGTGCGGCGATCGTGCGCGCCTCCACCGTCGAGCAGGTACAGGCGGTGATGCGCATCGCCAGCGAGCGCGCCATTCCGGTCACCGTGTCCGCCGGCCGCAGCAATGTCACCGGTGCCGCGCTGCCGGTGCGCGGCGGCATCGTGCTGGACGTGTGCGGCATGAACCGGCTGCTCGGTTTCGATCGCGACAGCCAGATCGTCGAGGTCGAGGCCGGCATGTTCGGCGACATCTTCGAGCAGACCATCCAGCGCGAGTACGGCATGACGATGGGCCACTGGCCGTCGTCGTATGCCATCAGCACCGTCGGCGGCTGGGTCGCGTGCCGCGGCGCCGGCCAGCTGTCGACGCGCTACGGCAAGATCGAGGACATGGTGTTCGGCATGGACGTGGTGCTGGCCGACGGGCGGCTCGTCACCGTCGGCGGCTATTCGCGCGCGGCGCTCGGGCCGGACCTGCAGCAGCTGTTCATCGGCTCGGAAGGCACGCTCGGCGTGATCGTGCGCGTACGGCTGAAGCTGCATCGGCTGCCGGACCATGGCCGCGCCATCGCCTATGGCTTCAAGACCTTCGCCATCGGCCTGGAAGCCTGCCGGCAGATCCTGCAGCAAGGCGGCAATCCGGCCGCGCTGCGGCTCTACGACGAACTCGAGAGCGGCGTGCAGTTCGGCCTGCCCGACACCAATGTGCTGCTGGTCGCCGACGAAGGCGCGCCGGAGATGGTGGAGGCGGTGATGACGATCAGCGAACGCGTGTGCCGCGAGCTGGGCGAGCCGCTGGACGGCGATGCGATCTTCGAGCGCTGGCTCGATACGCGCTACCTGACCGGCAAGAGCGCCGAGGGCTTCAAGCGCAGCCCCGGCTTCGTCGCCGATACGCTGGAGATGTGTGGGCCGTGGAGCGCGCTGGCCGACATCTATCGCGACGTGGTCGCCGCGATCAACGCGGTGCCCGGCACGCTGGCCGGCTCCGCGCACCAGTCGCACGCCTATGTCGACGGCGCCTGCCTGTACTTCTCGCTGCGCGGCGAGGTGGCGGTCGAGGACCGGCAACGGTGGTATCGCGCGGCCTGGGATGCGGCCAACGCGGTGCTGATTCAATACAATGCCGCGCTGAGCCACCATCACGGCATCGGCCTGCTGCGCGCGCCGTATATGGCGCCGTCGCTGGGCAGCGCCTTCCCGCTGCTGGCCACCGTGAAGCGCGCGCTCGATCCGCACAACATCCTGAACCCCGGGAAGCTGGGCCTGACCGACGCCCTGTCCCACGAAGCCGGATAAACGCCATGGACAAGTCCCTCGGTGCACGCCTGATGCGGCATCCCGTCATCGCGACGCTGTACGGGCTCGAACAGGTCGACGCCTTCGTCGACAGCGCCGCCGAGGTGTCGATCGTCGCCAACGTCGAGCTGCGCAAGCTGCAGCCGGTGATCGCCACGCTGGCCCAGGCCGGCAAATACGTGATCGTCAATATCGACAGCTGCGAAGGCCTGTCGCAGGACAAGGGTGGCGTCGACTACCTGGCCGACATCGGCGTGGCAAGCCTGGTCTCGACCCGCGTGGCGACCATCCAGCGCGCCAACCGCGCCGGCATGGTGACGATGCAGAAGGTCTTCGTGACCGACCGCTCGACCTGGCCGCGCAGCGTCAAGGCGCTGGAGCAGAGCGATCCGAACCTCGTGCAGATCATGCCGGCGCCGATGCTGGCGCATCTGCCCGAGGCGGACCGCAAGGGGCTGCCGCCGATCGTCACCTCGGGCTTCGTCTGCAACCAGGACGACATCCGCAGCGCGCTGGCCCACGGCGCGGTCGCGGTGTCGACCAGCGACCGCAAGCTGTGGCACCTGGAGCCGAAGGTGCTGAAGGGATGAGGGGATGGCGGGATGGCGGGATGAAGGGCTGAAGGGTTCAAGGGCGCGCGCACGGTCGATGCCAACGCATCGGCCGTGCCGCGCCGCCCTCCACGCTACTGCATGCCCGACGGCAGCTGCGGCGCGTGCACCGATACCCAGCTCCCGTTCTCGTACTTCTTCCAGTTGTCGCCGGCGTCGCGGGCGTAGAGTCCGTCTTCCAGCATCACCAGTCGGGTCGGATGCGGGGCGACCGGCGGCGTGCCGGCCGATTCCGGCGCCTCGCCTTCGATCACGCCTTCAGCGGCCGCGGTCGCCAACGGGTCCGCGGCCGATGCCGTGTCCGGCGGTGCGGCAGCTGGCGCCTCGGTCAGCCCGCGCTGCGCGGCGTCGCTGAGCCGCGCGCCCTCGTCCGGGGAGCCGCCGCCGCATGCCGCCAGCAGCAGTAGCGACGGCAGTAATGGCAGCAACGGCAGTAGCCCCTTCCACGGCGCCGCGGCCGGGCACCTGCCTTGCAATACAGCGATCCTTTGCATCGCAACCTCCCTCAATCGAACAGCCGGCGCACCAGGTCGCCGATCAGCACGCCGCGCAGGCTGAACAGGGCCTCGCGATTGGCCGGAATGTCGCCATAGCCGCCGAGCCCATTGACGCCATAGCTGCGATCGACCGCCGTGTTGGCGCCCTGGATGTCGATGCGCACCGTCGGCGCGAGCGAACCGCCGCGCCGCGCGCCGATGGCATCGATAAAGGACTCGACCAGTCCGCCCGGCATCACGTAGTGCGAATACGACTGGAAGGTGCGGGGATTCTGCGTGGGATCGAGCGCGAAGGGCTCGCCGCGCGGCCGGTTCATGTCGGTCGGATTGCCCAGCACCAGTCCGCTGCCGTTGTTCAACGGCTGGTAGTCGCTGCGCACGCCGTTGCCGACGAAGCCGTAGACGCCGTCCGGACCATCGACCCCGGCGGCATAGGTGGAGCGGTGGCTGATGGTGAACAGGTAGTACTTGCCGTCCTTGATATAGATCTGCGGCCGCTCGGTCTGGTCGTTGACGCAATTGGCCGACAGGATCGGCGGCAAAAACACCCAGCGGCTCAGCTGCTTGTTGATCGCCACCGCCAGCCCCACGTTGGCCTTCTGGAACACCGCCCCCGAGTCCATCACCGCGTTCAGGTCCTCGCGCTGGGGGTCGTTCGGCGCGTAACCGAGGTCCTGCTCGGTGCAGGTGCGCGCGCCGCGCGGGCCGGCGGTGTTGCCCTCGAACACCATGAACGTGACGCCGGGATTCGCCGGGTCCTCGAAGGTGAAGGGATCGCGGAACGAGAAGAACTCGTTCTGCTGCCCGGTCTGGTACCACGTGCCATCCGGCTCCAGCAGCTTCATATGCTCGTTGAAGCCCGTCAGCCGCACGCCGTTGTGATCGGCCTCCACGCGGCCTTCCGCCTTCGCAATGATCGCGATCGGCGGCGTGATATTGCCGCCCGACGGGCTCGACCGGTTGAACGAGGTCGCGGTATAGAACACCACGATGCGGCCATCGGGCATGATGCGCGTCGAGCCGGACCACTCGGCGTTGTGGGTCATCGGCACGCCGCCGAAGATCTGCACGCTGGAACCATCCGGGAACAGATGCCCGCCATAGATCCAGCCGCCGTTCGCCGGCCGCCGGGAGGCCGGAATGCCGGCGCGGCGATAGAAGTAGCCGATGCGCGCATGGATATGCCGGTCGTCGAACGTATAGCCCGCATTGCGATCGGCGGTCAGCGAGAAGATGATCTCCCAGCCCTTGTAGCTGTACTGGTTGGCCTTCGCATCGGTCAGCGGCCACGTGTCCCAGACCCACACCCGATCGTTGGTCTGCGGGAAATTGGCCGGTATATCGGGCATCGTCAGATGCTGCGGCAGCGAGTTCTGCCCGGGGGTCACGTTGGGCGAGGACATCGCCATGATCTGGCGCGCATCGGCGCGGGTCCATCGCGCGGTGAAGTTGCTGGTCGGGTCCTTGGCTTCCTGCGTATGGGGAGTGGGCGCGGGCGCAGGGGGCGCGGTCTGGGAACGGGCCGGCGCGACCGCCAGCAGCAAGGGCACCGATGCGGTGCCGACGGCCAGCAGGCACCTGCCGATGCCTTCCGGGATGCGAAGAGAAACGTTGCTCATGATTACCTCGGCGTCGAAGAGACGAGCGCCTCCGATGCCGTCGCGACGACGGACACGGAAGCGCCAACAGGATCACGACGCTGGGCGAATTCGGACGGATGCGGGAAGGGGCGGCCTGTCGGGCGCACACGTGACAGCGTGACAGCGCGTGCCACCGCGTGAAGCCACGTCGATCCGCGCGGGCCGCGCGGGCCCACGAAGCCGCGCAATGCGGACACGGGCGCGCCTCTCGGTTGCAGGTCATCCGAAGCCAGCGTCTTGCCGGGGAAGTCCCCACGCGACCACAAGGACAGGTCGCGGACAAAGGCGGCATCGGCATGCTGCGCCATGCGCGCTCGTGAAGGATGACCCGGGACCAGGACGGTCCCGCTCATCGTTCGGGTCTGTGTTGGCCAGCGCGGATCATTCCTGCCGGGCATGGCCACATGAGGATTGCGAAGTGGACTGAGTCGAGCCAGGGCAAGCGCCCTGCGCGTGCGCCTGCGACGGCGCCGTTACGGCCCGGGTAAACCCGGTTCACCGCAACGTAGAACGAGGTTAGTACACCGGTTGGCCGAATGCCAAGCCTTCGATCGGGGCCGGCATGCAAGCGGTCCACATGCGGTCCACATGCGGTGCGCACGCGATGTGCGCACGGTGTGCCCGCGTTGCTCAGGCCTGCCGCCGCCAGACCGGCGAAGCGCTCACCACCACCTTGCGCGGAATGATCTGCTGCGCGTGGAAGGCATCGGCGATGCGCTGCTGCTCGTCGAGCGCGGGCGCGTCGACCGCCTGCAGCCGGTAGCTGCGCCGGCGGTTGGCGATCTCGACGGTGGCCGCGTCCAGGCCGATCAGCGGCGCGTGCCATTCGGCCGCCGCGGCCGGATTGGCCTTGACCCAGTCGCCGGCCTGGGCAAGCGCATCGAACACCGTGGCCAGCACGTCGGCGCGGCGGCGCGCGAAGTCGCTGGCCGCCAGATAGAAGCGGCGATAACTCGCCAGGCCGGTGCCATCGGCCAGCACGCGCGCCTGTGCCTGGCGCTGCGCGGCCGCAAGGAACGGATCCCAGATGACCCAGGCCGACACGTTGCCGCGCTCGAACGCGGCGCGCGCGTCCGCCGGGGTCAGATACGCCGGCTCGATATCGCGCATCGACAGGCCGTTGCGCGCCAGCGCCTCCAGCAGCAGGTAGTGCGCGCCGGCGCCCTTGGCAAAGGCGACCCGTTGGCCCTTCAACTGCGCGATCGAGGTCAATGGCGAATCGCGCGGCACGACGATCGCCTGCGCGGTCGGCGACGGCGTCTCGATCGCGTAGTAGGTCAGCTTCGCTCCGGCGGCGAGCGCGAACGGCGGCACCGCGTCGGCGACATCGGCACTGAGGTCCAGCCCGCCGACATTGAGCGCCTCGAGCAGCGGCAGACCCGAAGTGAACTCGTGCCACGACACCGAGACCCCCTGCGGTGCCAGCGCCTTCTCCAGCGTGCCGCGCGACTTCAGCAGGATCATCAGCGTCGACGACTTCTGATACCCGATCCGCACGGTTTCCGGCTTGCCGCCCGCTTGCGCGCGCGCCGCGCCGCCCAACGCCCATGCCGCGATGCCGGCCCCTGCCAGCAGCAGCTGCCGTCGCTTCCCTTGCATGCCGCTCCCCCCTCCCCTCATAGCGTGGCGATCGACACTTCGGTCGACTTGACGAGCGCGATCACCTCCTTGCCGACCGCAAGTTCGAGCTCCTTGACCGAGCGGGTGGTAATGACCGAGGTCACCACCAATCCGCTGGGGGTCTCGACGTCGATCTCGGATACGACCGGCCCCTCGATGATTTCGCGGATCTTGCCGCGGAACTGGTTGCGTACGTTGATTGCATGAATCGTCATGACAGGTTCCTGGTTGAAATGGCTCAGTAATGGCGTGCTCAGACGGACCAGCGGACGCGCTCGGCCGGCCATGGCTCGCTGTTTGCCCGCGCGGACGCCGCCCGCGCCAGCTCGGCCTCGCGCTCGCGCAGTTCGCGCGCGCGAGCCGCAACGCGCTGCACGGAGCGGTCGAGCCGTTCGACGATGTCGGCGGCCGCGCTGTACCCGCCCTCGGGCCGCGACGGCAGCTGCTGGTCGGTCGCGTAGATGCCATCGAGGATGTCGCGGGCGCCGAGCGCCGACAGCACCGGCTTGAGCGCATAGTCCAGCGCCAGCAGATGCGCGGGACTGCCGCCGGTGGCCAGCGGCAGCACGGTCTTGTCGCGCAGCCCGTCCTGCGGCAGCAGATCGAGGAAGGCCTTCAGCACGCCGCTGTACGAGGCCTTGTAGATCGGCGTGGCGACGATCACCAGCTGCGACTCGCCGACCGCGCGCACCGCGTCCTGCAGACGGGCGTCGCCGAAATCGGCCTGCGTCAGCGCCTGCGCCGGCAGGTCGCGCGGCCGGATCGATCGGTAGGAGGAAGTGAAGGCGTCCAGCCGCGAGAGCGCGAGCTCCAGCAGGTAGGCCGAACGCGAAGGCGTGGAGGGACTGCCGAGAATGCCGACGATGTTCATCAGAGAGGTGCCAATGCGCGGGTCTGCGCGTCGTTGTCAGGGGATGCGATCGCGGGCTGGCGCAGCACGCGCCGCAGCACGCGTTCCTCGATCGCGGCGAATGCCGGCGCGCCGTGGCTGCGCGGGCGCAGCAGCGGCACGCGCTCGTCGAGGGCGATGCGGTGGTCTTCGATCAGCACCACGCGGTCGGCCAGCGCGACGGCCTCGGCGACATCGTGCGTGACCAGCAGCGCGGTGAAGCCATGCGCGAGCCAAAGGCGCTCGATCAATTGCTGCATCTCGATGCGGGTCAGCGCATCGAGCGCGCCCAGCGGCTCGTCGAGCAGCAGCAGGCGCGGCCGATGCACCAGCGCGCGGGCCAGCGCGACGCGCTGGCGCTGCCCGCCGGACAGCACCGCGGGCCAGTCGTTGGCGCGCTCGGCCAGCCCGACCTGCGCCAGCGCCTCGCGCGCGCGTTCGCGCCCTTCCCGGCCCGGCAGTCCCAGCGCGATGTTGTCGAGCACGCGCTTCCACGGCAGCAGCCGCGCGTCCTGGAACATGATGCGGGTGCCGTCGTCATGGCCGCCCTGCGGCCGGCCGTCGAGCGCGATGCGTCCCGCGTTGGGGCTTTCGAGCCCGGCGACCAGACGCAGCAGCGTGCTCTTGCCGCAGCCGCTGCGGCCGACGATGGCGACGAATTCGCCCGGCGCGATGCGCAGGTCGATGTGCTGCAGCACGGTGCGGCCGCCATAGGCCTTGTGCAGGCCGCTGACCGCGACCTCGGTGCCGGGGGGGCGGCGGGTGGCGTGGTTGCCTTGGGTACCGTGGGTACCGTCCTCGGCAGTGCGCGGCGCGGCCCGCGGGCTCGGCTCGCCGTATTCGCCGGGCTCCCTGCCCGCGCGCCGCAGCGGCAGATGTTGTTGCATGGCATGCATCGCATGAACTCCGGTAGGAATCGATCGGAATCAGGTCGATCGGGTTGGCCCGATCGAATCGGATCGATGAAGTCAGCTCGGTGAGGTCGGATCGATGAGATCGGGTCGGTGAGGTCGGGCCAATGAGGTCACGCTTTGGCCGCGCTCTGATAGCCCGGATGCCACCGCAGCCACCACCGCTCCAGCCCCTTGGCCAGCAGGTCGGCCAGCTTGCCCAGCAGCGCATAGAGCAGGATGCCGACCAGCACCACATCGGTCTGCAGGAACTCGCGCGCGTTCATCGTCAGGTAGCCGATGCCGGCCTGCGCGGAGATCGTTTCCGCGACGATCAGCAGCACCCACATCAGGCCCAGCGAGAAGCGAAGGCCGACCAAAATCGACGGCAGCGCGCCGGGCAGGATCACCTGCCAGTACAGCGCCCAGCCCGACAGCCCGTAGCTGCGCGCCATCTCGATCAGGCCCTTGTCCACCGAGCGGATGCCGTGGAAGGTGTTCAGATAGATCGGAAAGAACACCCCAACCGCGACCAGAAACAGCTTGGCCGCCTCGTCGATGCCGAACCACAGGATCACCAGCGGGATCAGCGCCAGCGCCGGGATATTGCGCACCATCTGCAGGCTCGAATCGAGCAGCGTCTCGGCGGTGCGGAACGTCCCGTTCAGCAGCCCCAGCAACAGCCCGAGGCCACCGCCGATTGCCAGGCCGGCCAGGGCCCGCCACGCGCTGACGGCGGTGTGCTGCCACAGCTCGCCGGACAGCGCCAGCGTGCGGAACGCGGCAACGACGGCCAATGGCTCGGGCAGGACGCGGCTCGACAGCCAGCCGCTGCGCGAGGCCAGCTCCCACAGCAGCAGGATCAGGGCCGGCACGAGCCACGGCAGGCCGCGCCGCAGCACGGAAGCCCAGCCCTGGGGCAGCAGCGCGCGCGCCGGCGCGGCCGCAGGAAAATCGGCCGCCAGCGCGGCACCGCTTTTCGAGGGATTCGACATGGCGTTCAACTCGCGGACAGATTGGCGCCTTGCGTGGCCGCCGACGGCACGAAGGTATTGGCGACGATCTCGCCGAACGGCCCGGTCAGCACCCGCTGGGCGGCCTCGCGCTGCGCCAGCGGCAGCAGCGGAAACACCAGCTCGGCGAAGCGGTGCGCCTCTTCCAGATGCGGGTAGCCGGACAGGATGAAATATTCGAGCCCCAGGTCCGCGTATTCCCGGATGCGCGCCGCCACCTGCTCGGGGTTGCCGACCAGCGCGGTACCGGCGCCGCCCCGCACCAGCCCGACGCCGGCCCACAGGTTCGGCGCGATCTCCAGGCCCTGGCGGACGTCGTCCCGGTTGAAGCGGCCGCCATGCAGTGCCGCCATGCGGCGCTGCCCGACGGAGTCCATCGCGGCGAACTTGCGCTGGGCCGCGGCGACGATGTCCTCGTCCAGATGCGAGACCAGTTCGCTCGCCGCGCGCCACGCCTCTTCCTCGGTCTCGCGCACGATCACGTGCAGGCGGATGCCGAAGCGCAGCTGGCGGCCGACCGCGGCGGCGCGTGCGCGCACGTCGGCGATCTTCTGCGCCACCGCCTCGGGCGGCTCGCCCCAGGTCAGATAGGTATCGACCTGCTCGGCGGCAAGATCGTGGGCCTC
>Ga0180218_1001253_pt1 | contig 16056 bp, 12 predicted proteins | sample eDN3rd37CKraftBY_FD_151334 | JGI IMG/M metagenome (GOLD analysis project Ga0180218, IMG submission 151334) | Enriched backyard soil microbial communities from Emeryville, California, USA - eDNA 3rd pass 37_C Kraft BY (version 2) (version 2) | ecosystem: Environmental > Terrestrial > Soil >...
GGCCGGAGCCAGCCCGATCAGCGTCAGGACCCACAGGTAGGGCGAAGCCATGGCGTTGCACAGCGCCGGCACGGCGTGGCGGCTGTCGCGGCTGAAGGTGACCCGCACCAGGCGCCGGAAAACCAGCTGGTGCAAGTGCAGGGCATCGGGCTGGTCGACCGGCGTGCCGCGCTTGAAGCGCCGCCGCCAGATCGAGAACAGGGTTTCGAACACCGGATAGAACACCGCCGCCAGGGCATAGAAAGGCGATACGCCCGGATTGCGCACCACCAGTTGCACGGCCAGCGAAGCCAGCATGAAGCCCAGGAAATACGCGCCGCCGTCGCCCAGGAACACCCGCCCGAACGGAAAGTTCCAGACCAGGAAGCCCAGGGTGGCCGAGGCAAGCGCCGCGGCGATGAGGAAGATGGGAATATCCTGCACCTGCAGGGCGACCAGCCCGATGGAAAGCGCCATAAGGGTGGCCACCATGCCGGCCAGCCCATTCATGCCGTCGACGATATTGAGCGCATGGGTACAGCCGCCCACCGCCACCACCGTGACGACCAGCGAAATGGGCCAGAACGAAAGCAGCCAATCAAGCCCCGGCACACCTACGCGCGACACGCCCCCAAGCAGCCACCAGGCAATGGCTGCCGAAACAAAGGCGGCCACAAGGCGCTTGCCCGCACCGACTTCCTTGGTGATGTCTTCGAGCAGGCCCGCCACGAATACCGGCATGGCCGCAATGAACAGCACCGGCCACAGCCAGGTCAGTGTCATGTTGCTGGGGCCCAGCACCAGCAAGCCTGCCAGGCTGCCCGCGACCACGGCCAGCCCCCCCACCCGCGGCGCGGCGCGCGCATGCGAGGCCTGGGGCTTGGACATGTCGGAGTCGCCCGTGAACGCGCCATGCCAGCGCTCGGACGCAACAATGAGCCCCCCGACCGTGAAGGCCACAATACAAATGTACAGCCAGGTTAGAGTGTCCCAGGTTTGAGGCACGACCAGAGAGCTCCCGCTATGTTGTTAAGGACAATTCCGCTTCGCCGCCGAACCAGAATGAGCAACCATCATTATGAGCCGAAATTGTAACAGTAGGGGCAAACCCTAAAAGAAATATGCAACGAAACATGTGGCCTGCGGCGAAACAGGCACGAGGCGTCGTCTTTGGAATTCTAGGGCTAAACAGGGCGAATGGGCCTATAAAAAATGGGCCCACGGCGCACAAAGAAAAAAAAGCCCGAGATCGTAAGATCTCGGGCTAAATCCACCAAAGGAGGAGGGTGGAGGAGACAACCGTGGCATGTCGGGCTACAAAAGCTTTACTGCTTGAGCCGCCGTGACTGGAAGTTTTGTTAAGGGTTTACCTCTACAATCACGTTTCGACATCCGATAACTAAATTATATAGCATCAAATGGTGCAATGCAAGAAACTTCTTAAAACTGTTGTATCTGGAGCGACTGGCGCTTTCGATACCGCTTTCTTGCAACCACAACTGCAGTATACCTAGGGGAAACCCGAATGGCAAGAAAAATAAAAAAGCGGTTCGACTAATTCGTTACAAAACAACAACAGGCCGTGGGCGGCCTTCTGGCAAGCCACTTTGCTAGATGCGATATGCGGTCGTGGTCATGACCTTCGACATGGCGCGCATGGCCAGCCGCACAGGCAGGGACAGGCGCCGGGCCCCTTCTCTTTGCGCCGTGGCGCGATGGTCGATCTCATCGCTGCGCATCTGTTCAACGATGCGGCGCGAACGCTCGTCGGCGGCCGGAAGCTGGGTAAGGTGCCCATCGAGATGCTGCTCGACCTGGGCTTCGGTTTCGGCCATGAACCCCAGGTTGCGCGCCGTGCCGGCCCGGCTGGCGGCCAGCCCCAAAGCGAACGATCCCGCGTACCACAAGGGGTTCAGGTAGCTGGGGCGGCTTTTCAGTTCGTCCAGCCTGTCGCCGCACCAGGCCAGGTGGTCGACCTCTTCGGCTGCTGCGCGCAGCAGCAGCGCTCGGGCTGCCGAGTCTTTGCACAACAAGGCCTGGCCCCGGTACAGCGCCTGCGCGCACACTTCGCCTACGTGGTTGACGCGCATCAGCCCTGCCGCGTGCCGCTGCTCGGCCTCTGACAACGCAGGTTCGCCGCGCTGCCGACCTGCCGGATTCGGCCGGCTGGCCTGCGCCGCGCCCGACAGCACCTGCAGAGCGCGGCCCGCTTCGGCCAGGACGGCGTCCAGCCCGCGCAAAGAGCGCGCCGGCGCACCGGCCGCGGATGAGGCTTGAGCCTGAGATACGTTGGATTCGGCCATAATGCCCTCTTACGTCAACTAGGTTCTACCCTGACATGATATAAAAATTCAGCGCCGGCCGCAGGGACCGCGGAGTTTTCAGCATGGCCCGCAGCCGGGCCTCCGCGCTGCCTCGGGCCGCGGCGTGAAATGTCGCCGCCATGCGCACGCCGGGCAGTGCCGCAACGACGCTTGCGCTATGATTGACCTCTTGCGGACCGGCTTGTTTTCGGTCCATTCAAAGATATATCCAGGCAACGAGACTCAAATGGAATGCACTATAGATTGGGGCGGCCCGGAAGGCATGCTTTTCGTCGCACGCACGGGCAGCGGGCATGTTACCGCCATGGACGGCGCCCCCGACGGCGGCGGCCACAACCTGGCCCCGCGCCCCATGGAAATGATGCTGGCCGGCGCGGGCGGCTGTGCCGCCTACGACGTCGTGCTCATCCTCAAGCGCGGGCGGCACGCAATCAAGGGCTGCCAGGTCAAGCTCGAGGCCGAACGGGCCGAAACCGACCCCAAGGTGTTCACCAAGATCCACTTCGCGTTCTCGGTCACGGGCACCGGCCTGCCCCAGGCGGCCGTCGAGCGGGCCGTCAAGCTTTCTCACGAAAAGTACTGCTCCGCCTCGGCCATGCTTGCCCAGACGGCCGAGATCACGCATTCGGTCTCCATCCACGAGGCCTGAGGCGCCGGCATGCGCGTGGCACGGCTGAACCGGCCGGCCCCAGCACTTGAAAACCCCTTTTTCCGACCGATGAGCATGCAACAGTACGAAGACTTCATGCGCCATGTATACGAACATGGCACCAGCAAGACCGATCGCACCGGCACAGGCACGCGCTCGATCTTCGGCCATCAGATGCGTTTTGATCTGAGCCAGGGCTTTCCGCTGGTTACCACGAAAAAACTGCACACCAAAAGCATCTTCATCGAACTGCTGTGGTTCTTGCGCGGCAGTTCCAATGTGCGCTGGCTTCAAGAGCGCGGGGTCTCGATCTGGGACGAATGGGCCGATGCCAATGGCGACCTTGGGCCGGTCTACGGCGTGCAATGGCGCTCGTGGCCCACGCCCGACGGGCGCCACATCGACCAGATCTCGAACGTGCTGCGGCAAATACGTGAAAATCCCGACTCGCGCAGGCTCATTGTGTCGGCCTGGAACGTCTCCGACATTCCCAACATGGCCCTGCCGCCCTGCCACGCCTTTTTCCAGTTCTACGTGGCCGACGGCAAGCTGTCCTGCCAGCTGTACCAGCGCAGCGCCGACATATTCCTGGGCGTGCCCTTCAACATCGCCAGCTATGCCCTGCTTACCCACATGGTGGCGCAGCAGTGCGACCTAGAGGTGGGCGACTTCATCTGGACCGGCGGCGACTGCCATCTGTACAGCAACCACTTCGAGCAGGTCGAACTGCAGCTGTCCCGCGCGCCCCATCCCTATCCGCGCCTGAACATCAAGCGCAAGCCGGCCAGCCTGTTCGAGTACGAATACGAAGACTTCGAAATCGTCGACTATCAGTTCCATCCGCACATCAAGGCCCCTGTCGCCGTCTGACCTTCACACAAGGCATTGCCATGGCCCAGCCCTACATCAAGTTGGTCGTCGCCTATTCCACCAACCGGGTCATAGGCCGCGACAACGACCTGCCCTGGCGCCTGCCGGGCGACCTGGCGCACTTCAAGCGCAGCACCATGGGCCAGCCCATCGTCATGGGCCGCAAGACCTGGGAATCGCTGGGGCGGCCACTGCCGGGCCGGCCCAATCTCGTCATCAGCCGCGACCCAGCCTATGCGGCCGAAGGCGCGCGCACGTTCACCTCGCTGGCTCAGGCCCTGGCGGCTTGCGAAGGCGAAGCCACGGCCTGCGTCATCGGCGGCGCGCAGATATTCAAGGAAGCCCTGCCCCTGGCCGATGAAATCATCGCCACCGAAATCCATGCGACGGTGGACGGCGACGTGTTTTTTCCGGCTCTGCCCGCCAATGAATGGCAAGAGAAAGAACGCCGGCCCCAGCCTGAAGAAAACGGCTATCGCTACGACTTCGTCGTGTATTGCCGCCAGGGCAGCGACGCTGCGCGCAAAGCCGATGACACAGTTGAGCCTGCCACAGACAGCACGGAAAACGCGCTGAAGGCCGCCGATTCCGCCGACGACGGCTCTGCGCCGGAACTCGCCCATCTGTGGATGCCCTTCACCGCCAACCGGCAGTTCAAGCAGAAGCCTCGCCTGCTCAGCAGCGCCCAGGGCATGTACTACTACGATATGGACGGCCGCCGCATCCTGGACGGCACAGCCGGGCTGTGGTGCGTCAATGCCGGGCACGGAAGAAGCGAGATCGTGCAGGCCATTTCCAGCCAGGCCGCGCAGCTGGACTATGCGCCGGGCTTCCAGATGGGCCACCCGCAAGCCTTCGAGGCCGCCACAGCGGTAGCCCGGATCATGCCGCCCCAGTTGGATCGCATCTTCTTCACCAATTCGGGCTCAGAGTCGGTGGACACCGCCCTGAAGATCGCCCTGGCCTACCATCGCAGCCGCGGCGAAGGCCAGCGCACGCGCTTCATAGGCCGCGAGCGCGGCTACCATGGCGTCGGCTTCGGCGGCATTTCGGTAGGCGGCATCACGGCCAACCGCAAGGCCTACTCGGGCGCCCTGCTGCCCGCCGTCGACCATCTGCCGCATACCCATAACCTGCAGCACAACGCCTTTTCGAAAGGCCTGCCCGAATGGGGTGCTCACCTGGCCGACGAACTCGAGCGCCTGGTCGCATTGCACGACCCCTCGACCATTGCCGCCGTCATCGTCGAACCGCTGGCGGGCTCGGCCGGCGTGCTGCTGCCGCCTAAGGGCTATCTCGAGAAGTTGCGCGCCATTACCGCGCGCCATGGCATTTTGCTTATCTTCGACGAAGTCATCACCGGCTTCGGCAGGCTGGGCTCCGCCACGGCCAGCGAGTATTTCGGCATTACCCCCGACCTGCTTACCCTGGCCAAGGGGCTGAGCAACGCGGCCGTGCCCTGCGGCGCCGTGGCCGTGCACCGCGACGTGCACGACAGCATCGTGGGCCAGGCGGCCCAGGGCATCGAACTGTTCCACGGCTATACCTATTCGGGGCATCCCCTGGCCGCCGCGGCTATCCGGGCGACTCTGGACATTTATGAACGCGAGCGCCTGTTCGAACGCGCCGCAAGGCTGTCGCCCTATTTTGAACAAGCCGCGCACGGCCTGCGCGGCGCGCGCCATGTCGCGGACGTGCGCAACCTGGGCCTGGTTGCCGGCGTGGAACTGCAAGGCCGCGAGGACGCACCGGGCGCGCGCGCCGCCGAGGCCTTCCAGGCCTGCTACGAACAGGGCGTGCTGCTGCGCTACACGGGCGACACCCTGGCGCTCTCGCCCCCCCTGATCATCGACGAAGGCCAGATCGAGCAATTGTTCGGCACGCTCAAGGCAGTATTGGACAAGATAGCCTGAAAAAGCGCCGGGCCGCTTTCAGAAAGTGTAGGTAACGAGAAGCTGGCCCCACAGGTTTCCGCTACTCGTGCCGATCTGGCTGCCTCCGCTTGCATCGTCGTACCGAGGCTTGTACCAGCCGATGACGGGCATGATATAGAAACTGCCCGCCCGCCATTCGGCGTACAGATCGATTTCATGGGCGTCCAGCCGGCCCAGCGACTTGTTCAGGGAACTGAAGCGGTAGGCCAGCAGGCCGAAGCTCAGCCGTTCACCCGCGGAAACCCTGACGTTGACGTGATGCACCTTGGCATTGCTGTTGAACGGGCCGGCGTAATTGCCGGCCAGCTCGCCCTGCACCCAGGTGCCCAGGCCGCGCACATTGCCATAGAACAAAGGATCGAAGCGATCCGAAAAATAGCTGTAGCGATAGTTGACGCTGGGCTTGCCGGGCAGATCTGAGAAAGTCCACCCTATCTCGCCATACCAGGCCCTTTCCGCTCCCGTGTGCCTGCGCTGATGCGCGTACTCGGCCGAGACGAAGAGATTGCGTATGCCCAGGTTTCCATGGCCGCGCAAGCTGTAGGTCTTGACGCCCTTGCGGTCGCGCGTATCGAGCTCGGCATCACTGTCGAGAATATCGACATAGGCCAGGCTCAGGGTGGCCTCTTCCGATTGCCCTTCCAGCAAGGCAACGGCCAGCTCCGGTTTGCCCTGGCCCGGGTTGTTCGACTTCAGCCACATCAGTTCGCCGGCCAGGCCCCGGTCGCCGCCCAGGCGCAAGGCGGCCGTTTGCGCAAAGGCGTTCTCGGGCGCCAGGTAATAAGCCCCGCCCCGGTCCAGCACCCCGCCCGAAATTTCCCGGCCCATGCTGAGGCCGTCCTTGGCGATCAGGAAGCCGTCGCCAAGCATGAGCCGCTGGCGCCCCACTGAAAAGCGCAGCCCGTCCTTGCCCAGTGCGGGAAACAGGAAGCCCGAGCGCCAGCCGACATAGGCTTCGGAAAGCGCTGTCGCACGCTCGCGGCCGCTGGTCCATCCGGCGGGATCGCCGTCGCCGAACGTGCCCTTGGCCAGGCCTGTGACGCCGCCGTACAGTTGGCTTGCCATCGACAGGTTTCGCACGCCCCGCAAGCCGAGCTTGACGTAGCCCTCTTGCCACGTAGAAGAGCCCTTGCCGCGAAGCCCCGACTGCTGATAATTGCGCTGGCTGTGGTAGGCGCCGGCGCCCACCTGGAAGTCGAGATGCAGTTCACCCGTCTCGGAATCGATCATCTGCTCGGCACACGCCATGCCAGGACCACCAAGCAGCAAGGCGGTGGAAAGCGCAACGCATGCGCAAGACAGCTTTCCGCATTCAAGGAACATGCAGCACTACCCTGCGCAGTCTTTGGATGCCATGGTGACCAGGTTGCGATCGCCCCAGGCATTGTCGACGCGCCCCACGGGCGGCCAATACTTGGATTCACGCAGGCACGCCACCGGATAGGCTGCCTGTTCGCGGCTGTATCCATGCTTCCACTCGGCCGCCAAAAGGGCCTGGGCGGTGTGCGGCGCATTGCTCAGGAGATTGTCCTGCGCCGGCGCGGCACCCTCTTCTATGGCCGCGATTTCGGCTCGAATGGCGATCATCGCTTCGATGAAACGGTCGAGCTCGGCCAGCCCCTCGGATTCCGTCGGCTCGATCATGAGCGTGCCAGGCACGGGGAAGCCCATGGTGGGCGCATGGAAACTGTAGTCCATCAAGCGCTTGGCGATGTCCTCGGCCGAGACTCCGGTGCGCGCGGTAAGCGGGCGGATGTCGAGTATGCATTCGTGGGCGACACGGCCGTCGTCGCCCGCATACAGCAGGGGATAATGCCGGCGCAGGCGGGCGGCGATGTAGTTGGCGTTCAATATCGCAACACGCGAAGCCTCGCGCAGCCCCTCGGCGCCCATCAGGGCAATATAAGCGTAGGGAATGGGCATGATGCCCGCGGAACCGTGCGTGGCGGCCGAGACCGGGCCCACGGCCGCGTCTTCCAGGCCATTGTGCGCATCGATCCGTCCCGGCAAATAGGGGGCGAGGTGGGCCCGCACCGCCACCGGTCCCGCACCCGGGCCGCCCCCGCCATGGGGAATGCAGAAGGTCTTGTGAAGATTCAGGTGGGAAACATCGGAGCCGAACAGGCCCGGCTTGGCCAGGCCCACCATGGCGTTCATATTGGCGCCGTCAAGGTAGACCTGCCCGCCCGCCGCATGCACCTTGTCGCAAATCGCCGTGATGGCCGGCTCGAACACGCCATGCGTCGAGGGATAGGTGATCATCAGTGCGGCAAGGCGGTCGGCCGCCTGGGCGATCTTGCGGTCGAGGTCGGCCAGGTCGACCTGGCCGTTGGCGTCGGATTCGACCACCAGCACCTGCATGCCCGCCATGCGGGCCGACGCCGGGTTGGTGCCGTGAGCCGAGGCCGGTATCAGGCAGATGTCGCGCTGCCGCTGGCCCTGATGGCGATGAAAGGCGCGTATGGCAAGCAGGCCGGCGTATTCGCCCTGCGCCCCCGAGTTGGGCTGCAGGCTCACGGCGTCGTAGCCGGTGATCTCGCACAGGGCCGCAGACAGGCGTTCAACCAGCTCTTGGTAGCCCTGGGCCTGGTCCGCGGGCGCATAGGGATGCATGTCGCAGAAGCCCGGCCATGTAATGGGCATCATCTCGGCGCTTGCGTTCAGCTTCATGGTGCATGAACCCAGCGGGATCATGCCCCGGTCGAGCGCCAGGTCTTTGTCGGCCAGGCTGCGCAGGTAGCGCAGCATGTCGGTCTCGGACTTGATGCGGGAGAACACCGGCTGGGAAAGAATGCCGTCTTTTCGAAGCAGAGCGGCCGGAATAGCTATGTCGGCCGCGTCGCCGGCCGACGGTTCGGACGCGGACGCTTCGGGTCGGGAAGACCCGGCGGCCGCCCCCTTGGAAAACACCTCTGCCAGCAAGGCCAGGTCGTCTTCGGTAACGGTTTCGTCCAGCGAAACGGCCAGGCTGCGCTCATCGACGCGGCGCAGGTTGATGCCGGCCTGAAGCGCCGCCGCCATGACGGCCCCGGCGTTCGCGCCGCAATCCACGTGCAGGGTGTCGAAACCCTGCGGGTTCAATACCTTCAGGCCCATGCCGCCCAGAACCCGGCGCAGCCGCCCGGCCTGCGCGGCCACGCGCCGCGCAATGCGGGTGATGCCCTGCGGCCCGTGCCAGACGGCGTACATGCCCGCCATCACGGCCAGCAGCACCTGCGCGGTGCATATATTGGAGGTGGCCTTCTCGCGCCTGATGTGCTGTTCGCGCGTCTGCAGCGCCAGGCGAAGGGCGGGCGCCCCGTGGGCGTCGCGCGAGACGCCCACGATGCGTCCGGGCAGGTTGCGCTTGTAGCTGTCCTTGCACGCCATGAAGGCGGCATGCGGCCCGCCGTAGGCCATGGGCACGCCGAAGCGCTGCGCCGACCCCACGGCGATGTCGGCCCCCAGTTCGCCCGGAGGCGTAAGCAGGGCCAATGCAAGCAGGTCGGTGGCCATTGCCACCACCGCGCCCCTGGCATGGGCCTGGGAAATCAAGTCGCGATAGTCGACCACGCCACCAAGGCTATGCGGATACTGCAGCAACACGCCAAAGCAATCGGGAAGCGGCTGGGCGGTTTCATCGCCCACCTGAAGCTGTATGCCCAGCGGTTCGGCGCGCGTGCGCAGCACCTGCAGCGTCTGGGGATGGCAATGCGACGACGCGAAGAAGACCGGGCAGGACGAAGCCGTTGCCCGCCAGGCCAGCGCCATGGCCTCGGCTGCGGCCGTGGCCTCGTCAAGCAGCGAAGCGTTGGCGATGTCCAGGCCGGCCAGGTCGGCGACCATGGTCTGGAAGTTGAGCAGCGCCTCGAGCCGGCCCTGGGAGATTTCGGGCTGGTAAGGCGTATAGGCCGTGTACCAGGCCGGGTTCTCGAGCACATTGCGCAAGATGACCGGCGGAACATGGGTGCCGTAATAGCCCTGGCCGATATAGCTGCGCAATACGCGGTTGCGGCCGGCAAGCCCTTGCAGCTCGGCCAGCACGTCCGCTTCGCTGCGCGGGCCGGGCAGGCCGAGCGGGCGCTCGAGGGCGATGGAATCAGGCAGCACCGAGGCCACCAGCGCATCGAGGCTTTCAATGCCGATGGCGTCGAGCATGCGGGCGCGGTCGGATGCGTCGGGACCGATGTGGCGCGCAATGAACTCGCCGTCGGCCCGCGGCGTGCAGGATGGAATGGCAGCCATGATGGGGGCCGCTGTCAGTTGGAGTCGACCAGGTCTTGGTAGCCGTTGGCGTCGAGCAAAGCCTCGATGTCGGTGGCATTGGAGGGGCGGATCTTGAAGATCCAGGCCTCGTACGGGGTTTGATTGATGAGATCGGGCTGGCTGTCGAGCACTTCATTGAAGGCGACGATTTCACCGGCAACCGGTGCATAGATGTCGGAGGCGGCCTTGACCGACTCGACCACACCCGCTGTCTCGCCGGCCTTGAGCTTGGCGCCCACCTTGAAATCGCCGACGAAAACCAGGTCGCCAAGCTGGTCTTGCGCATTGTCGGTGATGCCCACCAGCAGGACATCGTCCTCGTTCTTTACCCATTCGTGCGAAGGCGTGTACTTGCGATCATCCGGTTGATTCATTGGGACCTCGTTCATGTTGCTGGATTGTCGGAACCCGCAGCGCTGCCGCTACGGACAAAAGGCATTTTTACCACTTCGGCGGTCATCGGCTTGCCGCGCACCTGTACCTGCACGGCGTCGCCGGCGCCGATGCCGTGGGGAACACGCGCCATCGCAATGGAAACGCCCAGGGTGGGCGACATCGTGCCTGACGTGACCACGCCCTGGCCCAAGGCGGTCTGGACGGCGGCGCCGGCCCTGATGATGCCGCGATCGAGCAGGCGCAGGCCCACAAACGCCAGCTGGGGCTCGCCGGCCTGCTCGAGGGCGTCGCGGCCGATGAAGCGGCGGACCGGATCGGCAAGGCTGACCGTCCAGGAAAGGCCCGCTTGGGAAGGCAGTATGCCGGGGTCCATGTCCTGGCCATGCAGGTTCAGGCCCGCCTCGAGGCGCAGGGTATCGCGCGCGGCAAGGCCGCAAGGCGCCACGCCCGCCTGCGCCAGGTCGCTCCATAGGGCCGGGGCCAGAGAAGCGGGCAAAACGATTTCGTAGCCGTCTTCGCCCGTGTAGCCGGTTCGCGCCACCATGACGACCTCGTCGATGAACGTGGCCGTGAAGCGCTTCAGGTCGCGGGTGGCCGCCTGCCAGGCCGGCCGCGCCTGCCAAAGCGCCTGCTGCGCCTTGGGACCCTGCACCGCGATGATGGCAAGCTCTTCGCGCATCGTCAGTGCCGCGTCGAAGCTTTCGTCGGCCGCCACGGCCTGCATCCATTCGAGGTCGGCCTGTGCATTGGCCGCATTGACCACCAGGCGCCAGTCGTCGGATGCAAAGAAATAGACGAGCAGGTCGTCGAGGACGCCGCCGTCGTGGCTGAGCATGCATGAATACAGGGCCTGGCCCACTGCCTTGAGCCGCGCCACGTCGTTGGCCAGCAGGCGTTGCAGGAAGGCCTTGGCCTGGCTTCCGTGCACGTCGATCACGCGCATGTGGGAAACGTCGAACATGCCCGCCGCGCTTCGCACGGCGCGATGTTCGTCCAGTTGAGACCCGTACGACAAGGGCATGTGCCAGCCCGCGAAATCGGTCAGGCGCGCGCCGGCCTGCACATGCAGGGAATACAAGGGAGTACGCTTCAAGTGCTGTGTCATGACAACTCCGGGTGAGGGCCCAGCATAGCGTGAATCAGCACCACGCGCCAAGGCCGGGGCCGTGCTTCAGGCAGCCCGTAGCGCGCGGCCGCAGGCAACGCCCGACGCCCACGCCCACTGGAAGTTGTAGCCGCCGAGCCAGCCCGTGACATCCACCGCCTCGCCAATAAAATACAGGCCCGGCACCGCCCTGGCCTGCATGGTCTTCTGGTCGAGGCCCCGCGTGTCCACGCCGCCCCGCATCACTTCGGCCTTGCGATACCCGGCTGTGCCGCTTGGGACCAGGCTCCAGCCGTGGATGCGCTGGGCCAGGGCGCGCAGCGTCTTGTCGGAGATGTCGGCCATGCGCATCGCGCCCGGCTGTCCAGGGGCCGTGGCCAGCCACTGCTCGGCCAGCCTTTTGGGCCAGATGGCGGCCAGGGCGGTATCGAGCTGCTGGCGATTGCCGGGCTTGGCCGCCAGCAGCGCCTGAGCCAGGTCTTGCCCGGGCGCCAGGTCGAGCGCTATGGCCTCGCCCGGGTTCCAGTAGCTGGATATCTGCAGTATGGCCGGCCCCGACAGGCCGCGATGCGTGAACAGCAGGTCTTCCAGAAACACTGTCTTGCGCTTGCCCTGGCCGCAGCTCACGCTGACCTCGAGCGAAACCCCGCTGAGCGCGCCGAAAGGTTTCCATTGCTCGGCGTCAAAGGTCAGCGGCACCAGCGCCGGACGCGGCTCGACCACCTTGAGGCCGAACTGCCGGGCCAGCTTCAGGGCGAAGTCGGTGGCGCCCAGCTGCGGAATGGCCATGCCTCCGGTGGCCATCACCACCTGGGCGGCCTCTATCGGCTCGCCGTCTGTCGCTATTGAAAAATGGCCGGGCCCTTTGTCCACCCCAAGCACCTGGCAGGGCATGCGCCAGCTGACGCGGCCCGCATCGCACTCGCGCCGGAGCATCTGGATGATGGCTTCGCTGGAGTCGTCGCAAAACAGCTGCCCGCGATGCTTTTCGTGCCAGGCGACGCCATGCCGCTTGACCAGGTCGATGAAATCGCGAGGGGTGTAGCCCGCAAGCGCCGAGCGGCAGAAGTCGGGATTCTGGGAAATGAACTGGGCGGGGGTGGTACCGATGTTGGTGAAGTTGCAGCGCCCTCCGCCCGAAATGCGGATTTTTTCGGCCAGCCGCTGCGCGTGGTCGACCAGCACCACCCGCAAGCCTCTCTGCCCCGCCACCGACGCGGCCATCATGCCGGCCGCCCCCGCGCCGATTACGGCGACGTCGAAGGCCTGCCGCCCCGCCCCGCTCACTTAGTCTTCTTCGCGTATGCAGTCGACGTAGTAACGCGGCTGCGTGTCGGGCCCGATGTCTTCGGCCAGGCCGTGAACATAGGTTTCAAAACCCGGGAACCGTGCGTTGAACTCGCGCACGAACTGCAGGTAATGCACGATGCGCGTATTGAAGCGCTCGCCCGGGATGAGCAGCGGGATGCCCGGCGGATACGGCGTAAGCAGAACGCCCGTGACGCGGCCTTCGAGCTCGTCGATGGAAACCCGCTCGACTTCGCGGTGCGCCATCTTGGCATAGGCATCCGAGGGCTTCAGGGCCGGCACCATGTCGGAAAGATACATTTCGGTGGTCAGCCGCGCCACGTCGTGGGCGCGATAGGCTTCGTGGATCTGCTGGCACAGGTCGCGCAGGCCCATTCTTTCGTAGCGCGGATGCTCTTTGCAGAAGTCGGGCAGTATGCGCCACATCGGGTGGTTGCGGTCGTAGTCGTCCTTGAACTGCTGCAGGGCGGTCAGCAGCGTGTTCCAGCGGCCCTTGGTGATGCCGATGGTGAACATGATGAAGAACGAATACAGGCCCGTCTTTTCAATGACAACGCCGTGCTCGGCCAGATACTTGGACACCAGGGCGGCGGGAATGCCTGTTTCGGCGAACGTGCCCGAGATGTCGAGCCCGGGCGTAACCACCGTGGCCTTGATGGGGTCGAGCATGTTGAAGCCCGGTGCCAGCGAGCCGAAGCCGTGCCATTCGTCGTCGGCCTCGAGCATCCAGTCGTCGCGATGGCCTATGCCTTCGCTTGCCAGGCGCTTGGGCCCCCAGACCTTGAACCACCAGTCGTTCTTGCCGAACTCGGATTCGACCTTGCGCATGGCACGGCGGAAATCCAGGGCCTCGCTGATGCTTTCCTCGACCAGCGCCGTGCCGCCGGGCGGCTCCATCATGGCCGCCGCCACGTCACAGGACGCAATAATGGCGTATTGCGGCGAGGTGGACGTATGCATGAGGAAAGCTTCGTTGAACACGTTGCGATCGAGCTTGCGGGTCTCGGAGTCTTGCACCGTGATCTGCGAAGCCTGCGACAAACCCGCCAGCAGCTTGTGCGTGGAATGCGTGGCAAAGATCATGGCGTCCTTGCTGCGCGGCCGGTTCTTGCCGATGGCATGCATGTCTTTGTAGTACTCGTGGAAGGCAGCGTGCGGTATCCAGGCCTCGTCGAAGTGCAGCGTGTCGATCTCGGAGCCCAGCTTCTCTTTGATCATTTCCACGTTGTAGCTGACGCCGTCATAGGTGCTTTGCGTAATGGTAAGAATGCGCGGCTTCTTGTTCTTGATCTTGCTGGCGAAAGGATGCGCCTCGATCTTGGCGCGGATGCTTTCGGGCTCGAACTCTGAAAGCGGGATCGGGCCGATGATGCCCAGGTGGTTGCGCGTGGGGCGCAGAAACACCGGGATGGCGCCGGTCATGGTGATGGCGTGCAGAATAGACTTGTGGCAGTTGCGGTCTACCACCACCACGTCGTCCATGGCCACGTTGGCGTGCCATACGATCTTGTTCGAGGTGGACGTGCCGTTGGTCACGAAAAAGCAGTGGTCGGCATTGAAGATGCGCGCGGCATTGAGCTCTGATTCGGCTACCGGGCCGGTGTGGTCCAGCAACTGGCCCAGTTCGTCCACGGCATTGCACACGTCGGCGCGCAGCATGTTCTCGCCGAAGAACTGATGGAACATCTGGCCCACAGGGCTTTTCAGGAAGGCCACGCCGCCCGAGTGCCCCGGGCAGTGCCACGAGTACGAACCGTCAGAAGCGTACTTGACCAGCTCGCGAAAGAACGGCGGCGCCAGGCTGTCAAGGTAGGCGCGCGCCTCGCGGATGATGTGCCGGGCCACGAACTCGGGCGTGTCCTCGAACATATGGATGAAGCCGTGCAGCTCGCGCAGGATGTCGTTGGGAATGTGCTGCGAAGTACGGGTTTCGCCGTACAGGTAGATGGGAATGTCTTCGTTGCGAAAGCGCAGCTCGCCGATGAAGGAACGCAGGTTCTTGATAGCATTGGCCACGTCCTCGGGCGAATCGACGTCGAACTCCTCGTCGTCGATCGACAGGATGAAGGCGCTGGCGCGGCTCTGCTGCTGGGCGAAAGAGCTCAGGTCGCCATAGCTGGTAACGCCCAGCACCTCGACGCCCTCGGCCTCGATGGCCGACGCCAGGGCGCGGATGCCAAGACCCGAGGCGTTCTCGGAGCGATAGTCTTCATCGATGATGACGATGGGAAAACGGAATTTCATGCCATGGACTCCCTGCTAGGGCCTGTTGATGCAATGTGCGCTACGTGCGGGGCAAGGTGACGCCTTGCTGGCCCTGATACTTGCCGCCACGGTCGCGATACGAAGTTTCGCAGACTTCGTCGCCTTCGAAGAACAACATCTGGGCGCAGCCTTCGCCCGCATAGATCTTTGCGGGCAAAGGGGTGGTATTTGAAAACTCGAGCGTAACGTGGCCTTCCCATTCGGGTTCGAGCGGCGTGACATTGACGATGATGCCGCAGCGCGCATAAGTGCTTTTGCCCAGGCAGATCGTCAGCACGCTGCGGGGAATGCGAAAGTACTCGACCGTTCGCGCCAGCGCAAAAGAGTTGGGCGGAATAATGCACACATCGCCCACGAAGTCGACAAAGGACTTTTCATCGAAGGCCTTGGGGTCGACGATGGTGGAATTGATGTTGGTAAAGATCTTGAACTCGTTGGCGCAGCGCACGTCGTAGCCGTAGCTGCTTGTGCCATAGCTGACAATGCGCGAACCGTCGGCCGCCTGGCGCACCTGGCCCGGCTCGAAAGGCTCGATCATGCCCTGCTTTTGCGCACTCTCTCGAATCCAGCGATCACTTTTTATGCTCATTGCCCATTCCCTTATGACGTGGGCGCCTATTTTATCCCTTCGCCATGGCTGGCGGGCGTCTGCGGGTCGAAAACCGCTAATCGCGGAAAATAGTCCGATAGATCAAGGCAATACCGTTCACCGTGCCCACGCTCAGCTGCGCCGACAGCCGCCGCGCGATCTGATAGCTCAGGCGGCCCACCGTGCCGGTATCGGACAGCGCCTGCTCGATGCTGACCGTCATGCCGTCGGTAATGCGCCGGCTTGCCACGATGAACTGGTTCTCGATGTTGCTGGTGCCGGAGTCCAGCCCCCGCACCACGCTCTCGACCGGCAGGATGCTGCCGGTGCTGCCCAGTTCGCCCGATCGCATGGTGAGCTCGTCGATGCCGAACTTGCGGTAGAACGGTTCA
>Ga0180218_1001256_pt1 | contig 16015 bp, 13 predicted proteins | sample eDN3rd37CKraftBY_FD_151334 | JGI IMG/M metagenome (GOLD analysis project Ga0180218, IMG submission 151334) | Enriched backyard soil microbial communities from Emeryville, California, USA - eDNA 3rd pass 37_C Kraft BY (version 2) (version 2) | ecosystem: Environmental > Terrestrial > Soil >...
CCCGGTTCCAGGCCGCCCACGCCTGCGTGCTGTTCTCGGCCACCTTGCAGCCCAAGGCCTTTTACGCCGACGTGCTGGGCCTGCCGGAGTCGACCGCATGGCTGGACGTGGCCTCGCCGTTCAGCGCCGAACAGCTTCAGGTGCGCGTGGCCGGCGGCATCTCCACGCGCTATGCCGACCGCCAGGCTTCACTGGTGCCCATGGTGGAACTCATCGCCGCGCAATACGCCCGCAAGCCGGGCAACTACCTGGTGTTTGCCAGCAGCTTCGATTACCTGCACCGCCTGGCCCAGGCGTTTGCCGATCGCCATCCATCCATTGCCCTATGGGTGCAATCGCGCGAGATGGACGAGGCGGCCAGGGCTGATTTTCTGGCGCGCTTCGATGCTTCTGGGCGCGGCATCGGCTTTGCCGTGCTGGGCGGCGTCTTTGCCGAAGGCATAGACTTGCCCGGCGATCGCCTGATAGGCGCGTTCATAGCCACGCTGGGCCTGCCGCAGGTCAATCCCAGGAACGAAGCGCTGAAGCAGTGCCTGGAAGCCAGTTTCGCCGGATGCGGCTACGACTATGCCTATCTGTATCCCGGGCTGCGCAAGGTGGTGCAGGCGGCGGGCCGCATCATACGCACGCCGCAAGACGCGGGCGTGGTCTATCTGATGGACGACCGCTACAACAGGCCGGCCGTGCGCCGGCTGCTGCCGGCTTGGTGGCGCATCGAACAGGCGCGGGCCGCCACCACGAGGGCAGACGCACCCCAGGCCACCACATCCGCCCCTGGGCCGGCTTGCGTCCTGCCGGCGGCGCTCAGCGGCGCCGGGGGGCAAGCCGGCTTATCAGCGCGGCCTGTGAGGGGTACTGCCTGAGCAAGGCCTGGGGGTCGGCCAGCTCGAACTCGTTGAACTCGAAGCCCGGAGCCACCGTGCACCCCACCAGGGCAAACGCATCACCCGCGGCCTGGCCTGAAGCGCGCAGTGCGCGTGAAGCCAGTTCGGCGGCAAACCAGCGCCCCGCCGGCACCACCGCCTGGAACGTGCAGCCGGCCTCGCGCAGCGGGTCTCCCAATCGATGGGTCAGCAGGCCACCGTTCTCATCCAGCACATGGATGTCCAGGGCCTGGCCCGCATAAAAATGCCATAGCTCGTCGGAAGCAATGCGGTGCCAGGCGGAATAATCATTGTCTTCGAGCAGGTAGTAGATGGCCGTGGAAGCGGCACGGCGGCCCGCCTGAACCGTGACGCCCTGGGCGCTGCGATAGGTTTCGCGGTAGTAGCCGCCCTCGGGATGGGGCTGCAGGCCGAACTGCGTGACCAGGCGATGAACGGGTGTGTCGATGCTGCTCATGCAAGGCTCCTTATTGCCATGCCTTCAAGAAGGCCATCAACACCCGGGTGGAGTTTTCGGCGGCCAGGTTCAAGAAGGTGTGGATTTCGTTCGCGCCGTCGCCGCCTCCGGCCAGATCGCTGAGCGAGCGAAAGGCGATGAAGGGCACGCCGTTGCTGTAGGCGACCATGGCGCAGGCGGCGCTTTCCATGTCGACGACGTTGGCCTGGAACGCATCGTGCAGGTGCTCACGCAGGGCTGCATTGTCGACGAACACCGGCCCCGACACCCCGTTTCCCCCGATCACCAGCGACGGCCGCTTGCTCAGACACTGCCCCTTTGCGTCGCAACTGGTCAGCTCGACATCCTGGATGTCCTGTGCCGCCGCGAAAAGCCCGGGGTCGACGTCGAACCAGAATTTTTCATGCGGCATGGGCTGTTCGGCGGTGCGCACCTTGACGGGCCGGGTGAAGAACATGCCGAAGCCCGGTGCATCCACTGTGCCGCCCACGCCCATGGCATCGTAGCGCCCCGGCTCGATCTCTTGCGCGGCCACGGTTTCAAGATACTGGCCCCAGCGCCGGACCACCGTTACGTCGCCGATGTTCAACTGCGGGTTCACGCCTCCGGCCACGCCGCTGAAAAGGATGTGGGTGACATTGAAGCGATCGAGCACCAGCTGAGTGTTCATGGCGGCATTGGTCATGCTGATGCCGCTCAGGAAAACAACCACAGGCTTGTCTTGCAAGGTGCCCGTAAGGAACTCGACGCCGTTGATGGACTGGCTGGATGCGTCCTGCAGGACCTCGCGCAATATGACCAGTTCCGGCTCGAAGGCGGAAACAATGGCAATGCGCGGCGTTTCGTCCACGCGACTCTCGGCCTGCGCCAGCGCGCTCATGCCGGCAAGGCAGAATGCGATCAGCAGATACAGGGGCAGGACGAAACGGCGCAGGGGCACGAAGGGGCTCATGTGTTTTTGTGATCAAACGTAATAGGAATGTGCCCATTGTATGGGCATCAATGGGCGTGCGCTCAGAAAAGACATAAAAAACGCTTTAAGTTATGAATGTAACCCTATAAATATATTGGTGATTTCGTTTTTGTCTGATATCATCGCCTTCAGTTTTCCTGCCTTGAAAAGCCCGCGCCCGCCATGCCTTTTGCCTATCGCCGCCACGTCCTGTCCTGCTCCCTGGCCGCCGCCCTGGCCGCCGGCGCCCTGTCTTCGTCTCCACTGCGAGCCCAAGAGCCCAGCCAGGCCCGCATGCAGCCCGCTTCTGGGGCTGCGAGCCATGTTGCGCCCCGGCGCAGCCATGCGCTGGCGGGCAGCGCTCAGGGCGGCGTCATCCAGGTGGCATTGCGCCAAAGCCGGCTCGAGACCGCGCCTCTGCCTTCGCATTCCGAACCCGCAAGCACGCTGCCTCATCTGGCCCAGCTGCATTCCGAAGTCGCCTTCGTGCAAGACCTTGACAGCTCTACGGTGCTGTACGACCAGAACAGCGACGAGGCGCGCCCCATCGCCTCCATCTCCAAGCTCATGACCGCGCTGGTAGTAGCCGAGGCCAAGCTGCCCATGGACGAAATCCTTAGCATTGCCGACGAAGACGTCGACCGGGTGCGCTATTCGCGTTCGCGCCTGGCCGTGGGCACCAAGCTCAGCCGCGCCGACATGCTGCATCTTGCGCTGATGTCTTCCGAAAACCGGGCCGCCCATGCCTTGAGCCGCCACTACCCCGGCGGCCTGCCCGCCTTCGTGCGCGCCATGAACGACAAGGCGCGCGCGCTGGGCATGCGCCGCACGCATTTCGTGGAACCCACGGGCTTGTCCGAGCACAATGTCTCGACGCCCCGCGACTTGGTCAAGCTGCTGCGCGCGGCATCCGAGCAGCCCCTCATCCACCGCTACTCTACCGATGAAAGCTATCAGGTTACGGTGGGCAAGGGCCGCTCTCTCAAGTACAACAACACCAATCGCCTGGTAAAGAGCAGCCAGTGGGACATCCAGCTTTCCAAAACCGGCTTCATCAACGAAGCCGGGCAATGCCTGGTCATGGTCACCCGCATCGGCGGGCGCGATCTGGCGATTGTCCTGCTGAATGCCACCGGAAGCTACTCGCGCATAGGCGATGCGGTGCGGCTGCGCAAGTTCGTTGAAAGCGAAACCAATCTGGCCATGATGTAGAGCGGGCCCCGGCACAAACCGGCTTGTCCGCTTCATTCGCTGAACACACCCTTGGAACATGCAGGCGGGCGGGCCGCCGCAACGGGGCCCCGCCTGCCTGGCCGGATCATCTGCCGTGGATGACCGACTCGAAGCGCTGGTAGGCCTCTTCCTGTTCGTCCAGCACCGTGCCGGGGTCCAGTATCTTCAGCTTTATGCCTTCGAAAGGCGGATCGATCTTCTTGTTGGTGGCGTAGTAGCCGATCTTGCGCAACACGCCTTGCGCTTCTTCACTAAGCATGTAGTCGTAGAACAGCATGGCGGCATGGGGATGCGGCGCGTTCTTCAGTATGCCCATGCCTATCGTAATGGTAACGGCCGGCTCGATGGCGAACCATTCTATCGGCGCACCGGTCTTCTTGGCCTGCTCCACGCTGTAGTCGTATACCGTCAATGCCAGCGGCACCTCGCCCGAACCCACAAGATTGGTCAGCAGCGGGTGGCCATTGCGCACCGACAGCTGGTTCTTGGCGACCAGGTCCTTGAAGAACTGCGTGCCCTTTTCTTCGCCCATGTCGTGCACGACCGAGGCCATCCAGTCATAGTCCGAACCCTCGATGGCCAACTTTCCCTTCCACTTGGGGTCGAGCAGGTCTTCATAGGTCTTGGGCAGGTCTTCTTTTTTGACGGCCTTGGTGTTGTAGGCCTGCACCAGCGTCAGCAGGTTGATGGACACCCATTCCTGGTGACCGGGCACGGCTTCGTCGATCAGGTCTTCGAAATGCGGGCTCTTCACCTTCTGCAGCAGACCCTCGCGATGCAGCGCCTCCATGGGCGGAGACGTGCTGGCGATGATGTCGACCTTGGGCTGGCCCGAGCGCGCCTCGTTGATGACCCGCTGCTGGATCAGCTCGGAGCGCGCGCGCCAGACCTCGACCTTGATGCCGTATTTCTTCTCGAAAGGCTGGAGCAAGTCTTTGGCGTATTGGGTGGGAATGGTGGTGTAGAAGACCAGGTCGCCCTCTTTTTTTGCGCCTTCCTCTATGCGCGCCTGTCGATCATCGCCGGTGTATAGCGCGATGGGCTCCGTACTTTGGCTCCATGCAAGGGATGATACGCAGTAAAGCATCGAGCAGGCCAAAGCCTTGAACATCTTGTTCATCGCAGTTCTCCTTCTTTGGATGGCCGGACTCGCCCGCCCCAGAGGGCGGCGGCCCGATATAGGTTTTCTTCGCCGGCGTTTTTAGTATCGACGCGCTCATTTTGAGTGTCAACGCATTTGTTCTTTTATACGGAATCAAGTTTCATTTTATTGAAATCGAGTGTCTTGGAACGGCGAGCTTCCGTCCCCGGCCGCAGCACAGCCGATGCCGGCCGGGATTTTTCACTTGGCGCCATGCGGTCCAGCCGCGGCGGGCCAAGCCCCGGCCTGCTTCAATTCAATGCATGCAGGAGCCGCCGTCCACCACCAGCGTCTGGCCGGTGATGAAGTCGCTGTCGGCCGAGGCGAAGAACACAACCGCGCCGGTCAGGTCCTCGGGGCTTTGCACCCGCTTGAGGGCACGCGTGGCACTGGCCTGGGTGCGCATCTTCACGATGCTCTCGTCGGGATTTTCTTCTGACAGGGTGCTGCCCGGCGCCACGCAGTTGACGCAGATATTGTCCTTGCCCACTTCATTGGCCAGGGTCTTGGTAAAGCCCAGGACGCCCGCCTTGGAGGTAACGTAGTGGATGCGGCTGGGAGAGCCCTTCAGCGCCGTGCCCGAGCTGACGTTGATGATCTTTCCGTAGCCCTGCTTGCGCATCTGCGGGATGACCGCGCGGCTGGCCAGCCAGGGGCCCTTCACATTGACCGACATCATGCGGTCCCACTCGTCGATGCCGATCTCGTCGAAAGGCGAGCGCGACATCGGCACGGTGGCGAATATCGCCGCATTGTTGACCAGCACATCGATGCGGCCGAAACGCTGGATGGCAGCCTGAGCCATCTGCTCGACACTGGCGGGGTCGGATACGTCGGTGCGCACCCCCAGCGCCTCGTGGCCGGCATCGCCCAATTCCTTCGCCACCGCCTGCGCCGCCGCTTCGTCGATCTCGGCAATGACCACCCTGGCCCCCTCCGCCGCAAGCCGCATGGCGTACGCCTTGCCAATACCGTGCCCTCCGCCGGTAACGATCGCTACGCGGCCCTCGAGTCTGTCCTTCATCTTGTCTCCTGTTACGTGGCTGCAAATACATCTGGAACGGCGAAACGCCTTGCGGTACCTCGCAAACAGGACACTAGCACCGGCCTTTTCCGTGCGTCAATAAAATTTTCCATATAAAGGAACAATATCCCTTTATGCAGAAAATGTTCTACTTTTCTCCTATGTCGTGCTATAACCAAAGCTCACATCGAGGAGACATCCTTATGATACATATGAGCATAAAAAGCCTGGTATCTTCAATCGCCGTATCGGCCGCCTGTTTCTTGCCGGCACATGCGGCGTCGTTCGCCGAACTGGCATCCAAAGACACACAGCAGCGCCATGACCAGTTGGTGGAACAGGCGCGCAAAGAGGGCTCGCTTACGCTCTACACCTCCATTCCCTCGAAGGACATGGCCGTACTCGCCGCCGACTTCGAAAAACGCTACGGCGTACGCGTGAATGTATGGCGCGCCTCCACGCTCAAGGTTGTCCAGCGCCTGGTGGCGGAACATAAAGCGAACCAGTGGAATTTCGACGTGGTCGATATTTCCTCTCCCGAACTCGAGGCCCTGTACCGCGAAGATCTATTGCAGGAAGTCGACTCGAAACTGCATGCCGCATTGCTGGAAGAAGCCATGCCCTCCCATCGCGGCTGGGCGCCGCAATTCATCACCCTCTTCGTTCAGGCCTACAACACCAATGCCATCAAGAAAGAAGACCTGCCCAAGACCTATGCCGATCTGCGCGACCCTAAATGGAAAGGCCTTCTGGGCGTGGAAGCCAGCGATGGCGATTGGTATTGCGGGCAGATCGAACACCTTGGCCAGGAACAAGGCAAGCAGCTTTTCGACGACATCGTCAAAACCAACAAGTGGTCGGTGCGCAGCGGGCATTCACTGCTGGCGAACATGGTCGTGTCGGGCGAGGTTCCCATCGGGCTCACCACCTACAGCTACATGATCGACCAGGCCAAGCGCCAGGGAGCGCCCGTCGACTGGTTCGCCATCGATCCCATCATCGCGCGCACGAACGGCATCGCCGTATCGCGCCAGCCGGCCAATCCGCATGCCGCGCTGCTGTTCTACGAATACATGATCAGCGATGCCCAGCCCCTGATCCTAAAGATGGACTACTACTCGCCCGTGAAGAAGCTGGCCTCATCGCCCAAGGGCGCAAGCATACGCTTCGTGGATCCCTTGACGGACCGGGCAGAGATCGAGCGCTGCAACCAGGCCTTCATGGAACTGAACAAACTGTCGAACTAAGCTGAACCAAAAGGTCGTCCAGCTTTTGCCAAGCCTGCACGGCCAGGAGACGAACATGGCACTTTCCTTCACTCCATTCGATGCCGCGCTTGGGGCAAGCGTGACCGGGCTGGACATTACAAGCATCAGCACAGGCGAAGCCGAGCAGCTGCACGACGCCTGGCTGAAATACCATGTGCTCGTCATCCACGGTCCTGTCGTCACCGAAGACCAGCTCGTCAGCTTCGGCGCATGCTTCGGCAAGCTCGAGAACGCCAGGCGGCAATCGGCGCTGGCGTCGCGGCCCGAGATCATGGTCATCTCGAACATCCGCGACAACGGCCAGGCGGTGGGCGCCCTGCCCGACGGCGAGCTGACCTTCCACTACGACCGCATCCACCAGAAGGTTCCCAACAAGGCCGGCGTACTGCACGCGCTCGAGATTCCCGATGCCGGCGGGGAAACCTTGTTTTCGGACATGTGCCTGGCCTATGACACCTTGCCTGCCGACATCCGCCGGCGCCTGGACGGCCTGACCGCCCTCAATACCTACGAATACGGCCAGACCCATGCCGAAAACAAGAGGCTGGCGCAGGATGCGCCGACGGCGGTCCATCCTGTCGTCCGCACCATACCCGAGACCGGGCGCAAGGCTCTGTTCATCTGCCGCCTGATGACCGACCGCATCCTGGAACTGAGCGAAACCGAGAGCCGCGAACTGCTGGACAGCCTGTGCGATCATGCCGAGGACGCACGCTTCATGTATGCGCACCGCTGGCAAGTGGGCGACATCCTGGTCTGGGACAATCGCTGCGCCATGCACGCCCGCCGCGATTTCGACGGCAGCCAGCGCCGCCTCATGAAGCGCGTCACGGTGGGCGAGACGCGAGCGCCGCAATAAGGCGCTGCGCCCCATCGATAAGGCAATGACGGCAGGCCTGCACCCTCCCAAATACAGTAAGCTAGGGCTCATCGTCATCCCTTCTTCGACAAGACATGTGCATTGCCTATCTGGCCATCGGCGCCCATCCCGACTGGCCCCTGTTCATCGCGGCCAACCGCGACGAGTTCCATGCCCGTCCCACTACGGTTGCGGGCCCCTGGCCCACGCATCCCGAGCTGCTTGCGGGCATCGACCAAATGGCCGGCGGAACCTGGCTGGGCGTGACGCGCCAGGGCCGGTTCGCCCTGCTTACCAATTATCGCGACATGGCTTACAAGGCCCAGGCCGCTTCGCGCGGCGCGCTCGTGGCCGACTACCTCAAGCAAGAAATGCCGCCCGGCGACTATGCCGCGCAGATTGCCCGGCAAGGCGGGCGCTACAACGGCTTCAACCTTATCGTGGGCGATCTGGAGCAAAGCTGCTATGCGAGCAACCGGCACGGCGACGGCCAGGCCGTCGTGCTCGAACCGGGCCGGCATGTGCTCTCCAATCATTTATTGAACACGGCCTGGCCCAAGACCCAAAGGCTGAAAGAGCGGTTGGATGAATACCCGATGCAGGAGCTGGCCAAGACGCTGAACCCGGTTTTCGACATTCTGAAGGACACGACCCCCGCCGAAGATAATGCGCTGCCCAGCACAGGCCTTTCGCTCGAGCGCGAACGCCTGCTAAGCAGCCCCTTCATCATCAGCCCTGAATACGGCACCCGCTGCTCCACGGTCGTGGCCATCAATCGCGATGGCCGGGGTTTTTTCAGCGAGATCACCTATGATCCGCAGGGTATCCCCGCCGAACGCCATGACTGGCCCTTCAGCCTGGCGCGGCAGCCCGCGCCGGCAACTGGTTCCTGAACCACGCAGCCCGGCGTGCGCCGTGCAAAAGGCCCCGTCTTTATATCAATGCAATGTTCGCGAAGGCGGATCAAGGTCGGACAGGTCGGGGGCATCGGGATCGTTGCGCAGCTCGCCCAGGGCCGCTTTCCAGCTGCGCAGCGGCACGCATGTCTGCAGGCGATAGATGGCCTGGCGAACCAGGGCGTCGTGCAGTTCGTGGCCCACCTTGGAAGCAATGTCGAGGGTGGCGTCGCCCTGCAACTCGGCCAGGTGTTCGTGGGTTTCACGCATGAACTCCACCGGCACGACCGGGTCTTCTTCGCCATGCAGAAAATGCAGGGTAGTGGCCGGCGGCGCCATGTCGGGCAGGCGCGCATAACAGCCTGAAAACGCCAGCACCCGGCCCGCCAGGTCGAGCTGAGTGTGGACCGCCTCCAGCGCAATGGTGGCGCCTTGTCCGAAGCCCGCCAGAGCGGTGTGTTCTCCTTCGAGCAGATATTGCCTTTGCAGGCGCTGGATAAGGGCGACCAGGCCGGGGAGCGCCGTCTTGACGCGTTCCACATAGTTTTCTTCGGTCAGCCCTGTTTGCTGAAACCAATGGTAGGCGGTGTCGGCCGAGCGCAGCGGCGCATAAGGCAATACCACCATGCTTTGGGGAAAAGCCTGCTTGAGCGATTGGGCCAACTGGCCTAATTGCTCAGGCGATGAGGCGTCGTCATGAAGCAAGACGAAGAGCTGCCGGGGCGCGCCCTGGGCGGGCACGTAGATCAACGGCATGGGCGGCTGCCCTTTGGGTGTAGTCATGAATGGGTTCCATGCGAACTGGTTACATAAAGCTAGATTAGCCCAGGCGGGCCTTTTGTGACAAACCGGTCGGCCGGTTGGAAAACGCCGATCCGCCTGAGATATACTGTTCATAAATACAGTATTTGGCCACATTACCATGAAGCCTTCCCCGTCCCTCCTGCGCCACCCCGAGCATATCCATCCCAGCCTCTGGAAGGGCACCCAGCTGGCCCAGGCCCAGCGCCCGGCGCTGTCCACCGGTTTCACCCGGCTCGACGCCGAGCTTCCGGGCCGGGGCTGGCCCATCGGCGCGCTTGTCGAAATCTCCCTCGAACGCCCCGGCATCGGCGAAATCTCCCTGCTGCGTCCCGCCTTGGCCCAATTGGGCCGCGAACGCAGCATCATGTTCATCCAGCCGCCTTGCGCACCGCACTTTCGTTGCTGGGCCAACTGGGGCCTGCAAGACCAGCGCCTGCTCTGGGTGCAAACCGATAACCTGCACGACACCCTGTGGGCCTGCGACAAGGCCCTCAGGCACAACGCCTGCTCGGCCCTGCTTTGCTGGGCGCCCGGCGCCCAGGCCCAATCGCTGCGGCGTCTTCACCTGGCCGCCCAGCAAAGCAACACCCTGCTCGTCATGCTGCGCTCGCCGGCCGAGGCCCGCCAGCCCTGTGCCGCACCGCTGCGCCTGGGCCTGCGGCCCGCGGCGCAAGGCCTGCTGGTGTCCATCCTCAAGCGCCGCGGGCCAGCCTGCGAGCACGCCATTCCCATCATCCTGCATCCCGAACGCGCCTACTCCAGCTCAGGTGCCCATCATGTCTCTCTGGATCAGCCTTCATCTGCCCCGCCACAGCCTGGACGCCGTTTTTCCTCATTGGCGCACTAGGCGGCTTGCCGCGGCCGTCATCGACCAGGCACAGGTCTGCGCTCTTACGCCCGCAGCCCTGCAGGCTGGCATCACGCCGGGCATGCGCCATGGCACGGCGCGGTCCGTGGCGCCGCAGGCCCTGCTAAGCCGCCGCGACCTTCCGGCCGAAGCCCAGGGCCTGCAGCAGGCGGTGCTGTGCCTGCTGCAATTCACACCCGACATCACCTTGCTCGATGCACACTCATTGGCCCTCGAGGTCAGCGCCAGCCTCGACCTGTTCGGCGGCCCCCGCGCCTTGTGGCGCCGGGCGCAAGACGCCCTGCAAGATCTGGGCCTGACCCTGAGCCTGGCCATGGCCCCCACCGCCCAGGGGGCCTGGGCGCTGGCATTGCAAACACAAACCAGGCGCCGCCGCGTGCTCAAGCCCGCCACATTGGCACGGCGGCTCGATGCCCTGCCCGCAAGCTGTCTGCCCGCCCTGCTGCCCTGGGTCGACTGGATGCAGGGTCTGGGATGCTCTACCCTGGGCCAGTTGCGCCACCTGCCCCGCAAGGGCTTGCAGCAACGCACCGGGCCCGAGGCCATGCGGGCCATCGATGCCGCCTATGGTCGCCATGCTCCGCCCTTCACCTGGGTCGTACCGCCGGCCAGCTTCTGTCTTCGCCACGAGCCCCTGCAACACCTGGAACACATCAATGCCATGCAGGCCGTGGCCGGCAAGCTTGTCGACCAGCTATGCGGCTGGCTGCAGGCAAGCCACCGCTCAAGCAGCCGGCTCTCGTTCATGCTGCACCATGAAAAAGGCCGCCAGGCTCGGCCGCCTTCCCGGCTCGAACTCTCTTTGTCGCAGCCCGGCTGGCGACCGGACGATTTCCTGCCCGCGCTGGCCGAACACTTCAGCCGGCTGGTCCTGCCCGGCCACGTTCTGGCCATCGAGCTGTCGGTCGACGAAACCCAAGAGCGCGTGGCGCGCAGCCAGGGCCTGTTCCCCGAGCCCGCCCAATGGGCCCGCCAGGAAAACCGCCTTCTCGACCTGCTGCGCGCCCGGCTGGGCGAAGACCGCATCCTTGCCGCCAAGCCGTTTGCCAGCCATCTGCCCGAATCCGCCAATCGCTGGGTATCCGCCGCCCAGGCGGGCGAATCCGCCACGAACGTCCCCGCACCCCTCCTGCCCGAGCAGGCCCGGCCTTTCTGGCTGCTCGACCCACCCCTGGCCCTGCAGGTCGACCGCCACAGCCCCTTGTATCAGGGCCGCCGCCTGCGCCTCATGCAAGGCCCCGAGCGCATCGAAAGCGGCTGGTGGGCCCATGATCACCAGCAGCGCGACTACTTCATCGCCCAAGATGCGCAGCATGCGCGCTACTGGATCTACCGCCAGCGCGCCGCACTTGATGCGCGCTGGTTCCTGCATGGCCTCTTCGGATAAGCATCATGCAGCCTGACACGCTTCCCGACTACGCCGAGCTCGACTGCATTTCCAATTTCAGTTTTCTAAGCGGCGCCTCCCACCCTTACGAGCTGGTCCGGCAGGCGGCCAAGCTCGGCTACAGTGCCCTGGCCCTGGCCGATGAATGCTCGGTGGCGGGGGTGGTGCGGGCATACATCGAGTCGCTTGAACACAGCATCCACCTCATCGTCGGCAGCCGCTTCCGGCTCGACACGCATGGGCCGGACGAACTGCACATCGTCGCCCTGGCGCGCAACGACGAAGGCTACGCCAATCTTGCCGAACTCATCACCCTGGCGCGCACACGCAGCACACCCAAGGGGCAATACCAGCTAAGCCTGCAAGATATCCTTGAACCGCCGCGGGGCTTTGAGCACCTGCGCGGCCTGCCCGGCTGCGCCATCATCTTCAAGCCCGCCTACGGCATCCAGGCAGAGGCACTGCGGCGCCAATTGCAGCGCCTGCTCCCTGCCTTTCCAGAGGGCTTCTGGCTGGGGCTTACCCTGCACCACCGCCAGGACGACGCCCGCCATGCCATGGTGCTGCAGCAAGCGGCTCAAGAACACGGCCTGCGCATTACGGCCACCGGCGAAGTGCATATGCACAGCCGCTCGCGCCAGCCCCTGCACGACACGCTCACGGCCATCCGGCTGCGTACCCCCATTGCCCAGTGCGGCTATGCCCTGGCTTCCAATGCCGAACCGCATCTGCGCAGCCGCCTGCGCCTGCTGCAGCTATATCCGCCGCAGGCTCTGGAAGAAACCCTGGCCATCAGCCGGCTTTGCCGTTTCGATCTCAATCGCCTCAAGGATCGCTACCAGTATCCGCGCGAAACCGTGCCCCAGGACATGACTCCCGCCCAGTATCTGCGCCAAGAAACTTATAAGGGGGCCCGCGAACGCTACCCTCGAGGCATACCGTCCAAAGTCCAGGACCAACTGGAAGAAGAGCTGAACATCATCGCCACGCTGCGGTACGAGCCCTATTTCCTCACCGTATACGACATCGTGCGCTTTGCGCGCAGCCAGGGCATTCTTTGCCAGGGCCGCGGTTCGGCCGCCAATTCGGCCGTCTGCTATTGCCTGCGCATCACCGAGGTCAATCCCGACAACGGCAACGCCCTGTTCGCCCGCTTCATCAGCGCCGAGCGCAACGAGCCCCCTGACATCGACGTCGATTTCGAGCACCAGCGGCGCGAAGAGGTCATCCAGCACATCTACGAGTACTACGGGCGCAAGCGGGCGGCCCTGACCGCCGTGGTCATCACCTATCGCGCGCGCAGCGCACTGCGCGACACCGGCAAGGCCCTGGGCGTAGAGCTCGACCTGATCGAAAAAGTGACCAAGTCCTGTCGCCACTGGGACGGCAAGGGCGAGCTGATCCACAAAATGGCCGAACAAGGCCTTGACCCCGATTCTCGCCTGGCCCGGCAGTGGGCCGCCCTGGCCCAAGACCTGCGCGATTTCCCGCGCCATCTTTCGCAGCACCCGGGCGGTTTCGTCCTGGCCGACGACAACCTGGCCCGGCTGGTGCCCATCGAAAACGCCGCCATGCCCGGCCGCAGCGTCGTGCAGTGGGACAAGGACGATCTCGACGCGCTCAAGATCATGAAGGTCGACGTGCTGGCCCTGGGCATGCTGTCGGCCCTGAACCGCATGCTGGCCATGGTTACGCAGCGGCGCGGGCGGCGCTTTACCCTGGGCGACATCCCGGCCCACGACGAGCCTACCTTCGAGATGATCCGCCAGGCCGACACCATAGGGGTCTTCCAGATCGAGTCCCGCGCGCAAATGAGCATGCTGCCGCGCCTCAAGCCCAAAGTGTTCTACGACCTGGTCGTACAGGTGGCCATCGTGCGGCCCGGGCCGATACAGGGCGGCATGGTGCATCCCTACTTGCGTCGGCGCAACGGAGAGCCCTTCGACGCTCCCGCCGGCATCAAGAAAATACTCGAACGCACGCTGGGCGTGCCCATCTTCCAGGAACAGGCCATGCAGATCGCCATCGACGCCGGTGGTTTTTCGCCCGGCGAGGCCGACGAGCTGCGCCGCTCTATGGCGGCCTGGCGGCGCAAGGGAGGCATTGGCCCTTTTCATGCAAAGCTCGTCAACGGCATGAAAGCAAAGGGCTACGACCAAGACTACGCCGAGGCCATCTTCAAGCAGCTCGAGGGCTTCGGCGAATACGGCTTTCCCGAAAGCCACTCGGCCAGCTTCGCCCAGCTGGCCTATTTCAGCGCCTGGTTCAAGCACCACGAGCCCGAGGCCTTTCTGGCCGCCCTGCTCAACTCCCAGCCCATGGGGTTTTATTCGTCCAGCCAGCTCGTGCAAGATGCCAGGCGGCATGGGGTCCAGGTCCTGCCTGTGGACGTCACTACAAGTGGTTGGGAAACTTGTCTCGTTCCGCCCGACGGCGGGCTGCTCGGCAAGGACTCTCCCTCCAGGAACATCGGCCCACCCTCTGACTCCAGCCTTTCGAAGAGCGTGCCTGGCAACCATGAATCGCTGAATGAAGCGACCTTATGCGATGATGAAGCGCGCAAAAGCTGGGTCTCGTCCGAGGACGCCCCTCGGCCTGCGGTGCGACTCGGCTTCAACCAGATCAAGGGCTTTTCCAAAGAAACCGGCCTGCGCATTCAGGCCGCGCGGCAACACGGCCCTCTTCGCGATCAGCACGACCTGGCCCTGCGGGCCGGCCTCGAGCGCGCCGATCTCGAACGGCTGGCCCGCGCCGACGCCCTGCGCCAACTCAGCGGCCACAGGCGCCAGGCGCAGTGGCAGGCCGCCAATCCCCCCTTGAAGGGCCTGCTGCGCAATGCGCCGGTCTGCGAAGCCGAATCCCCTTCACTCGAGCCGCCCACCGAGGGCAGCGAAATCCTGGCCGACTATCATTCCACACAGCTTACGCTGCGACGCCATCCCCTGGCCCTGTTGCGCCGCCTGCCCGAGCTGCAGCCTTTTGCCTGCGCCGCCCAGTTGCAGCAGTGCCCCGATGGCCGCCTGGCCCGGGCCTGCGGCCTGGTCACCATGCGCCAGCGGCCGCAAACCGCGAACGGCATCATCTTCGTCAGTCTCGAAGACGAGACCGGCATCGTCAACGTCATCGTCCGGCCCCAGGTGGCCGAACGCCAGCGCATCCCGCTGCTGCAGTCGCGGCTGATGGGGGTGCACGGGGTCTGGCAGCAGCACGAGGGCATCTGCCACTTGATGGCTGGCCGACTCATCGACATGAGTGCCCTGCTCGGAACCCTGCCTGCCCGCAGCCGCAATTTTCATTAAAGCGCAGGTACCCCCAAACTCTGCCCGATCACGATGGGGTAGCCATACCCGCGACAGCCCGCGTCGCTAAAGTGGCGGCATGATATTTGCTCGCTCGACATGAGCCGCGCAAGCGGCCGGGGCGACGGCGCGCGCCGTCGCAGCGAGAAAATTCAATACAGGAGTGCGCCGTATGCAAGCCAAGGAAAATCAAGCTCAAACTTCGGGACATCAGAACCCAACTGCCGAAAACCGAGGCCATGAACCCGAAAAAAGAGGCGGCGCCGATAATCGGGATACCCGTCAAGGCGCCCAAAGGCCGGACAAATTCGAATTCGACGTCCAGGCCGCTCGTGCCCGGGCGCGCGAGAACATCGATGCCGGCGTAATCACTGCCGCCTACGGCGCAAACCGCGAAGAAGTGCTGCGAATGCTTAACGAAGCCCTGGCCACCGAGCTTGTCTGTGTGTTGCGCTATAAGCGCCACTACTTCATGGCCAGCGGCATCCATGCCGATCCGGTTGCCGCCGAGTTCGCCGAACATGCCACCCAGGAGCAGGATCATGCCGACCGGATCGCCGCCCGCATCATCGAGCTTGGAGGCGAGCCCGATTTCAATCCCGTCACCATCGCGCAACGAAGCCATTCCGAATATGTGGAAGGCGAGAACCTGAAGGACATGATTCGCGAAAACCTGGTCGCGGAACGTATTGCCATCGACAGCTACAAGCGCATGGTCGACTACATCGGCGATGGCGACCCGACCACCCGCCGCTTGCTGGAAGACGTCCTGGCAGTCGAGGAAGAACACGCGCACGACATGGCCGATTTTCTCGAGGCAGGCTGATCCCCCGACGGCGAGTCGCTCATCCACGCGGTAAGAACGACCTGGCACACTTATCGCGCTTGCCTGGCTTGCAAAGCCTGCGTGCCCGAAGGCTGCGTTAAAATAAGGCAGGCGACG
>Ga0180218_1001257_pt1 | contig 15978 bp, 14 predicted proteins | sample eDN3rd37CKraftBY_FD_151334 | JGI IMG/M metagenome (GOLD analysis project Ga0180218, IMG submission 151334) | Enriched backyard soil microbial communities from Emeryville, California, USA - eDNA 3rd pass 37_C Kraft BY (version 2) (version 2) | ecosystem: Environmental > Terrestrial > Soil >...
AGCCCGCGGGCTGCACGTCGAAGCGGTAGAGCGGCTCCTTGGTGGTCAGGCGCAGCGGCTGCGACGGCGCGGAGTCGCCGCGGCCGTTCACGGCCACGACCCGCACGTCGTAGGACGTGCCCGCCTCGAGCCCGGTGAGGTCGACCCGACCGATGGTGGATGTCGTCCGCAGGGCGTAGGCGTCGTCGCCTGCGTCCGCCTCCTTGAGCAGCACGCGGTAGATGTCGGCGCCCTCGACGGCGTCCCAGGTCAGGGTCGCCCCGGTGCCCGAGACCGACGACGCCGCAAGCCCGGAGGGCGCGGCCGGCACCTCGGCCGGCGGCTCGGCCTCGACGACCTCGTCGGCGAGCGGGACGTCGAGCGCCGCCGTGTCCTGCGCGACCAGGCGCGCCATCTGGATGGCGCCGTACTCCTGGAAGTGGGTGTCGTCCTGCGTGCCGTCCGGGCGGGCCGGGTAGACGCCCGCCGGCACCCACAGGAACACCGACTTCGCGGCCTCGGGCCCGATCTCGTCGAGGTAGGCGCGGCTGGAGGCGGACAGGTCGACCAGCGGCGTGCCGGTCTCCGCGGCGAGGCCGCGCGCCTGCTCGACGTACTGCGGGAACGAGACGTTCGCGTGGCCCGAGGAGTCGAAGCTGCGCCGCGACACCGGCGTGACGAGGATCGGCGTCGCGCCGCGCTGGCGGGCTCCGTCGACGAAGGTCCGCAGGTAGTTGCGGTAGTCGGCGGGCGCGGCGTAGCGGTCGTCGACGCCGTAGCTGTTGTCGTTGTGCCCGAACTGCACGTAGAGGTAGTCGCCCGGCCGGATCTGGCGGAGCACCGCGTCCAGACGGCCCTGGCTGATGAAGTTCTTCGACGAGCGGCCGCCGATCGCATGGTTGTCGACCGTGACGCCGTCCGAGAGGAACCGCTGGAGCATCTGGCCCCAGCCGGCCTGCGGCGCCCAGTAGTCGTCGTAGGTCTGCACGGTGGAGTCGCCGGTGACGAACACGGTGGGCTCCGCGCCGGCCTCTCGCGGCGCCTGCGGGGTGACGGTGAGGGCGGCGAGGTTCGCCGCCGCGCCCGCGAAGTCGAGGTTGAGCTGCCCGTCGACCAGGGCGATGTCGAACTCCGTCTCGAGGAACTCCCCGGCGCCCTTCTGCGTGGCGGGCACCTTGGCCATCTGCTCGGCGGTGATCGCGATGTCGGTGGCGGCCGCCGGGTCGCCGGCGACGACGCCCACGGTGTAGTCGCCGTCGGGCAGGTCGATCACGAGCTCCGTGTCGCCCACGCGGACCAGGTCCGAACGCAGCGGGTCGTCACCGTCGCGGTGGACGGGCGTCACCTGGTCGGGGTCCACGAACCCGACGCGGCTCGCCTTCGAGTACGCGGGCCCCGCGACGATCCGCGCCGCGCCGGGCGCCGTCGCCCCGTTGCCGAAGTCGAGCGTGAGACCGCCGGAGGGGATCTCCGGGTCCGCGACGCCGGCGCCCACCAGAGTGCCGACGGCGACGGCGGACGGGGCGGACAGCGTGCCGTCGGCGGAGATCGCCTGCGCCCGGTAGTAGTGCACGACGGCGGTGTCGACGTCGTCCGTGGCGTAGACGGTGCGCTCGTCCGTGCGGGCCACCTCGGTGTACTCGCCGTGGACGGCGTCGCTGCGCGACAGCACGTAGCCGGCGGCGCCCTTCACCTCGTTCCACCGCATCGTCAGGGCGCCGTCGGCGGCATGGGCGACGCGGACGGCGGCGGGGGCGGGCACGTCGGCCGCCGCCGCGGACGTGGCCGCTGCCGTGGCGGACAGGCCCGCGAGGACCAGGCCGACGGCAGTCCCCCCTGCGGCGAGGGCGCGGCAGGCGGGCCCGGCCGTGCGGCGACCGGGAGATCGGGTAGCGCTTTCCAACGATGGACGCGCTGGGCGGTTCTGTGCTGGCACGGGTGCTCACCTCGAGGTCTCGTCGTCGAGCCACCGTCGGCGACCGTCGTCGGGCGCCGAGGTTGAATGGATTCAAGCAGGTGGTGCGCGACCATGATGCCCGTCGGCCCGGGCAAGCACAACCCCAGGTCGCGGCGACGTCGCGGCACACCTCGCTGCCGCAGAGGCACCGACGCCGAGCCGCTCAGACGCTCCGGCGACGCCGCATGGGCGGCACGCCAGGGCCGCTCAGGGGCCGGTCGGCGCCACGCGCCGTCGCGGGGCGATGGCCGTCACGGGCGCTCCACGAGAGCGAACGGCACCGTGAGCACCGACCTGCCGACCCGCAGGTGGAACCGCGTCCGCCCCCGCTTCACGACGGTGCCGACGACGCCGTCGTACCGTCCCGGCGCGACGACGCGCAGCCGCTCCCCCGGCCTGACGCCGGCCGGGTCCACCCGCGTCTCGGCCGGCGCGAGGCTCGGTTCGACCTCGGTCGGGTCGCCGAGCTCGGGCACCGGATCTCCGCGGTACGTCCAGGTCAGCAGGTATCGCCGGTCGAAGACGGGCGAGCAGCGGGCGCACGCCTGCGGCCGCTGCGGGCGGCGGAACCGCGTCACCCGGTGCCCGGCCGGGCAGACCCCCGCCCAGTCGCCCTCCACCTCGGGGCTCCCCTCGCGCACCACGCGCCGCCCCGTGGAGCCGATCGACCGCGCCGTCGCGCGCCAGACGGCGTCGTGCCCGTGCCGCGCGCCGGCCAGCGCGTGCGCGATCTCGTGCAGCACCACCTCACGCACGTCCGCCTCGTCGTACAGCTCGGCCAGCGGCCCCGACAGGCTGATCTCGCGACGGTCGTACCGGCACAGGCCCGCGCGACGGCGTGCCCGGTCGAACCGGAACGTCCAGCCGGACAGCCCGTGCTCGGCCATCAGGCCGCGCGCCAGCCGCGCGGCGTCCTCCCGCTCCATGCCTCACCCCCGCCCGTCGTGCTGCTCGCGCCCGGCCGCCCGCGCGCGGCCACCGGCAGGACGCTAGCGGCCCCCGCGGACATCCGTCGCCGGCGATCCACAGGCCCGAGGCGCCTGCGCGCGACGCGCGGTGCGCGGGCGGACGGCGTGGCGAGCAGGCCGCGTCAGACGCCGGCCTCCCGGGAGAAGCCCTCGATGTGCGCGCGCACCGCGGCGGAGGCGGCGTCGGCGTCCCCGGCGGCGACGGCGTCGAGCACGGCGCGGTGCTCGGCGCGCAGCCGCGCGGCGGTGCGCGGCCACGACGGCAGCCGCTCGATGCCGACGGCGACGTACCCGCCGATGGCGCCGCGCAGCCCGGTCATCACGGCCTCGACGAGCACGTTGCCGGCCATCCGCACGAACTCCAGGTGGAACGCCTGGTCGAGCTCGAGGAACTCCGCGGCCGGGACGTCGTCGTCCTCCATCCGTCCCAGGAGCCGGCGCGCCTCCTCGAGGTGCGCGGCCGTGCCGGGCGCGTGGTCGACCACCCGCGCCGCCGCCTGGGCCACCGCCCACGACTCGAGGAGCACGCGCGTCGCGACGACGTCCCGCACCGGCAGCGTGCCGGTCGCGACGTGCAGCCGCACCGCGGCGCCCAGGCCGGCGGCAGGCCGGTCGATGACGACCGCGCCCGCGGTGGGCCCGGAGCCGACGCCGGGGCGCACGATGCCGAGCGCGTCGAGCACGCGGATCGCCTCGCGGACGGAGGGCCGGGAGACGCCCAGGTCCTCCGCGAGCGCCCGCTCGCCGGGCAGCCGCTCGCCGAGGCCCCAGCGGCCGGCGGCGATGCCCTCCTCGAGGTGGGCGAGAACTCGTTCGTGGGTGCGCACGGGCTCAGCGTAACCACCGCGCAGAGCAATGGTCTGACCACATCCGCTACAGTGGCCGCTCGGCGCCCGTCGACGTGGCGCCGCCGACCCGCCCGGGTCATGCTGGACCGAGCCGACGCACGCCGACGCACGCACCGCAGCGCACGCCGGCGCCGCACGATCGCAGAGGAGTCGTATGCGCATCGCCCTCGCCGCCACCTGTCTCGCCGACACCCTGTTCCCGGGGGCGCCGCGCGCGACGGTCCGGCTGCTGGAACGCCTCGGCCACGAGGTCGTCTTCCCCGCCGACCAGGCGTGCTGCGGGCAGATGCACGTCAACACCGGCTACTTCCGCGAGGCGGTGCCCGTCATCCGCAACCACGTGGAGACGTTCGCTCCGGTCGCGGACGGCGAGTGGGACGCCGTCGTCATGCCGTCCGGCTCGTGCACGGGGTCGGTGCGCCACCAGCAGGCGATGGTCTGCCGCCGCGCGGGCCTCGAGGACCTCGCCGCCACGGCGGAGGCGGTGTCCGCCAAGACGTACGAGCTGAGCGAGCTGCTGGTCGACGTGCTCGGCCTCACCGACGTCGGCGCCTGGTTCCCGCACCGCGTCACCTACCACCCCACCTGCCACTCGCTGCGGATGCTGCACGTGGGCGACAAGCCGCTGCGGCTGCTGCGCGCCGTCGAGGCCATCGACCTGGTGGAGCTCCCGGCGGCCGACTCGTGCTGCGGGTTCGGCGGCACGTTCGCGCTGAAGAACGCCGACACGTCGGCCGCGATGCTCGAGGACAAGACGGCGAACGTGCGCGGCACCGGCGCCGAGGTGCTCACCGCCGGCGACATGTCCTGCCTCATGCACATCGGCGGCGGGCTGTCCCGGCAGGGCACCGGGATCCGCGCCCTGCACCTGGCGGAGGTGCTCGCCTCCACGCGCGAGGAGCCCACGCCCCTGCCCGAGACGATGTTCACCCGCCCGGAGCGCGAGCGCCCGGCCCGGACGGAGGCCGCCCGATGAGCCGCACGTTCCTCGGCCTGCCGCGCACGCTGCGCCGCCCCGACGACGCGGGCGCCGACCAGCCGTTCGGCCCCGTCCCCCACCCGCAGGAGCCGCTGCGCTGGGGCGACGACTTCCCCGCCGCCGCGAAGCAGACCCTGAAGAACGACCAGCTGCGCCGCAACCTCGGCCACGCCACGCAGGTCATCCGCACCAAGCGGGCCGCCGTCGTCGGCGAGGTGCCCGACTGGGAGGCCCTGCGCGACGCCGGGTCGGCCGTGAAGCAGCAGGTGATGGCGCACCTGCCGGACCTGCTGCAGCAGCTCGAGGAGAACGTCGTCGCGCGCGGCGGCGTCGTGCACTGGGCGCGCGACGCGGCGGAGGCGAACCGGATCGTCGCGGACATCGCGAAGGCGAAGGGCGCCGACGAGGTGGTCAAGGTCAAGTCCATGGCCACCCAGGAGATCGGGCTGAACGAGGCGCTGGCCGACGAGGGCATCGCCGCCATCGAGACGGACCTGGCGGAGCTCATCGTGCAGCTCGCCGACGACATGCCCTCGCACATCCTCGTGCCCGCGATCCACCGCAACCGGTCGGAGATCCGCGACATCTTCCTCGCCCGCATGGGCGACGCCCCGCCCGACCTGTCGGACGTGCCGCGCGAGCTCGCCATGGCGGCCCGCGCGCACCTGCGCCGCAAGTTCCTGTCCGCCAAGGTGGCGGTGAGCGGCGCCAACTTCGCCGTCGCGGACACGGGGACACTCGCCGTCGTCGAGTCCGAGGGCAACGGGCGCATGTGCCTCACGCTGCCCGAGACGCTCGTGACGGTGATGGGCATCGAGAAGCTCGTGCCCACGTTCGACGACCTCGAGGTGTTCCTGCAGCTGCTCCCCCGCTCCTCCACCGGCGAGCGGATGAACCCGTACACGTCGCTGTGGACGGGCGTCACGCCGGGCGACGGGCCGCAGGAGTTCCACCTGGTCCTGCTCGACAACGGCCGGACCGACGTGCTCGCCGACGAGGTCGGCCGGTCCGCGCTGCACTGCATCCGCTGCTCGGCATGCCTCAACGTCTGCCCCGTCTACGAGCGGGTGGGCGGCCACGCCTACGGCTCCGTGTACCCCGGCCCGATCGGCGCCATCCTCACGCCGCAGCTCACGGCGTCGACCGGTGGCGTGTCCGGGCACCACGACCCGAACGCCTCCCTGCCGTACGCGTCGTCGCTGTGCGGCGCCTGCTACGAGGTCTGCCCGGTGAAGATCGACATCCCGTCGATCCTCGTGGACCTGCGCGCCCGGGAGGTCGACGCCGACCGGTCGACGCGCGGCGTCGACCCGTGGCGGACGGCGATGAAGGCGGCGTCGTGGGTCATGGCCGACGGCGACCGGTTCGCCCTCGCCGGTCGTGCCGCCACGCTGGGGTCCGGCCTGGGCGGCCGGGACCACGCCATCTCCGTGGCGCCGCCGCCCGCGTCGGCGTGGACGAAGGCCCGCGACCTGCCCGCGCCGCCCCGGCAGACGTTCCGGGAGTGGTGGAAGACCCGTGAGGACGACCGACCCACCGGGACCACGCCCGCCACGGCCGAGGAGGACGCATGACCACGGCACGCACCGAGGTCCTGGCGCGGGTGCGCGCGGCGCTGGGTCAGACCGGCTCCGGCACGACGCCGTCGGGCAAGGTCGGCACCGCGCCGCACCCGGAGCCCGTGCCGCGCGCCTACCGCGCCGCCGGCGAGCACGCCGTCGGGTCCCCCGAGGTGCTGGAACAGCTCGTCGACCGGCTGGTGGACTACAAGGCCCACGTGCACCAGGTCTCCGCCGACGCCCTGCCCGCCACGATCGCCACCCTCGTCGCCGAGTTGTCAGAGCCACGCCGGGGCATAGCACGACCTGGTTCTGACAACTCCCCGGGGCCTGAGTTGTCAGAACCACAGGGAGGTATAGCCCCACCTGGCTCTGACAACTCGCGCGGGGTGCGGGTGGTGGTCCCCGACGGGCTCGACGACGCGTGGCTGGCGGCGCTGCCGGAGGACGTCGACGTCGTGCGCGACTCGCGCGAGCACCCGCTCGCCGCGACGGACCTCGACGCCGTGGCCGCCGTGGTCACCGCCGCGCGGGTCGCGATCTCCGAGACGGGCACGATCGTGCTCGACGGCGAGCCCGACCAGGGCCGCCGTGCCGTCTCGCTGGTGCCCGACGTGCACCTGTGCGTGGTCCGCGCCGACCAGGCGGTGCAGACCGTGCCGGAGGCGGTGCGCCTGCTGGGCGAGCACCCCGAGCGGCCGCTCACCTGGATCTCCGGTCCCAGCGCGACGTCGGACATCGAGCTCGACCGCGTGGAGGGCGTGCACGGCCCCCGCACCCTGCACGTGCTGCTCGTCGCACCGCGCGGCTGACACGACGACGGCGTGCGGACCCGGGCGGGTCCGCACGCCGTCGTCGTCGGCGCGTCGTCGTCGGCGCGCCGTCGCTACCTGTTCAGGCCGGGGGGCGTGCGCGGCGACGTGCCCGGAGTGGCGTCGGTGAGGCCGTCGAGCAGCGCGAAGTACGCCGGCTTCTTCTCGAAGGCGCCCGTCATGATCGTCGCGTACCCCTCCGGGAAGACGCCCGGCACCCACGACCGCTCGTCGTCGAAGCCCCACACCGTGAAGCTCGTGCAGGCGGCCACGTCCAGGCACGCCTGCAGCAGCCGGTCGTACCGGTCGGCCTGGGTGGCGATCTGCTCGGCGGTCGGCTCGCCGTCGTCGCCGAGCGGCATGCGGACGTCCGCCTCGGTGACGGCCACCTTCAGCCCGAGGTCGGCGAACCGTTCGAAGTTCGCCTGCATCGAGTCGTCGAAGCCGTACTGGAGGCTCAGGTGCGCCTGCGCGGCGAAGCCCTGGAGCGGGGCCCCGTCGGCGAGCAGCTCCTGGGCGAGGTCGTAGTAGGCGTCGGTCTTGGCGTTGATGCCCTCCGCGTTGTAGTCGTTCATGAAGAGGAGCGCGTCGGGGTCGGCCTCGTGCGCCCAGCGGAAGACGTCGCCGATCAGGCCGACCGGATCGGCGGCGCACGCCTTGAGGAACGGGTTGGCCTCGGTGCGCAGGCGGACGCCGCCGGCGTCCCAGTCGTCCTGCATGACCTCGTTGATCACGTCCCACTCGTAGATCTCGCCGGCGTAGCGGCCGACGACGGTGCGCACGTGGTCCTCGAGGACGTCGCGCGCCTCGTCGCACGTCCAGGTGGCGGCGGCCTCGGTCACCCACTCCGGGTTCTGGCTGTGCCACAGCAGCGTGTGCCCGCGCACCTCCTGACCGTTGGCCTTGGCGAACGCCACGACCGCGTCCGCGCCGGAGAAGTCGTAGACACCGGGCTCCGGGTGGAGCTCGGCCCACTTCATGTCGTTCTCGGGGGTGAGCGAGCCGAACTCGTCCCCGAGGATCTTCTGGAACGCGTTCGGGTTCTTGCGGTCGTAGCCGATCAGCTCGTTCTTGCCCCACACCGCGCTGCCGATCTCGAGGTCGCGCGGGGCCTCGGAGCGGAGGGTGGGGTCGGGTCGCGCGGCCTGGGCCGCGGGCACGGCCAGCGCGAGGGCGGTGACGGCCGACGCCGCGACGGCGACGGCGCGCTTCAGCTGGGGGGAATGGGACATCGTTGTTCCTCTCCGGCCGGGTCTCCGGCGGCTCGGGCGAGCCGACGATGGTCCGACGCCGTGAATCTAACGATGTCGATATCGTTTTCGCAACGCCTGGACCGCGGCCGGTGCGCTCGCGCCCCGCGGCGGTCGTCAGCACGCGGCACAGGCCGCAGAATGGTTGCCCGTGACCGACAGCGCGCCGCCGGTGGACGACCCGGCGAACGAGTCCGACGCTCTCTTCGAGGTGCCGCCCGGCGCCCGACGTCCGGCTCGGAAGATCGTGCTGCTCACGGGGCCGTCGGGGTCGGGCAAGACGGCGCTCACGCGGCGGCTGGGGCTGCCGGTGATGAACCTCGACGACTTCTACCACGACGTCGGCTTCCCGGGGATGCCGATGCGCTACGGCATCGTCGACTGGGACGACCCGCGGAGCTGGGACTCCGCCGCCGCCCTCGACGCGCTGCGGGCGGTCGTGCGCACGGGCCGCGCGGACGTGCCGGTGTACGACATCCCGACCTCGCGCCGCACGGGCGGCACCGTGCTCGAGGCGGGCGACGCGCCCGTCGTCGTCGCCGAGGGGATCTTCGCCGCCGAGCTGGTGGCCCCGTGCCGGGCGGACGGGATCCTTGCCGACGCGATCTGCCTCAGCCAGCCGCGCGTCGTGAACTTCTGGTTCCGGTTCCTGCGCGACGTCGCCGAGTCGCGCAAGCCGCTGCCCACGCTCGTGCGGCGCGGCTGGGGCCTGCTGCGGGCCGAGCCCGCGCTGGTCCGCCGCTGGACGGACCTCGGCTGCCGCCTCGTCACGCCCACGCAGGCGGAGCGGGACATCCGGGCGCTCCTCGCCCCCTGAATCCCTGCCGCCCGTCGGGCCCGGCGCCTACGGTGAGCGCATGGCTACGGTGCGGAAGTTCCAGGTGACCTTCGACTGCGCGGACCCGGAGCGGGTCGCCCGGTTCTGGTGCGAGGTGCTCGGGTACGTCATGCCCGAGGGCGTGGACTGCGTCGCGCAGGACCCCACCGGCGTGGGCCCGCGGCTGTACTTCCAGCGCGTGCCCGAGGGCAAGGTCGCGAAGAACCGGGTGCACCTCGACGTCCGCGTCGGCACCGGGCTGACCGGCGACGAGCGCCTGGCCGCGCTGCGGGCCGAGCAGGCTCGGCTCGAGCCCCTCGGCGCGACGCACCTGTGGACGCAGCTCGCCGACGGCGAGGAGGAGTCCTGCATCACGATGCAGGACGTCGAGGGCAACGAGTTCTGCCTCGACTGACGTCCTGTTCGCCGTCGGCGATCGACGGGTGCTGGCACTCTCGGGGTTCGAGTGCTAAAACCTGGAGTGTAGCCAGCGTGCCGGAAGGCCCGGCACGTCGTCGCGGACGGGGCCGCTGCGCCACGGCCCCCATCAAGGAGGTGATGCGCGATGGCTACCTACTGGGACCCCTTCCAGGACATGGACCGGCTGTTCGGCTCGTTGGCGCTCAACGGCCGCAACGCCCCTGGCATGCCGATGGACCTCTTCCGCGAGGGCGACCACTACATCCTGGCGGTCGACCTTCCCGGCATCGATCCCGGCAGCATCGACGTCTCGTGCGAGGACCGCACGCTGACGATCCGGGCGGAGCGCACCCCCCGGTCCGGCGAGGGCCAGTGGCTGCTGCGCGAGCGACCGGCGGGCACGGTGGCCCGCCAGGTCACGCTCGGGCGCGGGCTGGCGCTCGACCAGATCAGCGCCGGGTACGCCGACGGGGTGCTGACCCTCACCATCCCGGTGTCCGAGGAGGCCAAGCCTCGCCGCATCGAGGTCAGCCACTCGGCCGGGTCGCCGGCCGCCATCGAGACCGGCAGCTGATCACAGCGGCGTCGGTGGCGCCCCGCGGCGCCACGCACGCGGGCGCCACCGACGCGCACGCCCAGCCGTCCTGCGACCCGAGGAACGTCCCCGATGTCGACGAACGCCGCCACGCCCGGCGCAACGACCCACCCCGCAGCCCGCACGGTCCGCCCGGCCATGCCCTGGTTCGAGCGGCTCGCCCGCTGGTACCTGGGACGCGTCGTCCGCCCGGGCCGGGCAGGTCCCCCCACCGCCGGGACGCGCTGACCCCGCGCCCGCCGACCCGACGCGTGCCTCCAGGCCTGGACACGGTCCGCGGAGCGTCATGCGAACGTCACACCACGGTCATCCGGAGCACATCATCAGCGGTCACGCTGGCCGCAGGAGGTGGTCCCCATGACCGAGCGGTATGCCGAGCCCCGGACCCTTCGGGTCCTGTCCCTCTACGAGGGTTTCTTCAGCGGCGGCGCCCGCGTGCTGCACTCGTCGGTCGTGGCGGGCCTGCACGCCCAGGGCCGTCAGCGGCACGCGGCGCTGAGCGTCCACGACGAGGTGCGCCGCGACGCCGCGCTGCAACGCATGACCGACGACCGGCGCTACCGGCAGCTGACGGCGGCCGGCGTCCGGGTGACGTCGCTGGGCAGGTCCTCGGACGTTCCGCACGACCCGGAGGTCCTCACCGACGCGGAGGCGGAGATCCTCGCGCGGGAGCTGCGCGCCGCCGACGTGGTGCTGTCGCTCAAGGAGCAGCCGCTGCGGCTGCTGTCCCGCCCGGACGCGCTGCCCGACCGGCCGGTGGTCGCCTGCCTGCACCGGTCGGACCCGGAGCACCAGGGGTCGGGGCTGGGACACCTGCTGCGCGCCGCGGACGACGGCCGCCTCGCCGCCGTCGTCTGCTGCGCCGAGTCCACGCGCGCCGCCTACGAGGCCGCGGGCGTGCCCGCGCACCTGCTGCGGGTGATCCCCAACGGCGTCGACCTCACGCGCTTCCGCCCGGCCCGGCCCGCGCGCCGCCTGGCCGTCCGCGGGGCGCACCGGCTGCCCGCGGACGGGACGGTCGTCACCTACGCCGCCCGCTACGACGCGATGAAGAACCCCCGGCTGTTTCTCGCCGCGGCCCGCGAGCTGCTGGGGCACGACGCCGACGCGCACGTCGTGATGTGCGGCTCCGGCATGAGCGCCGGCAACCCGGACCTCGCGGCCGACCTCGACCAGGCTTTCGCCGACCGCCCGGACCTGCTGGACCGCGTCCACCTGCTCGGCGTGCGCCACGACATGGAGCAGGTGCTCGCGGCGTCGGACGTCGTGGCGCTGACGTCGTCGTTCGGCGAGGCGGCGCCGCTGTGCCTCATCGAGGGCGCCATGTGCGGGGCGGTCCCCGTGACCACGCCGGTCGGCGACAGCGCGCGGATCGTGGACGGCATCGGCCTCGTCACGGGCTTCGACCCGGCCGAGATCGCCGCCGCGTGGCGCGAGGCGGCCGCGCGACGGGACGCCCTCGCCGGCGCGCTCGTCGCGGCGCGGCCCCGGTTCAGCCACGTGCGGATGCTGTCGGCCTACGCCGCCACGATCGAGCGCGCGCACCGCGGGCTGGGGCTGACGCTCGCGCGCGCCTGAGCGCGCCGGGCGCGCACGACGCCGGGCCCGTCAGCGCGTCGAGTCGCGCAGCTGCACCTCGAAGTCGACCTCGGTGACGGCCCCGGGGGCGGTGTCGCCGACGGCGGCCTGCACGGCGAGGCTGCCCATCTCCTCGAGCGGGATGCGCACGGTGGACAGTGCGGGCACGTGGTCGCGCAGGGTGGGGACGTCGTCGAACCCCGCGACGCGCACGTCGCGCGGCACCTCGACGCCCAGCTCGCGGAGGCGGGCGATGAGCCCGATGGCCATGACGTCCGTGACGGCGAAGACCGTGAGCGGCTTCTCGGCCGCGCGCTCGCGCACCAGCTCGGCGACGTCGTCGCCGGCCGCGTAGCCGCCGTCGCGGGAGAACTCGGTGACCAGCACCTCCGCGACCTCGCCGCCGGCGGCACGGGCGGCGGCGGTGAACGCGTCGGTGCGCTCGCGCGACGTCACGACGCGCGCCGGCCCGCCCAGCACGACGAACTGCCGCTGCCCCTGGGCCAGCAGCGCCTCCGCGAGGGCGCGGGCGCCGGTGGCGTTGGGCGGGCGCACCACGGACCCGTCACCCACCGGCTGGCCGACGATGACGGACCGGCCGCCCGCGGCGACGAACGCGTCGAGCTCCGCCTCGAGGGCGGCGTCGTCGTCCGGGGTCCACCGGGTGCCGGCGACGACGACGGCGTCCACGCGCTGGGCGGCGAACGCGGCGACGGCCTCCCGCTCGGCCACGGGGTCGCGGCCGGTCGACGCGAGCAGCACGAGGCGCCCGCTCGCCCGGGCGGCGGCCTGCGCCCCGGCGGCGATGGAGGAGAAGTACGGGTCGGAGATGTCCTGCACGACGAGCCCCAGGAGCCCCGAGCGGGCGCGCGCCAGCGCCTGGGCCTGGGCGTTGACGACGTAGCCCAGCTCCCCCGCCGCGGCCTTGACCCGCGCGACCAGGTCGGCGCCGGGCTGTCTTGCCGAACCGTTGAGCACCCGCGACGCCGTGGCGAGGGAGACCCCCGCGCGGTCGGCGACGTCCTGCAACCTCGCTCGTGCCACCTGCTCCTCCTGCTCCGTCCGTGGCGGGCTCACCGCTGTGCACCGCCCGCTGGCCCCGGCGGCACCGTCGCCCTCCGGCGGCAGCACGTCTTGACGCGCTCGCCGGGGACACCTTACCGTGGGCGGGAAAGCGCATTCCTCCTCGCGTCGCGACGGGGCCTGCGCCCACCATCCGGCGACGCCTCGCGGTGTCGACGACGACGAAGGAGTCCCGAGTGAGCACACCCACGCGCACGCTGCGCATCGCGATGAACGGCGTCACGGGCCGCATGGGCTACCGCCAGCACCTCGTGCGCTCGATCCTGCCGATCCGCGAGCAGGGCGGCGTCGAGCTGCCCGACGGCTCGCGCGTGCAGGTGGAGCCCGTGCTCGTGGGCCGCAACGAGTCCAAGCTCGCCGAGCTGGCGGCGAAGCACGGGGTCACCGAGTACACGACCGACCTCGACGGGATCATCGCCGACCCGAGCACGGACGTCGTGTTCGACGCGTCGATGACCTCGCTGCGCGCGAAGACGCTCACCAAGGCGATGCAGGCGGGCAAGCACGTCTACACGGAGAAGCCGACCGCCGAGACGCTGGCCGAGGCCGTCGAGCTGGCCCGCCTGCGCGAGGAGACCGGCGTCACCGCCGGCGTCGTGCACGACAAGCTGTACCTGCCCGGCCTGGTCAAGCTGCGCCGCCTCGTGGACGAGGGCTTCTTCGGCCGCATCCTGTCCCTGCGCGGCGAGTTCGGCTACTGGGTGTTCGAGGGCGAGCACCAGGCCGCCCAGCGCCCGTCGTGGAACTACCGCAAGGAGGACGGCGGCGGCATGACCACGGACATGTTCTGCCACTGGAACTACGTCCTCGAGGGCATCCTCGGCGCGGTGAAGACCGTCAACGCCCAGACGATCACCCACATCCCCACCCGTTGGGACGAGCAGGGCAAGGAGTACGCGGCCACCGCCGACGACGCCGCGTACGGCATCTTCGAGATCGAGACGCCGGGCGGCGACCCGGTCGTGGCGCAGATCAACTCCTCCTGGGCGGTGCGCGTCTACCGCGACGAGCTCGTCGAGTTCCAGGTCGACGGCACGCACGGCTCCGCCGTCGCCGGGCTGCGCAAGTGCGTCGCGCAGCAGCGCGCCCACACCCCCAAGCCCGTGTGGAACCCGGACCTGCCCGTCACGGAGCCGTTCCGCGACCAGTGGCTCGAGGTGCCTGCCAACGCCGACCTCGACAACGGCTTCAAGCTCCAGTGGGAGGAGTTCCTGCGCGACGTCGTCGCCGGCCGCCCCCACCGCTTCGACCTGCTGTCCGCCGCGCGCGGCGTGCAGCTCGCCGAGCTCGGCCTGCGGTCGTCGGCCGAAGGCCGCCGCCTCGACGTCCCGGAGATCACGCTGTGACGACGCAGACCCTCAACCCCGGCCTCGCCCCCGAGCTGGCGCCCAGCGGCGTCACCGTGCGCCTCCCCCGGTTCGACGCCGCGGGCCGCGCCACCGGCACGGAGGTGCGCGAGCTCAACGCGCCGGGCCCGTGGCACGCCCCGGCCGCGCCGATCACGTCGCGCGTCGCGTTCGCCGCGGCGCACGTGGTGCCGCAGGTCGGCGCCGAGAACGTGCCCGGCGCGCCCGCCGTCGTCGACTGGGACGCGACGCTCGCCTACCGGCACGAGATCTGGCGCTTCGGGCTCGGCGTCGCCGACGCCATGGACACCGCCCAGCGCGGGATGGGCCTGGACTGGGCCGCGACGCAGGAGCTGGTGCGCCGGTCGTCGGCCGAGGCCGCCTCCGTCGGCGCGCGCATCGCGTGCGGCGCGGGCACCGACCAGCTCGACCCCGCCTCGGTCGAGCCGGGCGAGGCGGGCCTCGCCGCCGTGATCGACGCCTACCGCGAGCAGGTGCACGTGGTGCAGGACGCCGGGGCGCAGGTCATCGTCATGGCCTCGCGAGCGCTGGCGAAGGTGGCCCGCTCCGCCGGGGACTACGCCCGCGTCTACGACGCCGTGCTGGCCGAGGCCGACAAGCCCGTCGTCCTGCACTGGCTGGGCACGATGTTCGACCCGGCCCTCGCGGGCTACTGGGGGTCCGACGACGTGGCGTCCGCGACCGCCACCTTCCTCGACCTCATCAAGGCGCACCAGGACAGGGTGGACGGCGTCAAGGTGTCGCTGCTCGACGCGCAGCACGAGATCGGGCTGCGCCGGGCGCTGGCCGACCTCGACGGCTCGCCCGTGCGCCTCTACACCGGCGACGACTTCAACTACCCCGAGCTGATCGCTGGCGACGAGCAGGGGCACTCCGACGCCCTGCTCGGCATCTTCGCCGCGATCTACCCGGCCGCGTCCACGGCGCTGCAGGCGTTCGACGCCGGGGAGGCGGGCCGTGGGCACGCGGTCCTCGCCTCGACCGAGAAGCTGGGGCGGCACATCTTCGCGGCACCGACCTACTACTACAAGACGGGCGTGGCGTTCCTGTCCTGGCTGAACGGCTTCCAGGCCGGGTTCCAGCTCGTGGGCGGCCTGCAGTCCGGCCGCTCGCTGGCGCACCTGGTGGAGCTGGCGCGCCTCGCCGACGGCTGCGGCATGCTCCTCGACCCGGCGCTGGCCGCCCGCCGCCTGGACGCCCTGCTGGTGACGAACGGGGTGACCGCATGACCGCCGCACCGTCCGGGGCAGACCTCGGCCGCTGCTCCCTCAACACCGCGACCGTCAAGCACGCGACGCTCGCCGAGGCGGTCGACGCCGCGGCCGCGGCGGGGCTCGGCGCCGTCGGGCTGTGGCGCCACCAGGTGCAGGAGCACGGGGCCGAGAAGGCCGCGCGGATCGTGTCGGACGCCGGGCTGCGCGTCTCGTCCCTGTGCCGCGGCGGGTTCCTCACCGCCGCCGACGAGGCGGGCATCGCCGCCGCGCTCGACGACAACAAGCGCGCCATCGAGGAGACGGCGGGCGTCGGCACCCGCGAGCTCGTCTTCGTCGTCGGCGGGCTGCCCGCCCTCAGCGAGCCCGGTCAGGGCCCGCGGGCCGACGCCGGCCCGGGCGACCGCGACGTCGTCGCCGCCCGCGCTCGCGTGGCGGACCGGATCGCCGAGCTCGCGCCGTTCGCGGCCGAGCACGACGTGCGGATCGTGCTCGAGGCGCTGCACCCGATGTTCGCCGCCGACCGCGCGGTGATCTCCACCCTGGGGCAGGCGC